>VYLK01000288.1_pt1 | contig 20184 bp, 23 predicted proteins | sample 5114321 | NCBI WGS metagenome assembly VYLK01 (sample SAMN12291792, study PRJNA351875) | freshwater metagenome | isolation source: freshwater lake | place: USA: Michigan, MSU2 Lake | collected 2011-08-16
GGGGAGGGGGACCATCCGAAGGATGGTGGAGGGGTAGGGAGGAGCGTGCGGTCGGCGCCCCTCCACCACGCTACGCGTGGTCCCCCTCCCCGCGAAGCGGGGAGGAGACGGGGGTGGCACCAATCCGGGTGGGGGACGCCAGCCCCGCATCGCCGAGACCCGTCCCCACTTCGGGGGAGGGCTTTCTGAACCCGGAGCATCTGCTTGCGCGATGTTCCGGTCCACCACTCGCAGTCGTAGTGCTGACAAGAACTGGTTAACCACGCTTGTTTAGGATGTGTTTGGTTCCGGCTTCCTATCGTCGTCCGGGTCCTGTCAGGAGACGTCCTCTCAAATGCCGCTCAAGCTGTCGCTGAAGCCCGGCGAGAAATTCGTCCTCAACGGCGCCGTCGTCCAGAATGGCGACCGGCGGGGCGTATTGATCCTGCAAAACAAGGCGTCGGTGCTGCGTGAGAAGGACATTCTCCAGCCCGAGGACGCCAACACCCCGGCCAAGCGCGTCTATTTCCCGGTCATGATGATGTACCTCGACGAGACCGCCGCGGCCAAGGTCTATGACGAGTTCGCCCTTCGGCTCGGCGAGTTCATGGGCGCGTCCCGAAATCCTGAAATTCTGGCGGCCTGCGTCGCAGCTTCGCGCCATGTGATGGCGCGCGAGCACTACAAGGCGCTGATGGCGGCGCGAAAACTCGTTGAGTATGAGGAAGGTCTGGCGAATGTCGCTACAGGCGTACAAGACAGCGGCAGCGAGGGCTGAATCTCCGCGCGAGATGGAGTACCGGCTGTTCGGGGAAGTGACCCGCGCGCTCATGCACGCCTCGACCCTTGATTCGACGGAGATCTCTGCGCGCATCGATGCGCTGGACTGGAACCGGCGGCTCTGGTCGACGCTCGCGACGGACTGCTCCAACAAGGACAATGTCATGAGTCCGGGGCTCAAGGCCCAGATCATCTCCATCAGCCTGTTCGTCAGCCGTCACTCTTCGGAGATCATGCGGGGCGAGGATGATTTCGAAACCCTGATCGATATCAACCGCATGGTCATGCAGGGGCTGGCAGGTCCCGGGCCGGGCGCGCAACAGGCCGCCTGACGCGCCTTACTGCTCCAGCGCGCGCCGTTTCATCACAACGGACACGACCGCAGGCGGCGAGGCTAGAACAGGCCGGTGACCCACTGGATGGTCGGCCCCAGCGCCAGGCTGACCAGCCCCCCGGCGAGCCAGATGAACAGGCAGACGCCGGCCACCCCTGCCCAGCCGATCAGCACCACGATGCCGTCGCGCTGCATCAGTCCGAATCCGAACGTGGAAATGATCAGGGCGGGGACCAGGTTTCCCCCCCAGATCGGCAGCACCAGAATGCAGGACAGCAGGACGGTGACGATGCCGATCAGCACTTCCGAGACCGGGCTGGTCATCGCCGGCAGCCTGGGTCTGGACAGCCGTTCGACCTGTTTGAAGCGGATGAGGACCTTTTTCACACCGTTGCGATAGGTTTCGCGCTCGATCGCGCGCCGTAACGCCCAGCGCGGCAGCCAGAGCTGCTCCTGCCGGATCGCGAGTTGCAGGCCCATCAGCAGCAGGGGAGCCCCAAGGATCGTCGTGGTTCCGGGGATGATGCCGATGGCGATGTTGAGCAGGCCGAAGAACAGCATCAGGGCCCCGAAGCCGCGCTCACCGAAGGCGTTCACCAGCTCACCGAGATAGAGCTTCGGGTCCTCCTTGGCCCCGATGTCCTCGATCACCTGGGAGAAGGTCCGGCTGTCGCTATGATAGTCGTAGTCGGGCATCGGCGACGGGGGTCCGGGGCGGGGATGACTCGATCTAGGCCGGTAGATAGACGCGCGCCACTTAACAAACGTCAATCCTGGCGCTGCGGCGCATCCGCATCCGTACCTGACAGTCAGGCGCGAGCGGGATGCGGCAACTAGCCGCCCAGCAATTCCCGTCCGATCAGAAACCGCCGGATCTCGTTGGTGCCGGCACCGATGTCGTAGAGCTTGGCGTCGCGGACCAGCCGCTCGACCGGCCATTCCTTCGTATAGCCCGCGCCGCCGAGCGCCTGGACGGCCTCGAGGCTGACCTTCACGGCATTTTCGGAGGCCAGCAGGATGGCCCCGGCGGCGTCATAGCGGGTGGTCTTGCCCTGGTCGCAGGCGCGGGCCACGGCATAGACATAGGCGCGGGCGCTGTTCAGCGCGACGTACATGTCGGCGACCTTGGCCTGCATCAGCTGGAACGATCCGATCGGCTTGCCGAACTGTTTGCGCTCGCGGACATAGGGCAGGACCACGTCGAGCGCCGCCTGCATGATGCCCAGCGGCCCGGCCGCCAGCACGGCGCGCTCATAGTCGAGGCCGCTCATCAGCACACCGGCTCCGCCGCCGACGGGGCCCATGACGTTCTCTTCCGGGACCTCGCAGTCCTCGAACACCAGTTCGGCGGTGTCCGAGCCGCGCATGCCCATCTTGTCCAGCTTCTTCGAGACGCTGAATCCCTTCATGCCCTTTTCGATCAGGAAGGCGGTGACGCCGCCGTTGCCTTCGCCGGTGCGGGCATAGACCACCAGGGTCTCGGCGTGCGGCGCATTGGTGATCCAGAATTTGGTGCCGTTCAGGACGTAGCGGTCGCCCTGTTTCACGGCCTGGGTCCGCATCGACATGACGTCCGAGCCGGAACCGACTTCCGACATGGCCAGTGAGCCGACGTGTTCGCCCGAGATCAGGCCGGGCAGGTATTTCTGCTTCTGGGCTTCGGTGCCCCAGCGGCGGATCTGGTTGACGCACAGGTTGGAGTGGGCCCCGTAGGCCAGGCCGATCGAGGCGGAGGCGCGGGACACCTCCTCCATGGCCACGACGTGTTCGAGGTAGCCGAGGCCGAGGCCGCCATATTCTTCCTCGACGGTGATGCCGTGCAGGCCCAGCTCGCCCATCTCGGGCCAGAGCTCGCGCTTGAAGGCATTGGTCTCGTCGATCTCGGCGGCCAGGGGCGCCAGGCGGTCGGTCGCCCAGCGGGCGGTGGTCTCGCGGATCATGTCGGCGTTTTCGCCGAGGCCGAATTCCATCGATTGGGGGGCGTTGGGAATGCTCATGGGCGCGGAGGTAGCACCGCCCGCTCTCGCCGGAAAGTCAGTCCGGCTTGCCCCACCGCACATAGAGGTTCCACGACGACACGCCGACGCAGATCACCCCGATCAGGGCGAGGGCCCAGGCGATGACGGTCGTCTCGCCCATCGGTGAGGGCTGTTCCACGGCCAGACGGAAGGCGGCGGCCGAGGCCCCGCAGGCGGCCAGGCCCACACCGCCCATGATCAGAAAGGCACCGGTCTCGCTCCAGTCAAAGCGGCGAGGCCCGGCCGGTTCAACCTCGTGGCGCAGGACCGAAAGGGTCGGTTCGTCCTCGAACAGGGCGGCTTCCTCCGCGGCAGGCGCCGGGTCGCGCTCGTCCGACGGCCAGACCGGACGCTCGGCCTCGATGAAGTCGGCCTCGGTGGCGGGGGTCAGGACCAGTTCGGACTCCATCGCCGGGAAGGGCGAGGGCAGGGGGGCGGCAGACACCAGCGGGATGACGGGACCGGTGTCTGTGGGCTCAGGCGCAGGAGCCGATGCAGGCTCGGGCCCGGGCTCGGGCTGAGGCTCCGGTTCCGGCGCGGCTATCGCCGGCTCGGGCTGGGCCGGGAAGACGGGCGCGACGACCGGTGCTTCGACCGGTTCCCTGGGCGCAAAGCCCGGCAGGGGGCCGATGATGGGTGCCGCATAGGGGGAGTAGCGATCCAGACTGACCCGCGCGACGCCCTCCGCAGGCTGCAGGACCGGAGGTTCAGGGTTGGGCGTCGCGGGGGGCGGCGCCGGATCCGGTTCGGCGGCCTCCGGTTCGGCCGACGGAAGGGGCGCGGCCAGCAAGGCTGCGAGGGTGACCGGTGAGGACGGGTCAGCAACGAACAGGGCCCGCTCGGCCGAGCGGCGGCGCAGGCGTGCGTCCACGGAGATGTCTTCCGGCCACCCGATCAGGGCGTCCGCGGCCTGTATGGCGTGACCCTCGTTCAACCTCTGAAGGACATCGGAAGCGAGGAAGCGGTCCACACCGACCGAGATGGCAAAGCTGGCCAGGGCGTCAAATTGATGCTGGTTCAGCGGGCTGTGAACCTCTTCGTTCAGCGCCTTCACGACCGGCAGGAGGTCATAGCGGAGCAGCAGTTCCGCATCGGCCTCGGCGACGGTCAGACCCTCGCGGGCCGAGGCGGTATGGCCATAGCCGATGACCCAGCGGCCGTCCTCCCGCTGCGTGGCGCGCGGACGAAAGCCCTCAAAGCTCTTGATGAGGACGATCCCTTCGCGGGAGACCTTCAGACGGGTTGTGGGCGTTTCGGACACGGATTGACCCAAATCGAGACGGGCGCGCTCGCCCGACCGGGGAACCAGCAAGGGATGCGCCGTTCTACAGCAGGACGAGGGTGGCGAGACCGAGGAAGATCAGGAAGCCGAAGAAGTCCGTCGTCGCCGTCACGAAGACGGCGGAGGATACGGCCGGGTCGAACTTCAGCCGTGACAGGGTCAGGGGCGTCAGGACCCCGACGGTGGCCGCGACCAGCAGGTTCAGCACCATGGCCATGCCGATGACAGCGCCGATGCGCCAGTCCTGAAACCATAGGCCGGCGGCCGTGCCGATCAGCGGGGCCAGCACCAGACCATTGGCCAGGCCGACTGCCAGCTCGCGGCGGAAGGTGCGGGCAGCATTGGAGCTGTTCAGCTCACGCGTCGCCAGGGCGCGAACGGTCACGGTCAGGGCCTGGGTGCCGGCATTGCCGCCGATGGCCGAGACGATGGGCAGCAGGATCACCAGGGCGACGATCTGGGCGATCGTGACCTCGAACCAGGAGATGACGATCGAGCCGAGTACGGCGGTACCGAGATTGACCGCCAGCCAGGGCACGCGGCCGCGCACGATCTCGGACACGGACGAGCCACGGTCCTCGTCGGACACACCCGCGAGGCGCAGGATGTCCTCGCGGTTCTCTTCCTGGATGATGTTGACGATGTCATCGACGGTGATCTGACCGACCAGCCGGCCCGCCGCATCGACGACCGGGGCCGAGATCAGATGGTATTTCTCGAAGATGTAGGCGACTTCTTCCTGGTCCTGGTCGACGGCGATCGCATTGACCGGCTCCATGAGGTCGACGAGGGCCGTCGTGCGTGGCGCGCGGAGCAGGCCGCTGACCGACAGGCCGCCGACCGGCTTGTTGGAGGGATCCACGACATAGATGTCGAAGAACAGCTCCGGCAGGTCCTCGCCCTGTTTGCGGATGTGATCGATGGTATCGCCGACGTTCCAGAACGACGGCGCGGCCATGACCTCGCGCTGCATCAGGCGGCCGGCTGAATCCTCATCGTAGCGCAGCGAGCTCTCGATCGCGGCGCGATCGACCTCGGGCATGGCGGCCAGCACCTTTTCGCGCTGATCGTCTTCCAGGTCCTCGACCACCAGGGCGGCGTCATCGGAGTCCAGCTCCTGCAGGGCCTCGGCGAGGGTCAGGTGCGGGACGCGCTCCAGGACCTCCTCGCGGATATTGTCGTCGAGTTCGGGCAGGGTTTCCGCCAGCAAGTCGGGCGGCAGCCACAGCACGACGACCGCGCGGTGCTCGGCGGTCAGGAAACCCATCAGATCGGCTACGTCGGCCGGGTGCAGATCTTCCAGCAGGGACCGCAGCTTCAGACCATCGCCTGCGTCGGAGGCGTCGACGACCTTCTCGACGAAGGCCGCCGTCAGCACATAGTCCTCGTCGAGGGCGATGTGGTCGATTTCAGTCCGGGAGGCGACGGGCAGGGGGGCGTCTGCGGTTTTGCTCACGCTTTGCCTCCCCTGTTTTCAGATCAGCTGTCGCCGATGTTTCGCCCTGTCAAATCAGATGGTGCGGTCGAGAAGACTCGAACTTCCACTCCGGTTAGGGAACAGCGACCTCAACGCTGCGCGTCTACCAATTCCGCCACGACCGCTCGCATCGGAGGGGGGCTGATAGCGGAGGTCGGGCTGGAAGGGAAGGGGTTGTCTGAGTGGTTGGTGATAAGTGGTTGGTGGCTGCTGCTTCATCGCTTGGAGGCCGCGCGGGACCAACGGTATCCGGCCCGGCAATCACCAACGACGAACCACCAATCGCCCTCAGGCCGAGCCGGCCATGTAGTCATAGACATCGGCGGCCCGGGTGACCGTGATGGCGATGCGGTCCTCACGAATTTCGATCTCGCCGCGAGCGACCGGATGATTGTTGGCGAGAATCCAGACCTCGTCGGTTTCCGAGGCGTTGAGCGGGATCACGGCTCCGCGGCCCATCTTCAGCAGCTGGTTCATAGGCAGCACGCATCGCCCCAGGATGACCGAGATCTCAACTTCGACGGCATCGATCTGGCTCAAGGGGGACTCAAATACTGTCTGTGATTCAGCGGTCTGGGCTTGCATGGTGCTTCCGCCACCCACAATGGAGGCGTCATGCTTTCCCAAGCCTTAAGCGACGCGATGGAAAAACTAATTCGCGCCGATGGCCGCCCGGCCGAATGGGCGGTCTCGGAAGGTTATGTCGCCTATGACGTGGCCGTGGCGGTCATGGAGGCGCGGGCCGCGGCCATCGCGGCGGGCGAGGCCGGCGAACTGGTCTGGCTGCTGGAGCATCCGCCCCTCTATACGGCGGGGGTCTCGTCGAAGGAGGGCGACCTGCTGGACGCGGCCCGGTTCCCGGTTCATCTCAGCGGCCGGGGCGGGCAGTTCACCTATCATGGGCCGGGCCAGCGGGTGGTCTATGTGATGCTGGACCTGAACCAGCGCGGCAAGGACGTGCGGACCTTCGTACGCGGGCTGGAGCAGTGGATCATCGGCGCGCTGGGCGAATTCGGCGTGCCGGCCGATGTGCGCGAGGGCCGGGTCGGGGTCTGGGTGGAGCGCAAGGGGCCGGGCTGGAGCCGCGAGGACAAGATCGCAGCGATCGGGGTGAAGGTCCGCAAATGGGTCAGCTTCCACGGCATCAGCCTGAACGTGGAGCCGGCGCTGGACCATTTCACAGGGATCGTGCCGTGCGGGATTGCTGAGCACGGGGTGACCAGCCTGGTCGATCTGGGCGTGCCCGCGACCATGGACGAGGCGGATGAGGCGCTGAGGGTCAGTTTCGGACGGGTGTTCGGACAGACGTTAGCCGGCGTGGGGCCGGTGTGAAGTCCGTCCAGTCGGATCCACGTCGCGGCCCTGACCTTCTGACCGTTTCTGGAGACACGATCTGTGTTCGCGACCAAGATGATCGCCCGTGTCTATCTGGTGCTGGCCGGGACCTCGGACCATTACCGACGGCTGTCGAAGGCCTACCGAAAGAGGGCGGCGACCGGGTAGGCGCGCGTTCGGTCAGAAGCCGGAAACAGAAAAAGGCCAGCCTGACGGCTGGCCTTTGCTTTGGCCCCTCTCGGGGCGTGGACCTTGCGGTCCGGCGGCCGAAACCGTGGAAGAACAATAGCGGTTCGGGCTCCGAAATCAAGCGGGATCGGCGCGCGATGCAGACTTCGCCCTGGCGGGAGGCGTGTCGGCAGAAGCCCCGTCCCCGCTGTCCCGGGGGCCGGTCACGGGCAGGTGCGCCTGCGCAAGAAAGGGTTTCAAGGCGTTCAACACCCGCAGGCTGATCTCCCTGAAATCGGCCGCATCGATCCGCTCAGGTTCTTTCATCACGCCTTTGGAATCCCGTAACCGCTGCAGCCGCTCGGAGGCGACGGTGTAGATGTGGTCGCAAACAGCCCAGGACTGATCGGCCGACCTGGGGTTCGGGTTTCGGATCAGCTTGTAACCGTGAGGGTTGTCTACCTGTGGTTTCTTGGTCAGCGGAACCACGACGTGAGCGCCGAATACGGGTTTGGCTCCACGGATCACCACCATGAGGTGCTTGTCGTCGAACTCGGGTGGGTAGTGATGCGGGCTGAATGCGCACCAGTAGACCTCGCCCAACCGGGTTGAGCGTCGAATCTCGAGCGGTGGCTTCGGCGCGACAGCCGACACCGAGGAGGTCCTGTCCACCGCCCGCACCATCGCAGGCGTGGCAACAAGTTGCCGCGCTTCGGAAGATCGCTCATCCATGAGTTGTGCCCTCGGAAGCTTGGCTGTTCAAGGGGCTACAGGGACTTCTCTGTCGGCTTCGCTCAGACCGGCGTCGGCTATTCGAACTCCACCAGCACGTCATCCGCCGCCACCGGATCGCCGGCCGCGGCGCTGACGGCCTTAACGACGCCGTCCCGCTCTGCCTTGAGGATGTTCTGCATCTTCATGGCCTCGATGATGGCGACGGTCTCGCCGGTCTTGACCTCCTGACCCACCGTCACCGGGATGGAGACGACGAGGCCGGGCATGGGGGACTGGATCAGTTTCGAGGTGTCGGCGGCGACCTTCTCCGGCAGGCGGGCGTAGAGGGCGGCGACGGCGGGGCTGAGGACGCGGACGCGGGCGCGGGCGGCGCGGGTGCGGATGCTGAAGCCGTCGGCGACGCGGGCGACCTCGGCGGTGAAGGGGACGCCGTCCAGCACGGCGCGGAACTGTGCCAGGCCCGGGCGCCAGTCGATGTCGCTCAGCTGCAGGGCGCGGTCTTCCCCGGCGAGGTCGAGGGTCAGGACCTCGTCGTCGTCATAGGACAGGGAAACGCCGTGGGCCTCCCGGTCAATCAGGACGATCCAGTCGGTGCGGCCGGAGGGGTCGCCCGAGGCCTCGGCGGCGATCTCGTTCATGGCGGCGGCCGAGGCGATCAGGATGTCGGTCTGGCGGCGGTCGGGGGCGAGGCCGTGGAAGCCGTCCGGGAATTCGTCCTTGATATAGCTGGTCGAGATATGGCCCGAGCGGAAGCGCGGCTGGTCCATGACGGCGGCGAGGAAGGGGATGTTGTGGCCGACCCCCTGGATATGGGTGTCCTCCAGCGCCCGGGCCATGCCGTCGATAGCGGCCTCGCGGGTCTCGCCCCAGGCGCAGAGCTTGGCGATCATGGGGTCGTAGAACATGGAGATCTCGTCGCCCTCGCGGACGCCGGAGTCATTGCGGACCGTATAGTCGCCCTGGTCGCCCTCTTCGGGCTGCTCATAACGAACCAGGCGCCCGATCGAGGGCAGGAAGCCGCGATAGGGGTCCTCGGCATAGATGCGGCTCTCGATGGCCCAGCCCTTGATGGCCAGGCCGCTCTGTTCGAAGGCGAGCTTTTCACCCCAGGCCGAGCGGATCATCTGCTCGACCAGATCGACCCCGGTGATCAGTTCGGTGACCGGATGTTCGACCTGAAGGCGCGTGTTCATCTCGAGGAAAAAGAACGATTTGTCCTGCCCCGCCACGAATTCGACGGTGCCGGCACTGTCATAGTTGACGGCCTTGGCGAGGGCGACGGCCTGGGCCCCCATGGCGGCGCGGGTCTCCGGATCGAGCAGGGGGGAGGGGGCCTCCTCGATGACCTTCTGGTTCCGCCGCTGGATCGAACATTCGCGCTCGAACAGGTGGACGACATGGCCGTGCTTGTCGCCCATCACCTGAATCTCGATGTGGCGCGGGTCGATGATGAATTTCTCGAGGAAGACGCGGTCGTCGCCGAAGGCACCCAGCGCCTCGGCCTTCACGGCGGCGAAGCCCTCGGCCATGTCGGCGTCGGAGTGGGCGACACGGATGCCCTTGCCGCCGCCGCCGGCCGACGCCTTGATCATGACCGGGTAGCCGATCCCGTTGGCGATGCGGACGGCTTCTTCCGTCGTCTCGATCAGGCCCATGTGGCCAGGGACGGTGGAGACCCCGGCGGCGGCGGCCAGTTTCTTGGAGCTGATCTTGTCGCCCATGGCCTCAATGGCTTCGGGGTTGGGGCCGATGAAGGCGATGCCCTCGTCGCGCAGGCGGCGGGCGAAGCCGGCGTTTTCGGACAGGAAGCCGAAGCCGGGGTGGACGGCCTCCGCGCCCGTTTGACGCACCGCCTCCACAATCCGGTCGGCCAGCAGATAGGACTGGGCCGCCGGAGCGGGGCCGATCAGCACCGCTTCATCGGCCATCTCGACCGCCAGCGAACCGGCGTCGGCCTCGGAATAGACCTGCACCGTCGCAATCCCCATGCAGCGGCAGGTCTTGATGATGCGGACGGCGATTTCGCCGCGGTTGGCGATCAGGATCTTGGAGAACATGTGTCTTTGAATCTGAAGCGAATGTGATCGCAGCCTGGGATGATCGCCCCGATTAGGCCGCGATCCCACGGGAGTAAACCGAGGGGTCGTTCACCTGAGCCGCGTATGGGCTTGGCAAGGGCGGTTCCGATGGGGTTTAACGCCTTCCGGTCCTATTCATACCTGTCCGCCCGATCCGATCCCGTCCCTGTCCCGCTTACTGGCCTGGAGCCTGACCTGATGTCCCGTTTCCTTTCCGTTGTCGCCACTGCAGCCCTGGTCGTCGCCGTCAGCACCGGCAGCGCCTTCGCCCAGGACTTCCGGGCCCTGGCACGACAGGACCTGCAGCGCGCGCATGATGAACTGGCGGCCAACCATCCGGCCCCGGCGATCCCGGGCGCAGCCAGCCAGGGCTTCCGCGCCTGGCTCGACACCGGCCTGCAGGAATCGCTGGCCCTGACCCCGCGCGTGAACAGCGGCGACAGCCACGCCTATCTGCTGCGCTTCTTCGCCGGCGGCTTCCGCGACTCCAACATTCAGGTCAGCCCGACGTTCGAGGGCACGGGCCCCTATTTCGGCATCAGCTGGCCGGGTTTCACCACCGGCTGGCGCAACGGCCGCTATGTCGTGACCTATGTGAAGCCGGGTACGCGCAATGCACCGCGGGTCGGCGACTTGGTCACGGACTGTAACCTCATCCCGATCGAGGAGTTCGCCCGCGCCAAGCTGGATCGCTGGGAAGGCAACCTCGAGACCGAGGCGGGTCGGGTGACGTCGGCCCCCTATCTGATGTGGAACCGGAACAACCCGTTCACCACCGGCGTGCCCTCGCAGTGCAGCTTCCAGTCGGGCCGCGGCCGTCCGCGCGATATCCAGATCCGTCCGATCCCGATTGTCCCGGGGGACCTCGAGGCCGCCTATCGCGCCACGGTCTATATGCCGCCGGCGACGCCGCTGGCGGTTGAGACGGTCAACGGTCGCCCGTGGCTGCACGTTCATTCCTTCTCGGACAGCGCCGGCTGGCCGGCGTTCAACGCTGCCGTCGAGGCCCAGGCGGCCGCGCTGCGCGGCCCGCAGGGCTTTGTGCTGGACCTCCGTGCCGCCCGCGGCTCGGGTGAGAACTCCTCGACCGCACGTGGCTACGGCCTGGCCAACCGCATCTGGACGCCGGAGTTCACGGTCAGCCGCCAGCCCGCCGCGGGTGACATCACCTACCGCGCCACCCAGGGCAACCGCGACTGGTACGCCGGTGCCCTCGGCCGCATGGAGGCCGATCCGTATTTCGTGCAGGAGTCCATGTTCGTGATCGAGCAGACGCGCGAGATCGTGGCGGCCTTTGACGCCGCCATCGCGGCCGGTCAGCCGACCTTTACACTGGCTGGACGCCCGGCGGTTTCGGACACGGGTGCAACCAACCCGGTGCAGGGGCCTGTGATCGTCCTGGTCGACGCCGGCTGCTCGGGTGGCTGCCTCGATACCCTGGACCTTCTGTCCCGGCTGCCGAACGTGCGTATCGCCGGCTCGACCACGGCCACCGACTCGATCTTCGTCGAGCCGACGGTCGAGCGTCTGCCGTCGAACTATTCGGACCTCAGCTACGGTCACAAGGCCTGGACTTCGCGTCCGCGTGCCAACAACCAGCCTTATGCGCCGGCCCAGGGCCTGATCTACACCGGTGATCCGGTGGACGAGAACGCCGTGCGGGCCTGGGTCGGAACGCTGTTCCAGTAAGGCACCAGGGCCCGGTGTCTGACGGGCCGATATCGGGACCGGGCCGGACGGGGTGGAACCCTCGCCCGGCCCTTCCTATGTTCGGGCCATGACCGATCAGGACACCGCCATGACCCACCGTTCCGCGTCCGGCTATGACCTGACGCCTCCCAGCAGCAGCCAGCGGGTGGCGCTGGAAGCGGACCTGTCCGCCGAGGAGAAGCGTGTCCTGCTGGCGCATGGCACCGAGGCCCCGTTCTGCGGGACCCTGCTGGGCGAGAAGCGGGCCGGGGTCTTCTGCTGCCGGCAATGCGGCCTGCCGCTGTTCCGCACCGGGACCAAGTTCGAAAGCGGCACCGGCTGGCCCAGTTTCACCGGGCCGGTTGACCCTGCCCACGTCCTCGCCATCACCGACCGCTCCCACGGCATGACCCGCACAGAGACCCGCTGTGCGCGCTGCGACAGCCATCAGGGCCATGTGTTTCCGGACGGGCCCGGGCCGGGTGGTCTGCGCTACTGCATCAACTCCGTGGCCTTGACCTTTGTGGCCGAGGGCGGGGCGCTGCCCGACCCGTTGGGACGCGGCGACGGAATGGCCTGAAAGACCGGCCTGACCTTGGCCTCATTTGGGGTTAGGGTGCGGGTTCTGGTGGAGTTCGTCGCATGGCCGTTTTTGCACTGATCCTGACGGCCGCGCTGCTGGCGTCCGATCCTGACGGCGTCGTCGTCACCGCACCGGCCACCCCGGTCGATCTGGAAGCCACCGCCCGGCCGGTCGCGGCCTCGACCGAAGGGGCGACCCAGGACGCCGTGCCGCACGGCCTGACCACCGACCAGCAGATCGACCGCTGGATCGCCGGCCGCTCGACCGCCGACAAGCCCTGGGCCGACGCCGTGCGCGCGCCTGCCGACGATCGCAAGCCGCACGGCGAGGTCCGTTTCGGCATCGGCACAGACGGTTATCGCGACTATGGCGTGGCCGTGTCCCTGCCGGTCGGCGAGAACGGCCGGCTGGATCTCAGCTATCGCCAGGTCGAGAACGGCTATCCCTACGGGAGCTATGGCGGCGGCTACGACAATCCTTATTTCGACGACAGCGGCTATGCCTTCCCCGGCTATCAGCCTGAGGGCGCGGCCGGGGCGTTCGAGGCGCGGGTCATGCGCCCGGGCGGCCCGCCACGGCGCTTTCCGCTGGTTCAGCCGGACCGGGCTGACTGAGACCCGGCACCCGCGAGGTCAGGCCGAAACGGAAAAGGACGGCGCTTCAGGAAGCGCCGTCCTTTCTGTCTTCAGGGTGGTGCCGCCGGGGGGAATCGAACCCACGACCTCAGCCTTACCAAGGATGCGCTCTACCACTGAGCTACGGCGGCCTGATCTGAGGAAGCGGCCCTATAGCCAACCGGGGACAAAGGGGGAAGCCCCCGAACCACTTTTGCTTCGATTGCGGGATAAATGTGGTTCGCGCGTCCCGGGAGGCGTGTCCGCTTGCAGAAAAGCCTGACACAGGGTCTGGTCAAACCCATGGATGAGCCGAAGGCCGCGTCGCCCCAACCCGATCTGCCGGTCAGCCTGCCGGATCCCCTGGCATCGGCGAAAACACCCGCGACAGAAAGAGCCCAGCGCCTCGCCTCGGCCCTGCGGGACAACCTCCGGCGTCGCAAGGCGGCGGCCGGCCCGGGCAAGGCTGCAAAGCCGAGCAACTGAATATCATCGCCCGGACGGTTGTCGGCCTTTCGCAAGGGTGGCGGTCCGCGCTAGAGAACCGAACCCCTTGCGCCCTGCTCGGGGCCGCAAGAGACGATATGGACAGCATCGCCATCACCGGCGGCGCCCGTCTGAACGGAAGCATTCCGATCAGCGGCGCCAAGAACTCCGCCCTCAAGCTGATGGCCGCATCGATCCTGACCGATCAGCCGCTGCTGCTGACCAATATGCCGCGCCTGGCCGACACCAAGTTTCTGGGACGTCTGCTGCGCGAACTCGGGGTCCAGGTCACCGAACGCGACGGGGCCGACGGACAGGAGACGCTGTTCCACGCCGCGGCCCTGACCTCGACCTTCGCGCCCTATGATCTGGTCCGGCAGATGCGGGCCTCGTTCAATGTGCTGGGGCCGCTGCTGGCGCGTACGGGGGAGGCCAAGGTTTCCCTGCCCGGCGGCTGCACCATCGGCGCGCGGCCGGTCGATCTGCACCTGCAGGCCCTGACGGCCATGGGGGCCGAGATCGAGCTGGAGGAGGGCTATGTCATCGCCCGCACGCCGAACGGGCTGAAGGGGGCGGAGATAGAATTCCCGTTCGTCTCGGTCGGGGCGACCGAGCATGCCCTGCTGGCCGCGGTTCTGGCCGATGGTGTGACCGTCCTTCGCAAGGCCGCACGGGAGCCGGAGATCGGCGACCTCGCGCGCTGCCTGACGGCCATGGGGGCCAGGATCGAGGGGATCGACACCGATGTCCTGACCATCACCGGTGTGTCCTCGCTGGGCGGCGCGACCTGGTCGGTGATTCCCGACCGGATCGAGATGGGTTCCTATGCGGTGGCGGCGGCCATGACCGGCGGCGAGGTGCGGCTGACCCGGGCCCGGCCGGAGCTGATGGCAGCCCTGAGCGACAAGATGATCGAGGCCGGGGTCGAGGTGACGCCGACGTCGGATGGCGTGATCGTGAGGCGCGACCCGGCCGTGCGCCTGAAGGCGGTCAATGTGGCGACCGAGGTCTATCCGGGCTTCGCCACCGACCTGCAGGCCCAGTTCATGGCCCTGATGACCACAGCCGAAGGCGACAGCGTCATCCACGAGAACATCTTCGAGAACCGCTTCATGCATGCGCCGGAGCTGGCGCGGCTGGGGGCCGACATCCATGTCCAGGCCGGGGAGGCCGTGGTGCATGGTGTCGCCACCCTGCATGGTGCCCAGGTCATGGCCACGGATCTCCGGGCGTCGGTCAGCCTTGTGATCGCCGGTATGGCCGCCCAGGGCGAGACCACCGTCGGCCGCGTTTATCACCTCGATCGCGGGTTTGAGCGGCTGGAAGAAAAGCTCAGCGCCTGCGGGGCGGAGATTCGCCGTGTGCGGGACTCTGCCCATGAGCACTGAGGCCGGCGAGGTCGGGGCGGACATGACGGCGGTCGCGCCGGTCGAGCCGCTGCGCCTGCTGGCCGAGGACGCCGAGGACCTGCACATCATCTCGGCGGCCCTTCAGGACGCCATCCTGCGCCCTGTCGATATCGTCTGGGAGCCCGGCTCGAGGCGGGTCACCCTGAAACTGAGCCGGTTCTGCTGGGAATGCGGCGGCACGCGGGTCATGGCGGCCATGCAGTTCGGCGACGTCATTGCGGTGAAGAGTCGCCGCCTGCCGCGCCTGCCCGAGAGCGCGCTGGAACTGCTCGCCATGGAGTTCGCGCCGGACGAGGCCCCGGGGGGGCGGGTGATTCTGATGTTCGCCGGCGGCGGCGATCTGCGTATCGACGTGGAATGCCTCGACGCCGTGCTGACCGATCTGTCGGAGCGCTGGCCCGCCCGGTTGGCACCGAGCCATCTGTCAGAAGCGGGGGAACCCGGGTGAGCGAACACCGGCTGACTTCAATCGCGCTGGATTCCGCGACGCTGCACGCAGCGACCGCCGAGATCGAGCATGAACGGCGTGTCGCCATCTTCGATCTGGTCGAGAAGAACAGTTTTGAGCCGGCGGGCGCTGCGCGAGGCCCCTATGGGCTGAAGCTGGCGATGGTGGACGGACGGCTGGCCTTCGATATCACCGGGCCGGAGTTCCACCGCGTCCACGGCCTGTCCCTGACACCGCTGAACAAGGTGGTGAAGGACTATATCGCCATCTGCGACAGCTATTACGAGGCCCTGCGCGGAACCTCACCGGCCCAGATAGAGGCCGTCGACATGGGGCGCCGTGGCCTGCACAACGAAGGGGCCGAGATTCTGCAGGCCCGGCTGGCGGGCAAGATCGCCATCGACCATGAGACGGCGCGGCGGCTGTTCACCCTGGTGACGGCGCTTTACCGGCGGGGGTGAAAGGGGAGTGATTAGTGGTTAGTGGCTGCCGGCCTCAGGCAGAGGCGGCGGATCGGTGGACGCCATCGGCGGCATCGGCCAGCCACTAATCACTAACCACTAATCACTCCCGCGACCCAGCTGCCTCGACTAACCCGCCGTTTTCAGGCATACGCCCGCTCCTTAACCACGCGCGCTTTCGCCCGGCGCGTGTTCGGACTCCTGTTTTCAGGGCGCGAGAGGCCGCATGGCTAAGGAAGAACTGCTCGAGTTTCCCGGCGTCGTCAGCGAACTGCTGCCGAATGCGACGTTCCGCGTGCTGCTCGAGGGCAACGACCATGAGATCATCGCCCATACCGCGGGCAAGATGCGCAAGAACCGCATCCGCGTGCTGGCCGGCGACAAGGTCCTGGTCGAGATGACGCCCTATGACCTGACCAAGGGCCGTATCACCTATCGCTTCAAGTAAGGGCCGGCTCACATGAGCCGTCCTGATCTCGTACTGGCCTCTGCCAGTCCGCGCCGCATTGAACTGCTGGCGCTGGTCGGGATAACACCCGACCGCGTCGAACCTGCCGATATCGACGAAACGCCGCTGAAGGATGAGACGCCGGCGCGTCTCGCCGCCCGGCTGGCTGTGTCCAAGGCCGAGGCTGTAGCGGCCGGGGCACCGGATGCCGTCGTCCTGGCCGCTGACACCGTGGTGGCCGTCGGACGGCGTCTGCTGGAAAAGCCGTCGGATGAGGCCGAGGCGGTCCGGTTCCTGAAACTGCTTTCCGGCCGCAACCACCGGGTCTTCACCGGCGTGGCCGTGACCGCCGGGGTTCGGACCACGCATCGTGTCGTCGACACCCGGGTGAGCTTCAAGGTTCTGTCCGACGCCGAGATAACCGCCTATGTCGCCTCGGGCGAATGGCGGGGCAAGGCCGGGGGCTATGGCATCCAGGGCCGGGCCGGGGCCTTCGTTACCCGGCTGGTCGGCAGCTATCCCGCGGTGATGGGTCTGCCGCTGTTCGAGACGGTCAATCTGCTGAACGGGGCCGGCTGGCGCGCATGAGCGAGGTCGAGGTCTTCCTTGACGACACGCCCGGCGAGGTCCGGGGCGTGGTCGCACGGGATGGCCGGTTCGAGCATCTGCTGATCCAGCGCGAGGACGACGTCGCCGAACATCGTCTCGGCGCGCGCTGCGTCGGACGAATTGCCGCGGTCCATCCGGGGTTGAAGGGTGCCTTCGTCGATCTGGGGACGGACTTGCCCGGTTTCCTGCCCTTTCGCGGACAGGATCGGCTGAATGAGGGGCAGAAGGTCGAGGTCGAGGTCTCGGCAGAACCGCGTGAGGGCAAGGGGCCGACCCTGCGCCTGGTCGGGGCGGGAGAGGGGGCACCGCGTCTGCTCCGGCCCGGACCGACGGTGGCGGAGACGCTGGCCGTTCTGGCCCCCGGCGTGGAGCCCGTCACCGGCCTCGCCGGCATTCAGGCGAGCCGGAGCGCGGAGGAAGAAGCGGGCCTGCCCTTCGAACTGTTCCCGGAGACAGGCCTGGATCTGATGATTCAGCGCACCCGGGCGCTCATCGCGGTCGATCTGGATCTCGCCCCGGCACCGGGCGTGGCATTCGGGGCACCGGCAAGGACACGGGCGAACCGGCAGGGTCTGCACATGGCGGCCCGCATGATCCGGCTGAGGCGCTGGGGCGGGCTTGTGGCGGTCGATCTGATCGGGACGGGCCTTGATGGCGATGCCGTCATGACGGCGGCCAGACAAGCGTTCGGCGGTGACCCGGACGTGGTTTTCGGACCGGTGAACCGGTTCGGCGTGCTGCAGCTGGCCATGCCATGGCGTCGCACGCCACTGGAGGAGATTCTCAACGGACGCGACAGATGCCGGCGACCGGAACAGCGGGCGCAGGATATTGCGCGCAGCCTGCGGTTCGGCCTGCTCTCGGATACGAAGAGCGCGCGCATCACGGCACGGGCGGCATCGGTGGATGCGGCGCTGGCCGGACCGCTGGTGGCGCGTCTCGGTCCGCGCGCCCATCTGAAAAGCGATCCGGCGATGGCACCGGGCGCGTTTCTGCTCGAGGATCAGTGATCATGGCCCCTTGCCCGATCTGTCGTCGCCGGCCGGCGGACAGCAACTACAAGCCCTTCTGTTCCCGGCGCTGCGCCGACATTGACCTCCAGCGCTGGTTCACCGGCGGATATGTCATCCCGGAAAGCGTCGACGACGTCTCGACGGAAGACCCGGTCGAAGACTGATCTGACGGCTGGACACCCCCGAATGGCTCGCCTATAGACCCCCCCTCGCGCGAGCAGACGGCTTGCCTGGGTAGCTCAGTTGGTAGAGCAGCGGATTGAAAATCCGCGTGTCGGTGGTTCGAATCCGCCCCCAGGCACCATCGTCCCTTCCCGGTCGGGCATTGCGGCCCGGTCCCATCAGAAAAACGCCTCTTTGGGGCCTGAATCTTCAGCTTTGGAGCTAGTAGCTCCCTTGCGAGGGGAAAAGCACTGTCGCGCACTTGACGCTCCGGTAAGCGTTCGCCAAAGGAGCTTGACCGCGTTCTTTTGCGGGCAGCTTTCGGGGGCGGGGAAAACGGTTTCCCTCAACCCGTCGGTGCCGCGCCGGAAGCCATTCGGCAACCGGAAGCGTCAGAAGGCGTTCCAAGGATTCGGGGGTCTCTCCCGTCATCTGCGGACAAGATTTTCATCGAGGGCGGTCGTCGTCTGCGGCCGTTCCTTTTGGGTTCCACAAGTCAGACTAAACAGCAGGAACTGGCGAACTATGTTCGATTTCAAGAAGACCAACATCCTCCTGGCCATGGCCGCCGCCGGCGTTCTTATGGCCGGTACGCCGGTTCTCGCGCAGGATGCTCCCGCCGCCGCTCCGGCCGCCGCAGCCGCCGCTCCGGCCGCTGACGCCGCCGCACCCGCCGCTGCTCCGGCTGCCGAAGCCGAGCCCGCTGCAGAAGGCGCTCACGGCAAGCTGACCCCGGCCAGCATGTTCATGGAAGCCGACCCGGTCGTTAAGGTCGTTATGATTGGCCTCGTCCTGGCCTCGGTGTTCTCGTGGGTTCTGCTCCTCATCAAGATGTTCGAGTTCGGTGCGCTGAACCGCAAGACCGACCAGTTCCTCGAAAGCTTCCGCCAGGCCCGCACCATCGCGGACATGCGCAAGGTGGCGACGTCGGACGAGTTCGACGGTAACCCGCTGGCCGACATGGCCGCCGCGGCGACCGACGAAATCGAACTGTCGCGTCAGGCTGGCCTCTCGGTCACCGGCGATCATGCCGACTCTTCCCTGATGCGCGCCCAGCAAGCCGTTGGTGCCGTTCAGGCCGGTCTGGCCAAGCGCCTTGCAGGCGGCCAGCAGTTCCTGGCCTCGACCGGTTCGTCCGGCCCGTTCATCGGTCTGTTCGGTACGGTTTACGGGATCATGAACTCGTTCATCGGCATCGCGAACACCAACACGACCAACCTGGCCGTCGTCGCCCCCGGTATCGCCGAGGCGCTGCTGGCTACCGGTATCGGCCTCTTCGCCGCTATCCCGGCGGTTATCTTCTACAACTACTTCAACACCCGCATCTCGGCGTACGGCACCCGTTCGGACGGTTTCTCGGCCGAGCTGACCAACGCCATCTCGCGTAACCTCGACAAGGGAGCGTAAGCCCGATGGCCGCCAAACTTTCCGGCGGCGGGGGCGGCAAGTACCAGGTTGAGCAGAACAGCGAAATCAACGTCACACCCTTCGTTGATATCATGCTTGTTCTGCTCATCATCTTCATGGTGGCGGCCCCTCTTGCCGCACCGTCCGTTGAGGTGAAGCTGCCGCGTGCCGTTGCTCCGCTCGCTCCAAATCCACCGACGCCGATCTATATTTCGATCACCGCCGATGGTCAGGCCTACCTTGGCGACGGTGCCCTCGAACTGGACCAGATCGGTTCGGAGCTTACGGCCCAGATCGGCCGTCGTAGTCCGGCCGACGAACGCATCTTCATCCGGGCGGACAAAGGCACCCGCTACGGCGACTTCATGCAGGTCATGAATTCGCTGCAGGACAACGGCTTCTACAGCGTTGCCCTGGTCGGTGAAGATACGGACGTTCAGTAGGAAACGGTGAGATCATGACAGACATCCAATATCACCGTTCCAGATACGATGCGCCGAAGGCCAAGGGTTTGTTCGGGGTTCCCCCGGGCGTCCTCCTGGCCAGCATCCTGGTCGTCAGCATCCTGTTCTCGATCCTGGCGTTCTACTTCATCAACGCCCAGTTCAAGCTGCGGGAAATCAACTACTCGGACGATTCGGTGGACGTGGAGCTGATTGAGCCCATCCC
>VYLK01000291.1_pt1 | contig 20161 bp, 18 predicted proteins | sample 5114321 | NCBI WGS metagenome assembly VYLK01 (sample SAMN12291792, study PRJNA351875) | freshwater metagenome | isolation source: freshwater lake | place: USA: Michigan, MSU2 Lake | collected 2011-08-16
GCCGCGCCGCCGGCCGTGCCCGTGCCGGCCTGGTGTGCCGCCGTGCCGGCGGCCTGGCAGCGGCCCGGCGTGGTGGCGCTGCGTTACCGGCCCGAACCGCAATGCTTCTTCAAGGGCGAGGACCCCTGGCACCTCGCGCGCCAGACGCCGGGCCTGCAGCATCTGGCCGTCGGTGCGCAGGCCCCCTGGGCCGCGGCCGAGGCCTTCGACTGCTATGCATGCAACCTGGAACTGCTGGTGGTGAGCGACGCCCCGCAGGCCTACGTGGAAGAACACTTCCGCTACGTGCCCGAGCAGGTGGAGATGCACGCCTTCACCGCCGCGCCGGCCGCCGCAGCCGGCACCGGGGCGGTGCCCAATGCTGCCGACAGCGCCGAAGATGTCGCCGGCGCCGCCGCCGTGATGCAGCAGCGCCTGCAGCGCCTGTGGCAGGACCAGTGCACGCTGCTGGCGCGGCCTGCCATCGGCCACGGCACGGTGGCCGCCGTGCGCGAGGCCATGCAACGCCTGGCCCGCGTGATGCAGCCCCCGCTGGACGCCGCTGCGCAGCAGGCCTTGCAGGCCGCGGCGCCGAACGCGCAGGCGCTGCTGGCCTGGGCCGAGGGCCGCCGCGTGGAGGCGCCCGTGGCACTACCACAGGGCACGGCCCCTTCGGGCCTGACGCCGTTCGACGCGCGCCGCCCGGGAACGCCAGGCGGCGGCAGCGACGAAGCGCATGCCAGCCAGCGCGTGCTGAAGGTCTCGCAGGACAAGATCGACCGGCTGATGGATCTCATCGGCGAGATGGTGGTGGCCAAGAACGCCTTGCCTTACCTCGCGCTGCGCGCCGAGGAGGTGTTCCAGCAGCGTGAGCTGGCGCGTGAGATCAAGACGCAGTACTCGGTGATCAACCGCATCGCCGAGGACATGCAGCACGCCATCATGCAGGTGCGCATGCTGCCGGTGGGCACCGTGTTCCAGCGCTTCGTGCGTCTGGTGCGCGACATCAGCAAGAAGCTGGGCAAGGAAGTGCAGCTCGTCATCGAGGGCGAGGACACCGAGGCCGACAAGAACGTCATCGAGAGCCTGGCCGACCCGCTGATCCACATCCTGCGCAACAGCCTGGACCACGGCATCGAGTCGCCCACCCTGCGCGTGGCCGCTGGCAAGCCGGCGATGGGCACGCTGCGCGTGACGGCCTGCCAGGAAGGCGACCGCGTCATTCTCGACATCAGCGACGACGGCGCCGGCATCGACACCGAGCGCGTGCGCGCCAAGGCCGTGGAGCGGGGCCTCATCCCGGCCGACCGCGCCGGGGCGCTGACCGAGCACGAGGCGGTGCAGCTCGTCTTCCTGCCAGGCTTCAGCACGGCCGATGCCATCAGCGACCTCTCGGGCCGCGGTGTCGGCATGGACGTGGTGCGCTCGGCGGTGGAACGCATCAACGGCAGCGTGGAGCTGAGTTCGCAACGCGGCCAGGGCACGCGCATCCGGCTGACGCTGCCGCTGTCGATGGCCGTGACCAACGTGATGATGATCGAGTGCGCGGGCCGCCGCTTCGGCGTGCCCATGGACCTGATCGTCGAGACCGTGCGCGTGCCGGCCGAGGACATCCACCGCTTCAAGCGCGCACAGACCGTGGTGCTGCGCGGCCGCGTCGTGCCACTGCAGGCGCTGGCCGAACTGCTCGAACTCGACCAGCCTCCGCGCCTGAACACCGACGGCGAGCACGCCGTGCTGGTGGTGCGGCTGGGCGGCGAGACCGTCGGCCTGCTGGTGGACGACTTCCACGGCACGAGCGACATCATCCTGAAGCCCCTGGAAGGCGTGCTCGCCGGCCTGGTGGGCTTTGCCGGCACGGCGCTGATGGGCGACGGCAGCGTGCTGATGATCCTGAACCCGAAGGAGCTTGCGTGATGGGCATCCGATACCTGAAGAAACACGCTGCGCTGGAAGGCCACGTCAGCGTGGACGAGGCCGAAGGTCTGGCCGCCTGGATCGCGGCGCAGCGCCGCCCGGTGGTGCACCTGGGGCGCTGCGAGAGCGTGCACGCCGCGGTGCTGCAGGTGCTGCTGGCGCTGCGCCCGCGCCTGGCCGCACCGCCCGCCGACCCCTGGCTGAGCCTGGCGCTGGCGCCGGCCGCTGCCCCAGCCTGAAAGACCGGGCCCAGGCCCCCACCAACAACCGCCCCTCCCTGCCCACGGAGACACCGAGATGAAATCCGTATTCCTGGTCGACGATTCGGCCACCATGCTGATGAGCCTGAAGGGCACGCTGGAGATCAGCGGCTTCCAGGTCGAGACCGCCACCGACGGTGAGGCAGCCCTCACCAAGATCAAGGCAGGCCTGCGGCCCGACCTGATCATCACGGACATCAACATGCCGCGCATGGATGGCATCGGGCTCATCAAGGAAGCGCGCAAGCTGCTGCGTTTCACGCCCATACTCGCCCTCACCACCGAAAGCCAGCAGGGCCGCCGCGACGAGGCCAAGCAGAGCGGCGCCACGGGCTGGCTCGTCAAGCCGGTGGGGGGCGCCGACCTCGTGAAGGTGATCCGCCAGGTTCTGCCCGGGGCCTGACGCCATGGACCGCCCCGACACCCGTCCTCTGGCCGACACGCCTGCCGCCGACCCGGCGGCGCCCCAGCCCATGGCCATGCCCGCAGGGCCCAGACGGGGCATCGACAGCTTGGTCGTCTGGGTGTCTGTGGCACTGGGCACCGTGCTGCTCGCCTGCGGCCTGGCGACGCAGGCCCTGCCTTGGCAGGCCGCGGCCGGCATGGGGGCGGGGCTGCTGGCCGGCCGCGTGCTCTGCCGCGCACGCGGCACCGGCCACAGCCCCCAGGCCGGCCCCGGCCACGCCGGTGCGCAGGTGGTAGCCCACGACATCCTCACGCTGCAGCAGGCCTTCGGCGTGCTGAAGCAGCAGGTGGGCGCCACCATCCAGACCAGCGAGACGGCCGTGATGTCCATGATGCAGCGGCTCAACCGCGTGCACGGCAACGCCCGCGACCTGCGCGAGCGCATCGTGGAGGCGGTGCGTCGGTCGCAGGCCTTGTCGTCGGACTCGCTCTCGCGCGCCGGTGAACACGGCCGCGCCGTGGCCACCCTGGCCGAACACCAACTGCGCGCTGAAGAGCAGCAGCGCAGCAACCTGGAGCGCGTGGGCGCGGTGGCCGAGCAGGTGCGCCAGCTGATGCCGCTGGCCACGCTGATAGCCGACATTGCGCGCCACACCAACCTGCTGGCCATCAACGCCTCGATCGAGGCCGCCCGCGCGGGCCAGGAAGGGGCCGGCTTCAAAGTGGTGGCCGCCGAGGTGCGACGCTTGTCGGTGGAAACCTCGGAAGCGGCGCGCCAGATCACCACCGGCATCGGCTCGGCCGCTGCCGCCATCGACGCCGAGATGGCCGCGGCCAGTGCCCATGGCGAGCAGAGTGCGGCCGTTCAGCTGGGCGAGATCGCGCAGCACATCCAGGTGATGAGCAGCACCCTGAGCGACGTCGTGCCCTACCTCGACCAGCTCTCGGGCCACATGAACGCCGGCATGGAAGTGGTGACGCTGGACATCATCGACACCTTGGGCGACATGCAGTTCCAGGACATCAACCGGCAGTTGCTGGAGCAGATCAACGACGCGCTCAGCAGCCTGTCCGAGCACTTCGCACAGGTCTACCGGCTCATCGACGGCAGCGCACCGCCACCGCCGATGCTGCTGGAAGAACTGCTCAGCCGCTGGACCGCCAACTACGTGATGCACTCGCAGCGCGTGGCGCACGCCCTGGCGCTGCAGCCCGGCGGCGCAGCCACCGACACAGGCCAGCCCGCGCGCGATGATGCCGAGCCCAACCTGCAGCTCGCCACCGCGAACGGCCCGCGCATCGAACTCTTCTGACGAGGCCCGGAAACAAGAAACCCCGCGTGAGCGGGGTTTCAGGTGCGGGTCATGTCGGCGTGCGGCATGACGGCTGCAGGGGGCTTGGCGGAGTCGGAGGGATTCGAACCCTCGATGCAGGTTTTGCCCACATACTCCCTTAGCAGGGGAGCACCTTCGGCCACTCGGTCACGACTCCAGCGAAGGATCCGCATTCTAGCCTGAACTTCGGGCCGCCCTTCGCGCCGGGCCCGAAGTTTCAGATTCAAGCTGTGGGTTGGTCGAGGTCGAAGGCCTTGTGCAGCGCGCGCACCGCAAGCTCCATGTACTTCTCGTCGATGACGACGCTGGTCTTGATCTCGCTGGTGGTGATCATCTGGATGTTGATGCCCTCTTCCGAGAGCGTGCGGAACATCGTGCTGGCCACGCCCACGTGGCTGCGCATGCCGATGCCGACGATGCTCACCTTGCAGATCTTCGCGTCGCCCAGCACACGCGCCGCGCCGGTGGCCGGCAGCACGGTGTTCTCCAGCACGGCCATCGTGCGCGCATAGTCGTTGCGGTGCACCGTGAAGCTGAAGTCGGTGCGGCCGTCGTGCGAGAGGTTCTGGATGATCACATCGATGTCGATGTTGGCATCGGCCACCGGGCCCAGGATCTGGTACGCGATGCCCGGCTTGTCGGGCACGCCGATGACGCTGATCTTTGCTTCGTCGCGGTTGAACGCGATGCCGGCCACGACGGCTTGTTCCATCTTCTCGTCTTCCTCAAAGGTGATCAGGGTGCCCGACTTGGCTTCTTCGTCGAGCGGAATGTCCCAGGGCGTGAAGCTGCTGAGCACGCGCGTGGGCACGCGGTACTTGCCGGCGAACTCGACGCTGCGGATCTGCAGCACCTTGCTGCCCAGGCTGGCCATCTCGAGCATCTCTTCGAAGCTCACGGTGGACAGGCGGCGTGCTTCCGGCACCACACGCGGGTCGGTGGTGTAGACACCGTCAACGTCGGTGTAAATCAGGCACTCGTCGGCCTTCAGCGCCGCGGCCACGGCCACGGCCGAGGTGTCGCTGCCGCCGCGGCCCAGCGTGGTGACGTTGCCGTCGCTGTCGATGCCCTGGAAGCCGGTGATGATGACCACCTTGCCGGCGGCCAGATCGGCGCGCACGCGCGTGTCGTCGATGCTTTCGATGCGCGCCTTCGTGAAGGCCGAATCGGTCTTGATGGGCACCTGCCAGCCGCCGTAGCTGACGGCCGGCACACCCTGGCCCTGCAGCGCCAGCGCCAGCAGGCCCACGCTGACCTGCTCGCCCGTGGCGGCCAGCGCGTCGAGTTCGCGCCGCGCCTCGGCGGTGCCGGCGATGGCGGCATCTGGCACCAGTTCCTTGGCCAGGCCGAGCAGGCGGTTGGTCTCGCCAGACATGGCCGAGGGCACCACCACGAGCTGGTGGCCGGCGCGCACCCACTTGGCCACGCGTTGTGCCACGCTGCGGATGCGTTCGGTCGACCCCATGGAGGTGCCGCCGTACTTGTGAACGATCAATGCCATCGCTGATTGCCGCAGACCGCGGCGGGAGTGTCGAGACGGTGTCGTTGCAGCAGCGCCTCAGAGGCCGCTTGTGCGTGCAACAAAACCCGGCATTTTAGCTGCCGCGCTGACGCGGCCCTGGCGCATCGGGGCACCAGCGCAAGGCGCGCTGCGGCTGGCCGCGCTCGGCCCGCAGCGAGGCGTCGACGCCCAGGCCCGGCGCGTACAGCAGCCGCCCATCGGCCAACCAGAGCAGCGGCCCCTGACGCGCCCAGGCTGGCACGCCCGCGGCCTGGTACTGCTTCTTCAAGGAGCGCGCCAACCCGCGTTCGGCGAGATGGAAACGTTCGCCGCCGGTGCGTGGCGCCACGCGCACGGCCTGCAGCAGCGCTGGCGGCACGCCATCGTGCGTGCTGTCGCGCACCTCGAAGCGGCCGCCCCAGCCAGGCAGTTCCACGAAGCCGGGCTTGGAAAGATCCAGCGCCGGCAGCGGTTGTGCAGCGGCCGGTGCGGCTTGGATCTGCAGGCAGCTCAAGCGCCCCCGGTACAGGCGCAGCACGGCCTCGGGCGCCGGCCACTGGCCCCCACGTCGGCCCGGCAGTTCGTCGAGCAGGCGGTCCAGCAAGGTGTGCGGCCAGCGGCCGGGCAGTGAGGCCGTCAGCCAGGCCTGCAGGGCGTTGCGCCGGCGTGCGGGGGGCAAGGCGGCCCAGGGCGCGAGAAGCAGCGCCCCGTCTTCGCACAGCGGGGGCAGGTCGATGGCCGCCACCTCGTCGGCCAACGCTGCGGCGTGCGCGGCGTGGCGGGCCGCCTGCACCAGCGTGGTTTCGGTGTCGTCGAAGGCGGCGTTGAGCACCGGCCACACCTGGCGGCGCAGGCGGTTGCGCGCGTAGCGCTCGTCGGCGTTGCTCGGGTCTTCCACGTGGCGCAGCCGGTGGCGCTGCACGTAGGCCTGCACGGCCTCGCGCGGCTGCTGCAGCCAGGGGCGCGCCCAGGTGAGCTGGCGGCGCTGGGCCAGCACCGGCATGGCGGCCAGCCCGGCCGGCCCGCCGCCGCGCAGGGCCTGCAACAGGAAGGTCTCGGCCTGGTCGCGCCGGTGGTGACCCAGCAGCAGCAGCGAGCACTGCGCCTGCGCCGCCATGTCGGCCAGGGCCCGGCGGCGCTCGCGGCGAGCCCAGGCTTCCACGCTGTCGCCCGCCTCGGGCGCGCCGCTCAGGCGCTGGCAGAGAAAGGCCGCCCCCCAGCGCCGCGCCTGCAGGCGCACCTGCTCCTCCCAGGCATCGGCCTCGGCCTGCAGGCCGTGGTGCACGTGCAGGGCCCACACCTGCAGGCCCAGTGGCTGCGCAGCACGCAGCGTGGCGTGCAGCAGCGCCGTGGAATCGCGGCCGCCACTGACGGCCACGGCAACGCGCCCGCTGGCGGTGTTCAACGTTCCTTGGTGTCGGTGTAGCGGCCGTAGCTGCGCAGGCGCTCGTAGCGCTGCTGCAGCAGGGCGGCGGGCTTCAGGTCGGCGGTCTGGCGCAGCGCATCGGCCAGCGCACGCTTGAGCTGCGCGGCCATCCAGGGCACGTCGCGGTGGGCGCCGCCCACGGGCTCGTTGACGATCTTGTCGATGACGCCCAGGGCCTTCAGGCGGTGCGCGGTGATGCCCAGCGCCTCGGCGGCCTCGGAGGCCCGCTCGGCCGTCTTCCACAGGATGGAGGCGCAGCCCTCGGGCGAGATCACCGAGTACACGCTGAACTGCAGCATCAGCACCTGGTCGGCCACGCTGATGGCCAGCGCGCCGCCGCTGCCGCCTTCGCCGATGATGGTGCTGATGATGGGCACTTCCAGCTGCGCCATCTCGAAGATGTTGCGTCCGATGGCCTCGCTTTGGCCACGCTCTTCGGCGCCGATGCCCGGGTAGGCGCCGGGCGTGTCGACGAAGGTGAAGACCGGCATGCCGAACTTCTCGGCCAGCTTCATCAGGCGCAGCGCCTTGCGGTAGCCCTCGGGGCGGCTCATGCCGAAGTTGCGCAGCGTGCGCTCCTTCGTGTCGCGGCCCTTCTGGTGGCCCAGCACCATGCAGGCCTGGCCGTTGAAGCGCGCCAGGCCGCCGACGATGCTGAGGTCGTCGGCGTAGTGGCGGTCGCCGTGCAGTTCCTGGAAGTCGGTGAAGATCTCGTTGACGTAGTCCAGGGTGTAGGGCCGCTGCGGATGGCGCGCGATCTGCGTCACCTGCCAGGGCGTGAGCTGGCTGTAGATGTCGCGCGTGAGTTGCTGGCTCTTGGCGGCCAGGCGTTCGATCTCGTCGCTGATGTCGACGGCCGACTCGTTGTGCACATAGCGCAGCTCGTCGATCTTCGACTCCAGGTCGGCGATCGGCTGCTCAAACTCTAGAAAATGCCTTTTGCTCAAGGTCAGTACTCCACGGGGAGAGGGTCCAGGCTGCGCCAAATGTACCAAGTGGCGACCGAGCGGAACGGCGCCCAGGCTTCGCCCACCTCACGCGCCTCGGCGCGCGAGACGGGCTCGCCGCTGAAATAGTTCAGGCTGATGCCCTTGATGAGGCCCAGGTCGTCCAGCGGCAGCACGTTCGGGCGCAGCAGGTGGAAGATGAGGAACATCTCCGCCGTCCAGCGCCCGATGCCGCGGATGGCCACCAGCTCGGTGATGATGGCCTCGTCGTCCATGCCCTGCCACTGCGCGGGGTGCACCTGCTCTTCGCGGAAGTGGCGGGCCAGGTCGAGCAGGTATTCGCACTTGCGCGCCGAGAGGCCGGCCTCGCGCAGGCGGGACGTGTCCACGGCCAGCACTTCGGCCGGCAGTAGCCGCGTGGCGGGGCCGCCGACGGTGAGTGCGAAGCGCTCCCACACACTCTGCGCGGCCTTCACGCTGATCTGCTGGCCGACGATGCTGCGGGCCAACGTGGTGAAGGCGTCGCCGCGGCTTTGCAGGCAAGCCTCGCCGAACTTCGGGATCAGCTTCTTCATCACCCGGTCGCGCTTGGCCAGGTGCTTGCGCGCCTCTTCCCAGTAACCCGGCAGCACGGTGGCCGGGCCGGCCGGTGCCAAGGCGGCGGTCTGTGCCATGCTCAAGCCTTGACCCAGGTCGTGCCCTGCGGCCCGTCCTTGAGCTCGATTCCCTGGGCCAGCAGCTCGGCGCGGATGCGGTCGGCCAACGCGAAATCGCGGGCCTGCTTGGCCGCGGTGCGTGCGGCGATGCGTTCGCCGATGGCCGCTTCATCCAGCCCGCTGCCGCCCTGCAGGTAGGCCTGCGGCGCCTGCTGCAGCAGGCCCAGCACACCGCCCAGCGCCTGCAGCAGGGGGGCGTCGGCATGCTCGCCACGGTTCACGCTGCCCGCCAGATCGAAAAGCACGGCCACGGCGCCGGGGGTGTTGAAGTCGTCGTCCATCGCGGCCTTGAAGGCAGCGGCGCGCGGCTCGGCCCAGTCGATGGCGGCCAGCGCCGGCTGCTGCCCGGCGGCCTGCAGCGCGGTGTACAGGCGCTTGAGCGCGGTGCGCGTTTCGTCCAGCAGCTGGTCGCTGAAGTTGAAGGGGCTGCGGTAATGCGTGCGCAGCATGAAGAAGCGCAGCGTCTCGCCGTCGTAGCTTTTCAGCACGTCGGCGATGGTGAAGAAGTTGCCCAGCGACTTCGACATCTTGGTGTCGTCGACGTTGAGAAAGCCGTTGTGCATCCACGTGCGCACGAAGGGCTGGCCGCTGGCACCTTCGCTCTGCGCGATCTCGTTCTCGTGGTGCGGGAACTGCAGGTCCATGCCGCCGCCGTGGATGTCGAAGGGCTCGCCCAGCAGCGCGCAGCTCATCGCCGAGCACTCGATGTGCCAGCCCGGCCGGCCCGGGCCCCAGGGGCTGGGCCAGGTGGCATCGGCGGGTTCGTCGGGCTTGGCGTGTTTCCACAGCACGAAGTCCAGCGGGTCGTCCTTGTCGTCCTGCACGGCCACGCGCTCGCCAGCGCGCAGTTCGTCCAGGCTCTTGCCGCTGAGCTTGCCGTAGCCCGGAAAGCGCCGAACCGCGAAGTTCACGTCACCGCCCTGGGCCTGGTAGGCCAGGCCACGCTGCTGCAGTTGGCCGATGAGCGACAGCATCTGCGGCACGTAGTCGGTCGCGCGCGGCTCGTGCGTGGGCGGCAGTGCGCCCAGAGCCGCGAAATCGCTGTGCATGGCCGAGATCATCTCGTCGGTGAGCTGGCGGATGCCGATGCCACGCTCCAGCGCACGGCGGATGATCTTGTCCTCGATGTCGGTGATGTTGCGCACGTAGGTGACGCGCCAGCCACTGGCCATCAACCAGCGGTAGGCCGTGTCGAAGGACAGGATCATGCGGGCGTGGCCCAGGTGGCACAGGTCGTAGACCGTGATGCCGCAGACGTACATCCGCACGTGGCCGGGCTCGATCGGCTCGAAGGCTTCGAGCTGGCGTGTCAGGGTGTTGTGGATGTGCAGGGTCATGGGGGCAAATCAGGCCGAGGGGCTGGACGGCCGGCTCCCCCTGTGACAGGCCCAGGCCGCTGCTGCGACCTGCGCCCGTGCACCGCAGGCCGACCGTTCGCCTTGCAGAGGCAGCACGGCCCGCTTGAAGCGGGCCGACGCAGGGTGAGAACGGGGTGGAAACGGGGTGGAAGCGGGTCGATAGAATCCATTTCAGTATAGCGGCCATGCCCGGCGCCCCGCCCCGCCCCCGCAACCCCAGACGGAGGCTCGGTGCCCGCCCTGAACGACCTGCCCATGCTGTCCGCTCCCCTGAACCCGTCTGGCCCTCTGCGCCACCGCCGTCTGCTGCGCCAGACGGCTGGCAGTGCCTGGCTGCTCGCCATGTTGGCCTTCGCACCGCTGGCGCAAGCCGACGAACTGGCAGAGGTTCGCAGCCTGCTGGCGCGGGGTGAACCCGCCGCCGCGCTGAAGCGCGCGGAAGCCGCCGTCGCCGCTCAGCCGCGTGATGCGCAGCTGCGCTTTCTGCTGGGCGTGGCGCTGATGGATCTGGGGCGCGACACCGAGGCCCTGGCGCACTTCACGCGCATGGCGCAGGATTACCCCGAACTCCCCGACCCCCACAACAACATCGCCCTGCTGCACGCCCGCGCCGGGCGGCTTGAAATGGCGCGCCAGGCGCTGGAAACCGCGCTGCGCAACGACCCCGGACACCGCACGGCGCGCATCAACCTCGGCCAGGTGCACCTGATGCTGGCGGTGCAGGCCTTCGAGGCCGCCAGCGCCGACGGCCCGCTGGACGCACGCCTGCTGCGCCGCCTGGAAGCCGTGCGGGCCCTGCTGGCCGAGGCCTTGCCGGGTGCCCGCTAGACTCGCGCGCCGACGGCCCACCGATCTTTCTTGCCCCCCTCCTGCGGAGACCTCGCCTTGAAACTGTTGCTGCGCCTTTTCGTCCTCGGCCTGCTGGCCCTTGGCCTGTCGGCCCACGCCCAGAAGGTGCGCCTGGCCACCTCTGAAGGCGACATCGTCGTCGTGCTGGACGCCGAAAAGGCCCCGAAGACGGTGGCCAACTTCGTGCAGTACGTGAAGGCCGGCCACTACGACGGCGTCATCTTCCACCGCATCATCGACGGCTTCATGGTGCAGACCGGCGGCTACAAGCGCGACCTGAGCGAGAAGCCCACGCGCAAGGCCATCCCGCTGGAAGCCGGCAACGGCCTGTCCAACGTGCGCGGCAGCCTCGCGATGGCGCGCACCAGCGACCCCAACTCCGCCACATCCCAGTTTTTCATCAACGTCGTCGACAACCCACGCCTGGACACCGCCGGCGGCGGCTACGCCGTCTTCGGCCAGGTCGTCGAAGGCATGGAAGTCGTCGACAAGATCAAAGCCGTGCCCACCCAGGAGCAAGGCGTTTTCAAGAACCTGCCGGTCACGCCCGTGACCATCCGCAAAGCCACCATGGAGAAATGACATGAGCAAATTCGTACAGATGGACACCAGCGCCGGCACCCTGCGCATCGAACTCGACGACGTGAAGGCGCCGCTGTCCACGGCCAACTTCCTGGAGTACGTGAAGGCCGGCCACTACGACGGCACCGTCTTCCACCGCGTCATCAAGGGCTTCATGGTCCAGGGCGGCGGTTTTGAAGTGGGCATGAAGCAGAAGGGCACGCTCGCGCCCATCCGCAACGAAGCCAACAACGGCCTGAAGAACAAGAAGTACACGCTGGCCATGGCGCGCACCAACGACCCGCACTCGGCCACCGCGCAGTTCTTCATCAACGCCACCGACAACGGCTTCCTCGACTTCACGGCTGAGAACAGCAGCGGCTGGGGCTACGCCGTCTTCGGCCGCGTGGTCGAAGGCACCGAGGTGGTGGACGCCATCGAGAAGGTGCGCACCGGCCGCAAGGGCTTCCACGACGACGTGCCGCTGGAAGACGTGGTGATCACGCGCGCTGTCGCGGTTGACTGAGCTCTGCACCGGCGATGAACGACGAGGCGCGGAACGGCGCGTTCCCGCCCTTCTACGAGTTCCCCGTGCCGCCCTCGTGGCGCGCGGTGGACTTCATCTCCGACCTGCACCTGTGCGAGACCATGCCCGCCACTTTCGAGGCGTGGGCGCACCACCTGCAGCACACCACCGCCGACGCCGTGTTCATGCTCGGCGACCTGTTCGAGGTGTGGGTGGGCGACGACGCCCGGGACCGCAGTTTCGAGCGCCGCTGCGTCGAGACCATGGCCGAGGCGGCCAGCCACCGCATGCTGGGCTTCATGGCCGGCAACCGGGATTTCCTCGTCGGCCCCGCGCTGCTGAAAGATGCCGGCCTGCTGGCCCTGCCCGACCCCACGGTGCTGCTGGCCTGGGGCCAGCCGGTGCTGCTGACACACGGCGACGCGCTGTGCCTGTCTGACAAGCCCTACCAGGCTTTCCGAGAACAGGTGCGCGGTGCCGCCTGGCAAGCAGACTTCCTGGCTCGGCCTCTGAACGAGCGTCTGGCCCTGGCCGCCGAAATGCGCCGCGCCAGTGCCGCACGCTGGCAGATGGACGGCGACGCCAGCGCCGATGTCGAACCGGCCGCCGCCGTGCGCTGGATGCACGCGCTGGGCTCCGCGGAGATGGTGCACGGCCACACCCACCGGCCCGGCAGCAACGCGCTGGCCCCTGGCTTCAAGCGACACGTGCTCAGCGACTGGGACCTGGACGGCCCCCATCCGCGCGCCGAGGTGCTGCGCCTGAGCCGCCGCGGCTTCGAGCGCCTGCCGCCCGCTGGCCGCTGAGGCTGCCGTGCTGGCACGGCTGTGGCGGCACTGGCAGCGCCGGCGCGAAGACGCCGCGGTGCAGCGCCGCGCCATCCCTGACGATCTGTGGAAGCGCACGCTGGTGCGCTACCCCTTCCTGCAGCGGCGGGACGAGCAAGACGCCGCCGAGCTGCGCCGCCTGAGCAGCCTCTTCCTGGACCGCAAGGAGTTCCACGCCGCCGGCGGCCTGAGGCTGACCGACGCCGTGGTGGTCTCCATCGCAGCGCAGGCGGTGCTGCCGGTGCTGCGCCTGGGGCTGTCGGCCTATGACGGCTTTGTCGGCATCGTGGTGCACCCTGACCAGGTGCTGGCCCGCCGCGAGGTGGCCGACGAAGACGGCATCGTGCACGCCTACGACGAACCGCTGGCCGGCGAAGCCATGGACGGCGGCCCGGTGATGCTGTCCTGGCGCGACGTGCGTGCCGCTGGTGTGATGCCGGGCGCAGGCGGCGAAGCGGGAGGCGCCTACAACGTCGTCATCCACGAGTTCGCGCACGTGCTCGACATGGCCGACGGTGTGGCCGACGGCGTGCCGCTGCTGCCGCCGGGCCTGCCGCGTTCCGAGTGGCTGAGCGCGCTGCAGCTGGAGTTCGAGGCCTTCGTGCAGCGCGTCGAAGCCGACGAGCCCACCACGCTCGACCCCTACGGCGCCAACGGCGAAGAAGAGTTCTTCGCGGTCGCCAGCGAGGCCTTCTTCGTGAATGCCGAGCCCATGAAAAAAGAGCATCCTGTGCTCTACGGGATGCTCTCTCGCTTCTACCGCCAGGACCCGGCGGAGGACGTACCGCCAGCGCGCCGGGCGCGCTGACAGCTGTCAGGCCGGGGTCGCCTCGGCGCGCGGCTTGTCGCCGCTCTTGCGCGCCGGCTGGATGTCGAGCTGCACCTCGTCCTTGTCGTCGATGTCGACGCTCAGACGGCCACCGTCCACCAAGCGGCCGAACAACAGTTCGTCGGCCAGCGCGCGGCGGATGGTGTCCTGGATCAGGCGCTGCATCGGGCGTGCGCCCATCAGCGGGTCGAACCCCTTCTTCGCCAGGTGCTTGCGCAGCGCGTCACTGAAGGTGACCTCCACCTTCTTTTCGGTGAGCTGGCTTTCCAGTTGCAGCAGGAACTTGTCGACCACGCGCAGGATGATGTCCTCGTCCAGCGCACGGAAGTTGACGATGGCGTCCAGCCGGTTGCGGAACTCGGGCGTGAACAGGCGCTTGATGTCGCCCATCTCGTCACCCTGCTCGCGCTTGTTGGTGAAGCCGATGGTCGCCTTGTTCATGGTCTCGGCGCCCGCGTTGGTCGTCATGATGATCATGACGTTGCGGAAGTCGGCCTTGCGCCCGTTGTTGTCGGTGAGCGACCCGTGGTCCATCACCTGCAGCAGCACGTTGAAGACATCGGGGTGCGCCTTCTCGATCTCGTCGAGCAGCAGCACCGAGTGCGGCTTCTTCGTCACGGCCTCGGTCAGCAGACCACCTTGGTCGAAGCCCACGTAGCCCGGGGGCGCGCCGATCAGGCGGCTGACGGCATGGCGCTCCATGTACTCGCTCATGTCGAAGCGAATGAGGTCGATGCCCAGCACATAGGCCAGCTGCTTGGCGACCTCGGTCTTGCCCACGCCCGTGGGGCCGCTGAACAGGAAGCTGCCGATGGGCTTGTCGGCCTTGCCCAGGCCGCTGCGCGCCATCTTGATGCTGGCGGCCAGCGCGTCGATGGCCGGGTCTTGCCCGAACACCACGCTCTTGAGGTCACGGTCCAGCGTCTTGAGCTTGCTGCGGTCGTCGCTGCTCACGCTGGCCGGCGGGATGCGCGCGATCTTCGCGACGATTTCCTCCACCTCGTTGCGCGTGATGGTCTTCTTGCGCTTGCTCGGCGGCAGGATGCGCTGCGCGGCACCGGCCTCGTCGATGACGTCGATGGCCTTGTCGGGCAGGTGGCGGTCGTTGATGAACTTGGCCGAGAGCTCGGCGGCGGCCTGCAGCGCGCCCACGGCGTACTTCACGCTGTGGTGCTCTTCGAAGCGGCTCTTCAGGCCCTTCAGAATTTCAACAGTCTGCTCGACGCTGGGCTCGACCACGTCCACCTTCTGGAAGCGCCGCGACAGCGCCGCGTCCTTCTCGAAGATGCCGCGGTACTCGGTGAACGTGGTGGCGCCGATGCACTTCATCGCGCCGCTGCTCAGCGCGGGCTTGAGCAGGTTGCTGGCGTCCAGCGTGCCGCCGCTGGCTGCGCCAGCGCCAATGAGCGTGTGGATCTCGTCGATGAAGAGGATGGCGTTGGGCTGGTCCTTCAACTGCTTGAGCACGCCCTTCAGGCGCTGCTCGAAATCACCGCGGTACTTGGTGCCGGCCAGCAGCGCGCCCATGTCCAGGCTGTAGACGGTGGCGTCGGCCAGCACCTCGGGCACGTCTTTTTCGGTGATGCGCCAGGCCAGGCCTTCGGCAATGGCCGTCTTGCCCACGCCGGCTTCACCCACCAGCAACGGGTTGTTCTTGCGGCGGCGGCACAGCACCTGGATGACGCGCTCGACCTCGTGCTCGCGGCCGATCAGCGGGTCGATCTTGCCCTGCAGCGCTTGCTGGTTCAGGTTCTGCGTGAACTGCTCCAGCGGCGAGCCCTTGCCGTCACCACCGCCCTCTTCCTTCTCGGCCTCGTTGCCTTGCGGGCCTTCGTTGCCCTTGGCGGGCTCGGGCGGGTCGCTCTTCTTGATGCCGTGGGCGATGAAGTTCACCACGTCCAGGCGCGTCACGCCCTGCTGGTGCAGGTAGTAGACGGCATGGCTGTCCTTCTCACCGAAGATGGCCACCAGCACATTGGCGCCGGTGACTTCCTTCTTGCCGCTGCCCGTGCTCTGCACGTGCATGATGGCGCGCTGGATCACACGCTGGAAGCCCAGCGTGGGTTGCGTGTCCACCTCTTCGGTACCGCCCACGGTGGGCGTGTTTTCCTTGATGAAGGTGGCCAGGCTCTTGCGCAGGTCATCGATGTTGGCGGCGCAGGCCCGCAGCACTTCAGCGGCGCTGGGGTTGTCCAGCAGGGCCATCAGCAGGTGTTCCACCGTGATGAATTCGTGCCGCTGCTGGCGCGCCTCGACGAACGCCATGTGCAGGCTGACTTCCAGTTCTTGCGCAATCATGCGGCCTCCATAATGCATTGCAGCGGATGCCCCTCGCGGCGCGCCGCGGTGAGCACCAGTTCGACTTTCGTCGCGGCGACGTCTTTCGTGTAGACGCCACAGATGCCGCGCCCTTCGTGGTGAATCTTCAGCATGATCAACGTGGCCGAATCGGGATCACGCTGAAAGTAGTGTTGCAGCACCATCACGACGAACTCCATCGGCGTGTAGTCGTCGTTGAGCATCACCACCTGGTAGAGCTGGGGCGGCTTCGTGCGGGCCGCCTTGCGCTCGGCCACCACGGCACCTTGCCCACCGTCACGGCGCGCAGGCGCGGGCGGCTTGGGGGGCGGTGCAGGCGGCGGCGTTTCGTCGGGCATGAGCCATTCTATCGAGTTGGTCTTGCTTGGCAGGGGACGTGCGGACACCCCTTCCAGCTTGTCCCATATTGAACGAAGCGGCCGCGATTCAAGGCCCAAGCTGGACTGGAAACCGGGCTTTCCTTTGCAGGTTGGGCCCGGCTGGAAACGCATGCGCGGGACGCCCAGTCCGATGTGTCATCTTCGCTTGACAAACAAAGTGAAAACTTAACTTGACACTTTGACGCCTGCGGCGCAAGAATTTCCCCGTAGCAGCCCCCGAGGGGAAGGTGTATGGCGTACGGTACGGTCAAATGGTTCAACGACGCCAAAGGCTTTGGCTTCATAGAACCCGAAGGGGGTGGTGCGGACGTCTTCGCCCACTTCTCCGCGGTGCAGACCGAGGGCTTCCGCACCCTCAAACAAGGCGGCCGCGTCCGCTACGAACTCGTGCAAGGCCCCAAGGGTGACCTGGCACAGGACATCCACCCGGTGGATGCCGAGGGGCGGCCCAGCAGCCCGATCTCAGAGCCGCAGCACGCCAGCGCCGGCTGAGGCGGCCTTCACGGCGCCTGCGGCCCCGGCGACGCTCAGGCGTCGTAGTGGTAACCGACGCCGTAGACCGAGCGGATGCGTTCGCTGCCGGCACCCGCCTGCTCCAGCTTCCGCCTGAGGTTCTTGACGTGGCTGTCCACCGCCCGCTCGGTGGCAGCACGCGCATCACCGTGCAGCAGTTCGAGCAACTGGGCCCGCGGGTACACACGCCCGGGCTGTGAGGCCAGGGTCCGCAGCAGGCGGAACTCGATCGGCGTGAGGTCCAGCACCTGCCCCTGCCACCACGCACGCTGGCCGTCTTCGTCCACGCGCAGGGCTGGGGGGGTCGCTGCGCTGGCAGCGGCAACGCGGCTGCGGCGCAGCACGGCCTTCACGCGAGCCATCACCTCACGCGGGCTGAAGGGGTTCTTGGCGATGTAGTCGTCTGCGCCAAGCTCCAGGCCGGCCAGGCGGTCGCTCTCGTCGGCGCGCGCGGTGAGCATCACGATGGGCACCGCACTCTGTGAACGCAACTGCCGGCACAGCTGCAAGCCGTCCTGGCCCGGCAGCATCAGGTCCAGCAGCACCAGATCGTGCTGGCGCGCCTGCCAGGCCTGCCACGCCAGCAGGCCGTCGGCCACGCACTCGGCCTCGTGGCCTGCGGCGCGCAGGTAGTCGGCCAGCAGCGCCGCCAGCTTGGGTTCGTCTTCCACCACGAGCACGCGGGCCGGGCCGGGCTCCAGGGCCAAGGGGTGCGCCAGTTCAACCAAGGGCCGGCAGCTCCACGCGCAGCCACAGCCCGCCCAGCGGCGAAGGCCGGGCCTCGATGCGCCCTTCGTGCGCCTGCACGATGCGCTGGCAGATCGACAGCCCCAGGCCGGCGCCCCCGCTGGCGCGGCTGCGCGAGGCCTCGGCGCGGAAGAAGCGCTCGAACAGGCGCGGCAGCTGGTCGCTGCGCACCCCCGGGGCGCTGTCATGCAGGTCGATCAGCATCTGCCGGCCTTCGCGCCGCGCCTGCAGGCGCAGCGCGCCGCCGGCATCGGTGTAGCGGCAGCTGTTCTCCAGCAGGTTGGCGAAGAGCTGTCGCAGCCGGCGTGCATCGCCAAAGGCCGGCAGCGGCCCGGGTGGCAGCTCCAGCTGCAGCGCCAGGCCGCTGCTGCGCAGCCGCTCGCCGAAGGCCCCGGCGGTGTCGTCGATGATCTCGCGCAAGTCGAGCTCGGTCTTGCGGTAGGACAGCGCCCCCACGTCGGCCAGCGAGAGCTCATACAGGTCGTCCACCAGCTTGTGCAGCGTGGCCACCTCGGCCTTCAGCGAACGCAGGGCCTGCGCATCGAGCTGCCGCACGCCGTCTTCCAGTGCTTCCAGCTCGCCGTGCAGCACCCCCAGTGGCGTGCGCAGCTCGTGCGAGACGTCGGCCATGAACTCGCGGCGCATGGCCTCGTTGCGCTGCAGGGTCAGGGCGAGCCGGTTGAAGTCACGGGCCAGGCGGCCGATCTCGTCGTCCTTGTCACTTTCGGGCACGCGGGTGGCGTGGTCGCCCGCGGTCAGGCGGTGGGTGGCATCGGCCACCTGGCGCACGGGCTTGAGCAATCGTCGCGAGGCCCACAAGGCCACGGCCGCCGCCAGGAGGATGGCCGCGCCGCCCACCACCCACCCGGTGCGCGCCTGGGCATCGGCGAAACGCTTCTCTGCGCCATAGCTCACAGACTCGAAGGGCGTCAGCACCAGCCAGCCCACCGTGAGACCGTCGACGACGATGGCGCGCTCCACCGCGTTGTCGGCCGGGCTGGAGAAGCCCACGATGCGGCGGCGCTCAGCGTCCAGCAGCGTGAAGCGGCGCGATGCGCCGGTCAGCTCGGCCGGCGTGGCTGAACTGACCGGCGGCCGCTCGGTCAGGGGCACGCGGCTGTCGTCAGGCGCCGGGCGCAGCAGGCGGAACCACAGGTCCGGGCGTTCGCGCAGGAAATCCCAGCTGCCCTGCTGGCGGTAGCCAGCGGTCACGCTGGGCACGGCCAGGTCGAGCCGGCCCACGGCCTGCTCGTTGAGGTAGCCGAGGAAGTCGCGGTTGAGGTTGAGGTGCGCGCCCACGCCCATGGCCACGGCCACCACCACCGCGGTGCTGAGCACAGCGGCGAACAGGCGCGTGGCGAGGTTCAGTTTCATGGCGGCCCCGGTATGTACACGAACATGCGCGGCCTCGGCAGGGCCGCTGTTCTGTGGCCTTGGAGGCCATGGGCTCTCCAAGTTCTCTCCACATTGTGTGGGCACCATCGCCGCGTGCAGAAATCCGCCCCACGCTCCCACCCCGCCCCTCGCCTCGCACTGAGCACCGCTCCCGCAGCAGCCGCCGCGCTGCTTTGCGCCGCGCTCCTTGCCGCCTGCCAGGACAAACCAGCCGCAGCCCCAGCCGCCCGCCCCGCCCCCGAAGTGGGCGTGGTCACGGTGAGCGTGCAAGACGCGCCGCTGGGCCTGGAACTGCCGGGCCGGCTGAGCGCCAGCCAGCGCGCCGAGATCCGCCCGCAGGTGGGCGGTCTGGTGCAGAAGCGGCTGTTCACCGAAGGGGGCCGCGTGGCCGCCGGGCAGCCGCTGTACCAACTCGATGCCGCCAGCTTCGAGGCCGAACGGGCCCGCACCGCCGCCGCCCTGCAGCGCGCCGAGGCCACGCAGGCCGCCGCCCGCGTGAGGGCTGCGCGCGACGCTGACCTGCTGAAGGCCGACGCCATCAGCCGCCAGGCCGCCGACGACAGCGCCGCCGCGCTGAAGCAGGCCGAGGCCGATGTGGCCGTGGCCAAGGCCGCGCTGGACGCCGCCGTGGTGCAGTTGCAGCGCGCGCGCATCGTGGCGCCAATCAGCGGGCGCATCGAGGTCTCGACCGTCACGCCGGGCGCGCTGGTCACGGCCAACCAGACCCAGGCGCTCACCACCATCCAGCAGCTCGACCCCATGCACGTGGACATCGTGCAGAGCAGTGCCGAATTGCTGTCGCTGCGCAAGCAGCTGCAGGGCCAGAGCGGCAGCCGCCAGGTGCAGCTGGTGCTGGAAGACGGCAGCGTGCACCCGCAGCCGGCCACGCTGCAGTTCAGCGGCGTGACGGTCGACCCCGCCACCGGCAGCGTGACGCTGCGCGCCGTGGTGCCCAACCCGCAGGGCACGCTGCTGCCCGGCATGGTGGTGCAGGCCCGCCTGGTGGCGGGCGTGGACCGCGGCGTGCTGCTGGTGCCGCAGCAGGGCGTGAGCCGCACTGCCACGGGTGATGCCACCGCGCTGGTGGTGGGCGAAGGCAACAAGGTGGAGCGCCGCCGCCTGACGCTGGAGCGCGCGGTGGGCAACCAGTGGCTCGTGACCAAGGGCCTGAGCGTGGGCGACAAGCTGATCGTCGAGGGCCTGCAGCGTGCACGCCCCGACATGGTGGTGACGCCGGTCGCCGCGGGCTCGAAGCCGGCAGGGGGCAAGGGCGGCGGCAAGGGTGACGGCAAGGCAGGCGGCAAGCCCGATGCGGCAGGCTCCGCGCCCGCCGGCGCCGGCAGCGCCGCCCGCAGCGCCTCGGCCCCGCGCT
>VYLK01000292.1_pt1 | contig 20157 bp, 17 predicted proteins | sample 5114321 | NCBI WGS metagenome assembly VYLK01 (sample SAMN12291792, study PRJNA351875) | freshwater metagenome | isolation source: freshwater lake | place: USA: Michigan, MSU2 Lake | collected 2011-08-16
GCGGCCGGCGCCGGCGTGACGCCCGCTCCCGTCGGCTTGGCGGCTGGCGCCGGCGCCGCCACGGCGCCCCCTGGCAATGGCAGCGCGTCGTAGCAGGCCAGCCTCGCGGCGGTGTCGGTCACGGCGCGGCAGGTGGCCAGGTCGCGGCCTTGGGCGGCCGGGGCGGCCAAAAGTGCGGCGCCCAGCAGGGCCGCGGTGCAGGCGGAGGGTGCGTTCATGGCCGCGATGATGCCCCCTCCTAGAATCGAGGGATGACCCGCAAGCTCTTCGTCACAACCGCCCTGCCCTACGCCAACGCCGGTTTCCACATCGGCCACATGATGGAGTACATCCAGGCCGACACCTGGGTGCGCCTGCAGCGCATGGCGGGCCACGAGGTGCACTTCGTCTGCGCCGACGACGCGCACGGCGCGCCCATCATGATCGCCGCCGAGAAGGCCGGCCTGACGCCGCAGCAGTTCGTGGCGCGGATCGCCGCCGGCCGGCCGCAGTATCTGGATGGCTTCCACATCCGCTTCGACAACTGGCACAGCACCGACGCGCCCGAGAACCACGCGCTGGCGCAAGACATCTACCGCGCGCTGCGCGCCAACGGCCTGATCGAGGTGCGCGCGGTGGAGCAGTTCTTCGACCCCGCCAAGGGCATGTTCCTGCCTGACCGCTTCATCAAGGGCGAATGCCCGAAGTGCGGCGCGCTCGACCAGTACGGCGACAACTGCGAGGTCTGCGGCGCCGTCTACCAGCCCACCGAGCTGAAGAACCCGCGCTCGGCACTCACCGGCGCCACGCCCGAGCTGCGCACCAGCGAGCACTTCTTCTTCAAGCTGAGCGACCCGCGCTGCGTGGAGTTTCTCGAAGGCTGGACGCAGAGCGGCCGCCTGCAGCCCGAGGTGGCCAACAAGGTGCGCGAGTGGTTCCAGCGTGACGAAGCCGGCAAGGTCGGTCTGGGCGATTGGGACATCAGCCGCGACGCACCCTACTTCGGCATCGAGATCCCCGACGCGCCGGGCAAGTACTTCTACGTCTGGCTCGACGCGCCGGTAGGTTACCTCGCCTCGCTGAAGAACCTCTTCGGCAAGCTCGGCCTGGACATGGACAGCTACCTCGCCGACCCCGCGGTGGAGCAGGTGCATTTCATCGGCAAGGACATCGTCACCTTCCACACGCTGTTCTGGCCGGCCATGCTGAAGTTCAGCGGTCGCAAGACGCCCGACCACGTCTACGTGCACGGCCACCTCACGGTGAGCGGCGCGAAGATGAGCAAGAGCCGCGGCACCGGCATCAGCCCGCTGAAGTACCTGGAGCTGGGCCTCAACCCCGAGTGGCTGCGCTATTACATCGCCGCCAAGCTCAACGCCCGCGTGGAAGACCTCGACTTCAACCCCGAGGATTTCATCGCCCGCGTCAACAGCGACCTGGTCGGCAAGTACATCAACATCGCCAGCCGCGCCGCGGGCTTCCTCCACAAGCGCTTCGGCGGCAAGCTGAGTGCCGACCTGGGCGTGGAAGGCCGCGTGCTGCTGGACGGCCTGCGCGCGCACAGCGCCACCGTCTACACGCACTTCGACGAGCGCGAGTACGGCAAGGCGCTGCGCGAGGTGATGCTGCTGGCCGACCGTGTGAACGCCTATGTCGACGAGCACAAGCCCTGGGAACTGGCCAAGAAGGAAGGCATGGACGCCGCCTTGCACGACGTGTGCAGCGTCTGCATCGAGGCCTTCCGCATCCTCACGCTCTACCTCAAGCCGGTGCTGCCGGCGCTGGCCGCGAAGGTGGAAACCTTCCTGCGCATCGAGCCGCTGCAGTGGGCCGACGCACAGCGTTCGCTGGGCGCCCACACCATCGGCGAGTACCAGCACCTGATGCAGCGCGTGGACCCGAAGCAACTGGAGGCGCTGCTGGAGCCGCCGGCGCCTGCGGTGGCTGCCGCGCCGCTGCCCGGCGGCGAAGCGCTGGCGGAAGAGATCGCCATCGGCGACTTCACCAAGGTCGACCTGCGCATCGCCAAGATCGTCAAGGCTGAGGCCGTGGAGGGCAGCACCAAGCTGCTGCGGCTGACGCTGGATGTGGGCGAGGGGAAGACCCGCAACGTCTTCAGCGGCATCGCCGCGAACTACACGCCCGAGCAGCTGACAGGCAAGCTCACCGTGATGGTGGCCAACCTCGCGCCGCGCAAGATGAAGTTCGGCATGAGCGAGGGCATGGTGCTGGCCGCCAGCCACGCCGACGAGAAGGCGCAGCCGGGCGTGTTCGTGCTGGAGCCCTTCCCCGGCGCACAGCCGGGCATGCGCGTGCGCTGATCGGCTGCACGGCGCGCTGTCAGCGGGGCAGCAGCTTCACGGGTTGACAATCAACCGGTGCTGCCCGCTCAGCTCCACCCCTTCCGCCCGCGCCTGCTCGACGCGCTGAAGGGCTACAACCGCCAGCGCTTCGCCATCGACGCAGGCGCCGGGCTCACGGTGGGCATCGTCGCGCTGCCCCTGGCCCTGGCCTTCGGCATCGCCAGCGGCGTGAAGCCCGAGCAAGGCCTCATCACGGCCATCGTTGCCGGCTTCCTCATCAGCGCCCTGGGCGGCAGCCAGGTGCAGATCGGCGGGCCGGCCGGCGCCTTCATCGTGATCGTCTACGGGATCATCGAGCGCTACGGCTTCACCAACCTGCTCATCAGCACCGCGCTGGCCGGCGTGCTGATGTTCGTGCTGGGCTGGTTCAAGCTCGGCGCGCTGATCCGCTACATCCCGGTGAGCATCGTCATCGGCTTCACCAACGGCATTGCGGTGCTGATTGCGCTGTCGCAGCTGCGCGACCTGCTGGGCCTGGACGTGGCGAAGATGCCCGGCGAGTTCTTCGCGCAGATCGGCACGCTGCACGCGCACATCGGCAGCCTGAACCCGCACGCGCTGGCCATCGGCCTGGCCAGCGTGGCCGGGCTGGTGCTGTGGCCGCGGCTCTTCAAGCCCAGCCAGTTGCTGCCGGCCAGCGTCCTGGGCTACCGGCCGCTGCGCATCGCCTCGCGCATGCCGGCGCCCATCGTCGCGCTGGTCACGCTCACGGCGCTGGTGTGGTGGCTGAAGTTGCCGGTGGAGACCATCGGCTCGCGTTTCGGTGAACTCCCTCGCGGTCTGCCGCAGTTCGAGTTGCCCCCCATCAGCTGGGCCAGCGCGCAGCAGCTCGTCATCCCCACCGTCACCATCGCGCTGCTGGGCGCCATCGAGAGCCTGCTCTGCGCCCGCGTGGCCGACAGCATGGCCGACGCCAAGAACCCCTTCAAGCGCCACGACCCCAACCAGGAGCTGATGGCCCAGGGCGTGGCCAACGTGGTCGTGCCCTTCTTCGGCGGCATACCGGCCACCGGCACCATCGCGCGCACCGTCACCAACGTGCGCGCCGGGGCCACCAGCCCCATCGCCGGCATCGTGCATGCGTTCACGCTGCTGCTCATCCTGCTGGTGGCCGCGCCGCTGGCGAGCCTGGTGCCGCTGGCAGCGCTGGCCGGCATCCTGCTCTTCGTGGCCTGGAACATGTTCGAAGGCCACCAGTTCCTGCGCCTGCGCCAGTTCTCGGGCGGCTACCGGCTGCTGATGGTGGGCACCTTCGTGCTCACCATCGTGTTCGACCTCACCGTGGCGGTGCAGGTGGGCCTGGTGCTGAGTTGCGTGTTCTTCATCTGGCGCATGGGCACGCTGTTCAGCGTGAAACCACACCTGCCGGCGGATGGCAGCGCCCTGCCCGCGGGCGTGCAGGTCTTCGAGCTGTACGGCTCGCTCTTCTTCGGCGCCGTGGCCAAGATCGAGGCCCTGCCCGAGCAACTGCCAGACGGCACGCGCGTGCTGGTGCTGGACATGCAGCGCCTGGTGCTGATGGACAGCACCGGGCTCGACGCCCTGGAGCAGATGCACCGCACGCTGCAACGCCAGGGCACGGCGCTGCTGCTGGCCAACGTGAACGAACAGCCGCTGGCGATGATGCGCCGCGCCGGCTTCGAAGCGGTGCTGGGCGCGGAACACATCGTGCCGAACGTGGCTGCGGCGCTGAGCGCGCCGGCTGCCGCTTGAGGCCGCCCTACCAGTCGATCTGCCAGCGGCCGCCGCAGCGTTTGCAGCACACCACCATGTAGCTGCCGTCGGCGGCGTCAGCACGGGTAGCTTCGGGTTCGCGGCTGCTCTCCACGGCCCAGCGGCCGTAGGCCTGGCACTGGCCGCACACGGCCTGGTTGGCGATGAACTCGGCCCGCGTCAGCAGGAAAAGGTAGCGCCGCAGCGCCCACAGGCCGATGGCACAAGCCACCAGCACGCAAGCGACCATCAGCGCCTTGGCACCGCCGGGCGTGGAGAAGGCCTCCATCGCGCCGAAGAGGGTCACCACGCACAGGAGCAGCAACACCAGGTGCGAGTGCCCGATCAGCAGCTCACGCTCGTACCACTTGCGGAAACCTCGCCGCTGGATGGATGCCGGGATCGCCATGCGCATGCCCCTGAATGTGTGCGGGACATGCTAGCGCGCTGGCCTCCGATCTGCTGACGCCGGGGCAAACCCGCGAGAGGCCGCGTCAACGCTCGTAGTCCAGCGCCAGGCGCTGCAGCAGGCGCCGTGCCGCGCGCGCGGCTTCTTTCAGCGTGCGGTGCTCGATGTCGTCCAGCGCCGCCAGCGCCACGATATTGGCCGAGGCCCCCGCCTGCGTGGCTGGGCCTGCGGCAGCGGCCTGCACGCGCAGGCGCAGCCCTTGCAGGAAGTCGAACGCGCTCAGCCAGGCATGGCCCTCGTGCTCGGCCACCTGCAGCGCCTGCGCCGCGGCCTGCAAGCGCTGGCGGGTGCCGGTCTCGGCCACACCGTGGGCCAGTGCGTACAGGCGCGCCACATCGACGAAGACCGCCGTGCCCTGGTGCTTGAGGTCGAAAACGGCCTGTCCGGCATGTTCTTCGGTGTGCAGGCCGCCGTGCCAGTTCAGCGGCGGGCGCTGGCGCAAGGCGTTCTGCGCGAGCTGCTTCAGGAAGCGCGGCGTGCGCTGCGCCAGGCGTGCCGGCAGCGCCTGCAGCGGCTGCGCCAGCGCGAAGTTGCCGCACAGGGGCCGCAGGTCGAAGTAGATGCTGGCCTGCAGCAGGTCTTCAGGGGCGCCTTGTTCGATCCAGTGTTCGAAGCGCTGCGCCCACTCGGCCGTGCTCAGGCAGCAGGCCGGGTTGCCGGCCATCACGCCACCGCGGCACAGCGGGTAGCCGCAGGCGTCCAAGCCGAGGTTCACCTCCTGCGCCATCGCCAGCCAGCGCGGGCGGTCGGCCTCGGGCGCTTCGCTGGCGAACACGAGGCCGTTGTCCTGGTCGGTGGCGATGGTCTGCTCGCCACGCCCCTCGGAGCCGAAGGCCAGCCAGCAGGCCTGCTGCAGGTCGAGGCCGTGCTTCGCTGCCACCAGCGCCACCAGGCGTGCGGTGAGCGTGTCGTTGAGCAGGCTGATCAGCGCCGTCAGCGCCCGCGCATGCACGCCCTGCGCGAGCAGTTGCGCCGCCAGCGCGCGGATGTCGGCCGCACCGGCCTGCAGCGCGGGCAGATCGGGCGCGGCGCGCAGCTGTGTCGCCAGGCCCCTGAAGGACAGCCGCTGCAGCGCGAAGAGGTCGCGCTCGGAGACGATGTTGACCACGCGCCCGGCCGCCGTCACCGGCACATGGCGGATGCCCTGCTGCGCCATCAGCAGCGCGGCATCGAGCAGCGTGCGGTGCTGGTCCAGCGTGTGCACCGGGGTGCTCATCACGGCGCCCAGCGGTGTGCTCAGGGGCCGCTGCGGCAGCAGCACGCGGCCCAGCAGGTCGTGCCGCGTGAGGATGCCTGCGGCTGCGCCGGCTTCGTCAAGCACCAGCACCGAGCCCACGCCCTGCCCGTGCATCGCTGGCAGCGCATCGGCCAGCGGCGTGGCCGCCGCGCAGGCCAGCGGGGCGCGGCGCGGCAGGCTGTGCAGCGGGGCGTCCAGGGCGTCCTGGGTGCCCTTGGCATCTGGGCTGGCGGGGCTGTCGGCGGACATGCGCTGGGTGGGCAAGGTGCGACGCATCGTAGGCAACCGGGCCCGCTTCGGCCTTGTCATGCGTCAAGTTGCCGCTCGCACGAAGAAAAAGGCCGTGCCCTTGCGGGCGCCGGGACAAAGAAAAAGGCCGCGCCCTTGCGGGCGCGGCCTGGGCAAGCCCGAAGGCTTGTTGCGTTCAGCGCGAAATCAGGCGCGCGAGGAGTTCAGGTTCGGGTAGCGCACGTGCTCCACCAGTTCCTGGATCTCCTGCTTCGGCGCCGGGGTCAGCAGGCTCACGATGATGATCACCGCGAAGCCCAGCGGCACGCCGAAGACACCGGCCGAGATCGGCAGGATGCCGAACCAGGTGTAGTCAGCGACCGGGCCCGTCACGCCGAACAGACCGCGCATCCACACTTGCGTGGTGGCCATGTAGTAGAACGTGATGGACACGCCAGCGATCATGCCGAGCACCGCGCCCCACTTGCTGGCGCGCTTCCAGAAGATGCCGAGCACCAGCGCCGGGAAGAAGCCCGCCGCAGCCAGCGAGAAGGCCGCAGACACCAGGAACAGGATGTCGGCGATCTTCAGCGATGCCACGTAGGCAGCGGCCAGGGCCACCACCAGCAGCAGAGCCTTGGAGATCATCACACGGCGCGCGGTGGGCGCGTTCGGGTCGATCATCTTGTAGTACAGGTCGTGGCTCAGCGCGTTGGCGATGGTCAGCAGCAGGCCGTCAGCGGTGGACAGCGCAGCGGCCAGGCCGCCAGCAGCCACCAGGCCCGAGATGACGTACGGCAGACCGGCGATCTCAGGCGTGGCCAGCACGATGATGTCGCCACCGATGCGCATTTCACCCAGCTGGAAGATGCCGTCCTTGTTGACGTCGGTCACGGCCAGCAGCGTGGGGTCGACCTTGGCCCACGATCCCACCCAGGCGGGCAGTTGGTCGAAGGGCGTGCCCACCATCACGTTGAAGACCTCGTACTTCACCAGCACGGCCAGGGCCGGGGCCGTGAAGTACAGCAGGAAGATGAAGAACAACGACCAGGTCACCGACTGACGGGCTTCCTTCACCGACGGGGTGGTGTAGTAGCGCATCAGGATGTGCGGCAGCGCGGCCGTACCCACCATCAGGCAGAACACCAGGGCCAGGAAGTTGCGACGGCTCTCGTTGAAGGTCTTCTGGGCCTTCTCGTCACCGTTCGGGTCGCCGGCATAGGCCTGCGCGTGGCGCGGCATGCCGGCCAGGTTGCGGGCGCGGCCGTCGGCAGCCGCCTTCGCGGCAGTCCAGGCCTTCTTGGCGGCTTCGGCGTCCTTCGGCAGGGCGGCCAGGGCCTTCTCGGCAGCGGCGATGGCGTCAGGCGCGCCGTTGGCGGCCTTCAGCTCGGCCACCTTGGCCTGTGCAGCGGCCGTGTCGGCAGCCAGGGCACCCGGCACGTCCTTCAGCTTGGCAGCCAGCGTGTCCGACTGGGCCTTGAAGAAGGCGATGACTTCCTTCTCCTTGGGGTCGGCGATCAGCTTCTCTTCCTTGGCAGTGACCTTCTCCAGCTGCGCGCCGTAGATGGCTTGCGGGATGGGCACGCCAGTCTGCTTCACGCTCAGCCACACCACCGGAATCAGGTAGGCCACGATCAGGATGATGTACTGGGCCACCTGCGTCCACGTGACGGCGCGCATGCCGCCCATGAACGAGCACACCAGGATGCCAGCCAGGCCCACGAAGATGCCGACCTCGAAGGCCAGGCCCGACAGGCGCGCGGTGATCAGGCCCACGCCGTAGATCTGCGCCACGACGTAGACGAAGGACACCAGGATGGCGATCAGGATGCCGACGAAGCGGGCCGCGTTGCCTTCATAACGTGCGCCCAGGAAGTCGGGGATCGTGAACTGGCCGAACTTGCGCAGGTAAGGCGCCAGGAACAGCGCCACCAGGCAGTAGCCGCCGGTCCAGCCCATGATGAAGGCCAGGCCGCCGTAGCCGGTGAGGTACAGCGTACCGGCCATGCCGATGAAGGAGGCGGCCGACATCCAGTCAGCGCCCGTGGCCATGCCGTTGTAGATGGCCGGCACGCGACGGCCGGCCACGTAGTACTCGGCTGCGTCGTTGGTGCGGCTCATGATGCCGATGCCGGCATACAGGCCCACCGTGGCCAGCAGGAAGACGATGCCGATGGCACCGCGGGACAAGCCCATCTGCTCGGCGATGGCCAGCACGATCACGAAGGCCAGGAAGCCCCCGGTGTACCAGCCATAGATCTTGTTGAGGCCCTTCTTGAAGGCCGCGTTGGCCTCCTTGTTGGAGACCCCGGCATCGGGTTCGAAGCTCAAGCCAGCCATATCATTCCTCCTCGGCGACGCCGTGCTCGATGTCGAGCTTGTTCATGTAGTGGGCGTAGTAGGCAATGATGGCGACGTAGATCACCAAGGCCCCTTGTGCGCCCATCCAGAAGCTGAAGGGCCAGCCAGCCATGGTGAAGCTCAGGTCGCGGGCGAAGTACGCCACGACATAAGTCACCACGAACCAGATGGCCAGCAGGATCGATGTGATCCTGAGGTTTTTCCGCCAGTACGCCTGGTGGTTCTCACTCACCTTCATCGTTGTCACCTCTCGGTTGTTATCTACGGTTGCACGTACGCCCGGAGTGGGCTTCTTCAGGAAACTCGGGCGACGAGCAAGCCCGTCTCGCGCTCCAACTGCGCGGCCACCTTGGGCTCGAAGCCCTTGAGGTGGCGGATGATCTTCACGGCCTCTTCGGGCTGCTGGCGGTCGACATGCACCCGCGCCAGCTGGTACCAGCCGTAGGGCGACATCGGTTGCAGTTCGGTGTTCTTCTTCAGCGCCGCCACGGCTTCGTCGTAACGCTGCTGGCGGATGAGCACGAGGCCGAGGCCGTACCAGGCGCGGTCGAGCTTGGGGCTGAGCTGGGTGGCGCGACGGAAGGCGGCCTCGGCTTCGTCGAAGCGACCCAGGTCTTCCAGCATGTAGCCGTGGTTGAACCAGGTGTGGGCGTTGTCAGGGGTGAGGCCCAGCAGGCGATGCGAGTCGACCAGCGCCGCCTCCTTCTGGCCGCCGTGCATCAGCAGGTGCGCGCGGCTGGACAGCACATAGGTGTCGTCAGGCCAGCGGGCGGCCATCTCGTTGAAGACCTGCAGCGCCTTGGCCTCGCGGCCCAGCACCAGCATGGCCATCGCGCGCCACTTGGCGAGGTAGAAATCGATCTGTTTCACTGGCAACCCACCATCTTGTTGTTGAGGCAGAAGCTGATCTTTTCGAAGGTCACGATCACCCAGATCACCGCCAGCAGGAAGAAGGCGACGAAGCCGACCTGGTGGTCGCCCACCTGGCGCGGCGCGATGAAGCGGGCCGCCGCCACGAAAGGCCGTGTCAGCACCTTCAGCAGCTGGTAGAAAAAGTTGCTGTCACGCTTGTCGCCCGCCAGCACGGCCAGCAAGCCTTGACCGAGCAGCGCCATGAGGGCGATCTCGCAAACCAGCTTCGCGGCGGATAGGAAAAGAAGCACAGAAATCCCGTTTTTCAGGTGACGGGTGACTTTTGGCGGGCGCGCTTACTGATTTCTGACGAAACCTGACGTACCGCGGGCAAGCACCGCTAGGTCTTACCCTAGGCAGCGCCCGCCTAAAATGCGCGCTCTGCCTCTGTTTGAGGCCCTGTTCCTGACCGCCTGCCCCGCGAGCCCGCCATGCCCCTGTTTTGGAAGCCTTACAAGTCGGAAGTGACGAACTTCATCGAGGAGCTCAAGGCCAAGAAGCCCAGCCTCGAAGCCGAGCAGCGCGCCGGCCGCGCCCTGCTCTGGGACCGCGACCTGAACCGCCAGGAACAGGCCGAGTGGCAGGACGCCAAGGTGCCGCAGCAGCCCTACGTCTACCAGACCAAGGCGTGAGCGTGCTGCCGCGGCCGGCCGAGGCCGGCCCCGACACCGCGCACGAACTGCCGCCCGCCCCCGCGGGCGCAGAAGCCGCGCCCAGCCCCCAGGTGGTGGACCAGGTGGCCGTGGCCCGCCTGTACGGCGAGCCGCTGTTCCGCATGCCGCAGGACCTGTACATCCCGCCGGATGCGCTGGAGGTCTTCCTCGAAGCTTTCGAAGGCCCGCTGGACCTGCTGCTGTACCTGATCCGCAAGCAGAACTTCAACATCCTCGACATCCCGCTGGCCAGCGTGACGCGCCAGTACCTGGATTACGTCGACCAGATCCGCCGCCACAACCTGGAGCTCGCCAGCGAGTACCTGCTGATGGCGGCCATGCTCATCGAGATCAAGAGCCGCATGCTCTTGCCGCCCAAGAAGACGGCCGATGGCGCCGAGCCCGAAGACCCGCGCGCCGAGCTGGTGCGCCGGCTGGTGGAGTACGAGCAGATCAAGCTCGGTGCCGCGCAGCTCGACGCGCTGCCGCAGCTGGGCCGCGATTTCCTGCGTGCGCAGGTGCACATCGAGCAGAGCCTGGCGCCGCGCTGGCCCGAGGTGAACGCCGACGATCTGCGCCAGGCCTGGCGCGAGATCCTTCAACGCGCCAAGCTCAACCAGCACCACACCATCAGCCGCGAGCAGCTCAGCGTGCGCGAGCACATGAGCATCGTGCTGCGGCGGCTGCAGGGCCGGCGCTTCGTCGAGTTCGAAGAGCTCTTCGACACCACGCGCGGCGTGCCGGTGCTGGTGGTGACCTTCATCGCGATGCTCGAACTCTCGAAGGAACACCTGCTGGAAGTGACGCAGGCCGAGGCCTTCGCGCCCATCTACGTGCGCCTGGCCTACACGCCCACCTGAGGGGCGTGGCGATGAACCCGCGCGGCATCCACCTGCAGTACAGCTTCGAGGCTCGCGGCCAGGGCGGCGCTGAGATCGAGAACCCGCTCTTCGACCTGCTGTCGGCGGTGCAGGCGGCAGGCTCCATCAGCCACGCCGCGCAACAGCTGCAACAGAGCTACCGCCACGTGTGGGGCTCGCTCAAGCGCTGGGAAGAGGTGCTGGGCAGCGAACTCGTCGTCTGGGCCAAGGGCCAGCCCGCGCGGCTGACGCCTTTTGCGGAGCGCCTGCTCTGGGCCGAGCGCCAGGCCCGTGCGCGCATGACGCCGCACGTGGAAGCGCTGCGCGCTGAGCTCAGCCGCGTGTTCGCGCTGGCCGACGACCCGGCGCTGCAGCTGCTGGAAGTCTTCGCGAGCCACGACCTCGCGCTGCCGCAGTTGCAGCAGCTGGCCGAGCAGGCGCACGGCGTGCACATCGGCCTGCGTTTCGCGGGCAGCCAGGAGGCGCTGCGCTGCCTGATGGACGGGCGTTGCACGGTGGCGGGTTTCCACGTGCCGCGCGGGGCGGCTGCAGGCTCGGGTTTTGCGAAGGCGCTGCGGCCGCTGCTGCGGCCGGGTGAACACAAGCTCATCGGCAGCCACAGCCGCCGCCAGGGGCTGATGCTGCGCGAGGCCGTGGCGCAAGAGGCCGGCCCGCTGGGTGCAGCCGGCCCGGCCTTGCTGCAGGCACTGGCCGCCGGGCGATGGCGCTTCGTGAACCGCCAGCCGGGTTCGGGCACACGGCTGCTGCTGGACGATCTGCTGGCCGCCCAAGGCCTGGATGCTGCCGCCATCGACGGCTACGCCACGCGCACCGAAGACACCCACGTGGCCGTGGCCGCGGCGGTGGCCGCCGGCGCCGCCGACATCGGCCTGGGCGTGGAAGCCGCGGCGCGGGCCAGCGGGCTGCACTTCGTGCCGCTGGCCGAAGAGGAGTACTACCTCGTGTGCCTGAAAGAGCGCCTGGACACCACGGCCATGCTCTCGCTGCGCGCCGCGCTGGCCAGCCCGGCCTGGGCACAGGCGCTGCAGGCGCTGCCGGGCTACGCGCCGCAGCAGGCCGGGCAGGTGCTTTCGCTCACACGCGCCCTGCCCTGGTGGCGCTACGCGCGGCCGGCGGCCTGAACATCTCGCCACAGCGAGAAGCACCCGGTCACAGGCCCGCCGGCACCTCGGCGCACAGTGCGCCCTCCCAAGCAGCGACGACCGAACGCACCAGGAGGCCCGCATGAACCTGCCCGCCGGCATCATCATCCCCACGCGCCAACGGCGCCGTTTCAGCCCGCCCCTGCTGGTGTTGGGCGGCCTGGCGCTGGCCGGCAGCGGTCTGGCCGCTGGCCTGGTGCTGGGCACCCAGCACGCCAGGACGCCCGGCGCGGTCAGCACGGCAGCGCTCACCTCGCCGGCCACCGACGCGCGCCCCGGTCTGCAGGGCGCGCACGCCGCCTCCGCGGGCGTGTGCCGCAGTTGCGGCACGGTGGAAGGCGTGCAGGCGGTGCAAGCCGGGGCCGCCAGCCTGCGGGCAGGCTTCCAGGTGCGCGTGCGCATGGACGATGGCAGCGTGCGCAACTTCACCACCCCCACTGCGCTGACGCCGGGCGTTGAAGTGCGCGTGGAAGGCGAGACCTACCGCGTGCTGCAGCGCAACGCTGACGAGACGCCGCGCACGCTGCCGACGAAGGGCTGACTTCGCGAGGTCAGTGGGCCTGGTCCCAGTTCGGGCCGACGCCCACTTCGGCCAGCAGCGGCACCTTCAGCTGCGCCACGCCGGCCATCAGGCGCGGAATGGCTTCCTTGGCCCAGTCGAGCTCGGCCTCGGGCACTTCCAGCACCAGTTCGTCGTGCACCTGCATCACCATGCGCGTGGCGCGGCCCTCGGCGTCCAGCGCCTGCTGCACGGCGATCATCGCCAGCTTGATGAGATCGGCCGCCGTGCCCTGCATGGGCGCGTTGATGGCCTGGCGCTCGGCGCCGGCCTTGCGCGGGCCGTTGCCGCTGTTGATCTCGGGCAGCCACAGGCGGCGCCCGAACACCGTCTCGACATAACCCTTGGTCTTGGCCGAGATGCGGGTCTCGTCCATGTAGCGCTTCACGCCCGCGAAGCGCGCGAAGTAGCGGTCGATGTAGTCCTTGGCCGCCTTCTGCTCGATGCCCAGGTTGCTGGCCAACCCGAAAGCGCCCATGCCGTAGATGAGCCCGAAGTTGATGACCTTGGCGTAGCGCCGCTGCTCTGAACTGACTTCGGCCACCGGCAGGCCGAAGACCTCGGCCGCGGTGGCGCGGTGCACGTCCAGCCCCTCGGCGAAGGCGCGCAGCAGGGCCGGGTCTTCGGAGATGTGCGCCATGATGCGCAGCTCGATCTGGCTGTAGTCGGCGCTCATCAGCACGTGGCCCGGCGGCGCGATGAAGGCCTCGCGCACACGCCGGCCTTCGGGCGTGCGGATGGGGATGTTCTGCAGGTTGGGGTCGTTGCTGGAGAGGCGCCCCGTCACCGCCACCGCCTGCGCGTAGTTGGTGTGCACGCGGCCGGTGGCCGGGTTCACCATCAGCGGCAGCTTGTCGGTGTACGTGCCCTTGAGCTTGGCGAGACTCCGGTGCTCGAGGATCTTCGCCGGCAGCGGGTAGTCGGCCGCCAGTTCCTGCAGCACCTCTTCGTCGGTGCTGGGCGCGCCAGTGGCGGTTTTCTTCTTCACCGGCAGGCCGAGCTTGGTGAACAGGATCTCGCCGATCTGCTTGGGGCTGCCCATGTTGAAGGGCTGGCCGGCGATGGTGTAGGCCTCCTGCTCCAGCGCCAGCAACCGTTCGCCCAGCGCGTGGCTCTGCGCGGCCAGCACGGCAGGCGCGATCAGCACGCCGTGGCGCTCGATGCGCTCCAGCACCACGCTCACCGGCATCTCGATCTGCTCGTAGACGAAGCGCAGGCCGGCATCCTTTTCCACCGCCGGCCACAGCGTCTGGTGCACGTGCAACGTCATCTCGCTGTCTTCACCCGAGTAGGTGGTGGCGCGCGCCACGTCCACCTGCGCGAACGGAATCTGGTTCACGCCCTTGCCGCACACCTCTTCGTAGCTCAGGCCCTTGCGGCCGAGGTGGCGCTCGGCCAGGCTTTCCAGGCCGTGGGGCTTGTGGGCTTCGAGCACGTAGCTCTGCAGCATGGTGTCGTGCTGGTAACCCGCCACGGTGATGCCGTGGTTCGCGAAGACGTGCAGGTCGTACTTGATGTTCTGGCCCACCTTCGGCCGGCTGGCGTCTTCCAGCCAGGGCCGCAGGCGTGCCAGCACCTCGTCGAAGGGCAACTGCTCGGGCGCATCGGCATAGCTGTGCGCCAGCGGGATGTAGGCGGCGCGGCCGGGCTCGGTGGCGAAGCTCAGGCCGACGATGCGCGCGCGCATGCCGTCCAGGCTGTCGGTCTCGGTGTCCAGGGCCACCAGGGGTGCGGCCTGGATCTGCGCCAGCCAGGCTTCGAACTGCGGCCAGGTGCTGACGGTCTCGTACTCACGCGCCAGCGTGATGGCCGGGGCGGCGACCGCTTCGGTGGCCGCCGTCGCAGGCGCGCCGTCGGCAGCGCCCGCACCCGCCTTGGCCTCCATCTCGCGCAGCCAGGTGCGGAAGCCATAACGCTTGTAGAAACCCACCAGCCCCGCCTCGTCGGCCGGCCGCAAGGCCAGCGCCTCCAGGCCAGGCCAGCCTTCGACGTGCGGCGTCAGCTCGCAATCGGTCACCACGGTGATGAGCTTGCGGCCCATGGGCAGCCAGTCCAGCGCCTTGCGCAGGTTCTCGCCGGCCACGCCCTTGATGCTGTCGGCCGCGGCCACCACGCCGTCCAGGCTACCGAAATCGGCGATCCACTTCGCCGCCGTCTTCGGGCCCACCTTCTCGACGCCGGGCACGTTGTCCACCGTGTCGCCGATGAGCGTGAGGTAGTCGATGATGCGTTCCGGCGGCACGCCGAACTTGGCCTTCACGCCCTCGATGTCCAGGCGCTCGGGCGGCTTGGCCATGGTGTTCATCAGCGTCACCTTCTCGGTGACGAGCTGCGCCAGGTCTTTGTCGCCGGTACTGATCAGCACCTGGTGGCCGCTTTGCGCCGCCACACGGGCCAGCGTGCCGATGGCGTCGTCGGCCTCGATGCCGGGCACCTCCAGCACCGGCCAGCCGAGCAGGCGCACCACCTCGTGGATGGGCTCGATCTGCTCGCGCAGCGCGTCGGGCATGGGCGCACGCTGGGCCTTGTACTCGGGGTACCAGGCATCGCGGAAGGTGGGACCCTTGGCGTCGAACACGCACACCGCATGCTCGGCCGGGAAACGGTCGCGCAGCCAGTTCATCATCGCCACGAAGCCGTGGATCGCGCCGGTGGGAAACCCCTCGGGCGACCGCAGGTCGGGCATGGCGTGGAAGGCGCGGTAGAGGTAGCTCGAACCGTCGACCAAAAGCATCAGCTTGTCACTCATGCCGGCATTGTGGCGCGGCGGGTGGGGCCGGCCCCGGCCCGTAGAATCAAAGGCATGCACCCCCGCACCACGCTGGCCGCCCTGGTCTGGGCCCTGTTGATCACCCTGGCACCGGCCCGCCTGCTCGCGCAGCCTGCCGAGGTGCCGCCGCCGCCGCGCCTGAGCGAAACACCGGCCCGTGCCACGCCTGCGCCGGCTGCACCGGCTGCCGCCGCCAGCGCCCCGGCCGACAAGCGCACGGCGGCCCGTGCCACGCCGCCCAGCAACGTGCGCGTGATCGAAGACGACGATGTGCGCATCGAAGAAGTGCGCGGCCCGCGCGGCGACCTGCAGCGCATCACCGTCTACAGCAAGACCACGGGCCTGAAGGCCTACGAGGTGATCGTCGGCCCGGCCGGCCGCGACGCGCTGAACGCCCGCGGCGGCGCCACCGGCCAGCGCGGCTGGTCGATCTTCGATTTCTAGCCGGCGCGGCCGCCGCGCCCGCCAATCTTCCAACCCTTTTTTCTTGTCCCGCCGCGTATGGCCGTCTACACCGAGGTCGGCTTTGCCGAAGCCGATGCCCTGTGCCAGCACCTGGGCCTGGGCGCACTGACCGAGCTGCGCGGCATCCAGTCGGGCATCGAGAACACCAACTACTACGCCACCACGGTCAAGGGCCAATGGGTGCTGACGCTGTTCGAGCGTCTGGATGACACCCAGCTGCCCTACTACCTGAAGCTGATGCAGCACCTGGCCGAGCGCGGCATCCCGGTGCCCGCGCCGCAGCCGGCGCCCGATGGCAGCCTGGTGCACCGCGTCGGCGGCAAGCCGGCCAGCGTGGTGACGCGCCTGCCCGGCAGCCACCGCCTGCGCCCCGAGGCACCGCACTGCGCGCAGGTCGGTGCCATGCTCGCGCGCATGCATCTGGCCGGCAGCAGCTTCCAGATGCAGCAGCCGCACCTGCGCGGCCTGGCCTGGTGGGCCGAGACCGTGCCCGTGGTGCTGCCGCACCTGCAGCCTTCCCAGGCTGCCCTCATCACCGAAGAACTGGCCTACCAGCAGGCGCTGGCCGCTTCAGCCGCCGGCCAGGCCCTGCCCACCGGGCCCATCCACGCCGATCTTTTCAGAGACAACGTGATGTTCGACGACACCGCCGGGCCCGACGCCCTGTGCGGCTTCTTCGACTTCTACTTCGCCGGCACCGACACCTGGCTCTTCGACATCGCCGTCTGCCTGAACGACTGGTGCAGCGATCTGCACAGCGGCGAGCTCGACGAGGCCCGTGCCACCGCCTTCATGCAGGCCTACGAGGCCGAGCGCACGCTCACGCACGGCGAGGTGCGCGCCCTGCCCGCACTGCTGCGTGCCGCGGCGCTGCGCTTCTGGATCAGCCGCCTGTGGGATTGGCACCTGCCGCGCGCCGCGGCGATGCTCAGCCCCAAAGACCCCGGCTTTTTCGAGCGTGTGCTGCAGCACCGCATCCAGCGGCCCTGGCACCCCCCACGCTGAAAACCTGTCGCCGCCATGCCTTTGCTGCTGAAACCCGTTGAAGCCTCGCGCGGCACGCGCTGGATCGGCGACGCCTTCCGCCTCTTCGGGCGCAAGCCGCTGGCCTTCACCGCCCTGTTCGCCGTTTTTGTCTTCATCGTGACGCTGTCGTCAGTGGTGCCGATGCTGGGCATGGCGGTGCAGTTCATGGCCATGCCGCTGGTCTCGCTGGGTTTCATGGTCGCCGGGCAATCCGCCCTGCTCGACGGGCCGGTGCACCCGCGCCAGTACCTGGAGCCCTTGCGCGGCGACCCGCTGCGCCGCCGCGCCCTGATCAAGCTGAGCTTCCTGTACGGCATGCTCGCGCTGTGCATCCTGCTGGTGGCTGACGCGGCCTCGGACAGCGCTTTCGGCCGCATGCAGGCCCTGATGGCGCAAGGCGCCGGCACTGCGTCGGGCACCACGCCGGGCACGGCCCAGCTGCCCCTGCAGCCCCCACCCGGCCTCGGCACCGCCGTCTTCCTGATGCTGGGGCTGGGCACGCTGCTGTCGGTGCCCTTCTGGCACGCGGCGCCCCTGGTGCACTGGGGCGGCCAGGGTGTGAAGCAGGCGCTGTTCAGCAGCACCGTGGCGGTGTGGCGCAGCAAGGGGGCCTTCGCTGTCTACATCGCCGCTTGGGTGGGCCTGAGCTTCCTCGTCGGCACCGCCGCCCTGATCCTCATTGCGCTGCTCGGAGCGCCGCAGCTGGTGAGCCTGCTGCTGGTACCGGTGATGATGAGTTTCTCAGCGGTGTTTTATCTCTCGGTGCTGTTCACCTTCAACGACAGCTTTGGCGGCGCGCCCAGCCGCGCCGCCGACGAGCCCGCGCCGCCTGCCGCCTGAACGGCGCACTCCCATGAAAAAAGGGCACCCCGCAGGGTGCCCTTTTTCGTTCAGGCTGCGCCTGGTTCAGCCGAAGCCGACCATCCCGCCGTCGTTCTTGGTGATCGCGATGGTGGCCGAACGCGGGCGCTTGCCGGCGCCGTAACCTTCGTTCGAAGGCCACTGGCTCGTGTACTTCGTCGGATCGGCCAGGTCGGCAGCGGCCGTGCCATCGCCAGGGTGCTGGATGCACATGAAGATGGTCTTGCCGTCGGGCGTCTCGCACAGGCCGGTCACTTCACAGTCGAAGGGGCCGACATAGAAACGCTTCATCGTCTGCGCGGTCTGCTTCTTGCCCATGCGCGTGGTGACGGTGTTGCCGCCACCGTAGTTCAGCGTCATCGCCGCGCCGTCGCCCACCGTGCCCGGCACCGCCGCCAGCACCATGCAGTTGGTCACGTCGGTGTAGGCGCCGTCGTCGGTCTGGATCCAGCACAGGCCGTTGCTCTTGGTGAAGGCCAAGCCGTCGGGGCTGGAGAGGTCGTTGTCGTCGGTCAGGCCCGACAGGTTCACCAGGCGCGGGTCGGCGCTGGCCTCGCTGGCGAACAGGTACACGTCCCAGGTGAAGGTGGTGGCCTCGGGGGCGGCATCCTTGAAACGCACGATGTGGCCGTTGACGTTGCCGCTCTGCGTGCCGGTGCCGTTGACCACGTCGACGTAGGCACGCGGGTTGGCCGCATCCACCTTGGTCTGCGTGCCGGTGGGCACGACGCGACGCGACGAGTTGTTCGTCATCGTCACGTAGATCTCGCCAGTGGTCGGGTGCACGTCCACCCACTCCGGGCGGTCCATCTTGGTGGCGCCCACGGCATCGGCGGCGATGCGGGTGTGGATGTAGATCTCGGTCTGGTCGGTGAAGCCGAAGCTGGCCCCCGCAATGGCGGCGTTGCTGATGTTCAGTTCCAGCCACTGGCCGCTGCCGTCGGCATTGAACCTGGCCACATAGAGCTTGCCGGCGTCGAGGTACTTGTCGCCCACGGCCATGCGGTCGTTGCGCGTGGCGTCAGCGGCGTCCCACAGCGCGGTGCTCACCCACTTGTAGACGTACTCGTTCTGCGAATCGCAACCCATGTACACGGCCAGCGGCTTGCCCACGACGGGCTTGCCGAAGGCGGCGTTCTCGTGCGCGAAGCGGCCCAGGCCAGTGCGCTTCTTCAAGGTCGAAGTCGGGCTGTAGGGGTCGATCTCGACCATGAAGCCCTGGCAGAACCACTCGTGGCGGTAGTCGTCGCTGCCATCGGTGCTGGTGCCGGTGACGCTGGTGTTCCAGCGTGCGTACTTGTCTTCCGTGCCCGAGGTCTCCCAGCCGTAGCGGCTGGCCGCGGCCGCGGTGGCCGTGACGTTGCGGCCGTAGCGCGCAAACGAGGCGTTCACCTTCGCACTGCGCAGGGCCTGGTCGCCGGCTGCGCGGAAGTAGTAACCGCTCCAGTTCTCCTCGGTCGTCAGCAGCGTGCCCCAGGGCGTCTTGCCGTTGCCGCAGTTGTTCATCGTGCCGCGGGTCTGCGTGCCGTTGGGCGAGAACTTGGTGACGAACAGTGCGTTGCCGCGGGCCGGGCCCGACAGCTCGAACACCGAGGTGCCAGTGATGCGGCGGTTGAAGCTGCTGTTCTGCACGTAGGCGAACTCGCCGTTCGTGCCCTTGGCCACTTCAACGATGCTCACGCCGTGGCAGGCCACTTCGATGTCGGTTTCGCTGGCCGGACGCGGACGCGCGCTGGGGCCGTTGGCGTGCAGCACCACGGGGGTGATGTACTCGTGGTTGATGCCCAGCAGGGCACGGCTGCTGCTGTTGTCATCACGCACGCCGGCGGCGTTCAGACCGAAGTACTGGATGCCGTCGTGGCAGTCGCCGCTGCGCTGGTCATAGTTGGTGTCGGTGCCGTCGTTCTTGTAGGCCGGCACGCCGGCGGCGATCGGGTCGCCGCAGGCGAAGATGGTGCGCGCCGTGTAGCCTGCGGGCACGGTGCTCTTGTCGGCGGTGGTGCGCGCCACGGCCGAGAAGCCCAGGGCCTGGGGCGCCGGTGCAGGCGCCACGGGCGAGAGCTGGACATCGTCATCGCCGCCACCGCAGGCGGTGAGCGCCAGGGGGGCGAACATGGCACCGAGCGCACCGGCCATGCCACCGCGCAGCATGCCGCGGCGCTGCAGGCCCTGGTCGAGCACTTCGGTGAAATGTGCGTTGGCGCTGGGGTTGTTGTCGAGATCGTCGGGTTCGACGAAGGAGGTCGGGATGTCAACGCGGGAGTTCATGCAGGCCTCGTGCAGAGAGTGAAAAATGTCACCTCGCTACGCTAGGTCTGCACGATGAAAGTGACGTGACAGTTCCATGTGGGCTTGAAGACAAGCCCGCTCAGGCCAGGCGGTGCACAGGGGCGGCGCGACGGCGCAGCGCCACGCCCAGCAGCGCGAGCATCACCAGCGTGGGCAGCATCGGGTCGGCCCGCCCGGGCTCCAAGGCGGTGGCACATCCACCCCCTCCGCCGGCCGGCGCTGCCGGCGACGCAGGCGCGGGGGCTGGCA
>VYLK01000294.1_pt1 | contig 20133 bp, 18 predicted proteins | sample 5114321 | NCBI WGS metagenome assembly VYLK01 (sample SAMN12291792, study PRJNA351875) | freshwater metagenome | isolation source: freshwater lake | place: USA: Michigan, MSU2 Lake | collected 2011-08-16
GCACGTCGCGCAGCACGCCGCCCAGGGCCACGGCCACACCGGCGGCGGTGGCCTGCACGGCGCCCCAGGCGCCCAGCGCCAGGCCCACTTGCTGCGGCGGCGCCGTCTGCATGGTGGCGGTGAGCGTGCCGTGGGCGAAGAGCCCGCCGCCGAAGCCGATCATCCACACGCCCAGGCCAAAGAGCGAGGGCATCTGCAAGGGTGCGGCGGCGATCACGGTCATGAAGGCGGGGATGCCCACCAGCGCGCCGGCGCTGGCCATGCGGAAGGGGTCGGCCCCGCGGCCCAGCACGCGCGAGGCCAGCGCAAAGCCGATCAGCCCGCCGATGGCCAGCGTGGCCGTGAGCTGCGTGGTGGCGCCCACCGTCATGCCCAGCACCTGGCCGCCATAGGGTTCGAGCAGCACGTCCTGCATCCCGAAGGCCATGGTCCCCAGGCCCACGGCCACCAGGCGGCGCCGCGCCTGCGCACCTTGCAAGAAGTGGCCCCAGGCCTCCTGGAACGAAGGCTCCTCGCGGCGCGGCTGCTGCAGCAGGCCGCGCTGGCGCGTCTCTTGTTTCCACAGCGCCAGGATGTTGAGGGCGATCGTCACCACCGCTGAGCCCTGGATGACCTGGATCAGCCGCGCCGGGCTGAAGTCTTCCAGCAAGGCCCCGAAGACCAGCGCACTGACGATCATGCCCAGCAGCTGCGACACGTACATCAGCCCCACCACCTTGGGCTGCGCCTCGGGCGGGGCCAGGTCGGTGGCCAGCGCCAAGCCGGCCGTCTGCGTGATGTGCAGGCCCGCGCCCACCAGCAGGAAAGCCAGGCCGGCGCCGAGGTGGCCGATCCACGCCGGCCATTGCTGCGCATTGCCGCCGCCCGAAAGCACCAGCAGCGCGAAAGGCATGATGGCCAGGCCGCCGAACTGCACCATGGTGCCCTTCCAGATGTAGGGCACGCGCCGCCAGCCGAGGGCGCTGCGGTGGTTGTCGCTCTTGAATCCCACCAGGGCGCGCAGCGGTGCGAAGAGCACCGGCAGCGAGATCATGATGGCCACCAGCGCCGCCGGCACGCCCAGCTCGACGATCATCACGCGGTTGAGCGTGCCCACCAGCAGCACCAGCGCCATGCCCACGCTCACCTGGAACAGGCTCAGGCGCAACAGCCGCAGCAGCGGCAGTTCGGCGCTGGCCGCATCGGCAAAGGGCAGGAAACGCGGGCCCAGGCGGGCCCAGCCTTTCATGGTGCCGGTGATGAGGTCGGGGATCTTCACTGCGGGTCCGTTTCGGTGGACGTCAGCGCACCCTGGGCATGCGCCAGGGCAACATCAGGCGGGTGCTGCGCGCCACCACGCGCGGCACGTTGAGGGTTTCGTGCACCGAGGTCACGCGCTCACCGAGCAGGCCCGACTGCAGCACGCTGCGCACGTAGAAGGGCGTGTCTTCCAGGGTCTGCTCCACCAGTGCGGGCTCGTAGGGGTCGGTGCGCATGGTGCGGTTGATGCGCCAGGCGGTGCGGGGCAGGGGCTGGCGCGGCGGGGGTGAAAAGGCCTCTGAACTGCCGTCGGGCAAGAAGCGGCGCGAGACCACGCGGTCGCGGCCGTTCTTCTGCCGCACGTCGTAGATCACGGCCGTGCTGCCGTCCTTCATGCCGGCGCGCGACCAGTCCCATTCGGTGAAGGGGCGGTCGATGGGCTCGTCGCCCTCGTTGCTGTCGAGGTAGGCCTCGCCGGACCAGCGGGCGCCGGGTTTGTCGAGTTCCACCTCCACGCGCGCGCAGGGTGCGATCGGGCCCCAGCGGTGGCGCCCGCCGTCGTCCAGCGCGGTGACGAAGTTCGCCAGGCCGCGCGGCCACACACGCACGCGGCCGCGCACGCGCTGCGGCAGCGGCACGCTGATTTCGTCGAGCTCGATGAGCAGCGACTGCCCGTCCCAGTGCAGCCGGCTCGGGCCGATGGCGAGCTCGGTGGCGCTGCGGCGCAGGCTGGCCTTGCTGCGTTCGGTCATGGTCCAGCGCCGGCCTTGCGCGCCGTAGAGCGCCACGTTGATGGCGACATGGTTCTCGGCCTCGGTGGCCGCGTTGCGGGCCAGGGCCCAGGCGTAGTAAGGCGAGAAGACACTGCCGACGAAGGCGATGAGGCTCAGCGCATGGCGACCGTCGTCGCTGATCGCGTCGACGTACCACCAGAGGTAGCCACCGGGTGCGACCGGCTGGTCGAAACGAGGTGCGCCATCGAGGCCGCGGCCGCCAGCTGCCCTGACAGCGCCGCCATCGGCACGCCCGGCCCCGGGTGCACCCCACCCCCCGCCAGGAACAGGCCCGGCACCCGGCAGCTCGCGCCGGGCCGGCGGAACAGCGCCATCCAGCCGTGTGTCGCCGGGCCATACAGCGCCCCCCCGCTGGCCGGGAAGAGACGGTGGAAGTCCGCCGGCGTGGTGCGTCGGGTGCTCGAATTCATCTCGAGCTGCAGGCCGCAGCCATGCAGCAGGGACAGGCTCCGTTGTTCGCATGGGTCTGTCTCCAGGGCATCGAAGGAACGCTGGTCGCCGTCGGGCGGGGCGTTCACCAGGCACAGCAGCCGCTCGGGCGTGCCGGCGGGCAAGGGCGCCGCAGCCTCGCGGTCTTGGGCGCACACATAGACGGTGCCGGCCTGTGGCAGGCGGCGGCGTTGGAAGATGTCTTGGAACTCGCTGCGGTAGTCGTCTTCGAAGAAGACGTTGTGGTGCGCGAGCTCGAAGCCGGCCGTGGGGGCCTTCACCGCCCAGGTCACGGCCGAGAGCGAGCGCTGCGCCCGCGGCAGCGGCGGCACCGCCTGGCGCACAGCATCACCCAGCAGGCCCTGCACCAGCGCCTGCGGGTCGCCGTTGAAGACCACGGCATCGGCCTGCAGCTCTTCGCCGCCGGCCAGCTGCACGCCGCGCGCCACACCGTCTTTCAGCAGGATGCGCGTGCAGGGCGTGCCGTAGCGCAGCGTGGCGCCGTGCTGCTCGGCCAGTTGTGCGAAGCGCTGGGCCACGGCGTGCATGCCACCTTGCACGGCCCACACGCCGTCCATCTCCACCTGCGCCACCAGCATCAGCGTGGCCGGGGCCTGCCAGGGCGAGCCGCCGCAGTAGGTGGCGTAGCGGCCGAAGAGCTGGCGCAGGCGCGCGTCGTGGAAGTGCCGGCCCAGGTAGCGCCACAGCGTGTTGAAAGGCCCCAGGCCCGTGAGCGTGGCCAGCCCGCGCGGGCCCAGGCTCGCGATCATCGAGGCCACGCTGGGCTTGGCGCCGCGCATGTAGGGGCCTTCGAGCGTGCGGTAGACCTTGCGGGCCTCGTCGCAGAAGGCGAGGAAGCGTTTCGCTTCGGCGGCGCCCGCGAACATGCCGATGGCCTCGGCCGAGCGACGGCGGTCGGCATGCAGATCGAGCGTGGCGCCGTGGCCGCGCCAGGCGTGGCGGGCCAGCACATCCAGCGGTCGCAGCGCGGGCAGGTCGGCCAGGCTGTGGCCCGCCTGTTCCAGGATCTGCTCGAACACCCAGCGCAGCGTGAACACGGTGGGCCCGGCGTCCATCGCGATGCCCTCCACCGACTGCTGCCGCATCTTGCCGCCGGGGCCGCTGGCGGCGTCCACCAGGGTCACCTGCACACCCTGGCGCGCCAGCAGCAGCGCGGCCACCAGGCCGCCCATGCCGGCCCCGACGACGACGACGCGGCGCTCAGCCATGCACCTGCCCCTGCCAACGGCCCTGCAGCTGCAGCGGCACGAAACGCACGAACATCGATTCGCTGAAGTGCCCGCCGCCGTAGGCCGCGCGGATGGCCTGCTGGTGCGCGCCGCTGCGCGCGTAGGCGTCCATCGCGGCGGTGTTGCGCCACAGGCTGAAGGTGCATTGGCGCAGCACCGGGGCCTCACCCAGGCCGGCGGCCAGCAGGCAGCCCTCGGCACGGGCCAGCGAGGCTTCGGCCGGCGGCGAGAGGCGCCAGAAGGCCAGTGCGCGCCGCGGCTTGATGGAGGCCCGCGTCAGTGCGGCGATGGGGCCGTCATCCGTACCCGGGGCCTCGGCGGTGACGTCTAGCGCCGCACCCGACCAGCTGCCCTTGCTGCTGGTGGCGCGCAGCAGCGTCACCAGGCATTCGCGCGCATGGGTGCGCCAGGCGGCGAGTTGCGGGTTGTGGTCGATGAAGTGGCGGGCTGCGTCCTCGGTGTCGAAACCAAGGAACAGGCCGCGGTGCGTGCCGCTGGGCTTCAAGCCGAAGCCGCCGCCCTGGCCGCTGCCCATCACCTTGATGAACTGCAGCCCGGTCACGCCGCGGAAGGGCCGCGCACCCAGCACCAGCCGGCCCCAGGCCCACAGGCGTGCGGTGGGCGCCATGTCGGCCAGCACCAGCACCGCCACGCTGCCGGCGCTGCGCGTGCGGGTGGGGGCACCCGTGCTGGCCGCTGAACGCGCCGTCGGCACGGGGCCCTGGAGCGCGTCCGGTTGCATGGCGTTGCCGGTTGCGGTGGCGTCAGCCCACCTTCACTGCGGTGCGCTGGCCGCGGCCGCAGGGGCCTTGCCGCCCATCAGGGCTTGCAGGCCCGGCCAGTTCTTGGCCATGGGCGCGCCGTACAGCGGCTTGTTCACGCCCTGGTGGCAGGTGGCGCAGGCCACGAGCGGGGTGTCGCCGTTCGGCCCCAGCTTGTTCGGCGGCAACACCTTGCCCAGGGGCAGCGTGTAGCCGACGTTCAGGTCGCGGACCATGTTGATGCCGTGCCACGCGGTGGTGCGCTGCGGCGGGCTCTGGTCCCAACTGCCGAAGTGGCGGCTGTTGTGGCAGGCCGTGCAGTTCACGCCGAGCGACTGCGAGAAGTGGAACATCAGCGCGTAGGTGCCTTCGGTGGCCTGGATGCTCACGTCGTTGCCGGTGGGCAGCGCCGTCGTGCCGCCGACGCGGATCTGCTTCACGTCGGTGAGGTACATCGTCACCGGATCGGCCGGCAGCGACGACAGGCCCACCGTGGGCGAGCCGCGGTTCTGGCCGTTGCGGTTGCCAATGAAGTCGGCCTTCATGTCCTGCGCCTTGGGCTGGAACCAGGTCTGCGCGGGCACGTTGTTGCCGCGGTGGCAGGTGTAGCAGGTGACGCCGGTGTTCGCGACGTGCTGCTTCCAGTTCGCGTTGACGTTCTGCGTCATCTGGATCATCTTGCGCGCCACGATCTTGGTGTAGACCGAGTCGTCCGCGAAGTTGCCCGCCACGTGGCAGTAGTTGCAGCCCTGCTCGGGCGCCACCCAGGCCGTGATGGCCACCATCTGCGCCGTGAACTGCGCCAGGCTCAGATCACCCAGCACCTGCACGTTCTGCAGCACGTCCTTGGCCTTCGGGCCTTCGGGGCTGCCAGCGTCCAGCTGCGGCGGTGCCACGTTGGCCGCCACCTTCTTGGCTTCGGTGCGCGGGTTGGTGTTCTGCTCCATCGCGGTGCCGCGATAGCCGATCTGCTTGGTGTCGATGGGCGGGCGTTCGCAGCCGGCCAGCAGCAGCGCTGCGGCCAGGCTGGTGAACAGCACGCTGGTGCGTGTCAGCAGGTTCATGGCTTGGCTCCTTGCAGGGTGGCCGGGTCGACCATGTTGCCGAACACGGGCGGGTAGGGCGGTGCAACACCGTGCTGTACGGCCCAGAGGTACCAGTTGTCCACCACGGTGCCGGTGAGCAGGATGCCGATGCCGCCGGTCAGCGGGCACAGCACCGCGAACCACCAGGCCCAACGGTGGATGGACTCCATCGTGGCGTTCCAGCCCATGGTCCAGCGCCAGAAGAGCGCAGCACGTTCGCTGGCACTGCCGCGGTCGACGATTTGCTCCAGCTCACGTTCACCGCCGAAGCGGCTGACCGCCAGGATGGTGCCGCCGTGCATCGCGAAGAGCAGCGCACTGCCGTAGAGGAAGGCGATGCTGAGCGCGTGGAAGGGGTTGTAGAAGAGGTTGCCGTAGCGGATGCTGAAGGCGGCTGTCCAGTCGAGGTGGCTGAAGATGCCGAAGGGCACGGCTTCGCTCCAGCTGCCCATCAGCACCGGGCGGATGAAGCCCAGCACCAGGAAGAGCCAGATCGCCGCGGCGAAGGCCCACGCGATGTGCGTGCCCAGACCGAGGGCGCGGGCCCGGGTGTACATGCGCGTCCACCACAGCAGGATGCTGGTGGTGAGGAAGCCGCCGGCCATCAGCCACCAGCCGCCCTGGTTCAGCGGGGGCAGGCGCAGGCCGTATTCAGGCGCTGGCGGGTCCAGCGACAACCAGAACAGCTGGCGGATGAACTCCACCGGGTTCCAGTTCACCGAGGCCAGCATGTTGAAGCCGATGATCACGAAGGCCAGCGTGCCGAAGAAGATCGACGCGATGCCCAGCCGGCCCAGGTAGATGCGGCCCATCTGGGCCATGCCCAGCTTGCCCAGGATGGGCACCGAGATCGGCGAGCCGTCGCGTGCGATGCTGGTGCCGGCTTCGTGGGGCACGCCGTTGTGCAGCGGGCCCGCGGCGCGAACCGTGGTGAAGAGGTTTTGGTATTCGACGTGGATCATGTTCGCTCCTGCTTCACTTCAGAGGCCATTGCGACCAGATCGGCATGTTCAGCCACCAGCCCCACCACTCGGGCCAACCGCGGGTCCAGAAGGGCCCGCTGATCACGATGCACACCGCACTGAAGAAAACCGCGGCCATCGCCAGGAACAGGCCCAGGCGGTGGATGCCCAGCGAGCCGATCGAGTAGCCGATGGCGTCGCGGAAGAAGGTGTCCTCGTGGTCGGTGGTCTTCACCACCTGGCCCTTCTTCGGGTTGCTGGCCGAGAGGATCAGGCCGCCGTGCATCGACAAGGCCAGGCAGCACGTGAAGAAGAACGTGATGGCCAGCATGTGCGCCGGGTTGTAGTGGAAGTGCAGGTACTGGTAGCCGACGTTGGACACCCAGTCGAGGTGGCTGAAGATGCCGTAGGGGAAGCCGTGCCCCCAGGCGCCCAGCAGCACGGGGCGGATCACCACCAGCGTGACGTAGGCGAAGATGGCCATCGCGAAGGCGATGGGCACGTGGTACTGCATGCCGAGCTTCTTGCAGATCTCGACTTCACGCAGCGCCCAGGAGACGAAAGCGCCGATGGCGCAGACCGTGATCACCTGCCACAGCCCGCCTTCCATCATCGGCGCCAGTCCGAGACCGTATTTCAGGTCGGGCGGTGCGATGTTGATCTGCCAGAGATTCCAGGTGGGCCCTTGCGAGGCACCCCAGAGGATCATGGCCGTGCCCACGAAGCTGAAGAACAGCGTCGTGACACCGAAGAAGCCGACGTAGAACGGCCCGACCCAGAAGTCGAAGAGATCACCCCCGACGAGGGTGCCGCCGCGCACGCGGTACTTCCGCTCGAAACTCAACATGGCCATATTCAGTCCTCCGACCGCTGCGCTGGCGCGCGCATGCGGCGAGTGTTTGGTGGCAGCGGAACGGAACCGGCCGGAGCCGGCCCGTCCGCTGCTGCTGACGCGACGAGAGTTACTTCGACAACGACAGTTGGGCCACCGCCGTGGTGGCGGTTGCTGCAGGCACGGTGGCCGCGGCCTTCTTGGCTGGCGGCGCACCGTCCAGCCAGTTGTACTTGTTGGTGCTGAGCAGGATGAGGTGAATCATCACTGCGATACCGAACAAGAAAACGGCTTGCGCCACGAGGACCCGAAGGGGGTCGATCAAACGCCAGATTCTCCACATGGTTCCGAGCTCCTAATTCTCAAATTACGTAAGACATGAAGGTGTAGACAGCGGCTTTCACGCCACCGAACAAACCGCTCACGCCTTCTGCACCGGGCAGCCACGTCCGCCACGGCCGGCCCAGCAATGCGCCCGTGAGGGCGATCACCAGAAACACGACAAAACTCAGTCCGAAAAGCAGGAGTTCCTTGCGGTTGCCCAGCGTCGGTGCCGAATGAAGTGCACTGTTGGTTTCAGCCATGGTTTTCGCTTCCTGTCAGGTGTGTCTGATCAATCGATCAGAGCCACGGGCGCCAGATCCACACCAGCATGTGTGCGGCCAGGGCCACGGCGGTGAAGCCGATGAAACCTTGGACGTAATAGCGGTGGAATTCCTGCGCTTCGTCGTCGGAGAGGCCCGAAATCGAGCCCTTGTTTTCAGCCATCAGAAATCTCCTTAGGCTTGGCTTTGCAGCCAGCCGCGCGCCAAGCCCGCGCGACAAGGGCAGTCGCGGCCGGGTGCCGCAACGTCAGGGGCAAGGGGTGCTGGGCACCCGATGCATGTGGGGGATGTGCGCACGGCCTTCATGCCGGCACACCATGTTTTTGCGGCGCCGCAGCGCCGGTGCAGGCGTAGGCCGCGCGGTCGCGCGTGACGCGCTCTTCGCCGTGGCGGCGCGCTTCGGCTTCGGCCTGGTCGCGCCAGCGCTTGGCCGCCGAAATGCGCACCAGCACCGGCTGGGCTTCCACGGCTTCGTCGAGCAGCGCATTGGCTTCGTCGTCCCAGGGCAAGGCGCCCAGGTAACGGGCCGGCGTGGCTTCGACCTTGTCGAGTTCGGTGCCCAGCGGCAGGATGTTGAACAGCGCGTCGAAGAGCGCGTTACAGAACTCCTGGATGATGTAAGTCGCGCCGGCATAACCCATGAAGGGCGTGCCGGTGGCGCGCCGGATGATGGCGCCCGGGAAACTCGCCGGGATGTAGGTCGGCCGCGGGCCGTGGCCGCCACCGGTCTCGGCCAGGTACATGCGTTCGTTGTAGCTGCCGAACATCACCAGCGGCGTCTTCTCGTGCACCAGCTGGCGCACGGTGGCGTTGTCGGTCTTGCTGCCGGCGGTGCGCGAAACCGCGAAGTTGCAGGGCAGGCCCATTTCGTCTTCGAGGAAATGGCGGATGCCGCGGGTGTAGGTCTCGCCGGCCACCACCGCGAAGTTCGCGGTGCCGAAGAAATCTTGCGTGACGCTGCGCCACAGGTCCCACACCGGCTTGATGGTGGTGTGCTTCTCGCGCTGGATGAAGGGCTCGGGGTCGAGGTTCAGCAGCTTGCCCAATTCGCGAAGAAACGCGGTCGTGCTGTGCAGGCCGATGGGCGCTTGCAGGTAAGGCCGCTCCAGCGCTTCACACAGCATGCGGCCGTACTCGCGGTACATGCAGATGTTGACGTCGGCCTCCACCAGGCGCGACACATCGGCCAGGTGGCTGCCCAGCGGGAAGACCATGTTCACTTCGGCGCCGATGCCCTGCACCAGGCGGCGGATCTCGGCCAGGTCGCTGGGCATGTTGAAGGTGCCGTAGCAGGGGCCGATGAGGTTCACGCGCGGCTTCTCGCCGGCGGGGCGCTCGGCGAAGGGCACACGTTGCGGCACCTTGCGCAGGCCGTACTGCGTCCACAGCCAGTACATCGCGCGGTTGGCGCACTGCCACTGGTCTTCGTCGATGGTGCGCGGCAGGAACCGCTGGATCGTCGTGCCTTCGGGCGTGACGCCGCCACCGATCATCTCGGCGATGCTGCCCGTCACCACCACGCTGGGCAGGTCGGGGTCGAGCGCGGCATGCGCGCGTTTCATCGCGCCTTCGGTGCCTTCGCGGCCGAGCTGCTCTTCGGCCAGGCCTGTCACGACGATGGGCAGTTCGTGCGGCGGCAGCGCGTCGGTGTAATGCAGCACGGAGGTGACCGGCAGGTTCTCGCAGCCCACCGGGCCGTCGATGATGACCTGCAGGCCCTTGATGGCCGTGAAGACGTAGACGGCACCCCAGTAACCGCCCGCGCGGTCGTGGTCGATGACGTAGTTGAGCTTCGGGGTCTGCGGCGTGGCCATCAGATCATCTCCTCGGCCTTGCGCTTCTTCATCAGCTTGATGACCTGGCGCTTGGTTTCGGCGCGGAACTCGGGCCGCTCGATGGGCACACCTTCCCAGACGCCGGATTTGTCGCCGCCACCGACGTCGTCGAAGAACTCGCGCATCTGGTTGAAGCGCGCCTTGTTCGCGATGGCGGCGTTGATCACCTGCGCCAGGCTGCCGGCACCGGCCGGCCCCATGAGCGGGCGGGCCGAGATGAGGTTGGTGAAGTACAGCGCCGGGATGGCCGCCTGCTTGGCCGCTTGCACCACGGGCGTGGTGCCGATGGCCAGGTCGGGCCTGAACTCGCGGACGGCGGCGATGTCCTGTTCCAACGTGGCACGGTATTGCACGTGCACACCGCGGGCCTGCAGCCATTGCAGATCGGGCTCGCTCCACGGTGTGCGCGGGCAGGCGGTGCCCACGTAAGGCACCTGGGCGCCACTCTCGATGAGCAGGCGCGCCACCAGCAGTTCACTGCCCTCGTAACCGCTGACGGTGATGCGGCCGTGGATGGGCGTCTTGGCCAGCACCGCCTTGATGACCGGCAGGAAGCGGTTCTTCGCCGCGTCGATCTGCGCCTGGCCCACGTTGCAGGCCTGGCCGATGGCCTGCAGCCAGGCTTCGGTGCCGTCATGGCCCACGGGCGCCGAGGCCACGATGGGCCGGCCGGCGGTGGCGAATTCGCGCACGCTGGCGGTGTAGAACGGGTGGATGGCCGCCACGGCCGCGCAGTCGAGCGCGGCATAGAGCTCGCGCCATTCGCGCGTGGGCACCACGGGGCCGGCGGCCAGGCCCAGCGGCTCCAGCATCGCGCCGATGATCACGGGGTCGGCCGGGAACATCTCGCCCAGCAGCGTGACGGTGGGCTTCTCGCTCACACCGGTGCGCGGTGCCGTCACCGGGCCGGCTTCGGCTTCGGTGCGGGCGTACTTCAGCATCGCACCGGCCAGCACGTCTTTGGCTTCCGCGTGCGTGGGCACGCCGAAACCGGGCACGTCGATGCCGATGATGCGCACGCCGTTGATGGCCTTGGGCAGCAGCTGCAGCGGCACGCCGCTGGCCGTGGGCACGCACAGGTTGATGATGACGATGCTGTCGTACTTGGCCGGGTCGGCCTCGGCGTGCACGGTGTCGCGGATGTCCTCGAACAGCTTGCCGGTGACCAGGCTCTCGCTGTTGAAGGGCACGTAGCCCACGCTGCGGCGCGCGCCGTAGAAGTGGCTGGTGAAGGTCAGGCCGTAGACGCAGCAGGCGCTGCCGCTCAGGATGGTGTGCGTGCGCCGCATGCGCAGCCCCACGCGCAGGCTGCCGAAGGCCGGGCACATGCTCTGCGGCTGTTCGTGCGGGCCGGCGTCGTCGGGCAGCGGATAGTCTTTCGCGTACTGCGCGAGCACCTCGCTCTTGCCGGCCGATTTGGCGGCGTCGAGCATGGCTTCCTTGCCGGAATGACAGCCGTGGCCGTCACCCTCGAGGGCTGCGGGAACAGGCAGGTCGTTGGCGCCCATGGTGCTGGCTCAGGCGGCGTCGTAGACGACTTCGAGCGTGGGCTTCACGATCTCGTGCTTGCCCACCATGTCGAAGACCGTGGCCGGTTCCATCACGAAGTCACGCCCCGTGACCTCGGCGCTGAACAGGCCCAGCAACTGGTCTTGCGTCTGCGGTTTCGGCCGCACCGGCGGCGCGATGGCGACGTTGGTGGCCAGCTCTTCGAAGAGCGGTGCCCACTGCGTGCCGGGGCGGCCGATGATTTCGTAGCTGGCGCTCTTGCGGCGGATGTCGTCGTTGGCCGGGATGGTGGCCAGCACGGGGATGCCCGCGGCGCTGGCGAACTGCTTGGCCTCGCCGGTGCCGTCGTCACGGTTGATCACCATGCCCGCCACGCCGACGTTGCCGCCGAGCTTGCGGAAGTACTCCACCGCGCTGCAGACGTTGTTGGCGACGTAGAGGCTCTGCAAGTCGTTGCTGGCCACGACGATGACCTTCTGGCACATGTCGCGCGCAATCGGCAGGCCGAAGCCGCCGCAGACCACGTCGCCCAAAAAGTCGAGCAGCACGTAGTCGAAGCCCCAGTCGTGGAAGCCGAGCTTTTCCAGGGTCTCGAAGCCGTGGATGATCCCGCGCCCGCCGCAGCCGCGGCCGACTTCGGGCCCGCCGAGTTCCATCGCGTAGACACCGTCGCGCTTGAAGCAGACGTCGCCGATGGCCACCGCCTCGCCGGCCAGCTTCTTCTTGCTGCTGGTTTCGATGATGGTGGGGCAGGCCTTGCCGCCGAAGAGCAGGCTGGTGGTGTCGCTCTTGGGGTCGCAGCCGATGAGCAGCACCTTCTTGCCCTGCTGCGCCATCATGTAGCTCAGGTTGGCCAGCGTGAAGCTCTTGCCGATGCCGCCCTTGCCGTAGATCGCAATGATCTGCGTCTCTTTCGTCACCGGGCCGGTGGCGACCGGATCGGGTTCGATGTTCGCTTCGGCGAGCAACTGCTCGCGCGCCATGAACTTGATGGTGGCCGTGGCCGGGATCGTGCTACTGCTCATTGCATCTGTCTCCAGTCGAGAACCATCTTCAAACACGCCGCATCGCCGAAGGCGGTGCGGTACGCGTTCGCGGCATGGGCCGCTTCGTCGTGGTGCGTGATCAGGCCGTCGAGTGACAGCCGGCCGCTTTCGGCCAATTCCTTGACGGCCAGCATGTCGGCGCGCTGCCATTCGGCAGCGGTGCGGATGCTGGCTTCGCGCATGAAGGCGGGCGCGAAGTTGAAGCTCAGCGGCTCGCTGTAGAAGCCCGCAAGCACCACCTCGCCGCCGTGTGCCAGGCGGGCGATGGCCTTGTCGAGAATCGCGCAGTCGCCGCTGACGTCGTAGATGGCGCGGTAGTTGCGCCGTGTGTCGTCGGCCGGTGACATGACGGTGTAGCCCTCGGCGCCACGGGCGCGGTCGGGGTTGAGTTCCCACACCGTGGGTGCCTCGAAGCCGGCAGCCACCACCATGCGCGCCAGCAGGCGGCCCAGCACGCCGTGGCCGACGATGAGGTCGGGTGGGGTGCAGGGCGCGTGTTTGCCGCCGCAGGCCACGGTGTGGTACGCCGTGGCGGCCAGGGCCAGCAGCACGGCTTCACGGCCCAGGGTCTCGCTGATGGGGATGATCTTGTCGTCACCCACCACCACCTTGGAGGCGGCGCCGCCGAACAGGCCGCGCACCTCGCCATAACAGCGGGCGCCGGGCACGAACACGCGCTCGCCCACCCGGTGCTGCGCCAGCGGGCCGGCCGCGACGATGCGGCCCACCGATTCATAGCCCGGCACCAGCGGGTAGCCCATGCCCGGGAACATGGGCATGCGGCCGTTCCAGAGCAGGCGTTCGGTGCCGGTGGAGATGCCGCTGAAGTCGATGTCCACCACCACGTCGCCATCGCCCGGGGCGGTCAGCGGTAGCGTGCTGAGCTTGAGTTGTTCAGGCTGTTCCAGAACGACGGCGGTGGTCTTCATGCAAGGCCTCCTGGGCGGGCAACGCGCGGCAGCAAGGCGGTGGGAACAGCGCGTAGGGGCATGGGGGCAGAGGCGGGCGGGGCGGGCAGGTGAAACAGGACGGGGGACACCGGCGCACGGTCTTGGGGCTGGTGTCTGAATGTCATCTTAGGCTGACGTTGATAAGTGTCAAGCAGGATTTACGCTTTTCGTGTTCACCAGGGTTTTCACTGCGTGGCGGCGCCGCGTGGTTTGCGCGCCACGAGAACGCTGACCTGCAGCGGGATGGGCGTGGCGAGCTCGCGCACGGCCTCGAAACCGGCGGCTTGCACCAGGCGTGCGAGATCGGCCGCGCTGCGCGAACGGCCGCCGTGCATGGCCAGCAGGTAGAAGTTGAAGTACGCGTCGCCCATGCGCGGTGCGCCGCGGGCGCCGGCCATGGGCTCGGCCAGCAGCAGCGTGCCGCCGGGCGGCAGGGCCTCGTAGACGGCGCGCAGGATGGTGGCGGCGCGTTCGTCGGGGTGGTCGTAGATGACGCGGATGAGCGAGGCGATGTCGGCCCCTCGGGGCAGGGCGTCGCGCGTGAAGTCGCCGCCGTGCACCTGGGTGCGTGCGGCCAGGCCCGCGGCGGCGAACTGGCGCTGCGCCACGGGCACCACGCCGGGCAGGTCGAAGAGCTGCAGCTGCAGCGTCGGCGAACGCCGTGCCGCAGCCATCAGGAAGCGGCCCTGGCCACCACCGACATCGAGCAGGCAGCGGTGGCCGTGCACGTCGTAGGCGTCCAGCACCTCGTCGGCCACCAGGGGCTGTGACGCGCTCATCAGCGCGGAATACTCGTTCACCGCCTCCGGCGGCAGGTCGCCGGGCCGGGCCGTGCTGGCATAGGCCCAGTAGCGGCTGAGCGCCGGGGCGGTGCCTCCGCGCAGCAGCGCCACGGGGTCGCTGAGGTCGGCGTACAGCACGGCGTGGTGCTCCACCATCGCGGCCACGGCCTCGTTGGCCACCATGGGCGCGCCCAGCTTGCCCAGGCCGTAGCGCAGCGTGCCGCCGCTGTCGCGCCGTTCCAGCAGTTCCAGCGCCACCGCAGCGGAGAGCAGCCGCTCGGTGCCTTCGGCCGGCAGGTCCAGCGCGCGCTGCAGTTCAGCCGCGGTCAGCGGGCCGGCGGCGAGGTGGTCGAAGACCTTCAGCCGCACGCAGGCCAGCAGCACCTGTGAATAGACGAAGCCCGCGACCAGGTCGAAGAGCCCGCGCGCACGGCGGCGCGCGATGGGGCGCATCCACCAGCTGCGCGCGGCCTGGCGCTGGAAGGCCGGGCTGGTGAGCACGCCGTCGCGCCAGGCCTGCCAGCGCTCGCGCCAGGTGCTGGGTTTGTGCGCGGGCGCGGGGTGGGGCAGTTGGGCTTGCAGCATGGGGGTGGGGCGGGTCAGGCCGGGTTCAGGCGGCCAGGGCCGGGGCGCGCACGGTGGCTTCGGGCACCAGGCGTTCAGACTCGGCGCGCACCAGCGCGCGGAGCGCGGGCGCGCCCTTGCACGGCGGGATGGCGCCCACGGCGCGGGCCAGCAGCGCGTCGAAGTGGGCGATGGCGCCGGTCAGGCCCATCTCGGTGGCGCAGCTCGGGCGGCACAGGGCGATGTCCTGCCCCGCCGGTTTGCCCAGCAGCTCGGTGGCCAGGGCCACGTCGCGGATGTCGTCGGCCACCTGGTAGGCCTCACCCAGGAAGAGCCCGAAGGACTGCCAGCGCTCGGGGTTGGCACCCGCGGCCAGCGCACCGGCCTCGGTGCAGGCCGAGAACAGCGAACCGGTCTTGGCGCGGTGGTAGGCGGCCAGGCCGACGTAAGGCTCGCACTCCCAGGCTTGCCCGGCCACGATGCCGGTCGGCGCGCCCACGCGCTGCGCCACGATGGACAAGAGCCCGGGCAGCCGCGCGGGGCTGTGGCGGCCGGCGTGGGCCAGGGCCTGGAAGGCCAGCACGATGAGCCCGTCGCCCGCCAGCACCGCGATGCGCTCGCCGAAGGCGGTGTGCACCGTGGGCCTGCCGCGGCGCGTGGTGGCGTCGTCGAAGCAGGGCAGGTCGTCGTGCACGAGCGAGGCGCAGTGCAGCAGCTCGATGGCCACGGCGGCGCCGTCGGCCAACTCGGGGTCGGGGTCGCCGCAGGCCTTGGCCACCGCCAGGCACAGCTGCGGCCGGATGCGCGCGCCGCCGGGAAACACCGCGTGGCGCAGCGCGGCGGCCAGCTTGGGCGGGCCGCCGGCGCCCTCGGCCAGGGCCAGGGCGTTCTGCAGCGCCTGTTCGATGCGGGTGAGGGTGTCCATGCGCGTCCTTCCTGGGTGCGGGCCGTTGATGGGCGCGGTGAACGCCCTGCGTCAAGCTAAGTTGTCACCCTAGGTTGTCAACTTTGCGAGACAGGCCTAGCATAGGGACATGCACCAGCGTCGTCAACGAGACCTTGCCCACCCCGCCCGGCCCGCCGGTGCCGCCCGCCCAGGGGGCCGGCGGTGAGCGTGCTGGCCCTCGGGCTCAACCACCAGAGCGCGCCGCTGGATCTGCGGGCGCGCTTCGCTTTCCCGGCACCGCAGCTGCCCCAGGCGCTGCGCGGCCTGCGCGAGCACCTGGCCCGCGGCGCCGCCGTGGCACCCGAGGCCACGTTGCTGTCCACCTGCAACCGCACCGAGCTCTACGTGGCCGCCAACGACGCGCACGCCGCCGCTGCGCTGGCCCAGCCGGCGCTGGAATGGCTGGCGCTGCAGGGTGGCACCAGCGGCGCGCAGCTGGCCGAGCACGCCTACGTGGTGGAAGACAGCGCCGCGGCGCGCCACGCCTTCCGCGTGGCTTCGGGCCTGGACAGCATGGTGCTGGGCGAGCCGCAGATCCTGGGCCAGATCAAGCAGGCCGTGCGCGAAGCCGGCCTCGCGGGCACGCTGGGCAGCACGCTGCACCAGCTCTTCCAGCGCAGCTTCAGCGTGGCCAAGGAAGTGCGCACCGCCACCGAGATCGGTGCGCACAGCGTCAGCATGTCGGCGGCCACGGTGCGCCTGGCGGGCCAGCTCTTCGAAGACCTGCGCCAGGTGCGCGTGCTGCTGGTGGGCGCCGGCGAGATGATCGAGCTCGTGGCCGCGCACTTCGCGAGCCAGAAGCCCCTGTCCATGGCCGTGGCCAACCGCACGCAGGAGCGCGGCGAGAGCGTGGCCGCGCGCTTCGGCGCCAGCGCCATGCGTCTGGCCGACCTGCCCGAGCGTCTGCACGAGTTCGACGTCGTCGTCTCCTGCACGGCCAGCACCTTGCCGCTGATCGGCCTGGGCGCGGTGGAGCGCGCGTTGAAGAAGCGCCGCCAGCGCCCGATGTTCATGGTCGATCTCGCGGTGCCGCGCGACATCGAGCCCGAGGTCTCACGCCTGAACGACGTCTACCTCTACACGGTGGACGACCTCTCGGCCCTGGTGCAGACCGCGGGCGAGAAGCGCCATGCCGCGGTGGCCCGCGCCGAAGAGATCGTCGAGCAGGGCGTGCGCGGCTTCGAGCACTGGATCGGCCAGCGCGCCAGCGTGCCACTGATCCGTGCCGTGCAGCAGCAGGCCGAAGACTGGCGCAGCGCCGAGCTGCGGCGCGCACGCCAGCAACTGGCGCGCGGGGCAGACGTGGACGCCGTGCTGGAGACGCTGACCCGCGGCCTCACCGCCAAGCTGCTGCACGGCCCCCTGGCCGAGCTGCGCGCGGCCGATGCCGAGCATCGCGCCCAGATGAGCCACACCGTGCAGCAGCTTTTCCTGCGGCCCGGCGCACGCGGGCACGCCTAGGCCGGGTCTGAGCCCGCGGCGCGCTGCCGCGTGATATAGCGCTCCAGGTCGGGCGCAGACATCGGACGTGCATAGAGGTAGCCCTGGCCCTAGTCGCAGCCCAGCTGGCGCAGCACGGCCTCTTGCTCCTTGGTCTCAACGCCTTCGGCGATGACCTGCAGGCCCAGCGAGCGTGCCATGCCCACGATGGCTTCCACCAGCGCGTGGTCGCGCCCGGGCTGGCCCAGGCGGCGCGTGAAGCTCTGGTCCACCTTCAGGTAGCTCAGGTCCATCTGGCTGAGGTTGTTGAGGTTGGAGTAGCCGGTGCCGAAGTCGTCGATGGCCAGTTGCACGCCGGCCTCGCGCAGTGCATGCAGGCGTGCGGCGATGCCGGCCTCGGGCTGCACCATCAGGCTCTCGGTGATCTCCACCACCAGGCTGTGGCCGGCCACGCCGGCGGCGTGCAGCGCGCGCACCCAGTCGCCCACGTCTTGCGCACCCGGCGCCAGCTGCAGGGGCGAGACGTTCAGGCTGACCTGGAAATCGGGCCCGAAGCGCGCCTGCCAGAGCTGCAGCTGCCGCTTGACCTCGTGGAAGACCCAGTCGCCGATGTCCTGGATGGCGCCGGTGCTTTCGGCCAGCGGAATGAACTGCGCCGGGCTCACCGGGCCCCGCTCGGGGTGGTGCCAGCGGATGAGGGCCTCGCACTTGTGCACCTGGCCCGTGCGCAGGCACACCACGGGCTGGTACACCAGGGCCAGCTCGTGCTGGGCCACTGCCGTGCGCAGGGCGGCGGCGAGCTTGAGCTGCTCTTGCGCCGACACCTCCAGCGGCTGCGCGAAGAAACGCAGCCGGTTGCGGCCGGCGGTCTTGGCGTCGAACATGGCCAGGTCGGCGTGCCGCACCAGTTCCTCGGCATCCGTGCCGTGCTGCGGGTAAATTGAGCAGCCGATGCTGGCGGAGAGGTAGACGGTCTCCGCCTCGATCTGTATGGGCTCGCGCAATTGCTCCATGACGTGCTTGGCCACGCGTTCGATCTCGTCGCCGCCCGCCGCCGGCCAGAGCAGCACCACGAACTCGTCGCCCCCGAGCCTTGCCACGTTGTCGGTGTCGCGCAGGCCGTCGCGGATGCGGCCGGCGGCCGCGGCAATGACCTGGTCGCCGGCGATGCGGCCCAGGGCGTCGTTGACCTGCTTGAAGTGGTCGAGGTCGATATAGAGCACCGCCAGCCGTGCGCCTTCGGCCGGCGCCTCGGCAATCGCCTTGTCCAGCCGTTCCTCGAAGAGCGCCCGCTTGGGCATGCCGGTGAGGCTGTCGTAGTTCGATTGCAGCCACATCACGTGCTGGCTGCGGAAGCGCTCGGTGATGTCGCGCGCGATCTTCGAGACGCCGACGATGCGGCCGGTCTCGTCGAAGATGGGCGAGAGGCTCACCGACACGTTCACCTGGCGCCCTGACTTGCTGCGCCGCACGGTCTCGAGGTTGAGGACGCGTTCGCCCAGGCGCAGGTGCTCCAGGATGTGGGCCTCTTCGGCCTGCCGCTCGGGCGGGAACAGGCGCGTCATCGGCTGACCGACCATTTCGGCGGCGGTGTAGCCGAACAGGCGCTCGGCAGCCGGGTTCCAGCTCTCGACGATGCCGTCGAGCGAGGTGCTGATGATGGCGTCGTCGGAAGATTCGACGATGGCCGCGCAATGCCGTCGGTAGGCCGCCGCGCGCTCAGGATCTGCGGGAGCAACGGCCGCCATGTGCACGAGCGCGGGCGAGAACACGATGCGGTCGATCAACGAGCCAGGCTCCTGATCCTGTTGCGCGGAACGCTCGGCCGAAGACGGCAATGCCGGGGCCGTGCCCGGCGTGCTGCCAGGCTGGCGTCGTTGGGGAGTGTCGGGGGCTGGGGCGGGCATGGCGGCAGGTCACGGCTCGGCGGCACTGCGGTGCGGCCACGCTCTCCATCTGCTCAGCCCGCGCCTGGTGCGCATCCACTGTAGCGGCTTGTGACGACCTGGACACGACATGGACGCCGAAGTTACGCGGTGCCGTGCATCCTTGGCTGAATTGCCGGGGCCGCCAGGCCGGCCAGGCCCAGCAGCAGGGCCGCCACCCGGGCTGGCGCTTCCTCGTGGGCCAGATGCCCCAGGCCGGGCAGGCGGTGCACCTGCGCCAAGGGCAGCAGGCCTTGCACACGCGCGGCATCGGCGGGCGGGATGGTGCCGTCGGCCTCGCCCACCACCAGGTGCAGCGGTGTCTGCAGGGCCGGCAGGTCGCGCGCCAGCGCGGGCAGGTCCCACTGCGCCATCATCGCCAGCGCACCGGCCACGTGGGCCGGGCTTTCGATCAGGCGGCGGTACAGCGCCATGCCCTCGGCGTCCAGCGTCGAGCCGGTGCTGCCCATCAAACGCGCCAGCATGCGGCCCTGGGTGGCGTGCCAGCTGAAGAAGTGCGGTGCCAGCGGGTTCAGCGCCAGCAGCTTGGCCGCTGGCGAAAAGAAGGTGCCCGCCAGGCCACGCAGGGGCAGCAGTGCGGCGTTCAGGCCGAAGAGGGTGTGGCCGGCGGCGCTGGCTGCGGCCGTCTCGCCCAGGTTCGAGGGCCCCGCCGGGGTGGCGCGGGTGGTGTTCGCTTCTTCTCGCAAGCGCAAGCGCACCGCAATGGCCGCGCCGGCCGAGTGGCCCACGGTGGCCGCCGGGGCCAGCCCCAGCTCGCGCAGCAGCATGCGCACGGCCTGCGCCATGCCTTCCATGCCGGCCCGGCCGACGGGCGCCGGCCCGCTGAAACCGTGGCCGGGCAGGTCGGGTGCCAACAGGCCCACGTGCGCGGCCAGCAGCGGCGCCAAGCCCCGCCAGGAGTGGGTGGAGGCCCCGGTGCCGTGCAGCAGCAGCCAGGTGGGCGCCTCGGGCCGCGGCGGCGCCCAGCGCTGCACGTGCCAGTGCTGCCCGCTGACCTGCAGGAAGTGGCTGTGCGTGCGGTGCGGCCAGTGCGCGCCGTCATCGCCCCAGAGCAGCGCGCCGGGCATGGTGGGGGCTTTGGCCGGGCGCGGGCGTCAGCCCGGGCGCTGGCGCGGCAGCGCCTGCACTGCGGCCGACAGGGCCGCCGCGCCGGCGTGC
>VYLK01000296.1_pt1 | contig 20077 bp, 21 predicted proteins | sample 5114321 | NCBI WGS metagenome assembly VYLK01 (sample SAMN12291792, study PRJNA351875) | freshwater metagenome | isolation source: freshwater lake | place: USA: Michigan, MSU2 Lake | collected 2011-08-16
TGTGTAAGACAGTACATGGTTTTTTAACTGTGGTATGCGACGGTGGTGGAAGCAGAAACTTAAATCGTGAGGTTTAGGAATCGCCGCACTTTTAGGGCGGCGAGGATGTCAACATACTACCCATCAACAGATCGGGACTGGTGGCGACAAAATAGATAATTCCCGCACCGAGAATAACGATCGCTAAACTAAATAGTACCACCCATCGATCGGCTGGTTCATAGGTATCTTCATCTATATCTCGTCTGACTGTAAAATAATGGGCCGTGGTCAAAAATACGGTCAATAAACCCACTAAAGCAAACATTAAGCCTAATTTCCAACCATAACCGGGCCGGGGAACCAGAGGAGGATGAAAGGCCCGTAAACGCAGGATAACCATACCAAAACCCATTAATGCGATCGCTGTTCGCATCCAAGACAGATAGGTGCGTTCATTGGCCAGATGATCGCGGACTCGATTGGGATTGACTTTTTTCGGTGTAATGCTGGTCTTGCTTTCCGTCACTGGCGATTTGAGAAAAAATAACATGATCGAGATGGCTAGGGGTCGGTTTCAAGTTGACCGCTTGATAAGATGATGTTATTCTATGGCACTTGAGTTATAGATGGTATGGAAAAAATCTAAAATATATTTTTAGATGTATTTGTATTGAATCAAAAATTAAATAGGGTTTGCTCAATAAATATAAAAACCTTGTTGGGTAAGACTTTTAGACTTTTTTGAAATCCAAAAGTACCGGACATTGGAGGGATCGGGGGGAAAATTCCGGGACTTTTTACCTGAAAATCGCTAAAACCCTACACCCTACACCCTACACCCTACACCCTGCCCCCACCGAAAAACTTTTTGCCGCAAACCCTAAATAGATTCTGCTTGTTGCTGGAAAAGCGCCCATCCATAGCTTAAGGATAGGGCCAAGAAAGCGAGGGGAAGACTTTCCTTGATTATAAACACACCCAAACCGATCAACACACAGGGGACAAAGTGGCTGCCGTGACTGGTAATTAAATTAGCGATCGCCGGTAATTGAGTTAACTGATGAGCAGTAAAACACCAAACACCCACCAAGATCAGAAAAACGCTGACGATAGTGACTAAATTTGGCCAGGTATTACTAGCAAACAGCGGCAGATAAATGCCGATATTATCGCTGCCATTGGCGATCGTAATTGCCGCCACAGCACCGGTTTGAGGGGAAAACCAGGCCGCCAAAGGAGAAGACGGTGCTGATTCTACAGCCACCTCCAGATGATTATCCGTCTCGGTTTCTTCTCGCTGCCAGAGACTCCGAATCCCGACAATCACCGGCAAAAGACCGAGAAAACGAATCCACTGAGCCGGAATCAAGAAACTCCCGAAAAAGCCAGTTAAACTCGCCAAAATCAGCAGGATAAAGCCTAAATACTGACCGATAACGATATGACGACGGCGAAAAAGTTTATTGACCTGGGTAAAAAGAATCGTCAAAATCAGGATGTCATCAAGATTAGTGGCAATAAAGGCCGCTATTGCTGTGGATATGGCAGTAATCATGGTAGTCATAGGATTTTTTTCTTAATCGGGTCTTCTGATCTCGATCGCCCTACTTCCACTCTAGAAAGAGCCATTAATAAAATCAAATATTCTTTCTTGTTGATTTAATAAATTAAAATGATGGAAAGACCAATAGAGACGGAAAACCCCTTGCCATGGCCAGAATGACCCTAGATCAACTGGAAATCTTTCTAGCGACTGCGGAACATCTCCACTTCACCAAAGCAGCAGAAGCTTTATATATCACCCAACCGGCCGTCAGTGCCGCCATTGCCTCCCTAGAAAATGAATACGGGGTGAAATTATTCCATCGCGTCGGTCGTCATATCGAGATCACGGAAACAGGACGTTTACTGCAATTAGAAGCGCAACGCATTCTTACCCAGGTAACTTTGACAGAAAGGGGATTGGCGGAATTTAACGACTTGCAACGGGGAGAACTACAATTAGGGTCGAGTTTGACTATTGGTAACTATTGGCTGCCGGCAAAAATTAGCGATTTTCAGGAGCGCTATCCGGCAATTAAGATCAACTGCACCCTAGCTAATACGGAAGAAATCTGTCTGGGTACGGCTAACGGACGTTTTGACCTAGCATTAATCGAGGGAGAAGTCAAGAGTGATTTAACAAATTGTTTAGAACAGGAGAGCGTCGGCAGCGATCGCCTATTAATTATTGTCGGACGTTCTCATCCTTGGTATAAAAGAGAAGCGATCGAATTACCCGAATTAGTGGAAACCCCTTGGGTAATGCGAGAATCGGGATCGGGAACTCAACAAAGATTCGAGGAAGCGCTACGGAATTGGGGCATCGATTTACGCACATTAAAGGTGACTTTGCTGTTAAATACAGGAGAAATGGTGAAAGCAATCATCGAGAATAGTTCGGCTGCTGCCGGTATTTCCGAATTGATGGTTCAAAAGGAATTACAATTAGGCACATTGCGATCGATTCGAGTCATCGATACTTCCGGTTTATCCCCTCGCTATCTCGAATTTACGCGCCCTTTTTTAAAAATAAAACACCGTCAGCGCTTTCAACCCCGCATCTGTCAAGTTTTCGAGCAGATGTTGTAATCTGATAGCAATCACCAAAAATTAACCAGAGAGAAAATAAAGATATGTAGGGGAAATTATTTTTGGCAAAAAAGAGAGATTATAAGTAAGTAGTTATAATTAAATTGAAGATAGATTTTGCCTCTGATCCCCCTTAATAAGGATGGTGTCTGACAACTTTTAACACCTACCTACTTACTAAATTTGGTTATTAAAAACTGATTATTTATTCTCCCTTTTGCATGAGTGCTTATCCTGATAGGTAGCATATACTCAACGGATTTAGTATTAGGTATAGACCTCGACCTAATATTATCTCAGGCAACTAGACCCACTTTCTGCACTTCTTAACATTCAATTGATAATTTTTACTAATCTATTGCTGACAAACCTTTGCCAATCAGGATTATAGCTACAATGATGGATTTTTTATTAAGGTGAAGAATTGTAAATTTTTTTCTCAGAAAAAGTCAATTATTGAAAATGTTCTTAATAGTAGTTTATACAATGAAGGTTTTTCGTCAAAACATCTTGGGGAATGTAAAAATATATAAAAGTATATGAAGATGTGCGGAATGTCGGCCCTGTCTGTGGAGATTTTAGATAGATAGTTTGATATTCAACAAGAGGAAAATGGCATGAACACAAATCACAACCAGAGTTATGGCCGGTTGAAATGGAAAGCGGTGTCGGCGCGGGAGGCCCAGCACCTGAACGAGCAGGGAGTTTCATCGTCAATCCCGCAGGGGCCGAAATTCCTTAAAGAGCTACCCCCCGATAGCGCGGTGTACGAGCCGAAGCAGCCGATCACAAAGAAACTTAAAAAGCTCATCGACGATTACGCCTATGGGGGGGCCTTCCAGAGCGCGATCTTGAAGATAAGACAACAGCGCATCCCCGAACTCGATCGGATACACAACCTCTACCAATTTTACTATTACATCGATGCCCTGGTAACTTGGATCCCCGGGTTGCGGGTCTGGGAATGGCAGGGCGACATTTACCACGAACGCACAGATTATCTGCACCTGACGCAGTTCTATTACTACTTCAACCAGCCCGAACTCGTCTCCCTGCAAAGCCCCATCGCTCCCTTTACCGGCGAGGCTCTCACACCGCTATCCCTCTGGCTTCGGGAATTTGCGGTCGAATGGGGCGAATTTCTCGACACACCCGAATCGGCCAAGTATCTCGTAACCTATAAGTTCGGGCCAGAATATACCTACCAGGACTACAATGGGGGCGAAAACGGGATCGAGAACTACAAGACATTCAACGAGTGGTTTTCCAGGACTTTCAAGGATATCGATCGACAGCGGCCGGTCGCCCAGCCAGACGATCCTCGGATTATTGTCTTCCCAGCCGAGTCCACTTTTGTCGGCCAATGGACTATCACCACTCCGGCGGGCGAGCCGATGCCCGCACAGTCCTCAATCGTGGTCAAGCACGTCGAATGGCCTATCCCAGAACTGTTAAAGGGTTCCGAGTATGCCCAGGATTTCGAGGGCGGCATTCTCGTCCACAGCTTTCTCAATGTCTTCGACTATCACCGGCAGCACGCCCCGGCAGCGGGCAGGATAATTGAGGCTAAATTTATCCCGGGACAGGTTTACCTGGATGTCCAACTTGACCTCCTCGATGCTGAGGGACGTGCCGATGAAAACTCATCCTTGGCCCACGTGGCCATGCCGCACCGTTATCTGGATGCAAAGGATGCCACAGACTATCAGTTTGTGCAGTGCCGTGGGCTTTTTGTCCTGGAAACCGCTATCGGCAAGATCGCCGTGCTGCCCATTGGAATGGCACAAGTATCCTCCGTTGTGTTCGTCAAACCAGGGACGCAGGAACTTATCCGTCTTACCCAACAGGAAAAGAAGGGGCGATCTTATGATGAGCAGGTGGCACTGATCAACGAGAAGGTGCGCCAGGAGGTGGTGGGAAAAACGGTGTCGAAGGGCGAGATGATCTCGACTTTCCTCTTTGGCGGCTCCGACATCGTGATGGTATTCGAGCGTCAGTCCAACGTCAACATCACGGCTACGGTAGATGTTCACTATCCGGTGCGGAGTCAGTACGCCTATTCAAATATCGCCAAACTGCTGTCGTTTTGAATGATGGGTTGAAGCAAAGGTTCTTCCAGTGCCTGGTTCACATCCAGGCGCAGAATTCCGAAAATTGATCAGGTAACAAGCCTACCCTTTCCAGGGGATGGAAATTAAGATAAAACCTTTGTGATTTCAAGCTACCTACAAGAGCGGCGATCACACTAAATCACTCAATCAGTAAGGTGCGTTCCCCCTCGTCGATTAGTTGCGTAGTCGGAGTTGCAGTGGGGAACGCACCCTACGAAATCTTTGCTGTTAAATATGGGAGAAATGGTGAAGGCAATCATCGAGAATAGTTCGGCGGCTGCCGGTATTTCCGAATTGATGGTTCAAAAGGAATTACAATTAGGCAGATTGCGATCGATTCGAGTCATCGATACTTCCGGTTTATCCCCTCGCTATCTCGAATTTATGCGCCCTTTTTTAAAAATAAAACACCGTCAGCGCTTTCAACCCCGCATCTGTCAAGTTTTCGAGCAGATGTTGTAATCTCATAGCAATCACCAAAAATTAACCAGAGCAAAAATAAAGATATGTAGGGGAAATTATTTTTGGCAAAAGCGATGGGGAACGAGGTAATATAAATCTCTCCTTTTAACTCTCAAAAATTGTCATCTATAATATTTTTAGCCGACAAGTTCTTGGGCTTTCTGAGAAAGAACCTCATCCATCCAAGCATTGATACTTTTACCTTTTTTAGTTGCTGCTAAATAGATTTTACGATGAATTTCGGGGGTTGTTTGATAAGGTAGCTTTCCTGAAAAAGGTTGATCGGGTTCTTCTCCTAATTCTTGGCAAAATTCTAGATAGTCATCAACAGATTCATGAAAACACTGTACAGCTTCTTCAATAGTTTTGCCGTGAAAAGTAATCACATCTTTAATGTCAATGACGATTCCAGAGATCAGATTATCGTCAAAGTCAATTTCAAATTTACCTGTATATCCTTTATAAGTTGTGGTGTACATAGTTTTTGTTTCTCTCAATAAATAATCAATAATTGAGGCAATTAAATGATATTAGCATTTTCTAAAAAGAGGCGTATATCCTTGACACAACTCTTGCCGACTTCATTGTGGGGATGGGGTTTATGAAAGGTGGCTTTGACTCCGTTCAGTGATATCCTCACCCTAGAACCACTACCTTGAGAGACAATTGCTCCTAGCGCCCTAAACAGCGACTCCACATCATCCCATTTGAGATCAGCAGGGGGAGGCGATGTCTGAATTGCATTCAGAACTCGCTGTTGCTTTTTGTTCATTGAGTAAGGTTCAGTAACTTGTTTTTGCATTATATCAGTATTTTTAGAAAAAGGAAGACTCTCTACGGTATTATTTAATCTATCAATAGGATTGGTTTGAACCCTTTACTTGTAAAATCGTGCTTCGCTGTTCTATACTGGCGGAACCTGTCATCTCTAGGGTTCCTTCCAGCTGACATTATAGGTAAAGTTCCAATATGAAAGATCGAGCCAATTCCCTGTATGAATCCGACTTCTATGGGTGGACAGAACTACAAGCGAAAGCTCTAGCCAACCGACAGGTAGAAGCTCTGGACTGGCAAAACTTACGGGAGGAAATCATTTCCTTGGGTAAACAAGAATATCGAGAACTGGTGAGTCGTCTAACCGTTTTGGTAGGACATCTTCTCAAATGGGAATATCAGCCAGATAAACGTTCTCGTAGCTGGTTTTTGACGATTAGAGAACAGAGACGAGGGATCAGACGGCATCTAGAGGGTAATCCTAGTTTAAAATCCCGGATACCGACGGCTTTATCCGATGCTTTCGAGGCCGGAGTCGATTTGGCTTTGCGGGACACGGATTTACCGATACGGACTTTTCCCTCTCACTGTCCTTTCACCTTCGAGGACATCATGGCCGACCATTTCCTCTGCGATACGAGTCAGGATTGGTCGTAAATTTAACGGTTATACCGCCTCGACGGGTATCTGTATCTCAACAAGTAATTTAAATACGCGGGCAGCTGATTCTTTTTTTTTACTCTCTCCCCTGAATAATTTTAATTTCTTCCTCGCTTAATCCATAGAGTTTATAAACAATTAGATCGATCAATTCATCGGTCGTGCTTAATTGTTGTTTTAGGGGCAAAAGTTTATCGAGACTGGTTTGATATTCTTTTTCTAAGGTTTCCTGTATTTGACGATCTAACAAGTTAACGCTAATTTTCTTTTTGTTCTTTTTCAGTATCTCCCACAGTTGATCCAAGCTAAGATGAGGTTCGCTTTTTTGGTAGTCACCGAGATAGTTTTGGATTTTTGATTTGTTGGTTAAATTATTGATCGCACTGCCGATTATTCTCTCTAAATATCTCAAAAAGCTTTTGATTTCTTTTTGTTTTTCCCGATTGATCTCGATCATCTGTTCTGCTAAGTAGGTCAGAATATCATGGACTATATCGGTTTCCTCTCTCCTAATATGTTCCTCGATTTCTTTTAATATCTCTTGCTTTTCTTGATAACTTTTGATAAGTTTCTCTAAACAATGTTGACGGCGATCGCTATTGGTGCTAAAAGATATTTTAGGAACTAATAAGGATTCTAACTCATAACCATTTATATTATTATTTGTGCTAGTTAAATTAAATCTCCAGTCTAAAAACTTTGAGTTCATTAAAGCTGCCATAAATCCTAGGCTATAAACATCTATGCTAGAAAAATAGCCAGTTGTATGAGAACAAAAATAGTTCTCTGGTAAGATTGTAGCGATTAATCTTCGATAATTATCAATTGCGGCATAACGTTGATAAACAACTCTTTTATTTTTATAACTGGAAGCTTTTAAACTATGACCATGTTTTGATAAGTAAAGTTCCCGATTAAAATATATATCTTCTCCTTGTTTAGGTTCTACAATTGCGTATCTAGAAATGTGCGATCCACGAATGACCTCTACACCTTTTTCTTTATCGCTGATATAAGGTTTAAATGAACTATTAATCATTAGTTCTCCCGGTGAAGCTTTTAGATATTCTCCTAGCTTAGATAAATTCGTATCTTTGGCCAGTTTTAATAAGAGTTCCCAAGAAGAATTATCTAAAATAGGAATTGACAGATTATCTTGATCAAACTCAAAAAAGTTACTTTGTAGTGTTTTATAGCTTGGTGATTGCTCTAAAATGAGTTTACCTGGATTACTTCTTACACATATCTCGTGGGTTTCACATGGATAAGCTTTACATAGTATATAGATACAAGTCGATAATTTTGCATCAATAAAAACTCGATCATTGGGATCATCCTTTTGTGGAAATTGTTCAATAAAATCTATTTGAAAGTTTTCTAAAATATACCTTCTTAGCTTCAATGTAAACTGATCGGCCAGTAAAGATAATGGCACAATAAATCCATGTCTGCCATTAATTGTTAACAAATAAACAGCCTGAGAAATAAAAAGTCTATAAATATTGATTCTGTTGCCTAATCCATAGGTAAATCTGGCAGTTAATTTAAAATATTTTATGTCATTGTCAACATCGATTTTCCCTTCTTCTGACAATTCATCATAAGGAGGATTACCGATTACTGCATCAAAACCGGGGTTATCCTTCCAAGAAGCGGAATCAAGATCGATAAAAACTTCGGGAAATTCCAGATCCCAATGAAAAAAGCGCTTACTTTTATATAAACTAGCTGCCTGGTCTAAAATTCCTTGATCTGATCGGGGTAACTTATCCCAATTAATTGCCGATATATTGCCACCGTAGCGCTGCAGAAACTCGATAGCAGTTTTAACCCCAAAAAAGCGAGAGAGGAAAACATCTAATAAACGCTTGTAGGGTTTAGCTTGACTATCAAAATCACGGAATAACTGTTCGCTTGCTTCCACTTCAGCAAAAGTCGCATCGCTGAGGGTACTAATTCCCCGCATAATTTCCGCGGCCCGAAGTAACCCGACAAAAGGGCCAGTTAAAAGAGTTAATTGACCACTTTCTTCCTCGATCATAGCGGCTTCTGCGGCCTTGGCGGTAGTTCCGATCAGAGAATTACCACAACGTAAATGATGATCCAAAAAACTCAAAGGTGCGCCCACTGTGAAAGAATGTAACCAGAGACTAACCTTGGCCAATTCTACAGCCATCGGATTGATATCCACCCCATAAATACAGCGCTTCATCACCACTCTCTGTAATAATTGCGTTGGTTCAAGGGTGGGAGAATCGAGAATAATTCCCTGTTGTCGGAGATTGTCGATAATGTTTTGTCGGGTGGTTTCCAACATGGTTAAAACGGGATTATCTTCGGGATAAAGATTGAGAATCTGGATTAACTCATCGGTGAGATAGTCCACTGCTTCTACTAAAAAATGTCCGCTTCCCATGGCGGGGTCACAGAGTTTAAGATCAAGTAAGGTGGTGATCGCTTTTTTTTCTAAGCGTTGTAGCTCTTTTTGTAATCCCTGCTGACTGAGATTTCCTAAACGTCTATCGCTGCTTTCTTGTCTTCGGGTGGCGATTTCTGTCATCACATCCCCGAACTGTCGCGCCCTTTGCTCTAAAATTGGTTTGAGGGTATGACTGACAATATATTTAACAATGTAATCGGGAGTGTAATAGGAACCGGTGGCCTTTCTTTCTCCCCGATCATTTTCCAGATGCACCGATTCCCCCTCAATCACGATGCGATATTCCAGTAATCCTTCGTAAATTGATCCTAACTGTCGCACACCTAAAAAACTATAGTCGATCGGCTGTCCCTCAAAACGTGCTAACTTGTCTAAGATGGGCGCTAAAACCGCATCGGATAACTTATATTGACCGAGAAAACAATTCACCCGGCCTTCTTCCATGTCAAATAAACCCCCGTTGTAACGAGGTACGGCTAAATTAGCATCCCCTCGATCGACAATGCGGAATAAACTGAGGAGAGCATCGTATATTCCCGTCGAGGTGCCACTAAAGACCTGCTGACGATCGATTTTAATGGCAATTTCTCGCGTCTTTTGCAATAAGCTGTAATCGCGATAGTCTCCCCTCACCGGCAGCAAGTCCCGCGCTTCTGCGTAGAGCAGAAATAATAATTTATACAGCAGGGATAAACTCGCCTCGTACAATAAATCTGGCTGTATGTCTGTATTTAATGATACAAAACCCTTAGAAATATCGGGAAAAATGCGATCAAAGACTAACTCTTTTAACTCGTTACCCACTCTGGTGGCATAGGTGGTACTCTCCTCCCGGACCCGTTCCAGGAAATTCTGACCGCGAATATCCTTAATAAAAGCCTCTTGACGGAAAAATAACCAGAAATACCGAAATTTTTGCCGGTCTCCCCCTTCTAATAGTTCCATCAAGTCCACTGGATAAAATTCCGTGGCTGTGGAGGACGCTTGACGGTAATATAAGCGCCATTCTCGACCATTGGTAAGAATACCCCAATCTACTCCCGTCCCCGTTAGATAATTGGTGATCTGAAAGGAAGGATTACTATTTTTCCAGATATCTCGCTGATCATTCTTAGAAACGTCACTAAGAGAACGTTGCCAGTATTTGGCCTCAGCGATCGCTAAAACTTGACGATAAAAGGCTGTTTCATTATTCTGGAGAGAATAGGCCTGATAACGGTCATTTTCTCCGGCAAATAGCGCATAATCTGGCCTTTCTGACCTTCCTTTTCCCCTACTGCTTACCTGCGGTATGTAACTAAAACCGAGAATTTCTAGAATCGGTTGTATTAATTCTGCTTCCGTTTGCGCTTCGTTAAGAGTCGGCAAAATTGCCTTTTTTTGTTGATAAAGACTCTCTAAGCGGCCAAATGCCACGGATACATCCTCTTGCCATTCCGGAGAATCCGGCAGCCGATGCTCAAGATAGTGTTGAGAAAAAAGTGGTTTATTGCTTGCTTGTCCTGACATGGGCAATTATCCTAACATTGAGGGTATCTAGCCTAAAAATGAAGGGTTTGCAGGCAGGCACGGATTCCCATTATATAAAAAGTATAGGTCAAGTCTCCGATTTTGTCAAGGGTTTTGGCCAAAAAAAATCGCCTCTGGGAGGCGGGGGTGAAAGGTATCACCCCGGAGAAATAATTAAACGCCGAAAGACTTACCACAACCGCAGGTTTGACTGGCGTTGGGATTAGTGAATTGGAAACCACCGCCGATCATCGCGTTGCTGTAATCTAACATGAGACCGTAGAGATAGAGCAGACTTTTTTTATCAGAGACAATTTTAAAGCCATCGTAATCGAAAACCTCATCTTGGGGGCCAATATTGCTAGGATGCTCAAAATCCATCATATAGGACATTCCCGAACAACCACCTTGACGCACACCCACGCGCAGACATAAATCCTTGCCCTGTTGCTCTTTGAGCATGGTAAGGTGTTTGAGGGCAGCCTCACTGAGTAAAATTCCTTTTCCTTGAATCTGAGTAGCTTGTGTCATCTTTAGCAGGAACTCCTAAACGCAGTTGAAGGGGACATATAAAACTTTACCTTCTCCTGTTCATCTTAACGATAGTTGAGGGCTGTTGACTGAATTACTGTTTACTTTTCCCAGCCTCACAGGGGTTATAAGGCAAAAAAGAGCAAAAAACTGGGATTATTAATTAAATAGGGTTTCTGCATACGACTAGGTTCTTGAAACAAACCATAGAGCCATTCTCAGCCGATTTTCATTACCCAACCCTGGGAGGATGATAATCAAATCAGGAAAACACTGCCTTGGGGATGCCGAAAAAGCAGCCAGAAAAGAGCAAAAGAAATTCACTTTTCTAAGCGGAGATTAGTGCCGCTGCTATCGGTGCGATAAACCCAAGTTTTTTGCTTATGAGTCAGAATAATTCGCCATCCTTGCACCAGTGCTTGAGTACAGAATTCTCCCGGTTTAGCTAATCCTAAACAACCGTCGGGCCAGGTTTTTGGTTGTGCTGCTTGAATTTGCAAGCGATTAACCGATATCTTGGTTTTCCGACTCAAATCTTGACGGGTAGCGGCGATAACCGAATTAGGTGGCTCAGGAGATGCTAAACTGGGTGGCGCTAAGAGGAGAGAAAGCAGACTCATTAGCATTAAAGTGCCAGTTGCTCCCTGAATAATTCTCGTTTTACCGATTGGTACTTGCTGGCTTTGGCTAAAATTTTTTCTAGATATCATCTTTAGTGCTGCCTCTTTTCTGGGAGTGATAGTCTGAGCGAATCCTCCGGTTTATCACCAGTGTAACCGATACTATGTTCCCGCTCTGGTTTTCAAGCAGCGGCAGCAGTCACTCTCAGTTTTCGTTGTCATCTCCTGAAGACTTCCGTCTATTTAAGTGGCGATGGCGATTAAAATAGATGAGGATGAACTATCTTAGATGGATGGGCTTATGTTATCTTTTTTCCTCCGTTGGTTGATTACCGCCGTCTCTTTATTGATTACAGCGCAAATAGTACCCGGTATAGAAATTAAAAATTTTACCGTGGCTTTGATAGCTGCTGTCGCTTTGGGTTTAATTAATGCTATTATTAGACCCCTGTTGATTCTTTTTACCCTGCCTTTAACTATTTTAACCCTAGGGTTATTTATTTTTGTGGTCAATGCCATTTCTTTTTCTTTAGCCTCCTATTTTATCAGTGGTTTTGAGGTAAAATCATTTTTTGCCGCTTTATTCGGTTCGATCGTGGTTTCGATCATTTCAGGAGTTTTAAATGGTTTTTTTGTTGACTAAAGTGGGCAATAATTCGGTTGTTTAAAACCCCTTGGGTTACTCTGATTGATTAATTTCTGATCTAGAGACGTTGTTGCAATCAACGTCTCTCTATTTTGGGGAGAATGGCGATAGTTTTTATCTAGGAATCGTGAAATTAAATTGACAAAAATCATCGTTTGTGTTAAGCAAGTTATATCGATTATTGATCATGGGGCTTGATGGGATATTTATTATTTTATGGATGATATCGCTTGGAACTAGAGCGGGGAAATCTCTACGGGTTTAGCGTGGCTTTTGTGGGCAAGTTAAACTACTGTTAGAATAGTGACCTTTTATGAAGATTTGCTTAACTGGAATGATCCGATCAAACAAAACAAATGTAATGATGTTAATTAGATAACTAATAAGCTTTCTTAACTATCCTTCCAGACAGCATAACTACAAAAGTGCAGAATGGAATTGTTGAGCTAAGTAAATTAACTAATCCCAAGCCAACTTTTCTTGTCTGTGTTTGCTTTAGAGTTACAATGGTCGCGGCAAAAGTTTTTTGTTATCATTCAATTTAGATGGTTAAAAAAATGACAAATAACAAAAAAATCTTAGCAAAGCAAACAAAATCTATACAGTTCTCAGTACAGTTTTCTTAACAGCATCTTATCGAACTGTCAAAAATCAAACAACTTCGGGAAATCGGGCTAATATTGTCTTGAGTTCTCAAGAAGGAGAAAGCGAAGAGGATATTGAAAAATTCCCAATTATGTTGCTAAAATAGGTCGATATACCCTCGCCACTTTAAAAATAAGTAACTTTGGTTTTAGTTTACAGCGACAATTCGCCGGTGAGATCCACCAGGATAAAAACTGGAAAAAAGATACAATTGTGTTAAAATTATTCACAAAAGCACGCTGGAGTAATTAAACTTTACAGATCATGTCTTGGATCGTTGAACAACTGATTTATAGCAGTTTCTCACAACTGGGATTTAAATATATCGCTAGTGCAAATGTCCCCCTAGGGATTCAACAGGTTTTTTATCAACATATAGTCTCTCAGTTATGGGACACCTATAATCCTCCACACAGGAACTTTAAAGGAGTCTATATCTATCAAATTGACTCCTATAACACCCTATTTGGTTGGTTAATTAACGATGGTGAGGATGAATTTGGTTCCGGGGACATCCCCTACTTTCATTGTTATTATTTACAGGAACTACTCGACTCGAAAAAACTGGTTAAAATCCTTGCCTGTCTAGAGGCAGGTCCCTTAAAACGTATTTCCAGAGATGAGGCTAAAATCTCCCTTGATCCCGTAATTTTAGCCGACAATTATCAGGCAAATGCCTTTGAATTAGGAATTAAACTTTCTAAAGATATTCGTCTGTTTAGCCACCGACAACTGCGGGAAGAAAAACCACTGCAATGGTTTATCTCTTTGGAAGAAACCACAGAACGACCACATCCCACTGATAATAACTATGATGACTCTCAAAATACCTTCCCTAGAGAACCAAATTACCAGGTAGAAATTGCTAAAATTCTGGAAGAATTAGCCGAAAAACCGATCGCTATTGAGGGAATCATGCTTGTTTCTCCCCAGGGTCAAGCTTTGACTGATTCGATCGGTATGCCACAGAATAGTGCCTTAATCTTAGCAGGAACAATGCTATATCTTGCCAATAACACAAAGGAGGAATTAAGCTGGTCTGATCTGGAACAAATTGCTATTCGCAGTCCCCAGGGTCATCTGATCTTAACCCCTTGCAGTGACCAAGCTTTTCTTTTAGTGAAAACTGGCAAAACGATCACGGGATTGTTAGAGGGAGAAATCCAAAAAACTCGCTCAAAATTAGCAAAAATTCTCGCTATCTCTAACATCTCTATTAAATCCCACAGTTAATCCCCCACTTGATTCCGTTGTAAAAGAATTTGAGATCGTCCTCGAAACCGAAGATAATAACAATGTAGATATTCTTTACCTGGGTAGAACCTGACAGTAATCAGTAATCAGTAATCAGTAATCAAGAGATTATTTTTATTTATTCTCCCCTCTCCCTTCCCCCTAATTCATAATTCATAATTCATAATTCCCACACCCCACACCCCACTTCCCCACACCCTACACCCTGATCACTAAAAACCGATGAACCAATTAAACTTAGAAGTTGCGGGAAAAAAAGAACGTTTAGATGCTTGGATGGGGTCACAATTGCCCGATTTATCAAGATCGAGACTGCAAAAACTGATAGAACAGGGATATATACAGTTAAATGGTCAAATTTGCACCAATAAAAATACTAAAGTTGCTCAAGGCGATCGCCTAAAGATTACCATTCCCGACAGTCAACCCCTGCAATTAAGCGCCGAGGCGATCGAGCTTGATATTCTTTACGAAGACGAATATCTGATTATTATCAATAAACCGGCTGATTTAGTGGTTCATCCGGCCCCCGGCCACGAATCGGGAACCTTGGTCAACGCTTTACTACATCACTGCCCAAATTTAGCCGGAATTGGTGGAATTCAACGCCCCGGCATAGTTCACCGCCTAGATAAGGATACCACGGGCGCGATCGTTATTGCCAAAACTGACCAGGCCCATCAACACCTACAGGCACAATTAAAAACCAAAACTGCCCGCCGGGAATACATGGCCCTTGTCCACGGTGTCCCCAAAAGCGAAACTGGTACAATTGATCTACCCATCGGTCGTCACCGCAGCGATCGCCAAAAGATGGCTATTATTGCCGTGGAAAAAGGCGGTAGAAATGCCGTCACTCACTGGCAAATCAAGGAAAGACTAGGCAACTACACCTTAATGGAATTTCGCCTAGAAACCGGCAGAACTCATCAAATTCGCGTTCATAGTAGCCATATCGGTCATCCGATTCTTGGGGATCCCCTCTATAGTTCCGGTCGTTCCATCGGGATTAATCTACCCGGGCAATTACTCCACGCCTATCGTTTAATTTTAATACATCCGGTCACGGGGGAGAGCCTAGAAGCGATCGCTCCCTTACCCGCTATTTTCCCGAAAGTTTTAGCTATTTTACGCCAGAGAAACCCCTAGCGCACAAATTGCGGCATAATCTCCGCTGCTGTCCATAATCCGTAGATACCGCGACGATGCAGGGAAACCCCCGCTTTCAGATAACCGAAAGCCGGCCCGCAGACATTAGCCGCCATACTGGTTTCATCACCTAAAGTGAAGGTATGGGTGGAAATTTTGCCTTCAAAAGTCCGCCCCGTGACCTTAACATTGGTACTTAAAGGCTTTTTCGGGTTGCGCGTATCCACCACACCCCCGACGGAAACCCGATCTCGTCCACAAATTCCAGCCAATTCCAGCATAATATCGTCTGCGTGTTCCATATTTTCGAGGCTAAGAATGCCATTGGTTTTATTTAACAGCATTTCCACTTCCGCATCACTCATCTGGTGGGCTGTTTCTGGATCGTAACCGGGTAAATGGGCGATATCTTCGCGAATAGTGGCACGATAAGCCTCCCAGTTGGCAATTCCCACGCCAAAGGTAATTTTAACGCTATGAATCTCTGTATAACTCTGGGCAGCTAGGGCAGCCGCCGCAGTTAACAGTCCGGGGGTAGCACCGCAGCCGGTCATGTAGGTGATGCCGGCGGCTTCTAGGTCTGCTTGTAGTGCTAAGATTTGTGCCATGGCGCTGGTACGTTTGAGAGCATCGACTAAAACCCCGCGCCAACCTAAGCGAATGAAAGTTTTAGCGATATCGGCCATGAAATTGTTAGGTAAATTCGGTAAGGCGAGAAAATAGCCTTCTACATCGGCAGTTTTGATTAATTCCTCGATACTGTTCTGGCTGAGACTGCCGTAATTTTCCAGATAACCGATCGAACCTCGGTCATGATAAATTTTGTTACAGGTATTGACATCTAGACCGTCTTTGTGGTAGGCAAAACCGGCTTTATCGGCGGCGGCAGTCCAAAGCATTTCCTGTTTGGGGGCGAGAATTCTAGCGGCAGCCTGTCCCAAACCACCAAAACCTAAAACACCGATCCGAAGGCGATCGCTGGCTATTTGTTTATTCATATCTGTTCTGATTCCTATAGACAAAATTCTATGATCTCGGCGGTCGTGGTTCGCCGTTGCATCTCCTTTATTTTCAATTTATCGCTTCAGGTCGTCTTTTTTGTGTAGTTTTGTTAAATTATGCCTACTAGGTTAAGGTTCGCCCTTGAGGATGAAGAAAAGTTACGGGAAACTTACAAAAAATGAAAGTGGTTGGCTCAGATAATATAAAGTTTTGCTAAAATTCTAACCAGATTGCTACGATTAGCAAACTATCGTAAATTAAAACGATAGGGAGCTTTGCAAACCCCAGATCACGCCGAGAAGAGCTATGAGCATGGAAAGCCTAGAGTTTATCATCTATCCCGATGGTCGCGTTATGGAAAAGGTGACAGGCATAGTCGGTTCATCTTGTCAAGAGGTGACATCGGCGATCGAGGCACAACTCGGGCAGCTGATGTCTCAAGAGAAAACCTCGGATTATTACCATCAAACCGTCAGCCAGTCAGAGAAAGTCAGCAACGCAGCCACTTTTAGCGACTGGTAATTTTTCATTTTTCCCAATCCCTTTATTTAAGCCACTGAAAAGCCATGTCACACTTTAGCAATATCAAAACCAAAATCCGCGATCTATCCTACCTAAAAGCCGCCCTGAGCGATATGGGGATGGAATGGAAAGAGGGTTCCCACCCCGTCAAAGGTTATCAAGGTCAAACTTTAAGCGCAGAGGTGGTAATTGAACAAGATAACAATTACGATATCGGTTTTCGCTGGAATGGTAACGAGTATGAGTTAGTTGCCGATTTGCAATACTGGCAACAACCTCTAACCGTAGAAGGATTTTTAAGAAAAGTAAATCAAGGTTATGCCTACCAGACCATTCTGGCAGAAACTGCTAAACAGGGTTTTCAGGTGGCAGCACAGGAAAAAAATACTGATGGTTCCATTCGTCTAGTGGTACAACGTTGGAGTGCCTAATGGCTGATTTTTCTCCCGAACGCTCTGGTTTTGAACCAGAGTTAGGGGGATTCCTAAGAGATTCCCCCGATCGCACTGGTTTTGAACCGGAATTGGGCGGTTTACTGCGCCAGAAAGCGGTTTACGTCGATGAGGTCACTTGTATTGGTTGTAAACACTGCGCCCACGTTGCCCCCAATACCTTTTTTATTGAAGGCGAATACGGTCGCTCTCGTGTCTATAATCAGGACGGTGACGAAGAAGAAATTATTCAAGAAGCGATCGAGACTTGTCCGGTTAACTGTATTCACTGGGTTAATTATAATCAGTTGTCGTCCCTTGAGGAAGAACGCAAACATCAAGTGATTAAACAGTTAGGTTTTCCTCAGATTCACAAGAAATTTAGCCCCGCAGATTTAGATTTCTAGGGTGGATAGGTCTAGTCTCATCCACCTATTATTTCCTAGCAGTCATGGCAGCGGTTCTCGATCGAATCTGCTACAGTTCTCAGGGGAAATAATCCTATCTCGGATTTTAACGACAATGAATACCCAACTGATTGATTCTCTCGCGCGAATTATTCTCTCTCTCTCCGAGGAAGAAAGAGAGTTACTGAATCGAAAAATTGAGAGCGAACAACGGTAAAATTTGCAGATTAACGCTCAAATTTTGGATTTAGAAAACCGTGTCAAGCAATACGAAAATCAATATCGCATGAGTTCGGAAGAATTCTATCCTCGATTTCGTTCTGGTGAGCTAGGGGACGCTATGGATTATTTCGAGTGGAATGTTTATTATGAAATGCTATTGGCAGCTAGAAAAGAGATAAGTTTACGCTCGAATTAGATGGAGATAGCCGATTATATTCGCGAGGTTTGGATCGTTACAATAAGCTATCGCTATCAATGGATGGACGCAAGCAAACAGAAGTTAAGAAAACGCTGGGATAACGTAGAACATTTTCCCGATCTACCCAATTTCCCCGATCATGTTCATGTAGGAGATGAGTTAAACGTTCAACCCAGCGAATCTAGAAATATTTTACAAATTATCACTGTAATCGAGTGCGAGATCGAGATTTTGTGGAACGCATTCTAGAAAGAAACCAAGTCCTATAACTCACCAAATTTCGAGCGAGTTGCCAAAACTATCCGAATAAATACCTGACTATTTCCCGAAATATTGATCCATGAAAAGTAACGCGCCGACTTATCGGATTTTCCTTCGCTATAATAAACCTATCCCTCTCAAATAACCACAAGGATACAAATGCCAGCCATATCCATGTTTTACGGAATTATTATTTATATGTACTTCATGGACAATAAACAACACCATAAACCTCACATTCATGCTAAATATCAAAATTCGGAAGTCATTGTCGCCATTCCAGATGGAGAAATTCTTGAAGGAGCTATTCCTAATGCTAAAATGAAATTACTTTCCGCTTGGATCGAGATTCATCAAGATGAATTGATGGCTAACTGGGAACTCGCTATTTCAGGACAACAACTGTATAAAATTGAACCACTGAGATAAATCATGAATCCTAGAGTTAAAGAAGTTATCCCTTTGCCCAACTATCAATTACAACTCATTTTTACTAATGAGGAAAAGAAAATTTATGATTGTTCACCACTGCTCGATTTTGGCATCTTTCAAGAACTTAAAAACAAACAGTATTTTAATCAAGTAAAAATTTTAGATGGTACGGTAACTTGGCCGAACGAACAAGATATCTGTCCGGATACTCTCTATCTTGACTCCATTTCCCAAACCTAGAACAGTTCGATCGAGGAAACCCGACAACAAAAGTAACGCTCCCACTGATCGGAGTTTCTTTCGCTACAGCCTTTCTCAGAAAGATGAGGTTAGTTATTGTTGCTAAAATACTTGATGAGTAAGGATTACTCTGTACTTCATCTCTAGGAGAAAGAGTGAGAAATTTTCTATTTACCCGGTGGTTACTGTGGGGAGGGAAAAGTTAGAGGCAATCGGGGCAAAATGATAAGTATTTTATATGCAAATACCTTCAATACTTAAAAATATTTAAATTTACAATTGGTAATATTTATTTTTACTTAAGAATTTATTGAGAATAATTTCTATTTATTTACGAGATAGCAATACTTCCAGCGATTCTGGTATAATTTTGCATTATGCTATGGTGGGTTTTTATGGTCTTTTTTAGACTTTTAACGGTCTAGCTTGCCTTGAAACCATTGCTAAATCTAGACTTTCCCTTTTGGCCAAACCAAACACTTTCGTCAATTATCCTTTTTTTCCCTAACAACGTTGATCTAATTTTTGTGTAGTTTTGTTGCAAAGTCAAATTTTTTTTGACAAAATTTCCAAATTGTGGTAGAGACGAAATGACGAGATTTAGCATCATCTCTAGTTCCAGTGTTTCCTAAAATCAGAGACTTCCTGCCTCACCCTTAAGATAACTGCTAGAGTTGTTTTTTCTTGTATTTGAATTGATAAAAATAAATTTATTTGATGTTGTCTGTGGAGATTTTTTGGGTAAGTAGCTGATTATAATCTAATTGAAACCACTTACTTAAGTAGCTGGTTATAATTAAATTAAAAATGGATTTTAGGTTCGATCCCCCCTGCCCCCCTTGATAAGGGTAGGGCTGTTTCATTCTCCCATCAGAATATCAAAAGTAAAAGCGATCACTATCAGGTAAAATGAGAAGTGACCGCCAACTTTTCAAAGATATGTTGAG
>VYLK01000299.1_pt1 | contig 19990 bp, 18 predicted proteins | sample 5114321 | NCBI WGS metagenome assembly VYLK01 (sample SAMN12291792, study PRJNA351875) | freshwater metagenome | isolation source: freshwater lake | place: USA: Michigan, MSU2 Lake | collected 2011-08-16
GCAAGGCGTGCCCGGCCTCACCCCGCCCCAGCCCGCAGGCAACGCGGCGCGCGGCCCCATCCCGCGCAACCCGCGCTACGTGAAGCTGCCCGACCCCGCCGCGCCGCGCTCGCAGGCGGCGCTGCAGGCGCAGTTCGCGCTGCGGCTGATGCAGGCCCACCCCGACAGCACCTACACCACCCGCCCGCCCGAGCGCCTGTACGCCATCCCGGTGCTGGAGGTCGACCTCCACGCCGATGGCAGCGTCCGCGGCATCAAGGTGCTGCGCCGCCCCACGACGGGCGATGAAGCCACGCGCCTGGCCATGGACGCGGTGCGCCGCGCGGCGCCCTATGGCGATGTCTCTCGCCTGCCCAAACCCTGGCGCGTGGTGGAGACCTTCCTTTTCGACGACGACCTGCGTTTCAAGCCCCGCACGCTCGACGTCGACTGACGCCTGTCGCGCCGCTGGCGCATCGTCATCCCGGTGCCTCGGCGCCTTGGGCACAATCGGCCGATGTTCTTCACCATCCCCACGCTGCTCACCTGGGCCCGCATCGCGGCCATACCGCTCATCATCGGCGTGTACTACCTGGGGTGGGATGTGAAGACGCAGAACCTCGTGGCGACCACGATGTTCATCGTTTTCGCGCTGACCGACTGGCTCGACGGCTACCTGGCGCGCAAGCTCAACCAGACCTCGGCCTTCGGCGCCTTTCTTGACCCGGTGGCCGACAAATTCCTCGTCTGCGCCTGCCTGCTCGTGCTGCTGGAGCACGACCGGGTTGATTCCATCGTGGCGCTGGTCATCATCGGCCGCGAGATCGCCATCTCGGCGCTGCGCGAATGGATGGCGCAGATCGGCGCCTCGCGCAGCGTGGCCGTGCACATGCTCGGCAAGCTCAAGACCACCTCGCAGATGGTGGCCATTCCTTTCCTGCTCTACGACGGCACCGTCTTCGGCGTGATCGACACACGCCTGTGGGGCACGGTGCTGGTGTGGGTGTCGGCCGTGCTCACCATCTGGTCGATGGCCTACTACCTGCAGAAGGCCCTGCCCGAGATCCGCGCCAAGGCGCCTTGAGCGGCATGGCCGCCCTGTCGCCAGCCGTGCTGCAGCGCGCGGTGCCGCTCCTCTTCGTGCTCATCTGGAGCACCGGGTTCGTGGTGGCCCGCTACGGCATGCCGCACGCCGGGCCGATGGACTTCCTGGCGCTGCGCTTCCTGTTCTCGGCGCTGCTCTTCCTGGCCTGGGTGCGTTTCTCAGGTGCCGCCTGGCCGCAAGGCCGCGCGCAGTGGGGCCACCTGGCCGTGACGGGGGTGCTCATGCACGCGGGCTACCTGGGCGGCGTGTGGGCTGCCGTGAAGCTGGGGCTGGGGGCGGGGCTGGTGTCCTTGATCGTCGGCCTGCAGCCGGTGCTCACGGCGCTGTGGCTGAGCGCCGTGGCCAGCCGCGGTGCGAGCGCTGCGCCGCGCGTGCGGCCGGTGCAGTGGCTGGGCCTGGCGCTGGGCCTGGCCGGCTTGATGCTGGTGGTGTGGCACAAGCTGCACCTGGGGCAGGCCCGGCCCGAGAACCTGGCCCTGGCGGTGCTGGCGCTGGCGGCCATCACCGCCGGCACGCTGTACCAGAAGCGCTGGGTCGCGCCTTGCGATGTGCGCAGCGCCAGCGCCGTGCAGTTGCTGGCGGCACTGGTGGTGACGGCGCCGCTGGCGTGGATGGAAAGCTACGCCTTCGATGGGCACCCCGAGCTCATCGGCGCGCTGGCGTGGTCGGTGCTCGTGCTCACGCTGGGCGGCAGCTCGCTGCTGTACCTGCTGATCCAGCGCGGCGCGGCCACGGCCGTCACCAGCTTGATGTATCTCGTGCCGCCCTGCACCGCGGTGCTGGCCTGGTGGCTCTTCGACGAGCTGCTCACGCCGCTGAGCCTGGCGGGCCTGGCCTGCACCGCGGTGGGCGTGGCGCTCGTCGTGCGCGACCCCGCGCCTGCGCGGGCCTAGAATCCGCGGCCTCGCTTGACACCTCGGAATCGGGCGGGATGTAATGAATCGAGCCCTGGGTGCTGTGCACACCAGGGTCTGCTGCCAGCGTAGCCACCGAATTCCGAAGACACCTGATGAGGGGAACCGCGACGTGAACAAGAGTGAACTGATCGAGCACATCGCCAAGCAGGCCGACATCTCCAAGGCCGCAGCGGGGCGCTCGCTCGAAGCCTTGATCGGCGCCGTGAAGATCACGCTCAAGAAGGGCGGCAGCGTCACCATCACCGGGTTCGGCACCTTCACCGCGCCCAAGCGCGCAGCGCGCACCGGCCGCAACCCGCGCACCGGCGACGCCATCAAGATCAAGTCGGCCAAGGTGCCGAAGTTCCGCCCCGGCAAAGCCCTGAAAGACGGGCTCAACGGCGGCAAGTAAGCCCCGCACACCGGGTGCTTAGCTCAGCCGGTAGAGCGGCGCCCTTACAAGGCGTAGGTCGGCGGTTCGAACCCGTCAGCACCCACCACCCCCTCGTCTAGAATTCGCCGCCCCGCGCGCTGCGCGGCGGCGTTTTGTCATGGGCGGCGCCCTTGCCGCCAACATCGCTCGGCACGTCACCAGGATCTCTCTCGATGTTCGATTTCATCCGCGACCACACCCGTCTGGTGCTGGGCTTCCTGCTGCTGCTGATCATTCCCTCCTTCATCTTCTTCGGGGTCGAGGGCTACACCCAGTTCAACGACGCGGCCAGCCAGGCCGTGGCCAAGGTCGATGGGCAGAAGATCTCGCGCGCCGAGTGGGACGACGCGCACCGCCGCTTCATGGACAACCAGCGCCGCCAGGCGCCCACGGCCGACCCGGTGGCGCTCGACACGCCCGCTGCGCGACGCGACACGCTGGACAACCTGGTGCGTGAACGCGTGCTGCTGACCGCGGCCACGAAGATGCACCTCTTCCCCAGCGACGCCCGCATGGCGCGCCTGTTCGACAGCGACCCGCAGTACGCCGGCCTGCGCGGCCCCGACGGCAAGATCAGCCGTGAACTGCTGGTGGCCCAGGGCCTGACGCCTGCGCTCTTCGACCAGCGCCTGCGGCAAGACCTGGGCGTGCGCCAGGTGGTCTCGGGCGTGCTGTCGACGGCGCCTTCCAGCGCGGTGCCGGCCAATGCCGCGCTTGACGCCTTCATGCAGCGCCGTGCCGTGCAGCTGCAACGCTTCGACCCTGCGGCCTACCGCGACAAGGTACAGCCCACCGAGGCCGACGTCGAGGCCTACTTCAAAGCCAACAGCGCGCAGTTCAAGGCGCCTGAGCAGGCGCGCATCGAATACGTGATGCTCGATCTGGCGATGCTGAGCCAGGGCGTGGCGGTCACCGAGGAAGAGCTGCGCAAGGCCTACACCGACGGCATCGCCAAGTACTCGACGCCCGAAGAGCGCCGTGCCAGCCACATCCTCGTGAAGGCCGAGAGCAGCGCCAAGGCCGACGAGCGTGCCAAGGCCAAGACCAAAGCCGAAGGGCTGCTGGCCGAGGTGCGCAAGAACCCCGCGGGCTTCGCCGAACTGGCGCGCAAGAACTCCGATGACCCGGGCTCCGCAGCCCAGGGCGGCGACCTCGATTTCTTCGGGCGCGGCCAGATGGTCAAGCCTTTCGAAGAGGCGGCCTTCACGCTCAAGCAGGGCGAGATCAGCGGCATCGTCGAGAGCGATTTCGGCTTCCACATCATCACCGTCACGGGCGTGCGCGGCGGGCAGGTGCGGCCCTTCGAGGCGGTGCGTGCCGAGGTCGAAGCCGAGCTGCGCAAGACGCTGGCGCAGAAGCGCTGGGCCGAATCGGCCGAGACCTTCACCAACACCGTCTACGAGCAGAGCGACAGCCTCAAGCCCGTGGTCGACAAGCTCAAGCTCAGCGTGCAGACCGCCACGGTGCAGCGCAAGCCGGCCCCCGGCGCCACGGGCCCGCTGGCTTCGGCCAAGCTGCTGGACGCGGTGTTCGGCGTTGAAACCCTGCGCAACAAGCGCAACACCGATGCGGTGGAGGTGGGCAGCAACCAGCTGGTCTCGGCGCGCGTTGTCGAGTACCTGCCCGAGCGCGTGCAGGCCTTCGCCGAAGTCAAGGACCGCGTGCGCCAGCGGCTGATCGAAGAGCGCTCGTCGGCCCTGGCACGCCAGGAAGGCGAGGCCCGCGTGGCGGCGCTGAAGGCTGGCAACAGCACCGAGCCTCTGCCCATCGTGCTGACCGTGTCGCGCGCCCAGGCGCAGGGCATGCCACGCCCGCTGATGGATGCTGCGCTGCGCGCCGACGCTGACAAGCTGCCGGCCGTGACGGGCGTGGACCTCGGCGCCGATGGCTACTTCGTCGTGCGCGTGATGCAGGTGCTGCCGCGCGAAACCCCGCCGGGCGGCGACGCGCCGCTTCGTGCGCAGTACGCGCAGGCCTGGGGTGTGGCCGAGACCGAGGCCTACCTGGCTTCGCTGAAGAAGCGCTACAAGGCCGGCGTGACGCCGATCGCAGCCACGCCTGCCGACGCCGCTGCCTCCGCCGCGCGCTGAGCGGGGCCGAGGCCTCGCGGGCACGCTATACTCTTGCTCCTTCTGCGGTGGCTGTAGCTCAGTTGGTAGAGTCCCAGATTGTGATTCTGGTCGTCGTGGGTTCGAGTCCCATCAGCCACCCCACCGCACACACATGAAAACAGGGCCCTCGGGCCCTGTTTTCATTTCGGGCCCCGCCGTGCGGGGCGCCCTGGGGTGTCAGGCCCCGATCACGCCGCGCAGGTAGCTGCCGATGGCGTCGTCCTGGCAGTTCGTGAAGAACAGCTCCCGGAACTTCTCGCCGGCGGTGGCGGCCTTCAGCAGTTCGGGGTCGACGGCCTTCAGGGTGCTCAGCATGTCCTTGCACGAGGCGGCCTTCAGGCCCTTCAGGATGCCGCGGTTCTTGGCCATGATGGCCGCGCGCTCCTTCGGGTAGCCCACGCCGCGCTCCACCTCGAAGAGCTTGCGGTAGCAGTCCTGCAGGTTGAGCTCGGCGGCCCAGCCGAAGCCCTTGGCGTAGGGCATCGAGAGGCAGTTGCCGTCGTTGATCTGGCCGAAGAGGAAGGCGTCGGTGGGGTCGATCACGAGGCCGCAGAACACGCCCGGCATGCTGTTGCAGGCGAGCATCGAACCCATGCCCGTGCCGCAGCCGGTGACGACGAAATCGGCCGCCTTGCTGTTGAGCAGGATGCCGGCCAGCAGGCCGTTCATCACGTAGGTGAGCGAGGCCTTGTCTTCCGGCGTGTACATGCCGTAGTGGTGCACGGTGTGGCCCAGGGGCTCGACAACCGACTTCAGCGCGCTGTGCACGATCTCGGACTTGGCGGCCTGGCTGTTTTCGATGATGAGGGCGATCTTCATGGGGCGGGCTTTCTGGGTGCGCGTCGGCAGACGCGGAGGCAGGGTGGGTGGGCGGATGGCCAAGCCAACCGCAGCATGGGCTGCTGCAGCCCGGGCCAGAGGGCCCCGGCGCCAGCCGTCATGCCAGGTGCAAGCCCGGGAGCCGGGCGAGACTGCGTGGTCGTGGAGTGCAACCTGGCCAACCACCTCGGCGCGCGCCGAGGTGCTGCGCTGGGGCCGATTGTGCCCCGGCGCCGTGTTCGCGCCGAGCCCGCCTCGCGCAGCTACTTGAGCGTGTTGGCCAGAAAGGCCTGCAGCCGTTCGCTCTGCGGGCGCAGCAGCACCTCGGCCGGCGGGCCGTCTTCGGCGATGGCGCCCTGGTGCAGGAAGACGACGCGGCGGCTGACCTCGCGCGCGAAGCCCATCTCGTGCGTGACGACGATCATCGTGCGGCCTTCTTCGGCCACGCTGCGCATCACGCGCAGCACCTCGCCCACGAGTTCGGGGTCGAGTGCCGAGGTGGGCTCATCGAACAGCATCACCTCGGGCTCCATCGCCAGGGCCCGCGCAATGGCCACGCGCTGCTGCTCGCCGCCCGACATGTGCGCCGGGTAGGCGTTGCGCCGGTGGTGCACGCCCACGCGCTGGAGGTAGGCCTCGGCGCGTTCGTTCGCTTCGGCCTTGGTGAGGCCCAGCACCTGCACGGGCGCCTCGGTCACGTTCTGCAGCGCCGTCATGTGCGCCCAGAGGTTGAAGTGCTGGAAGACCATGGCCACGCGGCTGCGCAGGCGCTGCAGCTGTGCGGCGTCGGCGGCCTTCAGCGCGCCGCGGCCGTCGGGCACGAGCTTCAGGTCTTCGCCGGCAATGTCCAGGCGGCCGGCCGTGGGCGCTTCCAGCAGGTTCAGGCAGCGCAGGAAGGTGCTCTTGCCCGAGCCGCTGGCGCCGATCATCGCGATGACGTCGCCCTGGCGGGCCTGCAGGCTCACGCCCTTGAGCACCTCGGTGCTGCCGTAGCGCTTGACGATGCCTTCGGCCTGCAGGCGCAGCGGGCGGGGTTCGATCGCGTTCATGGCTCAGGCGCTCAGCAGCTTGCCGGTGCGCGCCAGGCTGCGCCCGGCCACCTTGGCCAGGCGCTGGCCGGCGCTGGCCCAGCGGGTGGCGATGCGGGCGTACAGCAGCCCGGCCGATTGCGTGCGCAGCACCGTGCGCCGCCCGGTGGCTGGGCACACCAGCGTGGCCACGGCCTCGCCCGCGGCCAGGGCCTGGCCGGGCTCGGCCTCGAAGACCACGATGCCGGCGTGCGGCGCCTGGATAGGCTCCGAGCCCGACAGCGGCGTGGCTTCGCACAGCGGCGCGGGCGGCGCCGGCGGCGGGCCGGCGATGAAGCCGCGCCGGTGCAGGAAGTTCAGCAGCGCCTCGGCATCGGCCTCGGCCTGCGCCAGGTGCACGTCGGCCTCGCCGCGCAGTTCCACCGTCGCAGCGAAACACGCCGCCGGCAGCGGGTGCTCGGGCAGGCGCTGCTGCAGCTGCACCCAGGGGCGGCTGCAGGCTTCGTCGAAGGGCCCGTCCCCGCTGTCCAGCGCCAGCAGCACGGCGCGGGCGCCCAGCCAGGCGCCCAGTTCTTCGGCCAAGGGCTGGTGCGGGGTGAGCGCGTAGAGGTGCACCACGGCTTCCGAGTCGCAGTGCAGGTCGAGCACCACGTCGCAGTCGATGGCGTTGAGCAGCAGGTGGCGTTTGAGGTGCTCGGTCATGGTCTGCGCCTTGTGCGCCTCGGCCGCGGCGCGCAAGGCCTCGCGCAGCGCGGCCACGTTGGCGCCGGCGTCCTTGCCCAGCGGGGCTTGCAGGCGCGCGTGCGCGGCCTCGGCCAGATCGGGGTAGCCGCGGTTGAAGTTCAGGCCGTCGCGCAGGTCGAAGCGGCCTTCGTGGCGGCCCAGCAGCCGCTGCGCCAGGCCCAGCGGGTTGGCCACGGGCACGAGCCGCACTTCGCCGATCAGGCGGCCTTCGGCCTCCAGTTGCAACAGGCGTTCGCGCAGGCATTGCGCCACCAGCAGCGCGGGCACTTCATCGGCGTGCAGCGCGGCGTGGATGGCGGCCTTGGGGCCGTGCTCGCGCGGGCCGAAGTGCAGCACGGTGAGTTCGGCGCGCAGGCCCGGGGAGGCGCCTTCGAGGGGGTGGGTTTCGGTGAGCATGCGTTGGGGGGTTCAGGGCGTGGTCACGGGGGCCAGGCGGGGGGCAGGGGCCTGTTGGGCGGTGCGTTGCGGGCGCAGGTGGCGAAGGAAGCGGTGCTCCAGCGCACGGAAGCTGCCGACCATCGCGAAGGTCAGCACGAAGTAGACGAGCGCCGCGGTGCCGAAGGCCTCCACCGGCAGCAGGTGGTTGGCGTAGACGTCGCGGGCCACGCGCGTCACGTCCACCAGCGTCACGGTGCTGGCGATGGAGGTGGCGTGCATCAGGCTCACCACCTCGTTGCCGTACTGCGGCAGCGCGCGGCGCAGCGCACTGGGCAGCAGGATGCGGTGGTAGAGGCGCCAGCCGCGCAGCCCGTAGGCGCGCGCCGCTTCCAGTTCACCCGCGGGCGTGGCCTTCAGCGCGCCGGCGATGATCTCGGTGGTGTAGGCCGTGGTGTTGATGGAGAAGGCCAGCCAGGCGCAGAACCAGGCCTCGCGCAACATCGGCCACGCGAAGCTCTCGCGCACGGCCTCGAACTGCGCCAGCCCGTAGTAGACGATGAACACCTGCACCAGCAGCGGCGTGCCGCGGATGACGTAGGTGAAGGTCCACACCGGCGCGCTCAACCAGCGGCGCGACGAGATGCGCGCGATGGCCAGCGGCACCGAGAGCAAGAAGCCCGTGGCCAGGCACAGGCCCAGCAGCTGCAGCGACATCAGCAGCCCTTGCCCGAAATCAGGCAGGCTCTGTCGCACGACGTCCCAGTCGATCATCAGAAGCTCAGTTCTTTCACGCCCAGGCTGTAGCGCCGGCTTACCCAGGCCAGCGCCGCCAGCGACACCGTGGTCAGCGCCAGGTAGATGCCGGCGATCAGCACGAAGAAGGTGAAGGGCTCGCGCGTGGCCGAGGCCGCCAGGTTGGCGCGGTGCACCAGGTCGTCCAACCCGATGATGGAGACCAGGGCTGTGGCCTTTACCATCACCAGCCAGTTGTTGGTGAAGCCCGGCACCGCGTGGCGCACCATCTGCGGCAGCACGATGCGGCGCCACACCTGCAGCGGGCGAAGGCCGTAGGCCAGGGCCGCCTCGCTCTGCCCGCGCGGGATGGCGAGGATGGCGCCGCGGAAGGTCTCGGCGAGATAAGCGCCGTAGATGAAGCCCAGCGTCAGCACGCCGGCGGCGTAGGGCGGCACGTCGATGTAGCCCCACCCCTGCTGCGCGGCGAGTGAGTTCAGCGCGATCTGGCCGCCGTAGAAGATCAGCAGCATCAGCACCAGGTCGGGCAGGCCGCGGATGAGCGTGGTGTAGGCCAGCGCCAGGCCCTGCAGCGCGCGCGACGAAGACAGCCGCGCCGCCGCACCCGCCAAGCCGAAGAGGCCCGCCACGGCCAGCGAGAGGGCGGCCACCGAGAGCGTGGTGAACAGGCCGCCGAGCAGGGCGGGGCCGTAGCCGTGCAACATGGGTGTTGGCTTCTTGAAGGAGGGCAGGCGGGGGCGTTCGGCGCAGCGCCGATCAAGAGCCGCCAGAGACGTCGAAATCGAAGTAACGCGCGGCCAGCTTCTGGTAGCTGCCGTCGGCCTTCATGGCCTTCAGCGCAGCGTTCACTTTCGTGCGCAGCGTGTCCTCGCCCTTGCGGAAGGCGATGGCCACGCCGCCGCCGCCTTCGTCCAGCCGCACCATGGGGCCGAGTTGGGCGTGGCTCTTGCCCTCGGGCCGCTTGAGGAAGCTCTCGGCCGACACCACGCTGGAGCCGAAGCCCACGTCGCCGCGGCCGGCGGCGAGTTCGAGGTAGATGTCGGTTTCCTTGTTGACCAGCAGCAGCCGGCTTTCGGGGTAGCGCTCGCGCAGGTACTTGGCGCGCGGGCTGTTGCGCAGCACGATGATCGTGCGGCCCTTCAGCGTGGCCGGCGCGGCGTCCTTGAAGGCGCCGGCCTTGGCGACGAAACGCGAGGGGATGTCGTAGTACGGATCAGAAAAATCCAGCACCTTGCGGCGCTCGGGGCTCAGCGTCATCGACGCGACGATCATGTCGAACTTGCGCGCGGCCAGCGCCGGGATCATGCCGTCCCACTCCTGCTGCACGAGTGTGCAGCGGGCCTGGATGCGCTCGCACACCGCCTTGGCGATGTCGATGTCGAAGCCGCTGAGTTGGCCGTCAGGCCCCAGGCGCGAGAAGGGCGGGTAGTTGCCTTCCACGCCCACGCGCACCTGGGCCCAGCCGGGGGCTTGAGCGGCCGCCGGAGCAGACCAGAGCAGCGTGCTCAGCGCCAGGGCGGCGGCGGCAAGGAAGGGGCGGCGCGGGTCGGAAGGCATGGCGGTGCAGGGCATGAAGCAAGGGCTGGCCGATGTGGCGAACCGAAGCTTGGCCCAGCCGCCGCGGGCTGGTAAGGGGGTTGGCCGCCCGATGTCGGGCCCAGGCCATGCGATGTCGCTCTGGTGGCAGAGCGGGGCTCAGGCGCGTGCTGTGCGGGCATCAGGCCAGCACTCGAGCACCGGGCCGCCATCGGTGACGGTGATGTGCTCGCGTGCGCCAAAACCGGCCTGCAGCAGTGCCGCCTTCAGCGGCAGCGCAGCCCTGTGCACTTGCCCGAAGGCGGCCTGCGCCGCGGCGGGCAGCAGCGAGGCGTAGACCACGTGCCGCGGCATCAGCGCGGCCAGGTGGTGCAGGCCTTCGCTGCCCAGCTGGCGGCGCAGCGTGTGGAGGTCCTGGCCGTGGAAGTGGCGGCCCAGGGCCTGCCACACGGGCGCTGCGCCCTCGGCATCGCTGGGGCCTGGCAGTTCGGCGATGCAGGGCGCGGCCTCCTGGCCTGCCGTTGCTGGCTGCCGCGCCTGCATCGCCGCCTGCACCAGGGCCGTCCAGGCCGGGCCGGCTTCGGCGGCGGGCAGGGTGGCGGCACAGCCGAAGCCGCAGAGCTCGTCGGCCCCGGTGAGATCGTGGCCCAGCAGCAACGTGCGCTGGCGGCGGTACAGGCCCAGCTCCGCCGAGGCGTGCACCGCCCAACCCAAGCGGAACCAGCCGCGCGGCACCGGCTGGCCGATGTGGCGGCGCAGGCGCAGCGTGGCCACGGGCGGAGCGCCGGCTTCGGCGCTGGCCACCCAGGTGGCCTCGCTTTCGGCCAGCGGCGGCAGCGGGGCGCCGTGCAGGTCGCGCAGGGCGGCCAGCGCATCGGCATCGGCCGCGGTGGCGGGCCTGGCATGCCAGGCGGCGGTGGACATCGGCGCGCTCATGCGAGGTCTCCACGCGGCAGCGCGGCCGCGGCGTTCGGGGCTTCGGCCATCAGGCCCTGGGCCAGGGGTGCGGCGCGCAGCCGCGTGCCGTGGTCGGCGGGGGCCTGCAGGCCCAGGCGCTGGGCATCGGCGGCACCCAGTTGCCAGTGGCCTTGCGTCCAGGCGGCACGGGCCAGCACCGCGCGGAAATCTTGCCGCCTTGTGGTGGCCACGAGGTGCCAGGCCTGGCCCGCGGTGTCGCCATCGCCAGCCGTCCACTGGGCCGGTGCCGCGCGCGATTGCGCCACGGTGCGCAGCGTGTTCACCGGGGCATCGACGATGGGGCCGCCGTCGAAGACATCCACGTAGTTCTCGGTCTCGAAGCCCTCGTCCATCAGGATCTCGAAGGGCACCTCGGCCACCGGGTTGAGCTGGCCGATGGCCCACTGCGCTTCTTCGGGCAGCAGCGGCACGTAGATGGGCGCCTGCGGCAGCAGGTCGGCGATGAAGGCCTTGCTGCGGCCCACGGCCAGGCGCTCGACCTGCGGGTAGTCCATGTCGAAGAAACGCCGGCCCACGGCGTCCCAGAAGGGGCAGCGGCCGTCGGCATCGGCCAGGCCCGGGCTCTCTGAAGCGATACGGTCGGCGAAACGCTCGGCGAATTCGGCGATGAAGAGCAGCCGCGCGCGGGAGAGCAACTGCGGCGCCACCGTGCGTTCATACGCCGGTTCGATGTAGAACGAGCTCAGCATGCTGGCGCCCGTGAGCGCATGGCAGAGCTGCAGCGTGTGCACGCGTTTGCGCAACTGCAGCGCGGTGCTGGCGTGCACCAGCGTCTCGTTGCGGTAGCAGCAGTAGCGGTCGGCGTAGCCGGCCGCGGCGATGATGCCGCAGGTGCCAATGACGGGGTCCAGGCCTGCGGCGGCGCGGGCGCGGTCTTCCAGCACGAAGAGGTAGATCTCTTCACCGGTGGAGGCATCGGGCCGGGCGAAGCTGGCGGCGCTGCGCTGCAGCCGCGCGGCGAGTTCGGCGCGGTCGGGCGGCAGCGTGGTGATGCCCGCGGCGCTGGCGCGCGCCATGCGCTCCAGCGCGTCCAGGTCGGCCGGGCCGGCGGCGCGCAGCAGGAAATCGGCCGCACCGGGTTCGGTGCCCGGGTCGGCACGCCCGGCCGCGGGTGAAGGCAGTGTGGTGGAGCTCATCAGGGCGTCTCTGGGTTGGGCTCGCCAGCGGGGCTGGCGCGGTCAAGGTCGGCAGCGCGGTCAACGGCGCGGTCAGCATCGCGGGCGGCGTGCTGGGCTTGCCAGTCGACGGCGCGTGCGCTGCGCTCGTCGCGCGGCGTGTGGCCGAAGCGCGCGCGGTAGGCCTTGCTGAAATGCGAGGCCGAGGCGAAGCCGCAGGCCAGCGCAATCTGCAGGATGGACTGCCCGCTGTGGCGCAGCAGCCGCCGCGCGCGCACCAGGCGCAGTTCGACGTAGTGGCGGCTGGGCATGTCGCCCAGGTGCTGCTTGAACAGGCGTTCGAGCTGCCGACCCGACACGCCCACCAGCCGCGCGATGTCTTCGGTGGGCAGCGGCTCCTGCAGGTTGGCTTCCATCAGCGCCACGGCCTCGGTGACCTTGGCGTTGGGCACGCGGGCGCTCAGCGGCGCACGCTGGCGTTCATCACGCGCGCGCAGCCGGTCGAGGCCGAAGTGCGCGAGCAGCGGCGCGACGATGGCATCGCCGTGCTCGCCGGCCAGCCAGGCGATCAGCAGGTCGAGGCTGGCGGTGCCGTGGCCGCACGAGAGACGGTCGCGGTCGATCTCGTAGACGTTGCTGGAGAACACGGCCTGCGGGTGCAGCTCGCTCACCTGCGCCACCTGCGCGTGGTGCACCGTGGCGCGGTAGCCCTGCAGCAGGCCGGCCGCTGCCAGCCACGCGGCGCCCGTGCCCAGACCGCCCAGGAGCGCGCCAGCGGCGGCCTGCTCGCGCAGCCAGCGGGGCAGCAAGGACTCGGCGTCCGGCTCAGGGCTGCCGGTGACGGGGCTGGGTTCGGGCACTCCGGGCAAGGTCTCGCTGACCACCAGCGCCGCGCGCAGCGGCGGCGCCGAGGACAGCGCGCCTTGCACCATCACGCGTGTGCCGCAGGCGGCCGTGACGGGCTGGCCGTCCAGCGAGAGCATCAGCGGTGCATAGCGCGGCTCACCCAGCACCTCGTTGGCCGCCACCAGCACCTCGGCCGCAGCGCTGCCGGCCAGCAGCGAATGCCGGGGCAGCAGCACGAAGGCGAGGCGGTGGGGCTGGCGCATGGTTCAGCGCGGTGCTTGCTCTGTGCGCGGCGCGGGGGCCGGGGGCGCGCCTTCGTAGACCGGCTGCGCCAGGCGCACCGGGCGGATGTCCAGGCGCAGGGCTTCGATGCTGTGGTCGTCGCGCGTGGGGCCGCCCCAGGCGCGGGTGTGTTCGTCGGCGCTGAAGCGCCACTCGAAGGCCGTGAGCTGGTGCAGCCGCCAGGCCAGGCCCACCGCCGCGCGGCCCGGGCCCTCGGCGGCGCGCGCCATCGCGCCGACCACGATGTTGTCGCCGAGCACGTCGCCGAAGAAACCGGCGCGGCCCTCGGCCGAGCCTGGTGCCAGCGGCTGGCGCGTGGCGGGTGGCAGCAGGCGGCGCGCGTGCAGGTCGTAGCGGTCGCCGCGGTCGACATAGCTCACGCGCAGCGCACGCACGCGCAGCGGCGCGGCCTGCTCCACAACCGCTTGGCTCGCATCCACCACCAGCAGTCCGCGCGCGCCCAGCGCCTCGGCCACGCCGGCGCGGATCAGCGCCGCGCTGTCTTCTTCCACGCCCAGGCCGAGCGGCCGGCCGCTTTGCAGCAGCACGCGCACCAGGCGCGCCACGCGTCCGCGCTTGAGGAAGTGCTGGTCGGTCACCACGTCGTGCGGCGCGAGGCCGAAGCCCAGGCCGAGCTCCTGGTCGCTCAAGTGGCGCAGCAGCGCGTCAAAGGCATCGTCCAGCCCGCGCAGCGCGGTCTCGCTCATCACGGCCGCGCCGGCGCTGGTGCCGGCGATGACGCCGCCGCGTGCATGCAGCTGGCGCAGGGCGCGCAGCAGCGGGGTTTCGCGGCCCTCGGGGCGCAGCGCCTGCATCAGGCGGTCTTGCTCGCCACCGGTCATGAACACGCCGCCGGCGGCCTGCACGCGCGCCACCCACTGCGGATCGTGAGCGCGCGCCTGCGCATCCTCGGCGCTGCTGCCGGGCCAGCGCGGCGCGATGGGCAGCACCTCGGTGCGCGCGCCGCGGCGCTGCAGTTGCTCGGCGGTGAGGCGCGCGGCGCGTTCGGGGTCGCCTGAGGCCGTGGGCAGCACCAGCACCAGCGCGCCCGGGCCGCCGGCGGCCTGCACGATGGCCTGCCACAGCGCATCGTTGCCGTCCTTCACCGCGCCGCCCAGCACCACCAGCGTGCCGGGGCGGGACGGCGCTGTCGATGCAGGCGCCTGCGCGCCCGCGGGCGCAGCCCAGTGCAGCAGCGCGCACAGGCACGCCAGCCATACAGAAGGACCGAAAGGCCGGAACAAGCAGGAAAGCCGCGACATGGCCGCGATCTTGGCATCCCTGCAACGGCGGCCGCTGTGTCGACTGCTCCGCAGGCGACACTGACTTGTGACCAAGCGACCCGCGCGGGCCGGCCCCGTTTGCAAGGGCGCGGCAGGCTGCCAGAGTCGACCGTGAGCCCTACACCCGAAGGGTCAGCGCCGCAAGCGCTGCCCTGCACACCATCCCCACCCGGAGTCACCTGCCCCATGCGCCGCAACCCCTGCTTCTCCCTGCGCCCCGCCGCCTTCGGCGCCTGGGCCCTCCTGCATCTCATGGTGGGCGCTGAAGCCCAGGCCCAGACCGCAGCCGCGCCGCAGCGCGTGGAGGTCACCGGCTCCAGCATCAAGCGCCTGGCCGGCGAGACGGCGTTGCCGGTGGAGACCATCAGCCGCGATGACATCGCGAAGATCGGCGTCACCACCGCGGCCGAATTGCTGCAGAAGCTCAGCAGCAACGTCGGCGGCCTGACCGATGGCGCCAGCATCAGCGACCAGTCGGGCGCACAGCGCGGCTTCAACGGCGCCAACCTGCGCGGCCTGGGCGTGAGCAGCACGCTGGTGCTGCTGAACGGTCGCCGCCTGGCCAACTTCGCCAGCCCCGGCGACAACGCGGGTGTCGACCTCAACAACATCCCGGCCGGTGCCATCCAGCGCGTGGAAGTGCTGAAGGACGGCGCCTCGGCCATCTACGGCACCGACGCCATGGGCGGCGTGATCAACTTCATCACGCGCAAGGATTACCAGGGCGGCGAGCTGAACCTCTACGCCCTGGGCACGCAGGAAGGCGGCGCCGGCAAGAAGAGCATCAGCGCTTCGGCCGGTTTCGGCGACATCCTGAAGGACCGCTTCAACGTCTTCGCCACCGTCGACCTGCAGAAGCTCGACCCGCTCAACAGCAGCCAGCGCGACTTCATCCAGGAATACGACCTGCCCGGCCGCCTGGGGCCGCAGCTCTCGAGCAACCCCTTCCCGGCCAACGTCGACCTCACGGCCGCGCAGCTGACCACGCTGAACAACTTCGTGCTCGCCAACCCGAGCACGGCCCTCAGGGGCAGCGGGCCCAACGGCATCTGGCAGCCGCTGGTGCCGGGCAGTTCGGCACGGCGCGTGAACTTCGCGAAGTCCAGCTGCACGGGCGGTGCCAACCCGAACTCGGTGACACCCAGTTCGCTCGGCGGGCGCGAGGGCTGCGCCTACAACTACATGGGCGACACCGAGATCTACCCGAAGTCGGAGAAGGCCAGCATCGTCGGCCGCGCCACCTTCCAGGCCAGCGAGAACCACCAGGTCTTCCTGGAAGCCTTGTTCAGCAAGACCGAGACCGACTACGCCGCGTCGCCGGCCACCTCGGGCAACATCGCCACCAGCGCCGGCATCACGCTGCCGGCTTCGCTGCAGGCCGTCACGGGCATCACCACGCCGGTGGCCTTCCGCTTCCGCCTGTCGGATGCCGGCAAGCGCACCAGCCGCGTGGAGAGCGAAGCCACGCGCCTGGTGCTGGGCGCCAGCGGCGTGCTGGGCGACTGGGACTACGAGGCCGCGGTCAACCGCAGCACCAACAAGGCCAGCGACGAGAACCTCTCGGGCTGGGTGTCGAACAGCCGCCTGCGCGCCGGCATCGCCAGCGGGGCCTACAACCCCTTCGTGCTGCCCACGCCGAGCGGCAAGGCTTTCATGGACTCGATCCAGCTCACCGGGGCGGCCCGCATCTCCGAAGGCACCAGCACCAGCCTGGACGGCAAGCTCTCGCGTGCGCTGACGCGCCTGGACGGCGGTGACCTCGTGCTGGCGCTGGGCGCCGAGATCCGCCGCGAGGAGACGCAGTTCCGCGCCACCGACGTGCTCAAGAGCAACGACGTCGTGGGCGACCGCTCCACCTCCGGTGCGCTGCTGGCCGACACCGACCACAGCCGCAAGGTGATGGGCGCCTACGCCGAAGTGGTGGCCCCGGTGACCAAGCAGTGGGAGCTGCAGTTCGCGCTGCGCCACGACCGCTACGACGGCGTGTTCAACGCGGCCACCAACACCACCTCGCCCAAGCTCAACAGCACCAACCCCAAGCTGGGCCTGAGTTTCCGCCCCGACCGCACGCTGCTGGCACGCGCCTCCTTCGGCACGGGCTTCCGCGCGCCGTCGATCTCGGAGATGTTCCGCCCGGTGCGCGCCGGCATCACCGCCAGCTTCGTGCGCGACCCGGTCTCCGGCGAGATCGGCCAGCTGCCGGTGGACCGCTTCTCCAACCCCGAGCTCAAGCCCGAGAAGTCCAAGCAGTTCAGCGTCGGCCTGGCTTTCGAGCCTTCGCGCCATTGGGGCGGCAGCGTCGACTACTGGACGATTCGCAAGACCGACATCATCTCGGAGATCGGCGAAGAGACCATCTTCAGCAACCCGGTCTACTACAACAACCCGGCCATCGTGGCGCGCTTCTCCGACGGCTTCGTCAACGTCATCACGGTGAAGAAAGAGAACCGCGGCAAGCTCAACACTTCAGGCCTGGACGTGGCGCTGCGCTACAGCGGCGAAGAAAGCGCCATCGGCCGCTTTGGCGCCAGCCTGAACGGCACGTTGGTCACCGAGTACAAGTTCTCCACCGACCCGCGTTCGCCGCTGGTGGACGGCCTGGGCCGCTTCCGCGACGACAAGGCCGTGCAGCGCTGGCGCCACAAGATCAACCTCGACTGGGACCGCGGCCCCTTCGGCCTGACGCTGACCAACACCTACATGTCGGGTTACCGCGACCAGAACATCGAGGGCCTGGCCGCGCCCGAATGGAACAACCGCGACGTCGAGGCCTACTCGCTGTGGGACCTGAGCGGCAGCTGGCGTTTCAACAAGCAGCTGCGCCTGCGCGCCGGCGTGCTGAACCTGCTGGACACCGCGCCGCCCTTCACCAACCAGTCGCGCTACTTCCAGGTGACCTGGGACCCGACCTACGGCGATCCGCGCGGCCGCAGCTTCTACGCCAGCCTGCAGTACAGCTTCAAGTGATGGCGGCGCCCGGGCTGTGACCCGGGCACCCTGCAGAATCCACGCAGCTCAGCACACAGGAGGGCGCGGCGTGGATCGGGTGGATGCGGTGGTCATCGGCGCGGGGGCCGTCGGCTTGGCGGTCGGCCGGGCGCTGGCCCAGGCCGGGCACGAGACGGTGGTGGTGGAAGCCGCCGCGGGTATCGGTCAGGGCGTCAGCTCGCGCAACAGCGAGGTGGTGCACGCCGGGCTGTACTACACGCCCGGCTCGCTGAAGGCGCGGCTGTGCGTGCGCGGCAAGGCGCTGCTCTACGCCCTGTGCGAACGCCAGGGCGTGCCGCACCGCCGCTGCGGCAAGCTGGTGGTGGCCACCGAGGCCGCGCAGCATGCCGCGCTCGACCGCCTGGCCGCCGTGGCTGCCGCCAACGGTGTGCCGGTGGAGCGCTGGAGCGCCGCGCAGGCGCAGGCGCTGGAGCCGGAGGTGGCCTGCACGGCTGCGCTGTGGTCGCCGAGCACCGGCATCGTCGACAGCCACGCCTACATGCTGGCGCTGCAGGCCGAACTGGAGGCCGCAGGCGGCGCGGTGGCGCTGCAGTCGGAGGTGCTGGGCGTGCGCTTCAGCGCCGGCGCGCCGGCCGTGCTGCAGGTGCGCAGCGGCGGGCCCCCAGGCGAGGTCTTTGAACTGGAGGCTGGGGTCGTTGTCAACGCGGCCGGGCTGCACGCCTGCACGCTGGCGCGGCGCTTCGAAGGGCTGGACGCGACGCACGTGCCGCGGCCGCGCTACGCCAAGGGCAACTACTTCGCGCTGGCCGGGCGTTCGCCTTTCCGCCATCTGGTGTACCCGGCGCCGGTGGATGCCTGGCTGGGTGTGCACCTGACGCTCGATCTCGGCGGCCAAGCCCGCTTCGGCCCTGACCTGGAATGGCTGGAGGCCGACAGCCCCGAAGGCCTGGACTACGCCGTCGACCCGGCCCGTGCCGCGCCCTTCGAGACCGCCATCCGCCGCTATTGGCCGGGCCTGCCGGCTGGCGCCCTGCAGCCGGCCTACAGCGGCGTGCGGCCCAAGATCCACGGGCCGGGCGAGCCGGCGCCTGATTTCCGCATCGACGGCCCGGCGCAGCATGGCGTGGCGGGCCTGGTGAACCTCTTCGGCATCGAATCGCCCGGGCTCACCTCGGCGATGGCGGTGGCCGAAGAGGTGTTGCTGCGTTTGCAGCGGGCATGAAAAAACGGCCCCGAGGGGCCGTTCTGTCTGGGAGCCGGTCGGGCCTCAGGCCTTCTTGGCCCAGGCGCTGCACCAGCCGGGGCCGGCCACCTGCTTGGCGCCGAACAGCGGGCAGCCACCCCAGGCGTCAGCGGCCTTGCCTTGGAACAGCGCGCAGTTGCTGCACTTCTGGTCGTTGGTGTGCTTGGGGTACTTCTTGGTGTCGGCCTTCTTGGTGTCGTGCACGTAGCCCAGACCCACGGCTTGCGGGTCCTTTTCATCGAGCTTGGCCTGGGCCTGCGCTTGCGTGGTGGCAGCCAGGGCGGTGCCAGCGGCGGCCACTTGCATCAGGAAGGTGCGACGGTTGCTTTGCGACATGGGACGGAGTCTCCGTGGTTGGGGATGGAAAGGCTACAACGCTTCAGGGCGCCGGAACGGTGACACCGAGACACGTATTGCAACGACCCAGGCCGCGGAGGCGGGGGTCGGGCTTGCCGTCACCGGTCTTGAAGTTGGCGTGACAGCGGATGCACACGTACATCTTCGAACTGGACATCATCGGCCGCACGCCAGGTTCGGCATTGGGGCGGGCGGCGGTGTACTCGGCCTGCGTCTGGCGCAGTTTGGGGCCGGCGGTGGTCTCAGGAACAGTGGGCGTGCGGCGAGTTGTCATAGCAGATGTTTGCCGGGGTGGCGGGCCCCGATCGACGCGAAGTGCGTATTGTCCCCTGAAATCGAGGTCGCTTGCACACCATGGTTGCGCGTGTGGGGCGGGGAAGTTCCCGATGGAGCCAGGGGGTCAGGCGGGGCTGGCGAACTCGGGCACAAGCACCGTGCAAACGATGCCGCGCTCGCCGTTTTCCGACCATGCCACCTCGCCGCCGAGCAGCTTCACGCGCTTGCGCACGCCCCCCAGGCCCAGGCCGTGCGCCCAGGCCTCGGGGCCACGGCCGAGGCCGTCGTCGGCCACCTGCAGGCGCAGCACGGGGCCCTCGAGCTGCAGGCTCACATCGACGTGCGTGGCGTGGCCGTGGAAGAGGGCGTTGCTCACCAGTTCGCGCAGCACGCGCGTCAGGGCCGACCACTGCACCACCGTCAGCGGCCGGTCGTGGTCGACCTGCAGGTGCCAGCCCAGGCTGGCCTGGGCCACGCTCAGGCGCTGCGTGAGATCGGCCTTCCACTCGGCGGCGGCGTGCGAGAGGCGGTGCTCGGTGGCGGCCAGGCCGCGCGTGAGCGTCTTCAGGTCTTGCAGCGTGTGGCGGATGTAGTCCTCCATCTCGCGGCTTTGCGCCTGGTACATCAGCGTGAGCAGGCGCGCGCCGATGTCGTCATGCAGGTCTTGCGCGATGCGCTGGCGCTCTTCGGCGCGGCCGCGCTCCACGGCGGCGTCGTAGGCCACGGCGCGGCGCAACTGCTCCACCACGCGGTCGGCCAGGCGGGCGTCTTCCAGCGTGAAGAGGCGCTGGCCGCGCCGCGCGTGGCGCAGCACCAGGCCTTGCAGCGGCTGGCCTGAACCCGGCGCATCGTCGTCGGCCGGCCGCAGCGGCACCGCCA
>VYLK01000302.1_pt1 | contig 19894 bp, 19 predicted proteins | sample 5114321 | NCBI WGS metagenome assembly VYLK01 (sample SAMN12291792, study PRJNA351875) | freshwater metagenome | isolation source: freshwater lake | place: USA: Michigan, MSU2 Lake | collected 2011-08-16
GCCGTCCCGGCCGCCGGAGCCGTGCCCGCAGCCGCTGCGCCGGCCGCACCGGCGGCCGAGGCAGCGCCGGAAGGCAAGGTCATCAAGTCGCCGATGGTCGGCACCTTCTACCGCGCCGCCAGCCCGGGCGCCAAGGCCTTTGCCGAACTCGGCGACCAGATCAAGGTGGGCCAACCGGTCTGCATCATCGAGGCCATGAAGATCATGAACGAGATCGAGGCCGACTGCGAAGGCAAGGTACTGCGCATCCTGTGCGAAAACGGCCAGGCGGTCGAGTTCGGGCAGCCCTTGTTCATCGTGGAATGAACGGGAACTGACCCGTGTTCAAGAAGATCCTGATCGCCAACCGCGGCGAAATCGCCCTGCGCATCCAGCGCGCCTGCAAGGAAATGGGCATCAAGGCGGTGGTCGTCTACTCCGAGGCCGACCGCGAAGCCAAGTACGTCAAGCTCGCCGACGAGGCGGTGTGCATCGGCCCGGCGGCTTCGTCGCTGAGCTACCTCAACATGCCGGCCATCATCAGCACGGCCGAGGTGACCGACGCCGAGGCCATCCACCCCGGCTATGGCTTCCTGAGCGAGAACGCCAACTTCGCCGAGCGGGTGGAGATGAGCGGCTTCACCTTCATCGGCCCCACGCCCGAGAGCATCCGGCTGATGGGCGACAAGGTCAGCGCCAAGCAGGCCATGATCAAGAGCGGCGTGCCTTGCGTGCCGGGCAGCGAAGGCGCCCTGCCGGAAGACCCGAAGGAGATCATCAAGACCGCCCGCAGCATCGGCTACCCGGTGATCATCAAGGCCGCCGGCGGTGGCGGCGGGCGCGGCATGCGCGTGGTGCACACCGAGGCCGCGCTGATCCACGCCGTGCAGACCACGCGGGCCGAGGCGGGCGCCGCCTTCGGCAACCCGCAGGTCTACATGGAGAAGTTCCTGGAGCGGCCGCGCCACATCGAGATCCAGGTGATGGCCGACCAGCACAAGAACGCCGTGTGGCTGGGCGAGCGCGACTGCAGCATGCAGCGCCGCCACCAGAAGATCATCGAAGAGGCACCGGCGCCGGGCATCCCGCGTCGTGTCATCGAGCGCATCGGCGACCGCTGCGCCGCCGCGTGCAAGAAGATCGGCTACCGCGGCGCCGGCACCTTCGAGTTCCTGTACGAAGACGGCGAGTTCTATTTCATCGAGATGAACACGCGCGTGCAGGTGGAGCACCCGGTGACGGAGATGGTCACGGGCATCGACATCGTGCAGATGCAGATCCGCGTGGCGGCCGGCGAGAGGCTGCCTTTCGCGCAGCGCAACATCGAGATGCGCGGCCACGCCATCGAGTGCCGCATCAACGCCGAAGACCCCTACAAGTTCACCCCGTCGCCAGGCCGCATCAGCTTGTGGCACCCGCCGGGCGGGCCGGGCGTGCGCGTGGATTCGCACATCTACACGAACTACTTCGTGCCGCCCAACTACGACAGTATGGTCGGCAAGATCATCTGCCACGGCGACACGCGCGATCAGGCCCTGGCCCGCATGCGCACCGCGCTGAGCGAAACGGTGGTGGAAGGCATCCAGACCAACATCCCGCTGCACCGCGAGCTGATGGCCGATGCCAAGTTCATCGAAGGCGGCACCAGCATCCATTACCTTGAAGGCTGGCTCGGCCAGCACACCCGGTAAGCGCACGATGTTCGAACTGGTCTTGCGCGCCCCGGCGGACGTGGTGGAACCGCTGTCCGACCTGCTGATGGACGAGCTGGAATCGCTGTCGGTCAGCGTCGAAGACGCCGATGCCGACACCGAGGCCGAGCGCGCGCTCTTCGGCGAGCCGGGCATGCCCGCGCCGGCCGCGGGCTGGGAACGCAGCACGCTGAAGGCGCTTTTCGACAGCGAAGCGGCCGCCGAGCAGGCGGCCACGCTGGCGCTGGCGCACTTCGGCGAGCAGGGCGCGCACGTGCAGGCCCTGCACCGCGTGGAAGAACAAGACTGGGTGCGGCTGACGCAGAGCCAGTTCGCGCCGGTGGAGATCACGCCCGAGTTCTGGGTGGTGCCCAGCTGGCACGAGGTGCCGGCGGGCGCGAAGCACGTGATGCGGCTCGACCCGGGTCTGGCCTTCGGCACCGGCACCCACCCCACCACGCACATGTGCCTGCGCTGGCTGGCGCGCAAGCCCGAGACTGCCGACCTGAGCCGCGTGCTCGACTACGGCTGCGGCAGCGGCATCCTGGCCCTCGGCGCGGCGCTGGTGGGTGCCGGCTTCATCGACGCCGTGGACATCGACCCCGCGGCCGTGCAGAGCACGCGCGACAACGCCGAGCGCAATGGCGTGGCGCCCACCACGCTGGCCGCTGGCCTGCCGGCGCAGGCGCAAGGGTTGTACGGGGTGGTGGTGGCCAACATCCTGGCCACGCCGCTGAAGCTGCTGGCGCCGCTGCTGGCCGGCCATGTGGCCCCGGGCGGCTGGCTGGTGATGGCCGGCATCCTGGAACGCCAGGCCGCGGAGATCACCGCCGCCTACGCGCCCTGGCTCGACGTGCAGGTGGCCGACCAGCAGGAAGGCTGGGTGCTGATGTGCGCCCGCCGCCCCGCCGCCTGACGCGCTGAAGGGCCGCGCGATGGCATCCGGCATGGCCACCCGCTGCACCGCGTGCGGCACGGTTTTCCGTGTCGTGCCCGACCAGCTGCGGGTGTCCGAAGGCTGGGTGCGCTGCGGTCGCTGCTCGGAGGTGTTCAACGCCGCCGAAGCCCTGCTCGATCTGGACACCGGGGCCCCCCGCGGGCCGCTGGACAGCGTGCCGCGCGCGATGGTGCGCAGCGGCAGCACGCGTCCTGCCGCACCCGCCGGCCCGCCACCCGCGCTGGCCGATTTCGGTCTGCCGATGCCGCCGCCGGCCAGCGCCCCCCGGCCGCCCCCCGCGGAAGAAGACCCCTACGTCGACGGCAGCGAGCCCGTGCCGACCATGGACAAGGCCGTCTCGCGCTTTGCCGCCGATGCCGCCCCCGAGACCCTGCTGCGGCCCCAGACCGCCGCGCCCGCAGACGAAACACCCGCTGCGCCGGCCGAAGACATCACCGCCGACCCGCGCCCCATGGCCGGCGCCACGCCCTCCTTCGTGCGCCAGGCCGAGCGCGCCGCACGCTGGCGCCGCCCCCAGGTGCGCGCCGCGCTGGCCGTGGGCGTGGTGCTGGGCAGCGTGCTGCTCGCAGCGCAGGTGGCACTGGCCTACCGCAGCCTGGTGGCCGCGCGTTTCCCGGCGTTGCGCCCGGTGCTGCAGGCGGCCTGCCAGCCGCTGGGCTGCCAGGTGGGGCCGGCGCTCGTCATCGAGAGCCTGGTGGTGGAAAGCAGCGGGCTGGTGCGCGTGGAGAAATCGAGCATCTACAAGCTCAGCGTGGCCCTGCGCAACCGCGCCGATCTGGAGGTGGCGATGCCGGCGCTGGAGCTCTCGCTCACCGACAGCCAGGGCCAGCTGGTGGCCCGGCGCGTGCTCACCGCTGCCGAACTCGGCGTGAAGCAGGCCACGCTCGGCGCCGGGCGCGAACTGGCCGTGCAGGCCACACTGCGCGCCGCCACCGCCCCGGTGGCCGGCTACACCATCGAACTCTTCTACCCCTGACGGCGCCGCGCGCGCCGTCAGTCGCCTTTTTCATCACGCCCCCTGGAGCGCCCATGCCCGCCTTGATCTGCGGTTCCCTCGCCTTCGACACCATCACCACCTTCCCGGGGCGCTTTGCCGACCAGATCATGGCCGACCAGGTGCACATCCTGAACGTCAGCTTCCTGGTGCCCACGCTGCGCCGCGAGTTCGGCGGCTGCGCCGGCAACATCGCCTACAACCTGCAGGCGCTCGGCGGCCAGCCCGTGATCCTGGGTGCCCTGGGCGTGGACGGCGGCGAGTACCTGGCGCGTGTGAAGGACTGGGGCGCCGACGTCTCGCTGATCCACCGCGACAGCCACCTGCACACCGCGCAGTGCCACATCACCACCGACCGCGACAACAACCAGATCGCCGCCTTCCACCCCGGCGCGATGAGCCGCGCCCACGAGGTGGTGGTGCCGCCCAAGAGCGCGCGCACCGACCTGGCCATCGGCATCATCGCGCCCGACGGCCGTGATGCGATGTGGCAGCACGCGCACCAGCTGGCCGCGCAGAAGATCCCCTTCATCTTCGACCCGGGCCAGCAGCTGCCGCAGTTCAACGGCGACGAGCACCGCGAGATCCTGGGCCTGGCCAGCTGGCTGGCCGTGAACGACTACGAAGCCCGCATGCTGCAGGAGCGCACGGGCGAAGACGCCGCCACCATCAGCCGCCGCCCCAACATGCAGGGCGTGGTGGTGACGCTGGGCGAAAACGGCTGCGAGCTGTGGATCAAGGGCGAGCGCACGCACGTGCCGCCGGTGGAAGCGCGCCGCGTGGTCGACCCCACGGGCTGCGGTGACGCCTTCCGCGCCGCGCTGCTCTACGGCCTGGAGCGCGGCTGGGCGCTGGAGCGCTGCGCCAAGCTGGGCAACCGCCTGGGCGCCTTGAAGATCGCCGAGCGCGGCCCCCAGAACCACGCCATCGATCCCATGCTCATCGGCTCCGTCTGAGCGGCTTCACCGCAAGAAAAAAGGGGCGCCGCGGCGCCCCTTCTTCATGGCCGTTCGGCCCGGGTCACTGCACCATCTGCGCGAGTTCGCCACTGGCGTAACGCCGCGCCACTTCGCTCATGGCCATGGGCTTGATCTTGCCGGCCTGGCCTTCGCAGCCGAACTCCATGTAGCGCTGCTTGCACACCTTGTAGGCGGCTTCACGCGCGGGCTTGAGCCACTCGCGCGCATCGAACTTGTCCGGGTTCTCGGCCATGAACTTGCGCACCGCGCCCGTCATCGCCAGGCGGATGTCGGTGTCGATGTTGATCTTGCGCACGCCGTGCTTGATGGCTTCCTGGATCTCTTCCACCGGCACGCCGAAGGTCTCCTTCATCTTGCCGCCGTACTGGTTGATGATGGCCAGCAGTTCCTGCGGCACGCTGGACGAGCCGTGCATCACCAGGTGCGTGTTCGGGATGCGCTTGTGGATTTCTTTCACGCGGCCGATGGCCAGGATGTCGCCCGTGGGCTTGCGGCTGAACTTGTAGGCGCCGTGGCTGGTGCCGATGGCGATGGCCAGCGCGTCGAGCTGTGTGGCCTTCACGAACACGGCGGCTTCCTCGGGGTCGGTCAGCATCTGGCTGTGGTCGAGCTTGCCCTCGGCGCCGATGCCGTCTTCTTCGCCGGCTTCGCCGGTTTCCAGGTTGCCCAGGCAGCCGAGCTCACCTTCCACCGTCACGCCCACCGCGTGGGCCATGTCCACCACCTTGCGCGTGACCTCGACGTTGTAGTCGAAGCTGGCCGGCGTCTTGCCGTCGGCCTGCAGGCTGCCGTCCATCATCACCGAGCCGAAGCCCAGGTCGATGGCGCCCTGGCAGATGGCGGGCGTCTGGCCGTGGTCTTGATGCATCACAAGCGGGATGTGCGGGTAGGCCTCCACCGCGGCCTGGATCAGGTGCTTGATGAAGGCCTCGCCAGCGTATTTGCGGGCGCCGGCACTGGCCTGCAGGATGACGGGCGCGCCCACCTCGGCGGCGGCCGTCATCACGGCCTGCACCTGTTCGAGGTTGTTCACGTTGAAGGCCGGGATGCCGTAGCCGTTTTCGGCGGCGTGGTCGAGCAGTTGGCGCATCGAGACGAGAGGCATGGAAGAACTCCAGAAGTGATGAAACGGGCACCGGCGCGGCAGCGCGCCACAGGCAGGGTGGGCACGGGCGGGCGCCCGATGTAACCGGCCTGAAACTACGCCCGATTCTAGGCGGCCACCCCGCGCCGGCCCCGAGAACGCCCACCGGCTGCAGGCACGAACTGGCGGTTGATCGTGCCGCTTTTCGCGCTCAAGCCACGGCTCCCGGGCCGCGACACTGCGGCCCATGCTGGCCGTGGGGCCGGCGTCACCGATGCATGCCATGGCCCGCTACGACCTCGCCCCTCTGACGCAATGGATCACCGCCGCTGCCGTGCAGCACGGCCAGGCCTTGCCGGCCCACCTGATGGCCCGCCTGGGCGTCAGCCGGCGCCGCGCCAACCTGCTGCTGCACAAGCTGGTGGCTGCGCAATGGCTCAACAGCACCGGCACCCCGCGCAAACCGCAGCACGCGCCCGGGGCGCTGCGCCAGGTGGTGCAGCGCTACCCGCTGGCCGGGCTGGAGGAAGACACCCCCTGGCGTCGCGACTTCGCACCCTGCTTCGAGCTGCCGGGCCACGTGCAGCGCATGGCCCGCCATGCCTTCACAGAGCTGCTCAACAACGCCGCCGAGCACAGCGGCGGCACGCAGGTCACGGTGTCGATGCGGCAGACGCCGCTGCAGCTGCAGCTGCTGGTCAGCGATGACGGCTGTGGCGTGTTCGAGCGCATCGGCCAGAGCTTCGACATCGACGATCCGCTGCTGGCCATGCTGGAGCTCAGCAAGGGCAAGCTCACCAGCGCGCCCGAGGGCCACTGCGGGCATGGGCTCTTCTTCACCTCGCGCCTGGCCGATGTGTTCGACCTGCACGCCAACCACGCCGCCTTCCAGTGCCGCGCCTGGGAAAACCGCCCCTGGCGCGCCGGCCGGCCGGTGGCCCGGCAAGGCACGAGCATCTACCTGGCCATCGCGCTGGACACGACACGCACGCTCGACGCCGTGCTGCGCGCCCACAGCGTGGATGCCGGCTACCGCTTCGACCGCACCGTGGTGCCGCTGCACCTGCTGGGCGGCGCCGAGCAGGCGCTGGTGAGCCGCGCCGATGCGCGCCGCGTGGCGGCCCGCCTGGGCGAGTTCCGCCGCGCCGACATCGACTTCGCGGGCATCAACGACATCGGCCACGGCTTCGCGGACGAGCTCTTCCGCGTCTTCCCGCGCAACAATCCGGCGCTGCAACTGGTGCCGGTGGGCATGAACCGCGACGTGCAGGCCATGGTGGCCAGTGTGGGCCCGGCCATGGCTGCCGGCGCACCCTTGAGCGCATGAGCTTCACGCCCCAGCCCGCCTTCCGCCCCCATCACCGCCTTCTCAGCACCGCCGGCCTGCTGCTGGCGCTGGCCGCCGCCCCTGTGGAGGCCCAGGTCACCGTCAAGCCCGACGGCCAATGGCGCTCGCTCACGACGGCTGGCCTCACCCTCAACAGCGGTAACACGCGCGCCACGGCCCTGAACCTCGGCCTGGACAGCGTGCGCGCCACCGAAAGCAGCAAATGGTCGGCCACCGGCCAGGTGCTCTACACCGACAGCAACGGCCGCACCACCGGCAAACGCGCGCTGGTGAGCTCGCAGTACAACGGTGACATCGAGCCCTGGCGGCGCAGCTTCGGCTTCGTGCAGGCCGCCGGCCTCACCGACCGCCCCGCCAACACGCGCGAGCGTCTCACCGTCACCAGCGGCATGGGCCTGCATCTGCTGAAGGCGCCGAACGAGTTCTGGGATGCCTGGGCCGGCCTGGCGGTGGCCCACGAGCGCTACGTGCGCCCGGTGGACACGCAAGGCCGTGGTTCGCTGCGCCGCGAGCTCACCGACCTGGGCCTGGTGCTCGCGCAGGAAGCCAACCTGCGCCTGAGCCCGAGCACCACCTTGCGCCAGAAGCTCGTGCTGCTGCCCAGCCTGCGCGAAAGCGGCCTGGTGCGCACCGAGTTCGACGGCCAGGTGTCGGTGGCCATCAGCGAACGCGTGAGCCTCAGCAGCGGGGTGAGCCTGCGCCACACCACGCGGCCGGCGCCCGGGCTGCGCGCCACCGACCTGGCGCTGGTGACAGGGCTGTCGCTGCGCTACGACTGAGCCTCGGGGCACGGCGCCCCGCCGCCGAAAAAGCAAAACGGGCCCGCAGGCCCGTCTTCGACATCCCGGCCGGGAGGCCGGGAAGAGCCCAGACGCTCAGGCCTTGCGGCGACGCGCCAGGCCCACCACGGCCAGGCCACCGGCCAGCATCATGGCCCAGGTGCCCGGCTCGGGAACAAGGCTGCCTTGCACGATGAAGGGCAGTTCGTAACCCTGCAGGTCCAGGCCGTCCAACAGCGGTGCGAACGCGGCATTGCCAAGGCTTTGCTGGGCGTTGCCGATGGCGCCGTCGGCGGTGGGCGGCTGCCACGGGCCCGAAGCGAGCGAACCGGTGATGCCCCAACGCAGCCAGTAGTTGCCGGGGGTGAGGTTGAAGTCGGCCACGTTCACGTCCAGACGGAAGATCGCGCGGTCGGTGTTGGTCAGCGTGGTGGAGGTGACACGGTAGCCCTGCAGGCCGCCGTTGGTGGGCGTGCCCGAGCCCGAAGCCACCACTGTGCCCGAGTTCACATCGCCGGAGATGACGCTCCAGTTCAGGCCGGTGAAGGTGTAGGCGCTGCCTGCAAACGACTGGTAGCTGAAGAAGCTCAGGCTCTCCACCGTCCAGCCCGGCCCACCGACGGTGAAATTGTCAGCGACGAGGTTGGGGATGTTGCCCTGGGCGCCCGCGCCGAAGGTCGAACCGCCTACGCGGATGACTGAAAGCGGGGGCGTGCCGGAAACCGCGGCGCCGTTGTTGTACAGGTCGACCGCTTGCGCCGAACCGGCGCTGGCAGCGATCAGACCCAAGGCAATGATCTTCTTCATGGCTCACTCCTGGCTGTGTGGGGTAGGTGACCTTGACCCGGCACTGTGTTGCCGCGCTCCCGGGCCCCTGAAAGGCGAAACCCGACGCTAGCCCCGCACCACGCGCCCCACAAGCCGCCCCACACCCGCGAACCCGGGGTTCAGCGGCGCAGCCCCCTAGTTTGAGGTCGCCAGCAGCGCCTCGGGACATCAGGCGGTCACTTCACTTGGCAGACCTTGAGCATGTTCGTGCCACCCGGGTAGCCCATGGGCTCGCCGCAGGTGATGGCGTAGGTGTCGCCAGGCTTGAGCACGCCGCGCGCCACCAGCACCTGCTCGGCCTCGGCCAAAGCTTGGTCGCGGTCGTTGTGGGTGGGCATCAGGATGGGCTGCACGTTCCGGTAGAGCGCCATGCGGCGCTCTGACTGCTGCTTGTGCGTGAGGCCGTAGATCGGCACCTGGATGTTGTGCCGGCTCATCCACAGCGCGGTGCTGCCGCTCTCGGTGAGGGCGATGATGGCCTTGCAGCCCAGGTGGTGCGCCGTGAACAGCGCACCCATGGCGATGCTCTGGTCGATGCGCCCGAAGTGGCGCTGCATGAAGTCGTCCTTGAAGTTGACTTCTTCCGCGCGCTCGGCTTCCAGCGCGATGGCGGCCATCTGCTCCACCGTCTCCACCGGGAACTTGCCGGCGGCGGTCTCGGCGCTCAGCATCACCGCATCGGTGCCGTCGAGCACGGCGTTGGCCACGTCGCTGACCTCGGCGCGCGTGGGCACGGGCGCGAGGATCATGCTCTCCATCATCTGCGTGGCCGTGATCACCACCTTGTCGAGCTGGCGGGCCATGCGGATCATGCGTTTCTGCAGCGCCGGCACGGCGGCGTTGCCCACCTCCACGGCCAGATCACCGCGCGCCACCATGATGCCGTCGCTGGCCTTGAGGATGGCTTCCAGGTGTGGGATCGCTTCGCTGCGCTCGATCTTCGCGATCATCGCCGGCTTGTGGCGATTGGACTCGCCCGCCACGTTGGCCAGCTGGCGCGCCATCTCCATGTCGGTGGCGTTCTTCGGGAAGCTCACCGCCAGGTACTCGCACTGGAAAGCCATGGCGGTCTTGATGTCCTCCATGTCCTTGGCCGTGAGCGCCGGCGCCGTGAGGCCGCCGCCGGCCTTGTTGATGCCCTTGTTGTTGCTGAGCTCGCCGCCCAGCACCACACGCGTGTGCACCTGTTCGCCGCGCACGGCTTCCACCGTCAGCTTGATGAGGCCGTCGTTCAACAGCAGCGTGTCGCCGGGGCGCACGTCGCGCGGCAGTTCCTTGTAGTCCAGGCCCACGGCACCCAGGTCGCCGGGCTCGGTGCGCTGGGCGTCCAGCACGAAGGCGGCGCCGGGCTCCAGCATCACCTTGCCGTCGACGAACTTGCCGACGCGGATCTTCGGGCCTTGCAGGTCGGCCATCAGGGCGATGGGCTTGCCGACCTTGGCGGCCACCTCGCGCACGAGGTTCGCGCGGTCGATGTGGTCTTGCGCCTTGCCATGGCTGAAGTTCAGCCGCACCACGTCGACGCCGGCGCGCAGCAGGCGTTCGAGCACGCCGGGGTCGCTGGAGGCAGGGCCGAGGGTGGCGACGATCTTGGTGGCGCGCATCATGAGGGGGCTGTCTCCGGCTTGCAGGGTTCTCGGCGCATTATCGGCCGCCCCCTGGCAGGGCAGTTTCAGCGCGGTTTCAGCCCGCAGCGGCATCGGCCACGGCCAGCGCCGTCATGTTGACGATGCGGCGCACGGTGGCGCTGGGCGTGAGGATGTGCACCGGCTTGGCCGCACCCAGCAGGATGGGGCCCACCGTCACGCCCTGCCCGCCCGTCATCTTCAGCACATTGAAGAGGATGTTGGCGGCGTCCAGGTTGGGCAGCACCAGCAGGTTGGCGCTGCCGCTGAGCGTGGTCTCGGGCAGGTAGCCGCGGCGCACGCTCTCACTCAGCGCGGCGTCGCCCTGCATCTCGCCGTCGCTCTCCACGCCGGCCGGCGCGCGCTCGCGGAAGAGCGCGTGCGCCTGCCGCATGCGCTGCGCCGAGGGGCGGGTGGAAGAACCGAAGATCGAGTGCGACAGGAAAGCCACCTTCGGCGGCACGCCGAAACGCTGCACCTCGGCCGCGGCCATCAGCGCGATGTCGGCCAGTTCTTCGGCGCTGGGCTCCTCGTTGACGAAAGTGTCGGTGATGAAGAGCGTGCGGTCTTCCAGCATCAGCGCGTTCATGGCCGCCAGCACGTGCGCGCCATGCTTGCGGCCGATGACGTGGCGCACGTGCTCCAGGTGGCTGTCGTAGCGGCCCACCAGGCCGCAGACCATCGCATCGGCCTCGCCACGGCGCAGCATCAGTGCGCTGATCAGCGTGTTGCTGCGGCGCACGGCGGCCTTGGCGACATGGGGCGTGACGCCGTCGCGCGCCATCAGGCCGCGGTAGGTTTCCCAGTACTCGCGGAAGCGCGGATCGTTCTCGGGGTCGCAGATCTCGAAATCACGTCCGGCCTGCAGGCGCAGCCCGGCGCGTTCGATGCGCATCTTCACCACCTCGGGGCGGCCCACCAGGATGGGCTGCGCCAGGCCTTCTTCCTTCACCACCTGCAGCGCACGAAGCACGCGCTCGTCTTCGCCTTCGGCATACACCACACGCGCGCCGCCCTGGGCCTGGCGGGCCTGGGCGGCTGCGAAGACCGGACGCATGAACATGCCGGTCTGGTAGACGAAACGCTCCAGCCCCTGGCGGTAGGCCTCCAGGTCGTGGATGGGCCGCGTGGCCACGCCGCTTTCGGCCGCGGCACGCGCCACCGCCGGCGCGATGCGCAGGATCAGCCGCACATCGAACGGCGTGGGGATCAGGTACTCGGGCCCGAACTTCAGTTCCTTGCCCTGGTAGGCGGCAGCCACCTCGTCACTCGCTTCGGCCTTGGCCAGCGCGGCGATCTCGCGCACGCAGGCGAGCTTCATCGCTTCGGTGATCTTCGTCGCGCCGCAGTCGAGCGCGCCGCGGAAGATGTAGGGGAAGCAGAGAACGTTGTTCACCTGGTTGGCGTAGTCGCTGCGCCCCGTGGCGATGATGCAGTCGGGCCGCGCGGCCTTGGCCAGCTCGGGCCGGATCTCGGGCTCGGGGTTGGCGAGCGCCAGGATGATGGGCTGGCGCGCCATGCTGATCACCATCTCCACGCTCAGCACGCCAGCGGCGCTGCAACCGAGGAAGACGTCGGCGCCGCTCACCACGTCGGCCAGCGTGCGCGCGCTGGTCTTCTGGCAATAGCGCTGCTTGCTCTCGTCGAGCCTGCCCGCCTTGGCGTCTTCGCGCTCGCTCTGGATCACGCCCTTGCTGTCGCAGACGAAGATGTTCTCGCGCCGCACGCCCAGGCCCACCATCACGTCCAGGCAGGCGATGGCGGCGGCACCCGCACCACTCACGGCCAGCTTCACGTCGCCGATGGCCTTGCCCACCAACTCCAGGCCGTTGAGCAGGGCCGCGCTGCTGATGATGGCGGTGCCGTGCTGGTCGTCGTGGAAGACGGGGATGTTCATGCGCTCGCGCAGCTTCTTCTCGATGTAGAAGCACTCGGGCGCCTTGATGTCCTCGAGGTTCACGCCACCGAGCGTGGGCTCCAGCGCGGCGATGATCTCGATGAGCTTGTCGGGGTCGCGCTCGGCGAGTTCGATGTCGAACACATCGATGCCGGCGAACTTCTTGAACAGGCAGCCCTTGCCTTCCATCACCGGCTTGCCGGCCAGCGGGCCGATGTCGCCCAGGCCCAGCACCGCGGTGCCGTTGGTGACCACGCCCACCAGGTTGCCGCGGCTCGTGTAGTCGTGCGCCAGCGCCGGGTTCTCCTGGATGGCCAGGCAGGCGTAGGCCACGCCGGGCGAGTAAGCCAGGCTCAGGTCGCGCTGGTTGGACAGCGGCTTGGTGGGCGTGACGGAGATCTTGCCGCGCGTGGGGGCGCGGTGGTATTCCAGGGCCGCGTCGCGCAGCAGCGCTTCAGCGTCGGACAAGGGGTGTTGCATGATCGTGTCCGCTCCTGTTGCACAGGCCAAGAGGGTACTGTGTGAAGCGTGCCTTGTGACGGCCGGCAGCCCGCACGAGAGAACGGACATGGCGGCCACACACCCCCAGCCACACAGCCATAAACTGTCGAATTTCCTTACAGTAGCCCTCACCGATCCCAACGGGTCAATGCGCTTGGAGGACCCTTCGAATGCGGGGCAAGCCCTGAGTCCAGCGCGCACCTGAGGCGCCAAGCGAGACCAATTCCCGCAAAATTCTCGAACGGAGCCGATAACGGGTGATCAGATGGGTCTACGTGGCGTATCTTTCACGGTCTAAGAGAGCACGATCCCAACGTTTCGGTCTCGGCTGACGGGCAAAGCAACCCCTCGGCGCGAAAATTGCTGTTCGTGATGTCATACGTGCTACGGAGATTTTGGTGAACAACAAGCCCCACACTTCCGACGTCAAGGTAAGTGCTAGAAGACGGCTGCTGCGTGGCACCTTTGCCGTGCCCGCGGTGATGACCCTGACCAGTGGCAGCGCACTGGCGACGACCTCTTTGACCTGCGTCCAGAAGCTCAACCTGCCAGGCAAGTCCATCACGGTTGGCGCTGCGCCCAACGGCACGCTCTGGATTCGAGTTCCGGTCTGGCAGAAGCGGCACTCCACTAACCGCTTCACCCACTTCGTGTCTGGCGGAGACATCGCCTCGCTTCTTCCACGCGGCACCTATCTGCCAACCGGCAGCTGGCAGTGTGTCTCTATCACTGGCACAACGTTGGGATATACCATTGGGTCCACGTACACGACCTCCGAGGCCAACGCAATCAGCTCCATTGCCATGACGAAGGTCGCCAATACGTTCGTGGCGGTTCGTATCGACGCGACGGGCAAGGTGGTGGGTGTCGAACCCAATTCCACAGCAGCCTCGGCCATGAGTGCCTCGTGCTGGACCTCGTTTGGCGGCGCTAATCCGTTCAAGTCCTGATGCCGAGTTACAAGAAGGTCGACGGCATCTTGGTAGAGCCCGTCGGCCACCTGTGGGCTGCGTTCAGCCCCAGCAGCGGTGAAACCGCATTGCTCAACGACGAATGCGCAGCCGTGCTGGAAGTACTGAACCCGGACTGCTGCACTTCGAACGAAGTGGCGGCTGTACTTGCTACTGAAAGCGGCGTTGAAGTCGCTCCCTTGCTCCACGTGGTCGAGTCCACTTGGCCGCGTCTCGTTGAAGCTGGTCTGGTGCTTGCGCAGCCCGTGAGCCCAACCGCCACGCGGTGAACCCCACTGCAGCACCAGCCCACGGTCTTCTTGCCGAGGCGGATCCTGCCGAACTGGCACGTGCTCTGGCCGAAGGCGGGCTATTGTTTGATGTCGGCGTTGCATCGATTCATGTGACAAGCAACGCCCCAGCCCTCACGGAGCAGCTGCGCACGGTCTACGGCCTGTACCCGATGGTGCTCGGCAATGGTTGGGCCGACGTGCACGTGCACATCGAGCGCGTTGGCGGCCTGCGGCAGTTTTTGCGACCACAAGTGACGCTCCGCGCCGAAGGACAATTGCCCTTCGATCCGTTCCCCGCAAGCCATGCGCTGCCGCTGTTCGAGTGGGGCTGCAACTGGATGATTGGCCGCTGCTGCAACTGGATGCTGTTGCTCCATGCTGGAGCGCTTGAACGCGACGGCCTTGCCCTGCTTCTGCCCGCGGTGCCAGGCGCCGGGAAGAGTACCCTGTCCGCTGCACTGTCGCAGAGGGGCTGGCGCTTACTCTCGGACGAATTCGGTGCTTACGACCCACAGGCCGGCGTGTTTCACGCGGTACTCAAACCCGTCGCGCTGAAGAACACGTCGATTGACGTCATCCGACGTTTCGAACCGTCCGCAACCTTGGGTCCCGAGTTCCCGAACACACGCAAGGGCACGGTGGCGCACTTGGCGGCCTCGTCCGACGCGGTGATCCGCCGCCACCAGACCGCGAAGCCAGGGGCGGTCGTGCTGCCACAATGGGAAGCTGGCAGCCCCACGCGCTGGGAGCCCTTGCCAGAGCACATGCTGTTTCCGGCGCTGGCGTTCAACGCCTTCAACTACGGCCTGCTGGGCCCGACTGGGTTCCAGGCCGTGGTGCAACTGGTCCGGCAATGCCCGGCTTGGCAGCTCATCTACAGCGATCTCGACGAGGCGATTGCCACGCTGGACGCGGCCTGGCCAGAGGTCGTGGAACGGCACGTCAAGGCCCCGTGACACCCGCCGACAACGCTCAGGTCCCGCGCAAGTTCGCATGGTTGCAAGCCTTGCACGAACCATGGCGTTCGCTTGCATGGTCAGCATCGGAGTGGGATCGCGTGGTGCGCCTGGCGCGTCGCTTGCGCCTGCTATCGCGCCTGGCGGCACAACTGGAAGGTGCAGGCCTTCTTGACCAAGTTCCGAAGGAAGTTCGCCGGCACTTGATCGGCGAGCAGCGGGTCTCAGCTTGGCGCGTGCAGGCGGTGACCTGGGGCCTGAGCCGCGTCGAAACGGCACTGGCGAACACCCACTACCCCAAGGTGCTGCTGAAGGGCGCCGCATACCTGGGACAAAACCTCCCCATCGCGGCAGGTCGGCTTCCTTCCGACCTGGACATCTTGGTGCCCCATGACGCCTTGGCCGATGCGCTGGCACGCCTGGAAGGCGACGGCTGGTCTGCCGGCGAGGTCGACGAACACGACCAACGCTACTACCGCGAGTGGAGCCACGAGGTGCCGCCGATGACCCATCCGCTGCACCGCGTGGAACTCGACTTGCACCACAACATACTCCCTCCCGTTGCGCGCACGCACGTCGACGCCAGTCTGCTGCTCGCGCGACTGCAACCTTCGCTGTGGCCGACGTGGCAGGTGCTGCACCCCATCGACCAAGTGCTGCACAGCGCGGCGCACCTCTTCCTCGATTCGGAACTGCAGGACCGTGTGCGTGACCTCGTCGACCTCGATGGCCTCATGCGCCACTTCGGCGCCGACCCCACGTTCTGGCAGGAAATGCCGGCACGGGCAGCCCAGCTCGGACTGTCCGAGCCGCTGGCCCTGGGCGCGCACTTCACAACACGCTGGCTGGGTACGCCCATTCCCACCGAGACGCTGGCGGCCATCGCCGCCCAAGGCCCCTCGGCCGCCCGTCGTGCCTGGCTGCTGCCCGTGCTGGAATCGGTTTTGAACCCAACCGAGCCCGTGGCCAAGCCCTCACTGCGCCAGAACGCCGCCGCCTTGGTGCTGTTGGCGCGCTACCACCGCCAGCGTCTGCCCCTGCGCGTGCTGCTCCCACACCTGTGGAACAAGTTTCAGCGTCGCCACCGCAGAGGCGACGACAGCCGACCATGATCCGCCGCGCGGGACTCAGCCCGCGGCGCGGCGCGACAAGATCTCGAAAGCCGGCAGCGTCTTGCCCTCCAGCACCTCCAGGAAAGCACCGCCACCCGTGCTGATGTAGCCCACGTCCTTCTCGATGCCGTACTTGGCGATCGCCGCCAGCGTGTCGCCACCGCCCGCGATGCTGAAGGCGCTGCTCGCGGCAATCGCCCGCGCCACCGCCTCGGTGCCGTGGCTGAAGGCCTCGAACTCGAACACACCCACCGGGCCGTTCCAGACGATGGTGCCGGCGGCCTTGAGCTGTGCGGCCAGCACGGCGGCGGTGTCCGGGCCGATGTCGAGAATGAGGTCGTCCGGGCCCACGTCGGCCACGGCCTTGACGGTGGCCGGCGCGTCGGCCGCGAAACGCTGCGCCACCACCACGTCGGTGGGGATGGGCACCGCCGCGCCGCGCGCCTGCATGGCGTCGATGACGGCCTTGGCCTCGGCCACGAGGTCGGGCTCGGCCAGGCTCTTGCCGATGGGCAGGCCCATGGCCAGCAGGAAGGTGTTGGCGATGCCGCCGCCCACGATCAGGCCGTCCACCTTCTCGGCCAGCGCCTTCAGGATGGTGAGCTTGGTGCTCACCTTGCTGCCGGCCACGATGGCCAGCAACGGCCGCTTCGGGTGCGCCAGGGCCTTGGTGATGGCATCGATCTCGGCGGCCAGCAGCGGGCCGGCGCAGGCCACCGGCGCGAACTGCGCGATGCCGTAGGTGCTGGCCTCGGCGCGGTGCGCGGTGCCGAAGGCGTCGTGCACGAAGATGTCGCACAGCGCGGCCATCTTCTTCGCGAGTTCTTCGTTGTTCTTCTTCTCGCCCTTGTTGAGGCGGCAGTTCTCCAGCAGCACCACATGGCCCGGGGCCACGGTGACGCCGTCGACCCAGTTCGAGACCAGCGGCACCTGGAAGCCCAGCAGTTCCCCCAGGCGCTCTGCCACCGGGGCCAGGCTGTCTTCGGGCTTGAACTCGCCCTCGGTGGGGCGGCCGAGGTGGCTGGTGACCATCACGGCAGCACCGGCGTCCAGCGCCATGCGGATGGCCGGCACGCTGGCACGGATGCGCGTGTCTTCGGTGATGCGGCCGGCGTCGTCTTGCGGCACGTTGAGATCGGCGCGGATGAACACGCGCTTGCCGGCCACACGGCCCTGGGCGATGAGGTCGGCGAGTCGAAGAACGTTCATGGAGGTCTCCTGCAAAGTTGTCGGAATTTTAGAAAGGCCTCTCACCCGGGGTCACCAACCCAGCCCCAGGCGCAAGGGCAGCAGCACCGCCATGCCCACGAGGATGGTGCCGAGGATGCCGCGCCGCCACCAGAACCAGGCCGCGCCAGCGGCCACGGCGAAGAGCCGGGCGTCTTGCCAGGTGCCGATGAGCTGGCCCTGGCTCATCACCACCTCGGGCACCACCACGGCGGCCATGGCCGCCAGCGGGGCGTAGCGCAAGCCCTGGCGCAGCCACTCGGGCAGCGGGATCTCGCGCCGGCTGAGAAAGAAGAAGCCACGCGTGACCACGGTGATGACGGTCAGGCCGATGACGGCGATGAGGGCCTCGAAGGTGTCCATGCCGCTCAGGTCTTGTCGTCGAGAGCGCCGTCGGGCGGCGGTGGGCGGCGCGGCGTGCCGTGGTCGATCAGCAAACCCATGGCCACGGCGGCCGCAATGGCCACCACGATGTTCAGCTTGAAGGGCAGCGCGTAGGCCGCCACCGCCGCGCAGGCCGCCACGCCGGCGGCCACACTGGTCGCGCGGTCGCTCACCAGCGACAGGCCCACGCCCAGCAGCGCCAGCGTGCCGGCGAAGCCGAAGCCCCAGTGCACCGGCACGGCATCGGCCAGGAAGATGCCGGTGATGGCCGGCACCTGCCACGCGAACCAGTTGCAGGCCACACCGCCCCAGAAGTAGGGCAGCTGTTCAGGGGCGGGCTTGGGCTCAGGGAAGCGCCGCATGAACAACACGTAGTTCAGGTCAGCGGTGAGGTAGGCCAGGCGCAGGCGCTGGCCCAGCGGGTAGTGGCCGAAGTAAGGCCGCCAGCCGGCGCTGAAGATGACGAAGCGCAGGTTCACGCACAGGGCCGTGGCCCACACCACCCACAGGGGCGCGCCGCTGCTCATCAAGGGCAGAACCGCCAGCTGGGCACTGCCGGCAAACACCAGCAGCGACATCGCGACCATCGCCACCGTGGGCAGGCCGCTCTTGCCCATGGCCACCCCGGTGATCAGCCCCCAGGCCGCGATGCCGATGGCGGTGCCCAGCATCTCGCGGGCGCCGCGGGCGAACTCGGGGTGTCGCCAATGGGGCGCGGGGGTGGATGAGATCACCCCCGCATTGTCGTCAGCCGCTGTAGCGGCCGGGCCACGCCTTGCGTGGCGGGTGCTTACAGCTTGCGCACGGTGCCGCTGCCCGCCACCGAGCTCTTGACCTGCGCTTCGCCGCTGTAGCGCACATCGCCGCTGCCGGCGATGCTGACCGACAGGGCCTTCTGCGCGTTGACCGCCGCGTCGCCGCTGCCGGCGATGGAGACGCTCACGTCATCGGCGCGCATCTCGCTCAGGCGCACGTCACCGCTGCCGGCGATGTTGATCTTCACGGTGCCGGCCTTGCCGCGGCCCGAGACATCACCGCTGCCCGAAATGCGCACGCCCAGCTCGTCGGTCGTCAGGCCGTCCAGGCGGGCATCGCCCGAACCCGAGAGCGACAACTGCAGTGCAGGCGTCTGGAAGTTCTCCACGCGCAAGTCGCCCGAGCCGGCCAGGCCCACCGCGTTGAGCTTGGGCACGACCACCGTCACCAGCACCTTGGTGCGCGGGTAGATGCTCTGGCTGTTCCACCAGCTGCCGCTGCCGTTGCGCTTCCAGCGCACCTGCAGCGTGGGGCCGTTGCGGCCGCTCTCCACCACCGTCTCCAGCAGCGGCAGGAGGTTGTCGTCGGCCTGCACCTGCACCGACTGCTGCGCACCCTGGCGCACCACCACGTCCATGGCACCGCTGACGGTGATGGCCTCGAAGCTCTCCACCGAGCGCATCTCCGTCAAGGCCGTGCCGGATCCGCTCTGGGCCTGGGCCGAGACCGGCAGCACCGCCGAGACGAAGGCCAAAGCGCCGACCAGCAGCGTGGCCAGCGCCGCGCGGCGCGAGGGCGTGCCCAGCAGGGCGGTGGCGGGGTTGAGGCGGTTCATGCGAGGCTCCTGGTGGGGGTGAGCCTGCAATGTGCCGGCGCCCCCGTCGGGCCGCGAGCGCGGCGCGACGTGATGCGGCTTGCGGCGATGAACTGCCGAGCGCGGGGCGTGTGATGTCAAAGCGCCGGGCCGACGCCCGGCCGTCCGGGGCTCAGTTCGACTTGGCGGACTTCGTCGCCTTCGCGGCCGGCTCGGCCTCGGCGTCTTCCTCGGGTGCCTGCGCCACCGGCGGCGGCGGCGGCATGGCCTCGATGTTGTTCTCGCGCATGTAGTCGTTCATCTCGCGCCAGCCGGCGAAGATGGCGGCCTTGTCGGCGCGCTTGTTGGTCTCGTAGCAGTTCTCCACCGAGCGCGCGGCATGGCGGCACCCGGCGCCGATGGCCTTGCCTTCGGCCTCACGCTTGGCCGCTTCCACGGCCGGTGTAGGGATGCCGAGCTGGTCGCAGCCGGCCAGCAGCAGCGTCGCAGCCAGCAGGGCGGTGGAAACGAAGCGGGGCGAGGTTGACATGGCTCCCGGGATATCGGCCGGGGCCTGCGCCTTCTTGAGCGCACACCGCGCCCCGGCTGCGCGGGCTCAGCCCGCGGCGCGGGGCTGGCGCTGCAGGAAATCGCGCACGCTCATGCGCCGGCCGCCGGGCGGCTGCACTTCCAGCCACTCCAGCGCGCCTTGGCCGCAGGCCAGCGCCAGCCGGCCTTCGCCCAGCGGCAGCCAGGTGC
>VYLK01000303.1_pt1 | contig 19704 bp, 4 predicted proteins | sample 5114321 | NCBI WGS metagenome assembly VYLK01 (sample SAMN12291792, study PRJNA351875) | freshwater metagenome | isolation source: freshwater lake | place: USA: Michigan, MSU2 Lake | collected 2011-08-16
GACGACGATTAACTTGTAGGTACACTGGTTGACCTGAGAGCGGTAAATCTTTGACTAAATGTCGATGATTTTGGTGGAGTTTATCGCTCTCTAACCCACAACGAGGACAGGCTGCTTTTTGATTTTTCGATTCGACTGGTCAAACTATACCGATATTTTCTCGGTGTCGATAGCCTTGAATAGAGGTTCCTTCTAGGTTCAAGAATTTGTCAAGTATCATAAGTAAAATACTCTGGTTTTTGGCTATTATATCAAATCTTAACTCAATTGTCTATCTTTTGGCATTAACTTGTTTGTGCCGTAAGTCTCTCCCTGTATGAATTTAAGCTATTTTTGAGCGTAGGTATTCTCATCGAATTTTATTTTAAGTTAATTATTTGCATAACAATTACCGAAGAGCCAATAACTTTTTCAGCAAACCCTAAATAAATGTGTAGGAGTCAACGACTAATATTCCTAGGCTGGCACTTGCTGTGGTCAGAAACTCAGAGGAGTTGACCCCAATCCCTATCGCCATCAATAGGCTTTGGTGGGATGCAGATGGCTGATTGACATCCCTCCCCGGGCCGGTTATCAGCAAACCCTAGGTACTTATTGTAACTCTGACCAAATTCCGCGGCAGCGCTCTACAATTAGTCCCTGAAAAATTAATTGGGTTGCGGGATGAATCTCGACTTTATACAGAGCAAAAAGACCCGTTGGACTATTTAGATTCAACTCCCTTCGCGTTAGAGATAAAGCTTTTGTTCGGTGCATTTCCACCGCTTTTAGTAAGCCTGGATAACTGACATTACGCAGGGACAATTGACCATTTTTTGTGAGATAAATAGCATCATTTTGCAAGAGATATTCCAAACTAATCAAACTAGCGTGGACATCCACATCTTTTTCTAAACCCCCTAAACGGTGAGCATCCAAACCAAAGCGAATACAGAAATTAACAGCGACTAATTTTCCCGCTTCTTCGGCTGGTAAAGCACAATCGGCAAATTCAAAGCCTAAACTATCTGAGCGCCACTCCTCGACTCCAGCATAGGTATAGTTTTGAAACAGTTTATTTTTGAGTTTCAAGTCAAATCCTAACCCACTAGCATGACCCGCTTCATGGAATTGGGTATCGAGATGGCGATAGCGTTCACCATTAATTTGATCCTCTAGGGGTCCTAATAGTAAATCGGCCGTTTCTGGCTCAAAAATTTTTCGGATACATTCGTAGCTAGAACCAGAAAAGCGTCTTTTTTGCTCACTGGCATTATTTAAAGCTGGCCCCTGAACACTATCGGGAAAAGTCCACCTATGGGGAACGATAAAAGCTTCCCCCTTTTCACCTTTAACCGTGCCACAACTAGCAATTTCAGTAAAGGACAAATTTCTGGGAATCGGTTGTCTTAGACTGCCAAATTTTTCACGAGTCAAGCTTTCTAGTTGTTCGATAGAAGGTTGACTATTTTGGTGAATTTTTCCGTAAATCGCACTCAAAGTGAGTTGTCTTTCTCCCTGACGATTGATGCGATAGGGAGCAATCATCAGAAAATAACCATTTTTACCGATAAAATTCAAATTAATGAAATCTTCTGATAAAATGCTCCAGTCGTTGGTTTCCAAAGCTGCTGCTGTTTTCCAGAGCCATTGAGCCGGAATTTCACAGCTATCTGCTTCCTGTTGACGCAGTTTTTTCGCCGCAATTGCAATTTTATTTTGCTCGATATCTTGGACGATTTCTTGAAAGAACTGTTGTTGATTGACTAGGGTTTGATTCATTTTTTTGTTAGCTAATTTCTGTAATGGTTTAATGTTGTTTTTTGACCCGTTTCTCATCGGCTAAACTCTTAGCCATTTTAAGATTTTAGGGTCTTTGTCATAGCGATAGGTCAGTCCATCTTTACCCGTAATTGATTTTCCCTGACTGGCTTTGCTTCTAATGCTACTAAGAGAATAGTCGCTTAATTCCTTCATTTGTGCATGGGAAAGTCCTTCTAGGGGTTCTGTTAAGATTGTTGTCGTTGGCGATTCGGGGGGTGGTTCCCCGGCAGGATTGATTTTAGGATTGACCTCGGTTTCCTGATTCGGTAAATCTTCGAGTCTAGTTTGAGAATTATCGACAGAAATATTAATAATTTCTTTTGCTTTTTGTCGGCGATATTCCTCCACTGTCAGCAGTTGCCAATGGGAATTACTAGAGAGTTCTAAAACCCATTGATGATAGTTAAAGAGACTTTCCCGATGTCCGACACTAATAAAAGTTGTGTGAGTTTTCTGCAATTGCCGATATAAATTTTCTTCATTGTTTAAGTCTAAAGCACTTGTGGCTTCATCGAGGATAGTAAAACTGGGACGGGTAATTAATACCCTGGCAAAAGCCAAACGTTGTTGTTCTCCTAGTGACAAAATGTTTTCCCAAGGCTCTTCTGTATCAAAGCTATTGACTCGATTTAGTAAGTTTTGGAGATTGACTTCTTGCAAAACTTCCCTCAATTTTATCTCATTGGTTTCTTGATTGCGATTGGGATAAAGTAACTGTTCTCGCAAGGTTCCTAATATTATATAGGGACGTTGGGGCAGAAACAATACTTCTTCTAGGGGGGGACGCACTAATCGGCCGGTTCCGGCATTCCATAAACCGGCGATAGCGCGTAGCAAAGAACTTTTACCCCGACCACTCGGACCGACAATTAATAAACCTTGCCCGGGCTGAACAGAAAGGGAGAGGTTTTCGACAATTACCTGTTCATAATCGGGAGTTTGCAAGGTGACATCTTCAAAGGAAAATTGGGTTTCTTCGATAGTTGTAATCGTGCTTAAATTTTCTGGTTGTTTAATGACTTCTTCTAAGGCTTGGGAAAATTGCGATAGACGTTCGACATAACTGCTAAATTGTGCCGAAGTGCCAAATTCATTAATTAATTCCGCCAGTGCCGTAGCAAACAAATTAGCTGCTAAACAGGCTTGTCCGACCTGTCCGAAACTAATGCCCTCACTATTGATATACAAAGGACCCAAAATGACAAAAGTAAATACTTGAATTGCCGCCTGATAGCCTCGACGAAAAATTTCTGTGCCTCTCTCCCAATCAATTTTACGTTTAGCACTGCTTAAGAGTTTATTAAATCGCCGCTGAATAATATTTAATTCCTGATTTTCTCCCTCAAAGAAAGCGATAGACTCCGCATGATTACGAATGTGGGTTAGAGCATAATTATAGTTAGCTTTAAGTTCTAATTCTTCTTGAGTAATTTTATTTAAGGCTTGATTAAAATAGATAGCAATGACGTTACCGATAATTGTCCAAATGACTAAAATAATGGCAACTGAGGAAGAAATTGACCAGAGAATCACTAAAAAAGTGATCATATCTAGGACATTTTCTAGAGCAACTGCAAAAAAGGAGAGAGCTTTACTGGTAATCGGCTCAATTTCTTGGGATAAACGCTGATCTGGGTTGTCGATATCGGATTTAAAATTAATTCTGTAATAGGCGCGATTATGCAAATATTTTGAGAGAATCCAGTCATTGAGCCAAGCATACCAATCCAGGGCGATTCTTTTTCTGAGAAATTTAAGCAAGCCAACTAAAATGGTGACAAAGAGCAGTCCAACCGCAAAAACTACCAAAGTTTTGACAAATTTATCAAAATCACTTTTTTCAAGAATGACATCAACTAAGTAATTACTAACAAAGCTATTGAAGGCATTTAATCCCACAACTCCTAGGATTGCCCCGATTAGTAGGATGAGCATTGCCCAAGCTTTCATCACATCAGAAAAAGCCCTTCCCCCCGATTCAGTGGGATACCAATAGGGAGCAGCGATCAGCTTGACACTGTGCCAAAATTTGCTGACATCGGAGATAATATTAGTCGTCGATCGATCTTGAGGGACTTTGGCGGACATATAGCATTTATGTTTGAGTTGTGGACATTTTGCCGGAATGATTTTAGATTTTGGTTGGATTGGCGGAGTTAATCCTGAGTTTGTCTGTTGGGTTCTAGTTTCAGGAGAAACCCTCCCCTGTGTAGAAGGCAATTGGCGAAAATATAAGGCTCCCCGACAATTTTAAGGTTATTGTGTTTGAGTTGTGCTAACATACTCCCGTGCTTCTTTGACCCTCGTTATCTTACTACAAGTGACCATTGTTTTGATAGCAAAAGCTAGTAAGCACTTCTCAGAATACCACATATTAGCGGATTTCGTTGACCATGACAAATTTTTTTTTCTTTTCCATGACAAATTTTTTTTCTGTGATCTGTGATATGATTTCAGGGTACGAGGGACGGATATGATCCGCCCGTGATGCTTGCTACCCTTAGCTTCTTGTTTTGCTTTTCTCAACTTTGTCTTTCTGTCGCCTTTAACAGACTAAACCATGCCAGTAATGCCAGCCTTTGCTAATCAGAAAATAGAGTTTACAGATATACTATATATTCCCTATTATGTCGGTGAACAAGTTAAAATTTTGCGTCAACGCTATTTTGGCAATGTTGTCTTTATTCATATTAACAAGACAGGTGGCAGAAGTATTGAGAAATCTCTAAATTTACCTTTTGAGCATAAAACTGCTTTAGAGAAAATTAGCGAAATAGGCCAACAAAGGTGGGATCAAGTATATAAATTTACAAGTGTTAGAAATCCTTGGGACAAAGTTATTTCTCACTTTCATTATCGTGTTGAGACCAATCAGACAAATTTAAGGACAAAACCAATAAAATTTAAAGAGTGGGTTAAGTTGACCTACGAGAATAAAGATTCTTTCTATTATGACATCCCTAAAATGTTTATGCCTCAGTTGGATTGGATTACAGATCATGAAGGGAAAATTTTAGTAGATTTTATCTGCCGTTTTGAAAATCTTAATAACGACTTCAGTGTCGTATGTGAAAAACTTGGTAAAAATGTGACTTTACCTCATATTAATTCCTCAAAACATGGCAACTACCGTGAATATTACGATGATGATACTATTGAGATTATCGCAAAATCTTTTAGCAGAGATATAGAGAAATTTGGCTATAAATTTTGATATATTAGATTAACTAGGAAAAACGTTTGAAGATAAAATCAGATAAACTTCGTATTGTCGATGCCAACAGACTAACCCATGCCAATAATGAAAGCCCTTACTAATCAGAAAATCGTTATTACAGCTACGTTTACCAGTGAACCAGTGGAGGATTCCCTGTCATATTGGCTCAAAAAAATAGGAGTTCTTTATTCAATAGAATTTGCTCAGTACAATCAAGTCTTTCAAGAATTACTTAATCCTGCTAGTCTTTTAGCGACTAATCAAAATGGGGTTAATGTGGTTCTGGTTAGATTTGAAGACTGGGAAGGAAGTAAAAACAAGACCGAGTTGACCTTAGAGCAAACCCTTAGAGACTTTGGTAATGCCTTGAAAACGGCAACAATGCGCTCGCCAATTCCCTATTTAATCTGTGTCTGTCCCCCCTCTCCCACCCATGATACAGCGTTCAATAGTTTACATGAGAAATTACAAAAACAATTAGACCGTGATCTCCAGAATATCCCTAGCATATATCTAATTAAAAGTCAAGACTTAACCAATATTTACCCAGTAGAGAATTATTATGATCCTTATGGAGAAGAACTAGGAAATATTCCCTATACCTTGGCTTTTTTTGCGGCTTTGGGGACAATATTAGCGCGAAAAATCTTAGCCTTGACAAACTCTCCTTACAAAGTGATTGTCCTTGACTGCGACAATACATTATGGCATGGGGTTTGTGGAGAAGATGGAGTTAAGGGAGTGAAAATTGATGCTCCATTTCGAGCTTTACAAGAATTTATCATCACACAGCAAGCAGCAGGAAAGTTAATCTGTTTATGTAGTAAGAATCAACCCGAGGATGTCTTTGCCGTTTTTGAGCAACATCCCGATATGTTGCTTAAGGTAAATCATTTAGTAAATTGGCGCATTAACTGGCAAGAAAAATCTCAGAATTTGCAGTCCTTAGCGGAGGAATTACAACTAGGATTAGATAGCTTTATTTTTATTGATGATAATCCAGTTGAGTGTGGGGAAGTTAGAGCAAACTGTCCCGAAGTTTTGACATTACAACTTCCTGAAGATTGCAATCATATTCCCAGATTCTTAGAACATATTTGGGCTTTTGATCAACTCAAAACCACTCAAGAAGACCGACAAAGAACTAATCTTTATCAACAGAATATTCAGCGTCAGAATTTACAAAAATATTCCCTTTCTTTTGAGGATTTTCTCGCCCAACTCAACTTAGAAATAGAGATTTCCCCGATGCAAACGGAGGAATTGACGCGAGTTGCCCAACTTACTCAACGTACTAACCAATTTAACTTAACAACTATCCGACGGTCAGAATCCCAAATTCAACAACTTTGTAATTCAGGGGGATTAGACTGTCGAGTGGTTAAAGTAAAAGATCGTTTTGGGGATTATGGTTTAGTTGGTTTGCTATTATTTAATGTTCAAGAAAATTCTCTAATTGTCGATACATTTTTGCTTAGTTGTCGAGTATTGGGTCGCGGTGTAGAACATAAAATGTTAGCTTATTTGGGGACAATTGCTCAACAAAAAGGGTCAGAACAACTTGAACTTTTTTATAAACCTACTGCCAAAAATCAACCAATTTGGGATTTTTTAAGGACTGTTGGTCAAGAATTTCAGCAGGAAAAAGAGGAGGGATATTTATTTAATTTTCCTAGTTATATTGCGGCTAAAATTAATTTTATGCCTCTCGGTGATGAACAGAAAATAGCTACTAAAAAGTCATATAAACCAGTTAAGAGAATTATCCGATCAGAGTTTTTTGAAGAGATTGGAAATAACTTATATGATGCTCAACTGATTCTGCAAAAAATTAATTCTCAAAACCAGCGTCAACGGACTCAGTTAGAGACAGAATTTACTGCTCCTTGTACTCCTCTAGAAAAGGTAATTGCGTCTCTATTCGCAGAAGTCCTTAAACTTGACAGAGTGGGGAGAGATGACGACTTCTTTGAGCTTGGAGGTGATTCAATTCGGGGAGCAATTCTAATTAATAAACTGCAAGCACAAATAAACGAAATTATTCACTTTATTGTTTTATTTGACAGGAAGACTGTTAAGGAATTAGCTGCATATATAGAGGAACATTATCCAAAAGCAGTTACCAAAATAATAGGTAAAGAAAGAACCGAAATTAACAACCTACCACAAGAGCGTATTGATGAAGCTAAAGTGTTACAAATGCGCTCCTTAATTCCTGCTCTTAGCAGCCCAATAGATGGTGACAATAGGAAAAATCCATCAGCTATCTTTATTCTTTCTCCTTATCGTAGCGGTTCCACCCTACTCCGCGTTATCTTAGGAGGAAATCCACAGCTTTTTGCACCTCCAGAATTGGAACTACTAGGGTTTAATACCCTTGGGGAAAGAAAAGCAAAATTTTCTGGCCGTTACAACTTCTGGATGGAAGGAACAATTCGCACCATCATGGAAATTAAGGGGTGTAATACTGAAAAAGCGATCGCAATTATGGAAGAATTAGAAGAGAAAAATCTGACTAGCAAACAGTTTTACCGTCTTCTACAGGGGTGGTTGGGAGATAAAATATTAGTGGATAAAACTCCATCCTATTCTCTAGATTTAGAAACTCTAAAACGAGCAGAAATAAATTTTGATAACCCTCTCTATATTCATCTGGTGCGTCATCCTTTAGGAATGATTCACTCCTATGAAGAAGCTAAAATTGAGCAAATATTTCCCTATCAAAATCCTTTCAATAATCGAGAACTTGCGGAACTCGTTTGGCTAATTAGCCATCAAAATATCTGCGAATTTTTACAACAAGTTTCTCCCCAACGTCAGTATCAAGTTAAATTTGAAGACATCCTTAGGCAGCCACAGAAAACCCTAGAGAGTTTATGTCAGTTTTTAGGGGTAGAATTTAATCCTGATATGCTGCAACCCTACCAAGAGAAAAAGCAGCGCATGACTGATGGTATTTATGCCGAATCTAGAATGCTAGGAGATGTAAAATTTCATCAACATCAAAGCATTAATCCTAACACCATTGAGCAATGGAAAGATTACTATAACACTGACTTTTTAGGGAATGTAACTTGGCAACTAGCAGAGTCTTTTGGCTATCCCAAAAATAACAATAATATTACTCAAATTAGTCGAAAAAATCCCGCCGAACCTCAAACTTTCCCAGTTTCTTTTGCTCAACAGCGACTATGGATTTTAGCGCAATTAGAACCAGACAGCCCTTTTTACAATATGTTTAAAGCGGTTCATCTTCAGGGACGTATAAATATAGAAATTTTAGAACGCAGTCTCAACGAAATTGTCCATCGTCACGAAATTCTACGCACTAATTTTAAGGAAGTAGAAGAAAATCCAGTACAGGTAATTGCTCCCCGCGCAACTCTGAAAATTTCGGTTGTGGACTTACAAGGATTATCAACACACGAACAGTCAGAACAATTACAACTTTTAGCAACTGAGGATCAATTACAACCTTTTGACCTGACTACGGGAATATTGCTAAGAGTCACCTTAGTGCAACTTAAATCAGAATCATCAGCTTTGTTATTGACCATGCACCACATTATTAGTGATGGTTGGTCAATGGGAGTATTGCTCAAAGAATTGTCAAGTTTATATCAAGTATTTTTGCTTGGTGATGGTTCTGTTCTCCCGGAATTGCCGATTCAATATGCCGATTTTACAATTTGGCAACGGCAATGGTTACAAGGAGAAACTCAAGGTTTTATCACCATCCAAAACCAAATTAATTACTGGAAACAACAGTTAGCCGCAGCCCCTCCTTTGCTAGAATTACCTACGGACAGACCCCGTCCCTCTGTGCAAACTTTCCGAGGTGGATGTTTTTCCTTTCAGTTAGAGGCAAAACTGACAGCATCCCTAAAAGAACTCAGCCACAAATCAGCAACTACTCTATTCATGACGTTGATGGCGGCTTATGTTACTCTATTATCCCGCTATAGTGGTCAGGATGATATTCTGGTAGGAACACCAATTGCTAATCGCAACTACCAAGAATTAGAAGGACTAATTGGCTTTTTTGTCAATACCCTAGTGATGCGAACTCGCTTAGAAGGTAATCCCAGTTTTGAAGAATTATTAAGACAAGTGCGTTCTGTTTGTACGAATGCTTATGCTAACCAAGACGTTCCTTTTGAGCAGATTATCGAAACTTTGCAAATAGAGCGCAGTCTTAGTCACAGTCCTTTGTTTCAGGTGATGTTTGTCTTACAAAATGTGGCCATGGAGGAATTAGAAACTCCTGAGTTAAAGATATCGCATCTACCTCTAGATAATGTTAACGCCAAGTTTGATCTCACTTTACAAATGTGGGAAACAAATACAGAAGAAGGCAACTCTCTCCAAGGATTTTGGCAATATAATACAGACTTATTTGATCAAAACACAATTGCTTGCATGACTGGTCATTTTCAGACATTATTAGAGGCAATTGTTACTAATCCGCAAGAGTCGGTAGGAACCTTGCCATTATTAACAAAAAAAGAGCGTCATCAACTGTTAGTAGAATGGAATAATACTGATGCGCCATACATTTATACTAAGTGTCTTCATCAATTATTTGAAGAACAAGTAAAACGCACACCCGAAGCGGTAGCAGTTGTATATTCAGATCAACAATTAACTTATAATGAGTTAAATTGTCGAGCTAATCAGTTAGCCCATTATTTGCAATCTTTGGGAGTAAAACCTGATCAATTAGTGGGGATTTGTCTTGAGCGTTCTTTAGAGATGATTGTGGGGTTATTGGCGATATTAAAAGCGGGTGGTGCTTATGTTCCTCTTGACCCTGAATATCCGATTGAACGGTTAAGCTTCATGTTAGAAGATGCTCAATTATCAGTGCTGTTAACGCAACAAAAGTTAGGAGAAAATCTACCTCAACATCAAGCTTCGATTATTTGCTTAGATACCGACTGGGAAAAAATTGCCGAAAACAGCCATTCAAATCTAGAAAACACGGTCACTCCAGATAACTTAGCTTATGTTATTTACACTTCCGGTTCCACAGGTAAACCGAAAGGGGTGTTAGTCAATCACTCCAATGTCGTGCGATTATTTGCCGCTACAGATGCTTGGTATAATTTCAATAGTCAAGATGTCTGGAGTCTATTTCATTCCTATGCTTTTGACTTCTCGGTGTGGGAAATGTGGGGAGCTTTGTTATATGGTGGACGCTTGGTAGTTGTCCCCTACTTAATGACCCGTTCTCCCGAAGCATTTTATCAGCTATTATGTCAAGAAAAAGTTACAATTCTCAATCAAACTCCTACCGCTTTTCGTCAGTTAATTCAAGTTGAAGAATCCTTAAAAGGAAGTTTTCCCCCCTTATCAAGGGGGGTTAGGGGGGATCGTTCATCGACAACAGATAACGATTTAAGCTTACGTTTAGTTATTTTTGGAGGAGAAGCTTTAGAAATTAACAGCTTACAACCTTGGTTTCAGCGCCATGGCGACCAATGCCCCCAATTAGTTAATATGTACGGAATTACAGAAACTACCGTTCATGTCACCTATCGACCATTAAGTATGACCGACTTGGATAGTACAGCTAGTGTGATTGGTCGTCCCATTCCCGACTTACAGGTATATTTACTAGACCAATATTTGCAACTTGTACCGGTTGGTGTACCTGGGGAGATGTATGTGGGGGGTGCAGGAGTAACAAAAGGTTATCTCAATCGTCCTGAATTAACAACAGAAAGGTTTATTCCTAGTCCTTTTGAGAAGGATGAAGTGATCCCCCCAACCCCCCTTAATAAGGGGGGCAATGAGCCGTCAAAATTGTATAAAACGGGAGATTTAGCCCGTTATTTACCCAAGGGAGAATTAGAATATTTAGGACGCATTGACAATCAAGTTAAGATTCGGGGTTTTCGGATTGAGTTGGGGGAAATCGAAGCATTATTAGCATCTCATCCCCAGATTTGGGAAACAGTAGTAATAGTGAGGGATGATACAACAGGAGATAAGCGTCTTGTGGCCTACATTGTGCCACAATCGAAAAAAACCATTACCATTAACGAAATACGGCAATTTCTGAAAGCTAAATTACCCGGTTACATGATACCTAATGCTTTCGTTATTTTAGATGCCTTACCCCTTACTGCTAATGGTAAGATAGATCGTCGAGCTTTACCCCCTCCAGAATCTAGTAGTGAAACATCAGACAAATATGTTGCTCCGCGTAACCCAATTGAGGATATATTAGTAACTGTTTGGTCAGAAGTGCTAAAAGTCGAGAAAGTGGGTATAAATGATAACTTCTTTGAACTGGGAGGCCATTCCCTCCTAGCCACTAAATTAGTAGCACAGATACGCGATCGCTTGAAAGTTGAACTTCCTTTACGTCAGTTATTCAACTCGGCCACACTAGCAGAATTAGCCGAAGGGATTGAACAGTTAAAACAGCAAAAATCTGATACCATCGTTCCAACTATTTTACCAAGAAAAAGAAAATGAATTTTGAAGAATTACCCCTATCTTATGCCCAACAGCGTTTATGGTTCTTAGATCAATTAGAACCAAACAGTCCCTTTTATAATATTTCCCTGGCCTTGCATTTAGCAGGAAATCTCCAAGTAGATGTCCTCGAAAAAAGCCTACAAGAAATTATTCAGCGCCATGAGTCCCTCCGCACAAATTTCGTCACGGTTCAGGGAAATCCTGTACAAATAATCAAACCAGAAAGTAATTGGCAATTAACGCTTGTCAATGGTAAAGACAGCCCAAAATATCGAGAAGAACAGGAAATCAAAAAATGGCTAGAAATTCACAGCCATCAACCCTTTGATTTAGCCAATGACTCCCTAATTAGGGCTACCTTACTTAAGTTATCAGACACAGAACATTTTTTGCTGATTTGTCTGCATCATATTGTCTCTGATGGTTGGTCAATGGGGGTATTTATTGAGGAATTGACAACCCTTTATAATGCCTATACTAAAGGTTTAGAACCTCTTTTACAAGAGTTACCAATCCAGTACGCAGATTTTGCCATTTGGCAAAGGGAATATTTACAAGGAGAAATCCGAGAAAAACAGTTAAATTACTGGCAAAAACAGTTAGCGGCAGCACCCGCTTTATTACATCTACCTACAGATTATCCCCGTCCTCTACAACAAAGTTTTCAGGGAGATAGGATAAAATGTGTCCTTTCTCCAGAACTTAGTCAAGGGTTAAATAAGCTGAGTCGGGAAAAAGGTGTCACCTTATTTATGACCCTCTTGACCACATTTCAGACTCTACTCTATCGTTATACGGGACAAACAGACATTTTAGTCGGTACTCCCATCGCTAACCGTACTCGTAGTGAATTAGCTGGGTTAATCGGCTTTTTTGTCAATACCTTAGTCTTAAGAACAGATTTAGCTGGAAATCCCAGTTTTAGCGAGTTATTAAAACAGGTACGAGAAACGGCAACGGATGCTTACGACCATCAAGATTTACCTTTTGAGATGTTAGTAGAGGCCCTACAACCTGAAAGAAACATGAGTTATACTCCTTTGTTTCAGGTAATGTTTGGCTTAGATAATGAAATTGTAGATAGCATAGATTTAGAAGGAATAAAAGCCACTCGTCAGCCTTTGGAATTTAAGACCGCTAAGTTTGACTTAAGTTTATCTATACAGGTAAAAGAAGCTGGATTAACTGCAATTTGGGAATATAATACAGATTTATTTAATCAAAGCACAATTGAGCGACTATCAGGGCATTTTGTTAACCTATTAACTGGGATTATTGCTAATCCAGAACAAGCAATTAGTCAACTACCCTTACTAACAGAAAGTGAGACTAATCAGCTATTATTTAACTGGAATCAAACTCAAATTGACTACAAAAATGATTTGTGTTTGCAGCAATTGTTTGAACAACAAGTAGAACTAAATCCACAGGCGATCGCAGTTAAATTAGAAAATGAGTTTTTCACCTATCAAGAATTAAATAATCGTGCTAATCAATTAGCACATCACCTACAAGCTTTGGGAGTAAAAGCTGATAGTTTAGTCGGGATTTTTGTTGAACGCTCCCTAGATATGATCATTGGAATCCTGGGAATCCTTAAAGCTGGGGGAGCATATATTCCTTTAGATATTGATTATCCCCAAGAGCGCATTGCCTATCTTCTTGAAGATAGTCAACTTAGTATTCTCTTGACCCAATCTAAATTTCTTGAGCAACTTCCTCAATTGCCAGCGAATACTATCTGTTTAGACCAAGACTGGTCAACAATTGCCAAACAGAGTACAGTTAACCCTTTGGTAGCAGTTGAACAGCACAATTTAGCCTATATTATCTACACCTCCGGCTCCACAGGTCAACCCAAAGGGGTAATGATTGAACATCGCTCAGTAGTCAACTATATCCTGACTACTATTCGAGAGTATGGTATTACCTCAGAGGATCAAGTTCTGCAATTTTCCTCTGTCTGCTTTGATGCTTCTGTTGAGGAAATCTTTGTTACTTTGTTATCGGGTGCGACCTTAGTATTGCGAACAGAAGAGATGTTGCGCTCTAGTGAGGATTTTTGGCAATGTTGTCAAAAATGGCAGTTAACAGTTTTGGGGATTCCTACTGCTTATTGGCATCAATTAGCCTCTGAATTAACCCCTGATACCCTGCCAATTCTCTCAAAGATTAAACTAATTGTCATTGGTGGGGAAGCCATTCAATCGGCAAAAGTACAGCAATGGCAAACAATTACGGGTCAATATTCACCCCTTCCTCGACTATTAAATGCTTACGGACCAACGGAAGCAACCATTGCGGCGACTTTATATGAATTGACTTCACCAACTACCACCAATGTTCCCATTGGACGACCCATCAGTAATGCTCAGGTTTATATTCTTGATGCTTGCTTACAACCTGTTCCGATTGGTGTAGTAGGAGAATTACATATTGGGGGTCTGGGATTAGCGCGGGGTTATTTTAATCGTCCAGAATTAACTCAAGAGAAATTTATCCCTAATCCTTTTGAGAAGGATGAAGTGATCCCCCCAACTCCCCTTAATAAGGGGGGCAATGAGCCTTCAAAATTATATAAAACGGGGGATTTATGTCGGTATTTACCAGATGGCAATATCGAATACTTAGGACGAATTGATAATCAAGTAAAACTTCGCGGTTTCCGCATTGAATTGGGAGAAATTGAAACCGTTCTTAGTCAGCACAGTGGGGTAAAAACGGCTGTTGTGATTGCCCAAAAAGATGAGACAAATCAGAAACGTTTAGTCGCCTATATTATTCCCAAAATAGAGATTATTTCCACTCCGAAAGAGGAAAATTCACTTAATATTACTCAACTGCGGCAATTCCTGAAAGCCAAGTTACCAGAGTATATGATTCCTAGTGCCTTTGTCATTTTGGAATCCCTACCCTTAACGCCTAATGGTAAGACTGATTACCGTGCTTTACCGGCTCCCGAATTCCAAAGCCAAGAGCAGTATATCGCGCCGCGTAACCCCATTGAGGAGATATTATCCTCGATTTGGGCAAAAGTGTTAAAAGTTGCACAGGTGGGGATTCACGACAACTTCTTTGAGTTGGGTGGACATTCATTATTAGCAACGCAACTAATTTCGCGCATCCGTGAGGCTTTTCAGGTAGAAATGCCCTTACGCGAGTTATTTGTTGCACCGACAATAGCCGAATTGTACCAAGAAATAAAACGGCTTTCCGAAGGAGAACAACTCACTGAACTGCCGATTTTACCCAGGGACAAAGCAGCAGAATTACCCCTATCTTTTGCTCAGACTCGTCTCTGGTTTTTGGCTGAATTTGAGTCGAATAGTTCTTTTTATAATATCCCCCTGGCCTTGCGTTTAGAGGGAAACCTGAACTCGGAAATCTTAATTCAGAGTTTAGAAGAAATTTGTGATCGCCATGAAGCTTTACGCACCAACTTTATTACCGTTGATGGTATCCCTACCCAGGTTATACAACCACGAACCTGGACAGTTACGGTTGTGGATTTACAGCATTTATCTGGTAGTGAACAAGCAATTGCGTCCCAAAAGTTAGCACAAAATCAAGCGATTCAACCCTTTGACTTAGCTGGTGAACCCTTAATCAGAATCACTTTAGTGGTGTTATCTGAAACGGAACATCTCTTATTAGTCTGTATGCACCACATTGTTAGTGATGGCTGGTCAATGGGGGTATTTCTTCAGGAACTAACCGCCCTCTATAATGCCTATATTCAGGGTTTATCTTCGCCCCTCAATCCCCTATCTATCCAGTATGGAGATTTTACCCTTTGGCAAAGACAATGGCTAAAGGGAGAGGTATTGCAACAGCAACTAGACTACTGGCAAAAACAGTTAGCCGGCGCACCGGCCCTTCTATCTTTACCAACAGATAGACCTCGACCCAATCAACAAAGTTTTGCTGGGGGACATTTACCCTTTAGCCTTTCCCTAGAATTAACCGAAAAACTAACCCAATTGACCCAGGAACAGGGTGTCACCTTATTTATGACCCTGCTAACAGCTTACGCTGTCTTACTTTACCGTTATACAGAACAGGAAGACATCTTAATTGGTACTCCCATTGCTAACCGTAATCGCAGGGAAATTGAAGGGTTAATCGGCTTTTTTGTCAATACTTTAGTTCTGCGAATTGACTTGTCAGGTAAACCCAATTTTAATCAGTTATTGGGTCGAGTACGAGAAATGGCAATGGATGCCTATGCTCATCAGGATTTGCCCTTTGAAATGTTGGTAGAGGCCCTACAACCTGAACGAGATTTAAGTCACGCGCCTTTATTTCAAGTGGATTTTCTGCTGCAAAATAGTACCCCATCTCCCTTAGAACTAATAGACTTAACTGCCACTCCCCTCACCACAGAAAATGACACCGCCAAATTTGATCTAACCCTGGCTATGGAGAATACCGGTGTAGGATTACAAGGGGTATGGGAATATAATACCGATTTATTTGATCGCAGTACCATTGAACGATTAACAGGAAATTTCATCACCCTACTAGAAGCATTGGTTGTTAACCCGCAACAGCCAATTTTCCAACTACCATTATTAACCGAAGTCGAGGCAAAAGAATTATTACAAGACTGGAATGCCACCGAGAAAGACTATCCTTTCCATCAGTGCGTTCATCATTTATTTGAAGAACAAGCATCACGAACACCGGATGCAGTAGCAGTGGTCTTTGAGGGTCAAGAATTAACCTATCAAGAATTAAATATTCAGGCCAATCAATTAGCCCATTATTTACAATCTTTGGGGGTAAATTCAGAAGTTTTAGTCGGCATTTATCTAGAGCGGTCACTGTTAGTTATTGTCGGATTATTAGCAGTTCTCAAAGCTGGGGGAGCCTATATACCTTTAGACCCAGATTATCCCCAGCAACGGTTGACTTATATGGCAGAAGATGCCCAAATTTCTCTACTGCTAACTCAAGAAAGTTTACTCGATTCTTTGCCAGCAGAAGATGTGGGGGTAATTGTCTTAGATAAATTAGCCGATATCTTGACAGTTCAAAGGTCAGAAAATACCCTCAGTGAAGTAGCACCAGAAAATCTACTATGCCTATTATATACATCTGGTTCCACAGGTAAACCTAAAGGAGTGATGTTAACTCACGCAGCCTTAGTTAATCATAGTTGGGGCATTAGTGAAGTATTCGGTTTAACAGAATCTGATCGCGTTTTACAGTTTGCTTCCTTTGGCTTTGATGTCGCTGCCGAAGAAATTTTTCCCACCTGGTTAAAAGGTGGCACAGTGGTTTTAAGACCGGGGCAAATGTTCGCAACTTTGACTGATTTTGCTGATTTTATCGAACAAGAAAGCCTCACCGTTTTAAATATTACCCCCGCCTATTGGCATGAATGGGCAATCGCCGTTTCCCAATCATTAGCTACTGTACCATCCAGTCTGCGAGTTGTCGCCGTGGGAGGGGATGCAGTGTTACCAGAAACCGTCAATATTTGGCGACAAATGGTCGGAAAACGGGTTCAATGTATCAACGTCTATGGCCCCACAGAAGCGTCTGTCACCGCCATAGTTCATGACTTGCTAGATTATCAGTCAGAAAAAATCAATTCGGTGCTGATTGGTCGTCCCATTGCTAACACAAAAGCATATATCTTGGATCAAAATCTGCAACCCGTACCCATTGGAGTTAAGGGAGAATTGCATTTATGCGGTGTTCGTTTAGCGCGGGGTTATCTGAATCGTCCCGAATTAACTGCTGAAAAATTTATTGATAATCCCTTTGCTAATGCAGCTTTCAATCGGTTGTATAAAACGGGAGATTTAGCGCGTTATTTACCCGATGGTAATATTGAATGTTTTGGCCGGATTGACAATCAGGTTAAAATTCGCGGATTCCGTATTGAGTTGGGAGAAATTGAAGCGGTACTTAACCAAAATATTGATGTACAAACATCTTGTGTAATTATTCGGGAAGATACTCCGGGGGATAAATATTTAGTCGCCTACATAGTAGCTCATTATGAACGCATACCGATGATTAGTGAACTGCGTCAGTTTCTGTCTAGTAAATTGCCTTTGTATATGGTTCCTCAAGCTTTTGTTTTTCTGGAATCTTTACCCCTTACTACTAATCGTAAAGTAGATCGTCGCGCTTTACCCGCACCAGATAAGATAGGGAATCGTCGGGATCAATATGTAGCACCACGCAATGGAATTGAAGAGATGTTGGTGCAAATTTGGACAGAAATACTCAAAGTAGAGCAAGTGGGAATTTATGATAATTTCTTTGAAATTGGCGGCCATTCTCTCCTCGCAACTCAATTAGTCTCTCGGATTCGGAGTTTATTTAAAATAGAACTACCTTTGCGGAGTTTATTTGGTGCAGCGACGGTGGCCGAATTAGCGCATCTTATTGGACAATTACAGCAGCAAAATCTGACGCTAACAATACCCCCGATTTTACCGAGAACTAAGGATACAGAACTACCTCTATCCTTTGCTCAACAGCGTTTATGGTTTTTAGATCAATTGCAACCAAATAGCGCTTTATATAATATACCGATGGTGTTGCATTTCCGAGGCAACCTCAATCAAAAGGCCTTAGAACAAAGTTTGCAAGAAATTTGCGATCGCCATGAGATATTACGGACTAATTTTGTCACGATTGATGGACAACCGACTCAGATTATTCAAACAACAAGGGAGACAATATCGGTCGTTGATTTACAAGATTTACCCATCCAGGAGCAAGCAGAAAAAACACAGCAATTAAAGCAAAAACAAGCCACTCAACCCTTTGATTTAGCCAAAGAATCTTTAATCAGAATCACTTTAGTGGTGCTATCGGAGACGGAACATCTCTTATTAGTCTGTATGCACCACATTATTAGTGATGGTTGGTCAATCGAAGTGTTGATTCACGAATTGACCAGCTTATATAATGCTTATGTGCAGAATCAACCCGCAAATTTAGCTCCTTTACCGATTCAGTATGGAGATTTTGCACTGTGGCAAAAACAATGGTTACAAGGGGATGTCCTACAAAGTCAATTAAATTACTGGCAAAATCAACTAACAGCTGCACCCCCATTATTATCTCTTCCCACAGACCACCCTCGACCTGCGGTACAAAGCTTTGTCGGTACTCAGCAAGAATTTTCCCTTTCCCCCCAACTTAGCCAAGCTTTGACTGAATTAAGTCGCCAACAAGGGGTGACATTATTTATGACGCTGTTGGCTGCTTTTGATGCTTTATTGTATCGTTATACAGGGTCAAGTGATATTTTGGTAGGAACTCCCATTGCTAACCGTAATCGCAGCGAAATTGAGGGGTTAATCGGCTTCTTTGTTAATACTTTAGTGATGCGGACGGATGTATCAGATAATCCGAGTTTTAGTCAGTTATTAACCCGGGTTCGGGAAGTGACAATGGATGCTTATGCACATCAAGACTTACCCTTTGAAATGTTAGTCGAAGCGTTGCAACCGGAACGGGATTTGAGCCATACTCCCCTATTTCAAGTCGCTTTTGTCCTGCAAAATACACCCAAGTCTGAGATTGCAATGACAGGATTAACGGTGACAGATTTGCCTCCAGAAAATACCACAGCTAAGTTTGATTTAACCTTAGCTATGGTTAACACCGATGATGGCTTAAAAGGTGTCTGGGAATATAATACTGATTTGTTTGAGAGTAGCACTATTGAGCGATTGTCAGGGCATTTTCTCAACTTATTAGGGGGAATTGTGGCCAATCCTCAAGCGCAGATTTCCCAATTACCCTTACTGACAGAAAGTGAGGCTAATCAGTTATTAATTGAGTGGAATAATACTCAAGTTGACTATCCTGAGTATAAGTGTATTCATCAATTATTTGAGGAACAGGTAAAACGCACACCCGACGCGGTAGCGGTGGTCTGTTCAGGTCAACAATTAACCTACAATGAATTAAATAGTCGTGCTAATCAATTAGCCCATTATTTGCGGAAATTAGGAGTAAAACCAGAGGAATTAGTGGGGATTTGTCTAGAACGTTCCTTAGACATGATTGTGGGGTTATTAGGAATCTTAAAAGCCAGTGGTGCTTATATTCCGATTGACCCAGATTATCCCCAAGAACGCATTAGCTTTATGCTCCAAGATACTCAGGTTAAAATAATATTAACCTGCGAATCTTTACAGACTTCCTTGCCAAATCATCAGGCTATT
>VYLK01000304.1_pt1 | contig 19609 bp, 14 predicted proteins | sample 5114321 | NCBI WGS metagenome assembly VYLK01 (sample SAMN12291792, study PRJNA351875) | freshwater metagenome | isolation source: freshwater lake | place: USA: Michigan, MSU2 Lake | collected 2011-08-16
GTTGCGGCGCCCCCGCCCGCCGTGCCCGCGGGCAGCCGGCCACCGCCGGCCACGGTGCGCAGCGACAGCAACCCCGCAGGCGCGCGCGTCGACCGGCGCGCCGACAACTACTTCCCCATGGCAGTGGGCGACCAGTGGACCTACGAACGCACCAGCGGTGCGGGTGGCGCTACCCGCCCGGTGACGATGCGCATCGTTGGCGGTTCTTCTGCGGGCACCGTGGGCTGGCAGGAATCCGACCCGGTCGACGGCGAAGGCACCGTCGACTACCGGCGCACAGCCGAGGGCCTGGAGGTGGTGCGCCCGTTCACGGGCGGCCTGTCCAGCGCGGCCGCTCAGCTGGTGGGCGATCCGCTCGAGTTCGCCGAGCCCTTCTACGCCGTGGGCAGTGTGCGCCGTGTGCAGCGCCTGGGCAGCTACGGCCAGGATGTCGACGGCGACACCGTGCCCGAGGGCTTCTCGTTCGAACTCACCCAGACCTTCGTCGGCTTCGAGGGCTACCGCATCGGGTCGCGCACGGTGCAGGCGGCGCGCTTTCGCACCATCTACCGCATCACGGTGATGTACTCGAAGTCGCTGGCCAGCGGCGCCTACCCGGCCGACTACGTGTACACGGGCACCGAGGAAACCTGGTGGGGCCCCGGCATCGGCCTGCTGCGCTCCGACCGCCTGTTCGAAGACTCCACGCGCGGCACGGTGGAGCCCTTCCACACGCTGCGGCTGGTGCAAGGCACGGTCTCGGGCCAGTCCGTCGTTGTCGATGACACCTCCAACCGCAGCGTGGCGCTGCAGCACAACGCGCTGTTGTTCGACGCCCGGCGCGGCGTGTACTACGCCAGCGTGCCGGGCTCTGTCGTGGGTTCGGGCAACCGCATCGCCACCCTGGACCCGACCACTGGCGCCGTGACGTACTCGCTGCCCGTGGGCTCGGAGCCCACCACGATGGCCATCGCGGCCGACGGCGCGTCGATCTACGTGGGCCTCAACGGCAGCGGCGAGGTGGTGCGGCTGGCCCTGCCGGGCTTTGCCGAGCTGGGCCGCGTGCGGCTGCCGTCGACCTCGTTCTACGGCCAGTTGGTGGCCGAGTCGCTGGCTGCCTCACCGGTGGAGGCCGACGTGTTCGCGGTGGCCCTGGCGCGCCCCGGCCTCAGCCCCAAGCACGGCGGCGTTGTCCTGGTGCGTGCCATGCAGTTGCGGCCCCGTCAGACCCAGGATCACACCGGTTCGAACCTCATCGTCTTCGGGGCTGACGGGCAGTCGGTCTACGGCTACAACAACGAGAGCACCGAGTTCGGCCTGCGCCGGCTGGAGGTGCTGGCCGACGGCCTGGTGGAGCGCCAGGTGATCAACTTTGGAGGCGGGTTCTACGCCCGCTCGATCGATCGCATGGGGGACCGCCTGCTCGTCCACGGCCGGGTGGCCCGAGCGCCGGGCCTCGAACTGGACGGCCAGCTCGAGGGCGCCACCGCCTGTCGCTTCGCGGAACCGGGCCGCATCCTGTGCCTGGGCAACGCGGTCGGCGCCACGCCACGCCTGCTCATCGCAGACCTGGCCAGCTACGCCCTGACGGACAGCCTGTCGCTGCCGACCAATGCCGGCATCGACAACGGCACCCTGGTGCCGGGGCCTGCTGGCGTGGTGGCCATACGCACCGGAACGCCGCACCCGGCCAACACGGTGGCAACGGGCGTCCTGCTCGTCAGGAGCGCACGGCTGTAGCCGGGGCCGGGCCCTGTTCCGCTGTTGTCAGGGCCGGCCGTTGCTTGATGGCGCTGGCACGGCCGGGCGCGTCATCAGGTACAGGGGCCACACCGCGAAGCACATCGCCACGTTCGGCAGGCGAGATGCTGTGCATCGGCTGGTTCCGAGGCCGGCCCTCGGCTGTGAGGCAGAGCCGAGGTGGACAATGGCCGGGCGACGGGCACACCGGGAGCACCCGGGGGATGCGTCGCTTCAAGGAGCAGGCCCATGGCCCAGGCAGGAGAGGCGCAACGGCTCGCGAGCCTGTGGGCGCTGGACGTGCTGGACACGCCCCCCGAGGCCGAGTTCGACGCTCTGGTGCGCGCCGCTGCCGCGGTTTGCGACACCCCCATCTCGTTGATCAGCCTGCTGGACGCTGAGCGTCAGTGGTTCAAGGCCAACCACGGCTTGCAGGAGGCCGCGCAGACGCCGCGCGACGAGGCCTTCTGCGTCCACACCGTCGAGCAGGGCGAGCTGTTCGAGGTGGGGGATGCCAGAACCCATCCGCTCTTGCACGACAACCCGCTGGTCACCGGGGGGCACGGCATCCGTTTCTATGCGGGTGCGCCCGTGCGCCTGGAAGACGGCGCGGTGGTCGGCACCTTGTGTGTGCTGGACCGCAAGCCCCGGCAGTTGGACGACAGGCAGCGCGAGGTGCTGAAGCAACTCGCCATCGCAGCGGCCCGGGCGCTGGAGGGGCGACGCGCCCTGGCGAACGTGCGCAAGACCGCCGAGGCGCTGATGCAAAGCGAGGCGTGCTTCCGCGCGCTGAGTGAACAGGCGCCGCTGGGGGTCTTCCACACCGATGCGCAAGGCCATTGCTTCTACACCAACGCGCGCTGGCAACAGATCTACGGTCTCACGCTCGAGCAGAGCCTGGGCGACGGTTGGAGCCGGGGGCTGCACGCTGGCGACAAAGCCGAGGTGTGGCGGGCCTGGCAGCAGTTTGCAGCCGATGGCGGCAACTTCGACATGGAGTTCCGCGTTGTTCGGCCCGACGGCAGCGTCCGCACCGTGCGCGCCATGGCCCGGGCGATTGCGCACGCGACAGGCGATGTCAGCGGCTTCGTCGGCTCGGTGGAAGACGTGACCCGGCGCAAGCAGCTCGAGGCCTTCCTCGACCACACGGGCCGCCTGGCCGCCGTGGGCGCCTGGGAACTCGACCTGGGCACCAACGCGCTGACGTGGTCGGAACAGACCAAGCGCATCCATGACATCCCGCCAGACAGCACGCCGACGGTGGAAGAGGCCATCGCGTTCTACGCGCCGGAGGTCCGGCACATCGTGGCCGAAGCGGTGCAGGCGGGCATCGAGCACGGCCAGCCCTGGGACCTGGAGCTGCCCATGCAGACCGCCGCAGGCCGAACCATCTGGGTGCGAGCCCTCGGCGCGGCCGAGTTCGAAGCGGGCAGGGCCGTGCGCCTGATCGGCGCCATCAAGGACATCACCGAGGCCCGCGCGCGGCAGGCTGAACTGCAGCGAGAGCAAAGCTTGCGCACCCAGGTCGAACAGCACGCGGCAGAGACCCAGCGGCTGCTCGATGAACGAAGCCAGATGCTGGACATCCTGGCCCACGAGGTTCGGCAGCCGCTGAACAACGCATCGGCCGCGCTGCAAAGTGCTGCCAGCGCCTTGGCCCCGATGCACGAGCAGGACGCCTCGCATCGGCTGTCGCGAGCGCGAAACGTTCTCTCGCAGGTCTTGAGCAGCATCGACAACACGCTGGCCGTGGCCTCGCTGCTGGCACGGCCCGACCCCATCGCGCGGGACGACACGGACATCAACGCGCTGGTGTCGGTGACCATCGCCGACATGCCCCAACCCGAGCGGGACCGCATCGTGGTCAGGCGCAGCACCACGCTGCGCACGGCGTCCATGGACATGAGCCTGATGCGGCTGGCCTTGCGCAACCTGCTCGCCAATGCCCTGAAGTACAGCCCGGCAGGGACGCCCGTGGTGGTGCACCTGGCCGATTCCGACGAGCCGCTGGCGCTGCTGATCGATGTGGCCGACCAAGGCCCGGGCATTGCCGACGCAGCGCTGCCGCACTTGTTCGAACGCGGTTCGCACCAGCAGGCTGCCGCGGGTGCCCGCAGCGGATCGAAGCGCGACGGCGCCACCCATGGCCTCGGGCTGGGGCTGTACATCGTGCGCCGCGTCATGGAACTGCACGGCGGGAGCGTGGTCGTGCTGCGGAACACCGCCGAGGGGCTCACCATGCAGCTGGCCCTCGTTCAGCCTTCGGGCGACTGAAGCCCGGCCGGCCGCTCAATCGGTTCGACTGGGGCACAAGGCCCAGGCCCGGACGCCCCGTCAGGCCCCTTGCACGGCCGGTGCGGCCTGGCGCAGCTGGCCGATGTCGCGCACCGGCGGCGCCCCGAACTGGCGGCTGTACTCGCGGCTGAACTGCGAGGGGCTTTCGTAGCCCACGCGGTAGGCGGCGGTGGCGGCGTCGAGGTCGTAGACCAGCATCAGCCGGCGCGCTTCGTTCAGGCGGATCTGCTTCTGGTACTGCAGCGGGCTCATCGCCGTGAGCGCCTTGAACTGGTGGTGGAAGGTGGAGACCCCCATGCGCACCTCGCGCGCCAGGTCTTCCACGCGCAGCGGTTCGGCGTAGTGGGTCTTGAGCCAGTCGATGGCGCGCGCGATCTGGTGGCCCTGGCTGCCCACGGCAGCGATCTGCCGAAGCCGGCCCCCTTGTTCGCCCACCAGCAGCCGGTAGTGGATCTCGCGCAGCACCAGCGGGGCCAGCACCGGCGCGTGCTCGGGCTGTGCGGCGATGTCGAGCAGGCGTTCGAAGGCCTGCAGCAGCGGCAGCGTGAGCAGGCCCGTGCCCATGGCGCGGTGCTGGTGCGCGGGCGGCTCGGGTGGTGGCGGTGGCGCGGCAGGCACGGTGCCGCTGAGTATCAGCGTGGCCACTTCGCGCAGGTCGAGCTTCAGCACCAAGGCGAGGTAGGGCTGCGCGGGGCTGGCCTCCAGGATGGTGGCCACCGTGGGCAGGTTCAGCGAGGTGAGCAGGTAGCGCGTGCTGTCGTAGACCAGCGTGTCGCTGCCCAGCACCACGCGCTTGCTGCCTTGCACCACCACGGCCACGCAGGGCTCGTAGACACCGCAGACGCTGCCGCTGAGCTGGTCGGCGCGGTAGAGCATCAGGCCAGGCAGCGCCTCCAGGGTGTGCAGGCCCTCGCCAGGGCTCAGCCGCAGCAGCCGCGTGGCCACGGCGCTGCGCGTGGCGGCCAGGGCATCGGCCGGCGGTGGCGGGGGCGGTAGCGGAGGCGAGGGCGAGGGCATGCGGCGGATGCTAGCCAAAGCCTGCCGGTGCCGCCCCCACCGCCAGAGGATCAGGCAAGCAAAGCGCAAGATCAGGCTAACGCGCGGCGCCCCGGCCGCGCCACACTGCGGGCCTTCATCGCCTCCATGCCCCTGCCATGACCCCCTTGAACGTGAACGGCCGCCAACAGGCCCTGGACGCCGACCCCGGCACCCCCATCCTCTGGGCCCTGCGTGACAACCTGGGCCTCACCGGCACCAAGTTCGGCTGCGGCGCGGCGCTGTGCGGCGCCTGCACCGTGCACCTGAACGGCCAGGCCATCCGCTCGTGCGTGACGCCGATCTCGGCCGCCGCCGGCCAGAAGATCACCACCATCGAGGCCGTGACGGCCGGGCAAGACCGCGTCGGCAAGGCCGTGCACGCGGCCTGGGTGAAGCACGATGTGGCCCAGTGCGGCTATTGCCAGAGCGGCCAGATCATGAGCGCCACGGCTTTCCTGAAGAGCCAGCCCAAGGGCAAGCAGCCCACCGCCGCGGAGATCGACGCCGCCATGGCCGGCAACATCTGCCGCTGTGGCACCTATGCCCGCATCCGCGCTGCCGTGGCCGATGCCGCGCGCGCCCTGGCCTGAAGGAGCCGACATGCTGCCCGACTACACCCCCCACACCGACGAACTGCCGCGCGCGCTGCAGAAGATGCTGATGCGTGACGCGCCCACCGAGGCCGCAGCCCTGCCGCGCCGCAGCTTCCTCAAGCTGGCTGGCGCCGGCGGCCTGGGCGGTTTTGCGCTCGGCGCCTTCCCCGCAGCCGCGCTGGCGCAAGGCGCGCCCGCAGCGGCCGCCGGCCTGAAGCCGACGCAGCAGCCGCTGGCCTTCGTGCAGATTGCGAAGAACGGCGAAGTCACCGTGGTCATCAACCGGCTCGATTTCGGGCAGGGCGTGCAGACCGCGCTGCCGATGATCCTGGCCGAGGAGCTGGATGCCGACTGGGCCCTGGTGCGCAGCCGCCACGGCAGCAACGACGGCGCCTATGCCGACCCGCTATGGGGCATGCATCTCACCGGCGGCAGCACGGCCATCAAGCACAGCTACACGCAGTACCGCGAACTGGGCGCGCGCACGCGCGCCATGCTGGTGAGCGCGGCCGCCGCGCAATGGAAGCTGGAACCGGCGGCATTGCGCACGCAGGCGGGCTTCGTGATGGCGCCCGATGGCCGCAAGCTGGGCTACGGCGCGCTGGCCGAGGCCGCGATGGCCCTGCCGGTGCCTGAGCAGGTGACCTTGAAGGACCCGAAGAATTTCCGCCTCATCGGCAAGGCCACCGGCCGGCTGGACGCGAAAGCCAAGAGCAGCGGCCGGCAGAGCTTCGGCATCGACATGGCGCTGCCCGGCCAGCTGACGGCGCTGGTGGCGCGCCCGCCGGTCTTCGGCGCGAAGCTGGCTTCGGTGGACGACAGCGCGGCGCGCGCCATCCCCGGCGTGAAGGCCGTGCTGCGCGTGCCGCTGGACCGGGGTGCCGAAGGCGTGGCGGTCGTTGCCACTGGCTACTGGCCGGCGCGCCAGGGCCGCGAGGCGCTGAAGCTGCAATGGGCGACCGACGCGGTGGAGAAGGTCGACAGCGCCAGGCAGCTGGCGGCTTACCGCGAACTGGCCACGAAGCCCGGCGCGCGCCACTTCGACGCCGACATGGCGCCGCTGGCCGGTGCGCCTTTGAAGATCGAAGCCGAGTTCGTTTTCCCCTACCTGGCGCACGCGCCCATGGAGCCGCTGAACTGCACGGTGCAGATCGGCGCCGAGGGCGCGCAGCTCTGGGTGGGCTCGCAGATGCCGGGTCTGGACGGCATGGCCGCCGCCGCGGTGCTGGGCCTGAAGCCCGAGCAGGTGAAGGTGCATGTGCAGATGGCCGGGGGCGGCTTCGGCCGCCGCGCCATCCCCACCAGCGATTACGTGGTGGAGGCTTGCGGCATTGCCAAGGCCGCGCGCGCCGCGGGCCTGAACGCGCCGGTGCGCACGGTGTGGAGCCGCGAAGACGACATCGCCGGCGGCTACTACCGCCCCATGCACCTGCACACCGCGCGCATCGGCTTTGATGCGCAGGGCCAGGTGCTGGCCTGGGACCACGTGATCGTGGGCCAGTCGATCATCAGCGGCACTTTCTTCGAAGGCGGCATGGTGAAGAACGGCGTCGACCAGACCGCCGTGGAAGGCATGCGCACGCCGTACCCGCTGCCCATGCGCCTGAGCGTGCACCACCCGAAGCAGAACGTGCCGGTGCTGTGGTGGCGCAGCGTGGGCAGCACGCACACGGCCTACGTGATGGAGACGCTGATCGACGACATCGCGCGCGCCACGAAGCAAGACCCGGTGGCCTACCGCATGAAGCTGATTGGCGACAAACACCCGCGCCACCGCGCCGCGCTGCAGCTGGCCGTGGCGCAGAGCGGCTACGGCAAGAAGAAACTGCCCGCGGGCCGCGCCTGGGGCGTGGCGGTGCACGAGAGTTTCGACAGCGTGGTGGCCTACGTGGTGGAAGCTTCGGTGGAAGGTGGTCAGCCCGTGCTGCACCGCGTGACGGCCGGTGTGCACTGCAACCTGGTGGTGAACCCCAAGACCGTGGAAGCCCAGGTGCAGGGCGCAGCCTTGATGGGCCTGGCCACCTGCCTGCCCGGCCACGCCATCACGCTGAAGGACGGCGTGGTGGAGCAGCGCAACTTCGGTGATTTCGCGCTGCCGCGCATCAACCAGATGCCGCAGATCAGCGTGCACACCGTGCCCAGCGCCGACCCGCCCACCGGCATGGGCGAACCCGGCCTGCCGCCGCTGGCGCCGGCTTTTGCCAACGCCATCGCCCAGCTGACGGGCAAGCCGCTGCGGCAGCTGCCTTTCCAGCTGGCTTGATGCCGGGTGGCGCGGCGCGCGGCCGGGTGTTCAGCCCGGGCGCGCCGCCCGCCACTGCCGCCAGCGCGGCCACAGCAGGTTCAGCGCGAGCGCGCCCAGCACCAACGCGGCCGCGAGCAGCTTCCAGGCCGGCAGGGGTTCGCCCAGCCACCAGGCGGCGCTGGTGAGGCCGAACACCGGCACCAGCAGCGCCATGGGCGTGATGGTGGCCGCCGGGTGGCGCGCCAGCAGCCAGCCCCAGGCCGCATAGCCGAAAAGCGTGTTGCCCACGGCCTGCCACAGCACCGCGCCCCAGGCCACGGCATCGGCATGGGCCAGCGCCTGGCCGATGCGCACCGGGCCTTCGAGCAGCAGCGACATCAGCAGCAGCGGCGGTATGGCGAAGGCACTGGCCCACACCACGTAGGCCAGCATGTCCACGCGGCCGGCGGCGCGGCTGGTCATGTTGCCGGCGGCCCAGCTGAAGGCGGCCATCAGCACCAGTGCCAGACCCAGCACCGTGGTGCTGCCATCCGTGTGCGTGGCGATGATGCCCAGGCCCACGGCTGCAATGGCCAGGGCCACCCACTGCACCGGCTGGAGCTTTTCACCGGCGCTGCGCATGGCCAGGCCGATGGTGAAGAAGACCTGCGTCTGGATCACCAGCGAAGCCAGCCCGGGCGAGATGTGCCCGTTCATCGCGATGAAGAGCAGCCCGAACTGCCCGGCGCCGATGAGCACGCCGTAGGTGGCCAGGTTGCGCCAGGGCACGGCCGGCCTGCGCAGGAAGAACACGGCAGGCAGCAGGGCGAAGGTGTAGCGCAGCGTGGCCAGCAGCAGCGGCGGCAGCTGCGCGAGCGCGAGCTTGATGACGACGAAGTTGCTGCCCCAGATGGCCACCACCGCGACGGCCAGCAGGAAGTGGCGCCAGGGGAGGGAGACGGGCATGCGGGCATTCTCGCCGCCGGGGCGGGAAGCCGTGGTTGTAGTGGCGGGCGGCGCGATGGGACTCGGCGTCCGGAGTACGTGCTGTTTAGAACCCAGAAAATGAACTAACGCCAGCACCGAGCGATGACGGCCGGGGCTCCTTTTTGGGTGCTCGGCGGCGTTTCGGGGTCTTTCCATTTCGCGCGGTAAGCTTACTGAATGGCGTTAGTTCATTTTTGAGCGATGGCTCCATCGGCATCCACCCCCGTCCGCTGGGCCGACTACCAGGCCGCCTTCGCCCTCTGGCTGGGCGAAGCCCGCCATGCCGGCCGCATCCGGCGTGCCACCACGGCCCAGGTCTACCAGCACATGTGGGAGGCCCTGGCCACTTGGGCGGTGGGGCAGGGCATCGCACTCGCGCGCCTGCAGGCCGCCGACCTGGATGCCTACCTGCAAAGCCGCAGCGGTGCCGCCGAGACGCTCACGCCGCGCTACGCCTGGCGCCTGCTGGCGCTGGTCGACCGCGTGCTGGCCACCCACGCGCGCCAGCGGCAGCGCAGCCGCAACGCGGCGGTGCCTGCCTTGCTGGACACACACGCCGACATCCGCCACGCCAACGCCGTGCAGCGCGACGACCTGCCCGGCTACCTGCAGCCCGCAGACGCCCGCCGGCTCGTCGCCCACCTCTCGGCGCTGCGCCTGCGCCGGTGCGGCCCCCATGCCGATGACACCTTGCCCTGGCAAGAAGTGCGCAACCGCGCCTCGGTAGCCCTGATGCTCGGCGCGGGCCTGGCACCCGGCGAGGTGCGGGCCCTGCGCTGCACCGATGTGCAGACGGCCGCCGGCCCCGAAGCAGCCACGCCCGGCCTGCCCTGGAAACTGCACGTTGCCAGCGACGGCCTCACGCCAGAGCGCGAAACACCGCTGGCGCGCTGGGCCGCGCAGGTGCTGCGCCACTGGCTGCAGGTGCGCAGCGAGGCCGGCATCACCGGCGCGGTGCTCTTCCCCAGCACCCGCACGGGCGGCAAGGTCTGGAGCAAGGTCTCGCACTACCAGGCCACCGCCGCGGTCTTGCTGGCCGCCGGCATCACCGCCGTGGGTGAAAGCAGCGCCAGCGGCGGCAGCTACCGCCTGCGCCACACCTTCGCGCTGCGCCAACTGCGCCGCGGCACCCCGGAAGCCGAACTCGAACAGTGGCTGGGCGTCAGCGACCCCTCGGTGATGGCCCGCTACCGGCGCATCCTGCTGCGCCCCGCCGATCTGGCCTGAGCGGGGCGCCCGTGTAAGGTTGGCGCCCGCCGTCCGACTCAGCAACAGCCCGCCGCCGCCACTGCTCTCCATGAACACCACCCCCGCCTCGACACGCCCCCGCTGGCTGTGGCCCGCCCTGGCCCTGCTGGCCGTCGTGGCCGTGCTGCTCTACCGCCACTACGACCTCGGCAGCCTGCTCACCTTCGAGCAACTGAAAGCCAGCCGCGACGCGCTGGTCGGCGCCTACCAGGCGCAGCCGCTCACGACCGTGGGGCTGTTCTTCGTGGTCTACGTGGCGGCCGCGGCGCTCTCCATCCCGGGCGCGCTCATCCTCACGCTGGCCGGCGGCGCCATGTTCGGGCTGGGCCTGGGCCTGCTGGTCGTGTCTTTCGCGTCCAGCCTGGGCGCCTTGCTGGCCTTCCTGGCTTCGCGCTATTTGCTGCGTGAGGGCATCCAGCGCCGCTTCGGCCCGCGCCTGGCGCCCATCAACGAAGGCGTGCAGAAAGACGGCGTCTTCTACCTGCTCACGCTGCGCCTGGTGCCCGTGTTCCCGTTCTGGCTGGTGAACCTGCTCATGGGCCTCACGCCCATCGGCGCGGGGCGCTTCTACATCGTCAGCCAGATCGGCATGCTGGCCGGCACGGCGGTGTACGTGAACGCGGGCACGCAGCTGGCGGCCATCGAGTCGGCGGGCGACATCGTCTCGCCGGGTCTGCTGGGCAGCTTTGTGCTGCTGGGGCTGTTCCCGCTGCTGGCCAAGGCCGGCGTGGGCTGGCTGCAGCGGCGCAAGGTGTATGCGAAGTGGCCGCAGCCCGCCCGCTTCGACCGCAACCTCGTCGTCATCGGCGCAGGCGCGGGCGGCCTGGTCTCGGCCTACATCGCCGCGGCGGTGAAAGCCCAGGTCACACTGATCGAAGGCCACAAGATGGGCGGGGATTGCCTGAACTACGGCTGCGTGCCCAGCAAGGCCCTCATCCGCTCGGCCAAGATGGCCAAGCAGCTGAAGCAGGCCCACACCCTGGGTTTCAGCCAGGCCAGCGGCGAGGTGGATTTCAGCGCGGTGATGGACCGCATCCACCGCGTCATCGCCGACATCGAGCCGCACGATTCGGTCGAGCGATACACCGGCCTGGGCGTGGAAGTGCTGCAGGGCCATGCGCGCGTCACCAGCCCCTTCCATGTGGAAGTCACGCTGCACGGCGGCGAGAAGCGCACGCTGAGCACGCGCAACATCGTCATCGCCGCAGGCGCCAGCCCCTTCGTCCCGCCCATCCCGGGGCTGAAGGAGGTGGGCTGCCTCACCAGCGACAGCGTTTGGGGCCTGCGCTCGCTGCCGCGCCGCCTGGTGGTGCTGGGCGGCGGGCCCATCGGCAGCGAGCTGGCGCAGAGCTTCGCGCGCCTGGGCAGCCACGTCACGCAGGTGGAGATGGGCGCACGCCTGATGTCGCGTGAAGACCCGGAAGTGTCGGAACTCGTCGCTGCTTCGCTGCGCGCCGATGGCGTGACGCTGCTCACCGGCCACCAGGCGGTGCGCGTGGAGCAGAGCGATGGCGAAAAGCGGCTCATCGTCCAACACGCGGGCACCGAAATCGCGCTGCCCTTTGACGAATTGCTGTGCGCCGTAGGCCGCAGCCCGCGTGTCACGGGCTACGGGCTGGAAGAACTCGGCATCCCGCTCACGCCGAAGAAGACCATCGAGACCAACGCCTACCTGCAAACGCTCTACCCCAACATCTACGCCGTGGGCGATGTGGCCGGGCCTTTCCAGTTCACGCACACCGCGGCCCACCAGGCCTGGTACGCGGCCGTCAACGCCCTCTTCGGCCGCTTCAAGAAGTTCAAGGCCGACTACCGCGTCATCCCCTGGGCCACCTTCACCGACCCCGAAGTGGCCCGCGTGGGCCTGAGCGAGACCGAGGCGAAAGCGCAGGGCATTCCCTTCGAAGTCACGCGCTACGGCATCGACGACCTCGACCGTGCCATCGCCGACGGCACCGCGCACGGCTTCGTGAAGGTGCTCACCGTGCCAGGCAAGGACAAGATCCTCGGCGTCACCATCGTCGGTGAACACGCGGGCGATCTGCTGGCCGAGTACGTGCTGGCGATGAAACACGGCCTGGGCCTGAACAAGATCCTCGGCACCATCCACACCTACCCCACGCTGGCCGAGGCCAACAAGTACGCGGCCGGCGAATGGAAACGCGCACACGCGCCGCAGGGCCTGCTGCGCTGGGTGGCCAGGTTCCACGCCTGGGAGCGCGGATGACGGGGCCGGCCACACGCCTGATCGTGTTTGCGAAGGCGCCCGTCGCCGGGCAGGCCAAGACGAGGCTCATCCCGGCGCTGGGCGCAGCCGGTGCCGCTGCGCTGGCCGGCCGCCTGCTGCAGCACACGCTGGCCACGGCCGAAGCGGCGGGCTTTCCAACGCTGGAGCTGTGCGTCAGCCCCGACACCACGCACCCGGCCTTCCAGGCGGTGGCGCAGCAACCTCATGCGATGTGGACGCTGACGCTGCAAGGCGAAGGTGACCTCGGCACCCGCATGCAGCGCCGCCTGCACGCCGCCCTGGCCACCGCAGGCCCGGCGCTCTTGATCGGCACCGACGCCCCTTCGCTCAGTGCCCCGGTGCTGCAGGCCGCCAGCGCCGCGCTGGCCCAGCATGATGCCGTCTTCGTGCCCGCGCTCGATGGCGGCTATGCGCTGGTGGGCCTGGCGCGGCCCGCGCCGCAGCTGTTCGAGGGCATCGCCTGGAGCACCGAGGCCGTGATGGCGCAGACCCGCGAACGCGCCCGCGCCGCTGGCATGCGCTGGGCCGAGCTGCCGCCCGTGCCCGACATCGACCTGCCGGAAGACCTGGTGCACCTGCCGCCGGGCTGGCCCGAGCGAGCAAAGGGCGCATGAAGCAGCTGCTGCTGATGGGCGCCGGCCACGCCCACGCGCAGGTGCTGCTGGATTGGGCGCGAGCGCCCGTGCCCGGCGTGGAACTGGTGGTGGTGTCGCCGCAGGCGCTGGCGCCCTACTCGGGCATGGTGCCGGGCTGGCTGGCGGGGGCCTATCGCTTCGAAGAGATCGTCATCGACTTCCCCGCGCTGTGCGCCCGCGCCGGCGCGCGCTGGGTGGCCGCGGAATTGCAAAGCCTGGACGCGCCGCGCCGCCGCGTGCGCTTGAGCACGGGCGAAGAAATGCCTTACGACCTGCTCTCGCTGAACGTGGGCTCGACGCTCGACGAGCCTGCGTGCCCCAGCGCCACGGTGCTGCCGCTGCGCCCGCTGTCAGCGCTGCACACGCGTTATGCCGCGCTGCTGCAGGCCTGGGCCGACAGCGCCGCGCCAGCCGAAGGCCGCCCCTTCCAAGTCACCGCCGTGGGCGGCGGCGCCGCGGGCTTTGAATCGCTCCTGGCCGTGCTGGCGCGCCTGCGCCGCCTGCAACCGGGGCGTGAAGTCAGCGCCCGGCTCGTCAGCCGCGGCGCTCAGTTGCTGCCGGGCATCGCCCCTGCGGCACGGCGTGCAGCAGGGGCCGCGCTGCAGCGGGCGGGCGTGCAGGTGCAGCTGGGTCAGGGCTGGCCAGGGGATGAAGCCGAGCCGCGCACCGACCTGCTGCTCTGGGCCACCGGCGCGCAGGCCCAGGCCTGGCAGCGCGACCCGCAGCGCCGCGGCTTGCTGGCTGTGGACGAAGCCGGCTTCGTGCGCGTGGACACGATGCTGCGCTCGGTCTCGCACCCGCAGGTGCTGGCCGTGGGCGACTGCGCGGCCTGGGCGCAACCGCTGCCCAAGGCGGGCGTGTACGCGGTGCGCATGGGCCCGGTGCTCACGCAGAACCTGCGCGCCGCGCTTGGCCAGGGCGAGCCCCGGCGCTACACGCCGCAGCACCACTTCCTGGCGCTGCTCGCCACGGCCGACGGCCGCGCCATCGCCTCGCGCGGGCGCTTCGGCCTGGAGGGCGCCTGGGCCTGGCGTTGGAAAGACCGCATCGACCGCGGCTTCATCCGCCGCTTTTCATCATCGCAGTCCAAGCCCCTCACCATCCCCCCACCCGGAGACCCTGCATGAAGTTCACCCGTCGCCAACTGCTGGCCCGCACCGCCAGCACCGGCCTCATCGCTGGCACCCTGGGCGCCCCTGCCGTACACGCCCAAGGCGCCACGCTGAACTTCGGCGTCGGCATGTTCCAGCCCGACCGCGAGAAGAACGACGCCACCTACCGCCCCCTGGCGCAGCACCTGCAACAGCGCCTGGGCCGCCCCGTGGCGCTGCGCACCGTGGACAGCTGGGAAGGCCTGGCCAAGAGCCTGGCCAACGGCGAGACCGACATCGCGCTGATGGGCCCCTGGGGTTATGTGCTGGCCAATCACCACGCTGGCGCGCAGGCCGTGGCCACCATCCTGTACCAGGGCAAGCCCGAGTACTTCGCAATGATCGTCACGCACCCGGGCTCGGGGCTGGAGAGCATCGACGACCTGCTGGGTGCCAAGGGGCGCGGCCGCAGCTTCGCCTTCGGCGACAAGGGCTCGACTTCGGGCTACCTCATCCCCTTCCACCTCTTCCAGCAGCGCGGCATCGACCCCGAGAAGCATTTCGCCCGCGTGCTCTACACCAAGCACCAGGCCATCCAGACGCAGGTGACAGCAGGCCAGCTCGATGCCGGCGCCGACTACAACCGCAACCGCACGGCGATGATCGAGCAGGGCCTGATCAAGGCCGAGCGCAGCAAGATCATCTGGCAGTCGGCCCCGCTGCCCAATGACGCCGTGGCCGTGCGCGAGGCGCTGTTCAAGGACACCGCCTTCGTGCAGCGCCTGCAGGCTGCGCTGATGGAGGTCGGCCCGCTGCTGAAGACGCAACCCGCGCTGCTGCCGGCCAACTACACCGGCTTCGTGGCCGCGGGCAACGCCTTCTACAAGCCGATCCGCGACGCGGGTCTGGCCACCGGCAAGCTGGCCGCGAAGTGAACGGCGCCACCGCCTCCAGCCACGGCCGGCTGCAACGCCTGCGCGTGCTGAGCCAGGGCCGCCGAGGTTTTGCCGCCTTGGTGACGGCCTACGCGCTGCTGGTGGCGGCCTGCCTCTTCACGCTGCTGGCCGCGGGTGATCTGAGCTTCGGCCGCAACCCCTGGGAGAACCTGCTGAAGTCGCTGGGCGATTTCGCGCGGCCGAGTTTCCTGGACGTGTGGTTCGGCACCGAAAGGCTGGAGTACCGCAGCGACGACGGCACGCTGCTGCGCGTGGAGAACCGCCGCGAGGTGGAGGCGAACTTCCTCGCCGCCGTGGGCCGCGCCACCTGGGTGACCTTCCAGATCGCCACGCTGGGCTCGCTGCTCGCCGCGCTGCTGGCGCTGCCGCTGGGCGTGCTGACGGCGCGCAACCTGCGCGCGCCGCGCCTGCTGGCCTGGGCCGCCAAGGGCGTGCTGGACGTGGCGCGCGCCGTGCACACGCTGGTCTTCGGCCTCGTGCTGGTGGGCATCGTCGGCCTCGGGCCCACCGCGGGCATCCTGGCCATCGCGCTGCACTCCATGGGCACTTACGGCAAGCTCTACGCCGAAAGCATCGAAACCCTGGACATGGCCGCCGTGGAGGCCGTGCGCGCCACCGGCGCCAGGCCCACGCAGGTGTTCTTCCACGCGGTGTGGCCCTCGGTGCTGCCGCAGTTCGTCAGCAACCACCTCTACGTCTGGGAGTTCAACATCCGCGACTCCACCATCCTCGGGCTCATCGGCGCCGGCGGGCTGGGCCTCTTGATCAGCGAGGCGGTGAGCCTCTTCCAGTGGAGCCGGCTGGCCACGCTGCTGCTGGTGGTGATTGCGCTGGTGATGGCTTTCGATGCGCTCTCACGCCGCATCCGCGCGGCCTTGCTGTGAACGCCATGCCGCTCGTGCACCTGCAAGACCTCGCCGTGACTGCGGGCCCGCGCACGTTGCTGCACGTGAAAGCGCTGCAGATCGCCCCCGGCGAGCGCGTGGCCATCGTCGGCCCCAACGGCGCCGGCAAGAGCACGCTGCTGCGGGTGCTGGCCGGCTGGAGCGGCCCCGTGCAGGTGGCCGGGCAGGTGCAGGTGCTGGGGCGGCCGATCGGGCCCGGCGCGAACCCGCCGCTGTCCCGCGCGCAGTGGCGCCGCCTGCGCAGCGAGATCGGCCTGGTGATGCAGGGCCTGCACCTCGTGCCGCGCCTGAGCGCGCGCGAGAACGTGCTCATCGGCGCGCTGGCGCGGCTGCAAGGCGGGGCGGCGCTGCTGAGCTGGGCGCGAGTGTTTCCGAAGGCGCTGCAGGCCGAGGCCGATGCCGCGCTGGCCGCACTCGGCCTGCAAGACCTGGCCGAGACGCGGGCCGACCGTCTTTCCGGCGGCGAACGCCAGAAGGTCAGCCTGGCGCGCCTGCGCCTGCAGCGCCCGCGCCTGGTGCTCGCCGACGAACCCACCTCGGCCCTGGACCCCAGCGCCACGCAACAAGCCTGTGCCGCGCTGTGCGATGCAGCGGCCGGCCGCGGCCAGGCGCTGGTGACGGTGGTGCACGACCTGCAGTTGCTACCCGCTCTGGCCACGCGCGTGCTGGGCCTGGCGCAAGGCCGGCTGCAGTGGGACGTGCCGCTGGCGCAGCTCACCGACGCCGCGCTGCAGGCGCTCTACACCCCGCCCCCCGGCGCCGCCGTTGCGCCCGGTGTGTCCACCTCCATCACATCGCCACCGCAAGCCCTGGCCCATGCACAGCCCTAACCCCGCGCCGACATCGACCCCAGCCGACAGCGCCAGCACCCCCGGCCGCAGCTGCCCGCTGCACTACCGCTACGCGCCTGCGGTCTTCCGCGCAGCGCCGCCGCCCGAACTGCAGGGCCTGGAGGTGCTGTACGTGGTGGGCGGGCTCTACGGCAACCTGCCGGCGCTGCAGCGCGTGCTGGCGATGTTCGAGGCCGAGCGCGGCCGCAAGCGCCTGGTCTTCAACGGTGATTTCCACTGGTTCGACGCCGACCCCGCCGTCTTCGCCGCCGTGCAAAAAGGCGTGCTGGCGCACTCCGCGCTGCGTGGCAATGTGGAGACCGAGCTGGCCGCCGAAGTGAATGGTGATGAAGCCGACGCCGGCTGCGGCTGTGCCTACCCCGATTGGGTGGGCGACGAGGTGGTGAGCCGCAGCAACCGCATCCTGGCCACGCTGCGCCGCGCCACCACGGCCGCGCAGCGCGCCGAACTGGCGGCGCTGCCGATGTGGCAGACCGCCGAGGTGGGCGGGCTGCGGCTGGGCCTCGTGCACGGCGATGCCTGCTCGCTGGCCGGCTGGGGGTTTGCGCAAGAGCACCTGCAAGACGCAGCGCACCGGGCGCAGGTGCAGGCCTGGTTCGAGCAGGCCGGCGTGCACGCCTTCGCCAGCACGCACACCTGCCTGCCGGTCTTCCAGGCGCTGCACACGCCCCCGGCAGCGCCGCGCTGGGTGTTCAACAACGGTGCCACCGGCATGCCCAACTTCGCGGGCGATGCGGCGGGGCTGCTGACACGTTTGGCGCTCACACCCTGCGCAGCCGATCAACGCCGCTTCGGCGTGGTGCTGCCCATGGGCGATGGCGCGGTGCACGTCGACGCGCTGGGCGTGGAGACCGACACCGCCACGGTGCAGGCCGAGTTCCTGCGGCAGTGGCCCGAAGGCAGCGACGCGCACGCCTCCTACTTCACCCGCCTCCAGCGCGGGCCGGCCTACACCGTGGCGCAGGCCGTGCGCGGGCCACAGGCCTGAGCCGCCTGTGAACGCCGCTCAGGCCAAGGCCTTGTAGAAGTAGCGCGTGTCGCACAGCCCGCCCTGCGGCAGCAGCGCGTAGCCCGGCACCACGCCGGCCGGCACCCAGCCGCCGCGTGTGTAGAGGCGCTCGGCCTCGGGGCTGGCGGTGTCCAGCACCAGCAGCGTCTTGCCTTCGGCGCGGGCCACGCGCTCGGCTTCGGCCAGCAAGGCCGCGCCCAGCCCCATCTGCCGGGCCGCGCGGTGCACCAGCATCTTGGCGAGGTCGGCGCGGTGCGGCTGGTTCGGCGGCTGCGCGAGCACCAGCTGCACCGTGCCGCGGATGCGGCCGTCCACCTCGGCCACCACCAGCGCCCGCTCGCCGCGCGCCACGCCCTCGGCCACGCCACGCCAGAAGGCCCGCGCATCGTCCACGCTGAAGGGCAGCATGAAGCTCACCGAGGCGCCGCCGTGCACGCAGTCGTGCAGCACCTCGGCCAGTTCGTCGCGTTGCGTCTCGTCGAGGGCCTGGAGCCTGCGGAGCTGCACCTTCATGGGAGCGGCATCGTCCGGGATGCGGGCGGGCCCGTCAATGCCCGCGCCCGCCTTCAGCCTTCATTCAGACCGGCGCCGCCGCTGCGCGTGACGTTAGCAAGACCTTCACCAGGTGCAGCAGCGGCGCCAAGGCCAGGCCCAGCGCCAGCGCGGCCAGCCACAGCAGCGGCGGCAGCGGCAGGAAGCCGAAGTTGCGCGCCAGCACGGGCACGGCCGTCACGGCCAGCAACGCCAGCAGCGTGCCGGCCAGCACCCAGCGGCTGACGGGCGTGAGCGCCAGCCCCAGGCTGCGCCAGTCGGTGCGGGCGCTGCGGCTGGGCAGGATCAGCGCCGCATTGGCACTCACCAGCGCCACGAAGGCCGCGGTGCTGGCCATGCCCGCGGGCAGGCCGCGGCCCAGCAGCCCCAGGTAGACCGCCACCACCGCGGCCGTCACCAGCCCGCCCTGCAGCAGGCTCAGCAGCACGTGCTGCGCGCTCAGCAAGGCGGCCCCGGTGCGGCGCGGCGGCTGCAGCATCAGATCGGGGTCGCCCTCCTCGGCCTCGAAGACCAGCGAGCAGGCCGGGTCGATCACCAGTTCCAGGAAGGCGATGTGCAGCGGCGCCAGCAACAGCGGCAGACCGAAGAGCACCGGCAGCATCGCCAGCCCGACGATGGGCACGTGCGCCGCCAGGGTGTAGACCATGGCCAGGCGCAGGTTGGCGAAGGTGCGGCGCCCAGCGCGGATGGCCTGCACGATGGACGCGAAGTCGTCCTGCAGCAGCACCAGCGCCGCGGCCTCGCGCGCCACGTCGGTGCCGCGCTGGCCCATCGCGATGCCGATGTGCGCCGCCTTCAGCGCCGGGGCGTCGTTGACGCCGTCGCCCGTCATCGCGACCACCTCGCCGTTGGCCTTCAGCGCCTCGATCAGCGCCAGCTTCTGCTGCGGCCGCACGCGCGCGAAGATGTTCACCGCGGGCTGGCCGGCGGCCGGCCGCAGCCGCTGCGCGAGCGTGCGCGCATCCAGGTGATTCAGGTCGGCGCCCGTGAGCACACGCTCGCCCTCGATGCCGGCCTGCGCCGCGATGGCGCGCGCCGTGCGCGGGTGGTCGCCGGTGATCATCACCACGCGCAGGCCCGCGCGGCGGCACTGCGCCATGGCCTCGGGCACCTCGGGCCGCAGCGGGTCGGCAAAACCCACGAGGCCGATCCACTCGAAATCGAAGCCGTGCTGCTGCGCCGGCCAGGGCTGGCCGGCGGGGTGCGTGGCCCGCGCGACGCCCAGCACGCGCAGGCCGCGGTCGGCCAGGCGCGTGGC
>VYLK01000305.1_pt1 | contig 19572 bp, 14 predicted proteins | sample 5114321 | NCBI WGS metagenome assembly VYLK01 (sample SAMN12291792, study PRJNA351875) | freshwater metagenome | isolation source: freshwater lake | place: USA: Michigan, MSU2 Lake | collected 2011-08-16
CGGTGATTCAAAAAATACGCTCTATTGCAGCTTCTGCGGCAAGAGCCAGCATGAAGTCCGCAAACTGATCGCAGGGCCAACGGTCTTTATCTGCGATGAGTGCGTCGAACTTTGCATGGATATCATTCGCGAAGAGAACAAGAACCAACTCGTGAAATCCAAGGACGGCGTGCCCACGCCACAGGAGATCAAGGACGTTCTCGACGATTATGCAATCGGCCAAAACTACGCAAAGCGCGTCTTGGCCGTGGCTGTGCACAACCATTATAAGCGCCTAGCCCACTCCCAAAAGAATGGTGATGTGGAACTGGCAAAATCGAACATCTTGCTGATCGGTCCAACTGGCTGCGGTAAGACCCTTTTGGCACAAACCCTTGCCCGCATCATCGACGTGCCCTTCACCATGGCAGACGCCACAACTTTGACCGAAGCAGGCTATGTCGGGGAAGATGTTGAAAATATCATTCTGAAGCTGTTGCAGGCATCTGATTATAATGTTGAGCGCGCCCAGCGCGGCATCGTTTATATCGACGAAATCGACAAGATCAGCCGCAAGTCAGACAACCCATCCATCACGCGCGACGTGTCGGGTGAGGGTGTACAGCAGGCTTTGCTGAAACTGATGGAAGGCACGGTCGCGTCTGTGCCGCCACAAGGTGGCCGTAAACATCCGCAACAGGAATTCCTGCAAGTCGACACCACCAACATCCTGTTTATCGCTGGCGGGGCCTTCCCAGGCCTTGATACCATCATTTCGCGCCGCGGCACGGGTGCAGGCATTGGCTTTGGCGCCAATGTTCGTAGCCCAGACGACCGCCGCACCGGCGATGTGCTGCGCGAGTGTGAGCCTGAGGATTTGTTGAAGTTCGGCCTTATCCCAGAATTTGTCGGCCGGATGCCCGTGTTCGCGACTTTGGAAGATTTGGACGAAGCCGCTTTGATCCAAATCCTGACCGAGCCCAAGAACGCCTTGATCAAGCAGTATCAACGCTTGTTTGAGATGGAAAACACCAAGCTGACCTTCACCGAGGAAGCGTTGCGGTGCGTAGCCACCAAGGCCATTGCGCGTAAGACTGGTGCTCGTGGTTTGCGGTCGATCCTCGAAGGTGTTTTGCTAGAGACCATGTTCGACCTGCCATCTTACGAAGGCGTGGAAGAAGTGGTGGTCAATGGCGAAGTCATTGAAGGCCGTGCCAAGCCGCTTCTGATCTATTCAGAGCGTCGCGATCAAGCAGCCCCTGCCGCTGCTGGCTAAGCTAAAGGCGAGATTGTCATGACGGAAGAGGCCTTTGTCGATCCAACACGGGCAGCCTTTGATCTGTTCAAATCGCTGCCGCGTGATGAGCCCATCTGGATGCTCAATCAAGTTCGCTATCGTCCGCTCGCGCTTTATCCTGCCGATCATCCAGACGCTAATCTGGGCCGCACTGGCGAAGATGCCTATAAGGAATATGGCCGCACCAGCGATCCCATCTTCAGCCGCGTTGGCGGTAAGGTCGTTTGGCGCGGGACCATGCAGGCTATGGTAACTGGTCCAGAATCAGAAATTTGGGACACGATCTTCATTGCGAACTATCCCAGTGCCGGTGCTTTTCTGGCCATGGTGACCGACGTGGATTACCGCGAAGCCGTCAAGCATCGCCAAGCTGCAGTGCTCACCAGTCGTTTGGTGCGTTGCCAGCAACAAGACGCCAGTGGCGGATTTGCCTGAGAGCCCAGCGCTGTGCTTAGCTCATGGCTAAGCGGTCTGAAGGGGCAGGGCTAGATGATCATTGCCAGTCCAAGAGATTTTCGACGTGCAGCGCAACGGCGCTTGCCGCGCTTTCTGTTTGACTATGTCGATGGCGGCGCGCTGGACGAAGCGACCCTTAAGGCCAATGAGGCTGACTTGTCGCAAATCCTGTTGCGCCAGCGCGTCCTTCACGCCATGGACGGCGTCGATCTCTCAACCACGCTTTTGGGGCAAGAGCTTGCGCTGCCGATCATCCTAGGCCCTGTTGGTTTGTCGGGCATGTTGGCACGCCGGGGCGAGGTGCAGGCCGCCAGAGCCGCTGCCAAGGCGGGCATCCCCTATACGCTCTCCACCGTCAGCGTTTGCCCGATGGCCGAAGTGGCAGAGGCCAGCGTCCAGCCGATCTGGTTCCAGCTCTATGTCTTGAAAGATCGCGGTTTCATGGCCGATGCGCTGGCACGCGCCACAGCACTGGGCGTTACGACATTGGTGTTCACCGTAGACATGCCAACGCCTGGATCGCGTTACCGCGACCCGCATTCAGGCATGTCTGGGCCTTGGGCGGGTACGCGTCGGATGGGCCAAGCCCTCGCGCACCCGCGCTGGGCGCTGGATGTCGGCCTTCTGGGCAGGCCGCATGATCTTGGCAATATTTCTGCCTATCGTGGCCAAGCGACCGGCCTAGCTGATTATATCGGCTGGCTTGGCGCGAATTTCGACCCTAGCATCGGCTGGAAAGACCTCGAATGGATCCGCGACAGCTGGCAGGGCCAGATTATCATCAAAGGGATCTTAGACCCTGACGATGCCCGCGACGCCGTTAAGTTTGGGGCCGACGCCTTGGTGGTCTCAAACCATGGCGGGCGGCAATTGGATGGCACTTTGTCGACCGCGGCAGCCTTGCCGGGAATCGTCGAAGCCGTGGCTAAAGCGATTCCAATATTGGCTGACTCTGGCGTTCGTAGCGGGGTGGATGTGTTGCGCTTTTTAGCCCTTGGGGCCGATGCCGTCATGCTCGGGCGAGCCTATGCCTATGCGTTAGCCGCAGGTGGGGAGGCGGGGGTAAGCCGCCTGCTATCACTTTTTGAGGCAGAGATGCGCACCAATATGACGCTTATGGGGGTCAAGAAAGTCGCCGATCTTGGCCCCCCGTGTCTTGTTCGCCCAATGCGGGGCTGATGGGCTCTATTCCTTCAGCTTCAACGTCTCACCGACTTTGGCGGCTTGGATCTGGGCTGGTGTAAAGGGCAAGCGGTTCCAGCGCTTCTCCGCATAGGCCTTGGTTTGGTCGGCATAATAAGGCGAAGCTGGGTCAGTCGACTGGGCATAGCTCAAAATCGCATCGGCAACCGGGCCTTGTTCATCGAAGCCAACGATCTGCAGATAGCTGGTGCCAGAGCGTGGCACGAGGGTTTTGCCGACTTTCTCAGAGACTTGCACGTTCAGCACGCCCAGATTGCCATGTGCACCATGAATAGGGATGTTTTCGCCATTTCGGGTCACAAATTGAACGCTTCCCCAGGCCACGTCCAAAGCATAACCCTCCTTGGTTAGGCGCTCTGCTGCTGACCGTAAGGCACCGCGCAATTGGTCCGCAACGGGTCCAGTCGTGACCAGATCGCGTGGGGTGTTGACGGGGTCTTTCAGATCAAAGGGCGTCGCCCATTTGCCCGGTAGCTTGTCAGCCAATTCCCAGAACGCCCAGAAGAGATAGGCCCCTTTGCTGTCGTTGTTATAAAGTCTGTCCCAACTTTTCAGCGTTTGACAGGCCGCGGCCAGATCGGCTTGGTCGGCACAAAGTCCCAGAACCGCATCGAGCGTTAGTTCCGCGGCCAGCGACTTGTTGGCATATTGCATGGCGCGCGCAGTCTCATGATCGACCTTTGTACTGGTAAAGCCATCGGTGCCGGTGAGCCTGCGGTCAATCTCAATTAGGCCAGAGCGGGTGCGCAGGCTGCGTGCGACTTCTGCTGTGCCCAGAATAGGGGACAAAACACGATAAGGGCTTTTAGGGTTCGTCAGCCAATAGCTATCATTGCTGTTAGCGACATAGTCGCGACGCTCGACGATTGCCTGATCACTGGCGGGCATCAAGCCGGGGGCCGGGGTGCCCGGTGCTTGATCCCACTCACAGGCCGATTTGCTGCCATCCAGCACGATGAGCCGTCGCGCCAAGGGGGCCGAACGCGGCGTGGCGCAATCTTTGATCTTTTGAGCAGAGACATTGGGAACAGCTGTGACATCGGCCAATAGCGCATTGCCATAGCGGTCTGCTGCGATCGTATTCACCCACGGGATGCCAAGGGTTGTGGTCACTGCGTTGCGAATATCGCCGACATTCTTGGCAAGATTGATCCCCAACCAAGCGTCGATGAGGCGATTATTGCCGCTATTGGCGTCACGTATGGCAAAGGCACGTTCCTTCGTCCAATTCAGCCCTGCTGATGGTATCACCATAAGCGGGCCAAAGCGGCTGGTATAGACTGTCCGCTGGACTGGCCCTTCAGGCGTCGGCACTTGAATCGTGCGGACCTGCATCGCTTCGCTCTTGCCATCGACAAGATAACGGGTGGGGTCCGCCGGATCGAGGGTAAGTTCAAACACGGTCGTGTGCCGGGCCGCGCTGACTGTGTGGGTCCAAGCAATATCTTTGTTAAAGCCGATGGTGGGCAAGGGAGAGCCCGCCAATGTCGCCCCCATAACGTCCACCACGCCCGGTATGGTGATGTGGAGTTGGTAAAAGCGCGATGGACCTGACCACGGGAAATGTGGATTGCCAACAATCAGGCCACGCCCATTGGCGGTCGTTTCTGCCCCAAAGGCCCAGCCATTGCTGCCGAGCCCGGATGCTTCCGTATTAGGCAGGGTTAACCCTACAACCTTCTCGGCTTTCGCTTCTTGTGGTGGAGCCGCATAGGCAATCGCTTGGGCCAGCACCAAAGCACCGGAGCGCAGCGCATTCTTTTCGGTTAGGCGTAGCATGTCGTCTGTCGTGATGGAACGGACCCAAGCCTTACCGCGACAGGCTTCGGGCACCCGATCAGGTCCTAAATCTCGCAGCAGGCGATTATAGCCGGCAACATAGCCTTCGCTCAGGTCTCGCGCGATTTTGCTGGTCTTCAAGCTATCACGGCGCAGGGTTGCAAGATCCAAGTTGGACCGGAAGAACGTGTCTGCGGCTAGATTGTCTAATGGGTCAAAACCGAGGCTCGTTTTCTCCTTGGTCCCAAAGTGTAAAGACCTCTCGCCGGCCACGGTGGCAAAATCTTCGGCCAACATGCACAAATTGTCCTGCGCATAGGCATAACCGACGCCATATCCGATGCTCTTCCAGTTTTTGGCGGTGATATGGGGGATGCCATAAGTCGTGCGCGTGATGCTTGCCTCAAGACCTTGTGGCTGCGCGTCAGCTTGCCCTGCTAACGCACAAGCCAAGACGATCAGAGATACTGATTTATAGCGCATATTTTCCTCCAGAGCGGTGATTGACGGCTTATTTTTCTCTTTAGTCCTAGGGTGCCCTGCGGTGTGAAGCAAGGATGGATTTGACCAGGCGAAGGTAGCGCCTAGATGTTCTTAGCGACCACCCACCAATCACGGAAACAGGGCGGGCCTTGAACCTAGCCCTAGGCGCATCCATTTGTGGACTAACATGATCGCGGACTTGCAAAAGACCGCAATACGGCGCCAACTCTCCCCGTGGAGCGCGCTTTGATCCGCTTAGATCAAAGTTGCGCCTCAAAGAAGAATTAGGATGCCCCAGGCCAAGTCTAAGGAAACTGAATGACCAAGACACGTATTCTGCCGCTTCTTCCCCTACGCGACATCGTCGTGTTCCCGCATCGCGTCTCGCCTTTGTTCGTTGGGCGTGAAAAGTCGGTTCGGGCGCTGGAAGAAGCGATGCGCAGCGATAAGGAAATTGTGCTGGCAACCCAAAAAGACGCCAGCGCCGATAATCCAGGCCCCGGCGACGTTCATAAGATTGGTGTCATCGCCTCGGTGCTGCAATTGCTAAAATTGCCTGACGGGACTGTGAAGGTTCTGGTCGAAGGCAAATCGCGCGTGTCGATTGAGAGCTTTGATGCGACCGAGCCTATGTTCACGGTTCAAGTCGCAGAGATCGAAGATATCGATGCCGATAGCCCAGAGGCAAAGGCGCTGTCGCGCACGGCGATTGAGCAGTTTGAGAATTATGTGAAGCTCAACCGCAAAATCCCGCCTGAAATCGTCTCTGGCCTCGGCCAATTGCCAACCGCTAGCCAAGTGGCTGACGTGATTGCTGACAATCTGGCGATCAAGCTGGAACAAAAGCAAGAATTGCTGGAAATCTTCAGCGCGACCAAGCGTCTCGAGCGCATCTTCACCTTTATGGAAGGCGAGATGGGCGTGCTTCAAGTTGAGCGCCGCATCCGTAACCGCGTCAAGCGGCAAATGGAGAAGAGCCAGCGCGACTATTATCTGAATGAGCAAATGAAGGCCATTCAACGCGAACTGGGCGAGCAAGACGAAGGTCGTGATGAGCTTCAGGAATTAGAAGAGCAAATCCGCAAAACCAAATTCTCCAAAGAAGCCCGCACTAAAGCCGAAGCCGAACTCAAAAAGCTGAAGCAGATGAGCCCGATGTCGGCAGAATCGACCGTCGTGCGCAACTATCTGGATTGGTTGATCGCGCTGCCTTGGGGCAAGCAAAAGAAGACCAAGAAGGACATTGACGCAGCTGAAGAGGTTCTTGACGGCGATCACTATGGCTTGGAAAAAGTCAAAGAGCGCATCTTGGAATATCTGGCTGTGGGTGCCCGCACCAATAAGCTGCGTGGGCCTATCTTGTGCCTCGTGGGGCCGCCAGGCGTGGGTAAAACCTCGCTCGGCAAGTCTATCGCCAAAGCAACCGGGCGCGACTTTGTGCGCGTGTCTCTGGGCGGGGTGCGGGACGAATCCGAAATTCGTGGCCATCGCCGCACCTATATTGGTTCGATGCCCGGCCGCATCATCCAGTCGATGAAGAAGGCAAAGAGCGCCAATCCGCTCTTCTTGCTGGACGAGATCGATAAAATGGGTGCCGATTATCGTGGCGATCCAGCTGCAGCTTTGTTGGAGGTTTTGGACCCCGAACAAAACAGCACCTTCAACGACCATTATCTGGAAGTCGATTATGACTTGTCAGACGTGATGTTCGTGACCACGGCCAACTCGCTCAACATGCCCCAGCCTTTGCTGGACCGCATGGAGATCATCCGTATCCCGGGCTATACTGAGGATGAAAAGGTTGAAATCGCTAAGCGTCACCTTTTGCAAAAGCAGATCGACGCCAATGGTCTGCGAGTTGGTGAATTCTCGCTGTCGGATGACGGCCTGCGCGAAGTGATCCGCTATTACACCCGCGAAGCCGGTGTCCGTAGCCTTGAGCGGGAAATCGCCAATCTGGCCCGTAAAGCCGTGCGCGAAATCAGCCAGAAGAAGAAAGAAGCCGTCGCGATCACGTCTGAAAACGTCAAAGACTATTTGGGTGTGCGCAAGGTTCGCTTTGGCGAGGCAGAAACCGAGGATCAAGTGGGGGCCGTTACAGGTCTTGCTTGGACCGAAGTGGGTGGCGATACGCTGACGATCGAAGCGGTGCAGATGTTCGGCAAGGGTCGTATGACCGTTACGGGCAATCTGCGCGACGTGATGAAAGAATCCATCTCGGCCGCCAGCTCTTACGTCAAAGCGCGCGCGCCGCACTTTGGCATCAAGCCGACCTTGTTCGACCAAACCGACATCCACGTGCATGTGCCCGAGGGGGCCACACCAAAGGATGGGCCATCGGCTGGGATCGCCATGATGACGGCTATCGTCAGTCTGTTGACCAATAATCCGGTGTCGCGTTCTGTCGCCATGACGGGCGAGATCACCTTGCGCGGTCGCGTTCTGCCCATCGGTGGCTTGAAGGAAAAGCTGTTGGCGGCCCTACGGGCGGGCGTCAAGACCGTCCTGATCCCCAAGGAGAACGAAAAAGATCTGGAAGACATTCCAGAGAATGTGAAGCAAGGTCTGACCATCATTCCGGTTTCGACCGCTGATGAGGTCTTGGTCCATGCGTTGACACGACCCATCGTCGAGATCGACTGGAACCCTGAAGATGCGGCCGCTGCCTTGGCAAAACGTCTGCCAGACTCCAGTGACCCGGCCGGGGCGACAGCTCACTAGGGCACTGCAAACGTCAGCAATAAGAGGCCCCGGCAGAGCTGTCGGGGCCTTTTTTGTGCCTGCCATGGAGGTTTGAGCTCTGCTTCCCGCGACCTGACGGCTGCACGAGGGGCCTTGCCAGAAACCCCATCCACCCCCTATGGAAGCGGCGTGGGGCGGTTAGCTCAGCTGGAAGAGCATCTCGTTTACACCGAGAGGGTCGGGGGTTCGAGCCCCTCACCGCCCACCATTTCCCCTAAATCAAGAGTGAGACCTCTCGGCAGCACAAGCCCTCACTTGGCGGCCTGTGCCTCTTTCGTGCACATCAGGCGGGGTCTACGAATCCCTGCTTGAATGGGGTGAAACTGGGTGTGTTGCACGAGCACGCTCGTCTTCCTCCTTTTGGTCAGGAAAAGCGCTCGACAACTAACTGTCCAGTCAGTTATATAGATCACATGAACGTGATCGATCCAAATACGAGTCAGCCGAAATGGACGCGTAAGCCGCAGGCGCGGCCAGATGAAGTCCTGGAGGCGGCCCTTGATGTCTTTGCCGTAAACGGCTTTGCCGCCACGCGGATGGACGATATTGCCAAGGCGGCTGGCCTCTCCAAAGCGGCGATCTATCTCTATTTTCCTTCCAAGGATGATGTGTTTAAGGCCTTGGTCGAGCAGAGGATTGGGGTCCTTCAGGGCCATTTTGATGCGGCAGCGAAGGATCAAAAGCGCGATCCAATTGCAGGCCTTCGCCTTGTGGCGCGCATGTGGGCCACCTCGTTTCACGATTTACGGGTCGCCGCGCTGCCGCGCATCATTCTGGCAGAAGCGCTTCGGTTTCCCGACCTCGCCGAGTTTTACCATCGCACCGTGATCGAACGCACGCAGGGTGCATTGGTCGAATTGATCCAAGCGGGGATAGATGCAGGCTTATTTCGACAGGTTGAGCCGCTCTTGGCGGCCCGCGCGTTAGTGTCGCCATTGGTGTTTGAAATTCTGCGCAGGCAGGCGTTCCCAGCCCACAACATCGGCCAACCGATGGAAGATTTGGTCGAGGCGATTTTCGACTTGTTTCTGAATGGCATTGCGGCGGTCCCGTCGCAGCATAATGCCGGAGTTAAGCCATGAACCGAAAGAAAATCTTGACCACTATTGGCGGCGTGGTCGGCCTTGGAGCCCTATGGGCGATTGGCAGTTGGCTGTTGGTTGGGCGCTACCATATCTCGACCGATAACGCCTATGTGCGCGCCGATATCACTATGGTTGCGGCAAAAACCGAAGGCTATGTTCGCAAGATTGACGCGCATGACAATGCGAAAGTCCTGACAGGTGCCTCCTTAGTGATTTTGGACCCGCGAGACTCCGAAGCGAGCGTTATGGCAGCAGAAGCTGACTTGGCTCGCGCCAAAGCCGAAGCCGCTCGAGCTCGGGCCGAAGCGCGACGTATTGCATCTGAAGCAAATCGCATGGGGGCAGAGGCTGTGGCTTCTGCCGCAGGAGCGCGGCAGGCTGTAGCGCTGGCTAATCAAGCGCGCGCCGAAGCACGCGGACGAACGCTGAGTGTCGCTGTCGCGACTGAACAAGTGGCCACCCAGTCGGATTTGGTGGTCCAAGCCCAAGCTTCCTTGCGGGCTGCAGAGGCTGCCAATCAGGTCGCAGAAGCGGATCGCAGTCGCTTTGCAGCATTGGCCAAGCAAGGCTTTGTGTCGCAAGCTCGCATGGACCAAGTCGAAGCCCAAGCCAGTGCCGCTGCTGCCCGTGTGGCCGAAGCGCGCGCGGCAGTTGCGGTGTCCCGTCAACAAGTGGCGGTTCTAAGCGCCTCACGCTCTAAATCGAGTAATGATGTCGGGTCCGCAGGTGCAGGCGCGCTGGGCGCTCAATCGGGCGCCGAAAGTGCTGCCGCCAGGGCGCAAGCTGCAGCCGCTGGGGCCGTATCGGGGCGCAGTGCTATTGGATCGGCGGCAGCTTCTATTCAGGCCTCCGATGCAGCCGTCTTGGCCGCGCAAGCCCGGCTAGACGCTGCCAAACTTGGACAAGGCTATACGCAAGTCACCGCACCAATCTCTGGCGTCGTTGCCAACCGCACCGTGCAGGTGGGCCAATTGGTGCGCCCCGGCACCATTATGATGGCGCTTGTACCCCTTGATCAGGTTTATGTGGTCGCCAACTTCAAGGAGACCCAGATTGGGAAATTGGCACCGGGACAGAAGGTAAGTTTCAAAGTCGATGCTTTCCCCAATCAAAGGGTCACAGGTACGATTGAAAGTGTCGCACCGGCGTCAGGCTCTCAGTTTTCGCTTCTGCCGACAGATACCGCTACCGGCAACTTCACGAAAATTGTCCAACGGGTTCCTGTTCGGATCATGATTGACCCAGAGTGGCGGGAAAAAGGCATTTTACGTCCGGGCCTCTCGGCGGTGGTTGACGTGGACACGCGAAAGATTGAGCCTGCCGCCAAGGTCGCCCAGAAGTGAGCGGGGAGGCCCCCACGGCCACAACGTCACCCCCACTGCCGGGGCCGGGCGGACTGATCTATCCTAAGCCAACAATTGGCCTATGGATTGGCTTTGCCTGCATGGCTTTAGGCAATTTCATGGCCATTCTGGACATTCAAATCGTAGCAAGCTCGCTGCGTGAAATCCAAGCTGGTGTGTCGGCCAGCGCGGATGAATTGGTCTGGATCCAGACCTCGTATTTGGTCGCAGAAGTGATTGCCATCCCACTGTCCGGTTTTATGGGGCGGGCCCTGTCGATCCGGAATTTGTTCACGGCGGCCGCTCTTGGCTTTACCTTGGCTTCTCTGGGCTGCGCTTTTGCACAGAACATCGAGACCTTGGTTTTCTTTCGGATCATCCAAGGCTTCATGGGTGGGTTCATGATGCCCACAACTTTTGCCGCAGGCTTTTTGCTATTTGCGGAAAAGGATCGTGCGACCGTCAATGTGATGATGGGGATGATTATGACGTCGGCACCAGCGATGGGGCCGGCTTTGGGAGGCTTTATCACCAGCGCGCTCGGCTGGCATTGGCTGTTTTTGGTCAATTTGTTGCCGGGAATCATCTGCGCGGTCGGCTGTTTCATGCTGATCCCGCTTAAGACCCCCGATTGGCCGTTATTGCGACGGATTGATATCATCGGACTTATAGCTCTGGCGGTCTTCCTCGGCTCGTTAGAGATTGTGTTAGAAGAGGGACCGCGACAAGGCTGGCTTGCCAGCAGCGAGATTGGCTTCTTCTTGGCCGCAATGTTGACAGGCGGTGGCGTGTTTTTCTGGCGCGCTTTCACCTTGGAAGAGCCGATCGTCAAACTCGATGCCTTTACAGACAGGAATTTTGCTGTCTGTGCGCTTCTTGCCTTCACAGTCGGTATTGGACTGTACGGCTCGGTCTATCTGCAACCGTTATTCTTGGGGCAAGTACGTGGCTATAACGCGCTCCAAATCGGGCAGGTCATGTTTGTGACCGGTGTGTTCATGCTGCTTAGCGCGCCGTTTGCCCGTCAAATCATCATGCGGGTTGATCCAAGACTTGCAATTTTTGTGGGGGCAAGCCTTGTTGGTGGCTCTTGCCTCTTACAAGCCCATTTGACCGCACAATCGAGCTTCTGGGACTTCTTTTGGCCGCAGGCGATGCGCGGAAGTGGTTTGATTCTGTGCTTTGCTACCTTGTCGACCATCGCCTTGGGTACAATGCCGCCAGACAAAATCCAAAGCGCATCTGGCCTCTTTAATCTGACCCGGAATCTAGGCGGCGCGATTGGTTTGGCGGTATTGTCGACCATGAATGACTATTTCACCGTATTCCATCGTACCGAATTAGGGTCTGCCATGAATGTCGGTGACCCACTCCTCGCAGATCGACTGGCAGCGTCTGCGGCCAATCTGGCGGCGCATGGCGTCGCGAATCCGGAGACAGCGGCCTTGGCCCAGCAGATTCAGTTACTTAACCGAGAAGCGGCGGTCATGACGTTCAATAATCTGTTCATTTTGATCGCTGGCTTTTTGGCCTTGTCGATCTTGGTGATCCCATTGTTGGCGCGTGCAAATCCCAATCAAGGGTCTGGTGATGTTCATTAGGCCATTGCTCGTGCGGCAAAGTCCTTGGGGGTCCCCGCTCTGCGCTACCGCTTCGGCGGGGATGACGGGGGTTGGGCTCTCCCCTCTCCCAATGGGAGAGGGGACGGGGGTGAGGGTCTCACACTCGCAGTGATTGCGAGCTGATGGCCGATCCTAAGTCACAGAACACAATGAGTTTTGCGCGTGCAAGCCCTCACCCCTTACCCCTCTCCCAGTGGGAGAGGGGAGTGCGCAGAGATAAAAACTTATCCCCCTCCCATCAAACCGCCCATAACCTAAGCCCATCTTCGACGAGAGGGCGTTGTTGCTGCAGCGGTGACACCGGTTGGGGATGGGTAAGCGGGGTTAATCGGGGCAGACGTGGCTGCTTCGTGTTTTCATGAGGATTAGCTGTTCTCATGCCCGGTGTGCTCAAGACCGACTGCCGTGTGAAGCCGGAGGTCAAGTCTTTCACTAGGCTTGAATCAAAACTCACGGGATCTCCTTGAGTGGGTTCTAAACCCACTCTTTAAAAGGTCTTCATGTACAGGCGGGGGAAATGAAACCACAGAGGAGGGCTCATGATCCTCCCTTGGGCACACAGACTTATTTCAGCCGGGGCGCATGGTTTGCGTCGTATTCCGGGCCAGTCCGTTAATCTGGCCCACCCCCTATTTGGCGCACACCACGCGCCCCGGCCCCTCACTAAGGTGCACCCCCGGCGGTTTCCGCGCGGGGCTAAAGGTGTGGGCATGATCATTCATTACAGTTTTCCTGCAACGAAGTTGCCAACATCGCTTGACCCGCTGAGGGGAGGAGTCTATCACGCCCGCCTTGCCGACGCGGTGACGCATCGGTTTGAGGAAACAGCGCGGGCGTAGCTCAGTCGGTTAGAGTACCGGCCTGTCACGCCGGGGGTCGCGGGTTCGAGCCCCGTCGCTCGCGCCATTCCTTCCCCCGCCTGGTGTGAGCTTGCTCCACCAAGGCGGTGGCGGGAGGGTTCGATTTCAAATCATCCCTCAACCGGTTTCGTTACCAATCAGATTTGTTAAAGCTGGTCTTCTAACCTAGTTGGGATTTGTTCGGTGTGCTGTTTCGCCGATCCCAAGCCGATAGAGCTGTTTTCACGACCACCAATTGGACAATCAATGTCATGCCATCCATCGGATAGAGGCCAATAGATTCGGTGAATGCCATCGCCGTTATCGCCGTGAAGATTCCAACTGCCGGCATCATGGCTGGCTGTCTGCCAGCCTGTAGCAGGATTTGAAGCCAGGTCCGGGCAAAGGTTAAGCCGACCAGGATCAAGCCAACGAGGCCCAGTTGTAAGCGAATATCTATTGGTGTGGAATGCGCGTCTGGTGGCCGAAAGCCTTCCATCATGGACTCAACTCGGTCCACGGGGCTGGTCAAGGATGTATCCGTCCAAAACGCTTGATAGCCCCAGCCAAACCACGGCCTCTGGGCAATTGGTTCGGCCAACGCACGCCAGATGTCGGTGCGGCCTGTCAGGGTTGGGGCTTTGCCCAAAAGCTGGAATACAAGGGGAGCAAGAATGGTGACTATGAGAAACAAGGCCGCAAGGCCAGTTACCACCGCCCAAACCGACAGGACAGCGGCACTGGGATGCCTTTGAGCGAGCCACACAGCCACGGGAATCGCCATGGCAAGCCCCGTCACCAGAATTGCCGTCGTCGCCTCGCTCTTGAATACACACAGGACGATGATGATCAGGGCCGGGACCGTCCAAATGGCGGCTTTGGGTTGCATCAGCGCATAGCCCATGACCCCACCTGATGCCACAGCCATGGCGACACCCAATGTTTGCTTGAAGCTCCAGATACCCGACCAAGCACCGGGGTAGATTTCGGTCATAACACCCCATTGTGGGGTAAGGATTGCAAGGCCAGCCGATATGACTGCTTGGAAAGTGAATAGGCATGCAAGGACCCGTGCGAGGCGCAGCCAACTCAAATACTGGCTGATCATACAGGCTGCGCCATAGGTCACGCACATCAATAAGCCCTGACGAAACGTCAGGTCAGGTTGGTTCGACCATTGGAAGCTGGCAAGAGTCCATAGAATGAACAGGAAGAACGGGCCGCCGACCAACGCCGTCCGCAGCGCCATCTGGGGCCTGTAGGCCACCGCTAGGGCGGTCAAGAGCACCGTGGGGGCATAGATCAAGAGCGACCAACTCGGCGCCTCTTTCAGATGCTGTATCTTCATCACAAAGGCGACTGTCGAGCCAAAACAGCAAAACAGATAAAGAGCGATCGCAAGGTCTATCAGAATGATAGGGAGGCGATTGTCAGGATTGCCCACACCGGTTGGCGCATCGACCGGGGGCTTCCCTGTCAATGAACGCATGCGGGCGAGAGAGTTCGCCGCTGGATGATATAAAGGCCTGCTCACGCTTCATTCTATAAACCGAAATGCTGAAAGTCTTATCAACAAATCCATTGATGTTGCGACTAATAGGAAGGGGCTGCACAAGAGTGCCGAGTGCGCTTCCCCATTGCCTTTGTCCGCCTTAAGCAGGAAGTCTGGTATAAGACGCAAATGGGGTAGTGGATATGGAATGGGGCTGGGACAATGCACGCGCGATCCTCGGAGCGGGTTTGATCATCGCATTGTGTTGGGCGATGAGCGAAAACCGTAAGACATTCCCCTGGCGGCTGGCCCTAGGTGCGATGGCGGTGCAAGCCTTTCTTCTGGTTCTCCTGTTTGCGGTTCCCGCCTCACAAGGCTTCTTGAATGGCGTCAATGCTGCGGTTGATGGTCTCAATGCTGCAACGATTGAAGGCACCAAGTTTGTGTTCGGCTATTTGGGAGGCGGAGAGGCCCCCTATCAATTGGCGAAACCGGGTGCGCCACCGCCGTTTGTTTTTGCGTTTCAAGTTCTGCCACTTATCCTCGTTATCTCGGCCTTGTCGGCTGTGCTGTGGCATTGGAAAATCCTCCAATGGATCACGCGGGGCTTTGGCTATCTGTTTGAAAAGTCCATGGGGTTGGGTGGGGCATCGGCTTTGGCTACAGCGGCCAACATCTTCATGGGCATGGTGGAAAGCCCAATTGTGATCAAAGGCTATCTCGATAAGCTCTCGCGCTCAGAGCTATTCATGATGATGGTAGTGGGTCTCGCCACGGTCGCAGGCTCAACCATGGTTGCCTATGCCGCGATCTTGTCACCAAGCTTACCAAATGCGGCAGGTCATGTGTTGGTCGCATCCATCATCACGGCACCGGCCGGGATTTTGCTGGCCCGCATCATGATTCCAGAACAACCCGGCCAGTATATGGATGGCATGGATTATAGCTCAGCCCTGAAATATGAATCGACGATGGATGCCATCACCAAGGGCGTACAGGACGGCATGATGGTCGTCGTCAATGTTGGTGCCTTCTTGTTGGTGTTTGTGTCCTTTGTCTGGATTGCCAACGGACTTCTGACCGTTTTTGGCGATCAATGGGGTGGCCCACTGAACTTACAGCGTATCTTTGGCTACCTCTTCTCGCCGCTCGCATGGATCATCGGCATTCCAGCAGAAGATATGCAGAAGGCAGGCGGCCTATTTGGCTCAAAACTCTTCCTCACTGAGTTTGTCGCCTTTATTGAACTCGGCAACATCCCCGTGGCAGATTTGAGTGAACGCTCGCGCATGATCATGACCTATGCCTTGTGCGGTTTTGCCAACGTCGGCTCTATCGGGATCATGACGGGCGGCATGACGGTTTTGATGCCCGAACGGCGCAATGAAATCCTCAAGCTTGCGTGGAAGGCCTTGATCCCGGGCTTTTTAGCGACCTGTCTTTCAGCAACCATTGTGGCGGCTTTGCCCATGGGTGTGTTTGTCCACTAACGATCAAAGGCTTTGTGATGAAACTTTATACCGCTAAGCTCGCCCCCAATCCGCGCCGGGTCCACATGTTTCTGGCGGAGAAGGGATTGTGGGATACGGTGGAACGGGTTCAGCTGGATCTCGCTACTGAGACGAAAGTGCCCGACCATTTGGGCCGAAACCCGTTGGGTCTGGTGCCGGTGTTGGAATTGGATGACGGCCGCTTTTTGACCGAAAGCCGCGCCATTTGCTCATACCTAGAACATCTCCACCCAGAGCCCAATCTTATGGGCGAGACGCCGGAAGAACGAGCCTTCATCGAGATGTTTGACCGCCGGGTTGAATGGGGAGTCCTCCTGCCTTTGGCTAATTGGGTTCGCCACGGCCATCCGGGCCTTGCAGTGCTGGAAAAGCCGCAAATTCAGGACTATGCCGAAGCCTCAGCTGAGAAAGCAAAAGCGGCCATGGTGTGGCTGGATGCCGATTTGGCCGAGCGCGACTATGTGGCGGGAAATCGCTTTACGATTGCGGACATAACTGCATTCGCAGCGATTGAGTTCTCCCGGCTGGTCAAGTTTAGGCCGTGGGAGATCCACCCCAATATTGCGCGCTGGCGTGATGCCGTGAAGGCGCGGCCGTCAGCAGATGCTGCCTTAGCCTAATGTTCGGCTCAGACAATCAGGCACCGGCCCATCCTCGCGTCTTGGAAGCCATGTTGGCAGCCAATGAGGGCCGCTGTGGCAGCTATGGCGATGATCCGTGGACTGCCCGGGCGCTCGACCTGCTTTATGCTGTGTTTGAGACCCGTGACCTCGATGCCTATTTTGTAGGAACCGGCGGGGCAGCCAATGGCTTGGCTTTGTCCGCCCTATGCCCGCCGTGGGCCGCGATTTTGGCCCATCCCCATGCCCATGTGCTGGAGGATGAAGGCAACGGCCCTGAATTCTTCACCAGCGGCTCTCGCCTCGTGGCTTTGGGTTCGACCGGGCTTCTGGTTCAGCCTGAAGATGTTGAGGCGGCTGGCACACGGCACAGCCCGGACTTTGTTCATGGGTTGCAGCCGCGCGCTGTCACGCTGACCAATTTGAGCGAGACGGGTCAGACCTACAGTCCAGATCACCTGCGGGCGATCAGTGCTGTCTGCAAGAAGCAGGGCTGGGCTTTGCATGTCGATGGGGCTCGCTTTGCGAATGCGGTGGTAGGGACAGGTGCTTCCGCGGCGGAGTTGTCTTGGCGGGCAGGGGTCGATGCATTGAGCTTTGGTTTGACCAAGAATGGTGCAGTGGCTGCTGAAATCCTGATCCTTTTTGGCGCTGCACGCTCTCCAGCAGCAGCCTATCTGCGTAAGCGGGCCGGGCAACTTTTTTCCAAGCACCGGTATTTGACGGCGCAAGCTGTCGCTATGCTTGAAGGAGATTTATGGCTGGAACTCGCCGGTCATGCCAATCAGATGGCGCATGACCTTGGCGAGCGTTTTGAGCGGGCAGGGGCAAGCTTGGCCGCCCCTGTCATGGGCAATGAAGTGTTTGTGCGGCTCAACGCAAGCAAGGTTTCGGCTCTTCAGGCCGCTGGCGTGAGTTTCTATCCCTGGGCGACATTAGGGGAGGATGTGTATCGGTTTGTCGCATCCTGGCAGACAACAACGGAAGCTGTGGACACCGTCGCAAGTGCGTTGGCCTAAATCACCGCTTTTTGGTTTGAGCCATGTGGGCGGCATAAAGCGAAATGGCAGAAGCGGCAGAGACATTCAGGCTTTCCATTTGCGGATTAATGGGGATACGCGCCAATCGGTCGCACCGTTCCCCCACCAGATGGCGCAGCCCTTTGCCTTCTGCTCCCATGACCAAGACCACGGGCGAGCCATCCAGTACGTCGGCTAAATCATGCTCGGCTTCACCTGAAAGCCCGACGGTCATCCAACCATCTTCGGCCAATTGTACAATCGTTTGGGCGATGTTCACCACACGGACATCGGGCACCATCTCAATGCCACCGACAGCCGCTTTGGCCAAGGAGCCTGTGATTGGTGGAGCTTTGCGGTCCTGTTGGATGATTGCGCGCACGCCAAAGGCCGCTGCAGAACGGAAGATCGCGCCGATGTTTTGGGGGTCCGTGACTTGGTCTAAGATCAAGGCAATGCCGTCAGCGTTTGGCAGAGCTTGGTCGAGGCCAATGCTTTCAAGCGGGTGCACGCGCACGGCAATGCCTTGATGGACGGCACCGGGCGGCAAAAGTGCAGAGAGGCTTTCGCCATCGGTCAGGGCAATCTTGCTCTTGTCGATCTGAGTGTCTTCAAGGCCTTCGAGCGTATTGCGGGTCGCGCGAAGCTCCAGCACTTTGCGCTTGGGATTGGCAAGAGCAGCGAGCACGGCATGCGTGCCATAAATCCACATGCTGCCATCGGTCGGCTTATCCTCGCGAGGCGGGCGTGGACCTTTAGCTTTCCAGGGGGTACCCGCTGGCCGGTCACGACCAGCATCTCGGCCACCATCGCGGCCACCCTCTTTTGGACGAAAACGTGAATTCTTAGTCATGACGTTCTTTTAACGGGAAAACGTCGCCGCTGTCGCCTACAAGGGCTGCGGAAACTCGTTTGAGGACGTTTGGGAGATTGACGAATATGCTGACACAAAAACAAGGATTGGGCCTAGGGGCTGGGATTGGGCTGGGTGCAGCTCTCGTGCTGGGCCTTCAACCTGTCGCTGCCCAAGGCGAAGCGCAAGCCCGCTTGTTAGAATTAGATGGTGTGGTTGGCCAAGTTGAGATTCGCACCTCCCCGGGGGCTGCATTTAATGTCCAAGTGACTCCCGGAGCCAAATTATCGGCGACGACGGAGCGAGATGGGATTACGCTACGTGTTAAAGGCCCAATCCAGGGCAGAATGCGCACAAATTGTAGCAACTACACCCAGAGCGGCCAGCGCGTTGAAGAAATCAAGATTGATGGGGTGCGGTATAAGGCAGAGGATTTGCCCAAGATTGTCGTGACTGGGCCAAGCTCTATGGGTCTTAGAATCAAGCGCTCTATGGTCCGTGGTAAGGCTGGCGATGTCGGTGGGGCCACGATTACGATGATTGGCTGTGGTGATTTTGCATTGGGCAAAGTCGCGCGCAATCTTGAACTTACCATCGCAGGCTCAGGCGATTTCCGCACCGAAAGCGTGGGCGGTAATTTGACTGCCAGTTTGGCAGGCTCGGGCAATTATAAAACGGGGCCTGTCAAAGGTGCCGTGAAATTAGATGTTGCCGGATCAGGCGATACCGAAATTGGCTCCATCGGTGGGCGCACCGAGATTAACTTGGCTGGATCTGGCGACATTCAAATTGGTCAAGTCCAGACAGATATTCAAATCAATCTTGCGGGCTCTGGCGATACCATTGTGAAAAGCGGACGTTCAGGTCTCAAGGCTAATTTGGCTGGCTCTGGCAATGTTCGTCATGGCGGCACAGTGATTAACCCGCAGATCAACATCATTGGGTCGGGAGATGTTTCGGCTGCCAAATTGGAAGGAACCCCGCGTGTGACCAAGCTGGGCTCTGGCGGCTTCAAGGTCGACTAGCTTGAAATGAGGCGATTGACGGGGTGGGCTTGTGTGCCAAAACAGGCTCATCTTGCAGTTATGTGAAACTCATCTGCTTGATCACAGCCAATCGCCATTGCGTTTAGAGCGACCATCGCTATAACGCGGCCCTTCCAGAGCGGCTTGCCGTGCCTGATGCATGAAGTGTGTCATGTCCAGCAAGCGGGTTTGGAACTCCTGAAACGCCGTTGCGGTATGTGCTG
>VYLK01000306.1_pt1 | contig 19523 bp, 21 predicted proteins | sample 5114321 | NCBI WGS metagenome assembly VYLK01 (sample SAMN12291792, study PRJNA351875) | freshwater metagenome | isolation source: freshwater lake | place: USA: Michigan, MSU2 Lake | collected 2011-08-16
CCCCCATTGTAAAGCGATCCGTGATGCCAGCATTAACCAGATTTAAAAAGATCCAGATGTTCTGGTATTGCATTTCATTTTCAAAGCCTACCCGTTCGGTTGAAAGAGATTCCGGGTTGCCTGAGGGTTATCGCCATATCCCCGGCCCCCGTTAGGCTGGCTACGCAGAATAGGGATGAGTTTCTGAACTTCACTTTTTGGGATCGAGATGGTCCCCATCTTTTCCGTGCGTAGCTGACTAGCTTGCTGTTTCTGGGATACGCGTGTACCAACGTACTCATTTCCATCACGCGTCTCAATCAGGTAGAAGACAGAATCCTGATGACTCTGGCGTGCGCGGTAGATACACACGCGAGCAGAAAAAATGCTAAATAGTGCCGCGCAACGAACATGAAACGGAAGTAACATCTTTTTTAAGAAGATGCGAAGGCAATTTACCCTTGCAATTGCAGAGGATCTGGAAATGCAGAAAAATAGTCTGCTAGCAACCAAAACTAGTTTTAGTTGCCCACAGCCACGTTGGCATTTCATCTGTTTTTAATCTGATAGATTGAAATTGTTGAACTTTCAAACCGGGCGAAAAAGAAATCCTGAACAGATCGGTCGGTGGCTTGCCATTTCAAGCCGAGTATTTCGCAACTATCTTTTGTTTGAACCGCTCTACGGAAAGGACAAATCTGCGAACGCACCCGTGGTTGAACCTATACCCGATTCTTTGAATCGATTAGGATGGTAACTGGGCCGTCGTTTACCAGGTGTACCTGCATATCTGCGCCAAATTCACCCGTCTGTACAGCACTCCCAAGATGCTCCTCCAGTTTTCGGACAAATTTTTCGTATATGGGTATAGCAATCTCCGGCCTTGCCGCTTTCAAATACGAGGGTCGGTTTCCTTTCCTGGTGGATGCATGAAGCGTGAACTGACTCACAACAAGCAAACTGCCCCCTACATCCTTTACGCTCAGGTTCATCACGCCATTGGCATCATTAAAAATACGCAGGTTAACAATTTTAAGGGAAAGCCAATCAATGTCCTCTACCATATCCGCATCCTCAATACCAACAAGTACCACTAATCCACCCCGGATACTGGCTCTCACTTGCCCTCCGATCTCCACCGAAGCCGAAAGTGCACGCTGAATCACAACAATCATCTTAATCTTTGGGCGGAAGATAATCCAGCGGAAGCATATCTGCTATTTTCTCGGACCAGGCCCAGTATCTTTCTAAAATAACTGCCCTTTGCGGATCAAAAAAACCATTGCCAAACAACCGGACAGGTTCAAGAAAATTGAGTTGGGAATGCTGGCGTACATCTTTTTCGCCATATGGCGGGATGTAATTCAATTCCCTTTTTTCACGCACATATCGAATATCAAGTGTACCAACATATCGAACAACGGAATCCTGCTTCTCTCCAAACAATTCGTGACCCTTCAACAAGTTTGGTTCCAGAACCCGGATCACTTTGCTTTTGCGATCTTCATTTCGGTAGAATGCAAGGCTATCGATGATCCAGGAGGTTGCACTTATGGCGTTACCCTCCAGTGCCAATTTTGTCAACCGCTGCAGATTTACGTTTATCCGCTCCTGGTCCATCCTACTTTTATTTTCGTGTTCGCGGATGACGCGAACCTCAAAGCCTTCTTGCTGTAAACTATTTGCCTGTATCAACCGCATAAAATGGAGAACGGAGCCTTTATATGCCCGTTTGCGTTCGCGTACCCATCTGATAGAATCGGCAGCATTTTCCGGCTTCATTTGCAGATACTGTGGTATCCCAAAAATCAGGCTCATACCAGTTTTATAATTGACCTCAAATTGCACCAGGTAGTAGTACAAACGGTAGCCCAACGCCTTATTTTCAATCTGAATGGGCGCTAACGTATGTGCATACAACGAATTTGTTTCCAGATCGCGAAAGAGATGAATGTCTTTAGGATTAAGGATTTCGCACCGTCTGGCGTTGGCCGTTTCGCCCAGAAATAATCGTTTGAATTCACGGTAGTTCCTTGCCCTGCCGAGTGTGTCGGGCTTGACAATCAACTCTGTTAGCTTCTTCGGAAGGATACGGATAGCAACTTGTACCTCCTGCTCACGCTGCAGCGTAAAATCAAGCGCCTGCTGGTACGTTTCATACCCGACATACGTTACAGTAAGTTCATACTTCCCTGGTGAAAACTGCCCAAAAGAGAAAAATCCGTTTGCGTCTGTACTTGCCCCTATAGTCGTATTTGCAAAAAACACATTCACAAAGGGAATCGGTTCGTTAGATTCCGCATCCACTACACGGCCTGATACGCGCGTGGATTGCGCAACCACAGAAGGTAAGAAACCGAAAAGTGCAAGCAGGATCAGGCTAAAACGCCTGTAATTCTTTGGACTCGTGAACATAGCATCCCGGACTTTTTTTCATGGCCAACTGCCGCATGGCGCGTGCAACTTTGATTGATTCGATACCCCGATACGCTATCGGGATCAGGAAGCCAAACCAACGGTCGAATTGTTTGGCCGCATCTTCTCCTGGTCGGTTTTCTTTCCTCGGCCCCAACAGCAGTGAGGGCCGGAAAATATGGATAGAGGTAAACGCAGTCTGGCGGATTTTTTCCTCGACTTCGCCTTTCGTGCGATTATAAAAAATCATGGATCGGTGATCAGCACCCAGCGCGGTAACCAGCAGGAACTGACTTGCCCCGCGCTTCAATGCCCACGCGGCCAGCGCCAGCGGTAAATCATGATCTACTTTCCGGAAGGCAGCCTTGCTGCCTGCCGCTTTGATGGTGGTTCCCAGACAGCAGAAAACATCGTCTACCCGTGTCACGGGTAATGTCTCCCAATCCGAAAAGTCAGTCAGGATTACCGTGAGGCGGTCGCGGGCAGCCAGTGGTTTGCGTGCCAGTACCACCACCTGTTCGTAGTACGAATCGGCCAGCAGGAGGTCCAGCAACTGGCTTCCCACCAAACCGGTGGCTCCCGCTATACATGCAATTTTACTCATCGTATTGCCTTTAACATTTCGGTTAATTCCTGTTGCAGAGATCGGGCTTTATCTTTGGCATACCAGGCGTGCACCTCTTCAACCCAGTTTTCGTGCGGCAAGCCGCCACGTTTGCCTGCATCAACAATTTGCTGGGCCACTGCGGGGCGGGGTCCCCAGTTGGCCAATTCAACAAAACGTTCGTTCATGATGATTAGCTTGGGTATTGAGCGCGTGCCGTGATAAAGGTATTGATCCATCAGGGCTGGATGCTCATCGCGCAAAACGATTCGAAGCTCAATCAGGTGATTGACACGGGCAGCCAGAGCAAGCGCAGGAACACTCTGGGCTGCATCGCCACACCACCCTTCCGAGATCACCAACCAGCGCTGGGGGTTTACGATGGACGTCAGTGTTTCGTGTAAATGCGAGGAAAACTCAAATGTTTTTTCAACCCGCCGCATCCGCTGCATGTTCAGCTTTGCGTACTGAACCATTTTATCCGACTGATCGGGTCCTGTTGTCTGATTGTTCTTCAAAAGTTCCTCCAGGTGGGTACGATACTCGCTGTACGTAAAACCAGCGTTCCAGGCTTCAACTGTCGAGACAGGTGCCCTCATCATATCAACTTTCGGGTGGCATAAAATCTTCTCACGAACGCTAGAAAACCTGCTGTATTTCTTTTTTGAGCTCCGAAATAGCGTGGGCGATCGGATCTACGCCTTTTTGATTTGAAATCTCAAAAATGCGCTTGGCCAAATCCAGGCTGGTAGCGGTTGCGCCAACCTGTGTTGCCGCTTCATTGATCAGCACGGTAAGATCTTCTTTTGATCCCTTGATCAGGCTCCACACCTGCTCACTCATATACACCTGCTGCGAAACATTGTGGTTGTATTCATTGCGGATTTCATCCAACAAAACTTTCTGAAAATCCCGGGCTGAGTAGGCCGGATCATTGAGCCTCACCAACAGGTTCTGAGGCGCGATACGCTCCAGGAATAACGTCATCCGCTCATACGCCTGAAGGCGGGCAGGCAGAATCGTTTCCAGTGCTCGCGAGCGCACCTCCAGCCTACGGAGGTCCACTTCCCTGGCAAGAAATGAACGGACCATCAAAAAAGCACCATACAACACGAGAGCGGCTGGCAGTAAGATCAATCCAAATTGCACAAAGGCATTCATAGGCGTTAATTAGGTGGAAAATTAACTATTTTTCGAAGTTTGTTGTTATGCAGCCATGTTTACCGCAGTTCAGCCAGTAACCCTTTCCAAGCGCGCCGCCGAAGAAGTTAAGAAAATCATGGAAACCAAGAATATCCCCGCCGGATATTGCCTGCGTGTCGGTATTCGCGGAGGTGGTGGATGTGGCGGTGCTCATCTTATCATCGGGTTCGACAAACCGCGGGAATCGGACCTCCAGTATGCCTCTGCCGGTGTGGACCTGATCGTAGACAAAAAACATACGCTCTATGTGGTTGGCAAAGAGGTTGACTTCTATGAAGGTGCAGATGCCCGGGGTTTTCTTTTTACCGATTCGGATCGGTTGGAAAACTAAACAGCCCATTCCTCCGGTTTGTACCGTCGGGATCACAAACGGAGCCGCGCTTCACTCACCGACACACTGGCCGTACGACAAACACCCCCAATAGGTGGATTGAACTTTGAGATTTTTACCTCCACCCGTTGGGCAGAAGAAAACTGCCCGAGAACTCTGCGGGCGATGGCATGACCTACGGTTTCCAATAACTTTGATGGTTTTTCCATCTCCGCCTTGACAATGGCATACAGGTCTTCATAGTTGATCGTGCCTGTCAGATCATCTTCGAAGGCACGTTCTTCAAAGGCTGTAGCCACGGTAACATCAACCTGAAACTTGTTTCCGGAGCTTCTTTCGTGCGGATAAACGCCGTGATAGGCGTGGAACTCCAACCCTTCGAGTGATACGGTTCCGATCATTCAAGTTCATCGAAAAATGACTTCTGCGCCACAACCTCCGCGACAGTCACTGTTGTTTCGGTGAGTACCGTTTGTTTAACGGATTCCACAGAGCGCTCGGGCATTTCGTGTTTGTTGGGATATAGTACCTTCTTCGTCTCCTTCTTGGCCTCACTAAGTAACTCCTCGGGTTTGAAGCCTGAATGTTGTGCACGCGCCCGAGCCATACGATCGAGGGTATCCGTGGCGATTCGCTGCACGTCTGCAAGTAAATTATCGCGCTGCTGTTCAATAGACTTATAGTGCTGGGCCAATTCTTTGAGGCGATCCTCCATTTCCTCCAGCATCTGCCGCGAGAGTGTTTCGGCTTCCTCTAACGTATCCTTCGCACGCAGCCGTGCTTCATTGAGCAACGACTCCGCCTTCAGCTGGGTTTCCCGGAGATGCAGGTCTGCTGCCTTGTGGGCTTGTTCCACCACGCTGGCACCCGTCTCTTCAGCGGTTTTCAGTGTCCTGTAAAGTGATGACTCCACTTCGCGTAATTTGCTCACTTCGCGCTCGGCCAACTCAAGTTTGATTTTGTGTTCTTTGAGTTCGTCAACTGTGCGTTCCCATTCCTGAGATAAAGACAACAGAAAGGCGTTGACTTCGTCTTTATCGTACCCGCGCAAGGTTCGTTCGAACGTCTTTTGGCGGATTTCTAATGGCGTAACTTTCATGACTGTTTAGTTGGTGGTGGTTTCAGGTTGAAGCGAAAATTTCCAAACCGCAAGAGTGCAATCATCGCCGGCGCTGATAAATTGTTGAGTTGCTGGCAGCCACAGCAGGCGGTTGACAGATGTGCCATGGCCGGCATGCCGGCTTTTATCAATTACTTTGAGCAGCCGGGCTTCGTTCGCACTCCATACCTTAATCGACTTATCCATGCTACAAGTTACGAAAAATTGGCCGTCCGGACTAAAAACGATGTGGTTAAGGGCAAACAAATGGGCCACCAGTTCCACACCGGGATGATAATTCGCACCGGGATTCCAGGCGCGCAGACGAGCATCGCGGCCACCGCTCAACAGCAGCGAATAGTCGGGTGAGAAGGCCAGGGTAAACACAGAATTTGCATGTGCGCGCCACTCCTGGCGGAGGGCACCGGTTTGCGCATCGACTACCCGGATAAAATGATCGCTGTAGCCAACCAGCAGTTCATTCCGGCCCGGATGATAAGCCAGCGTACGGGCACTCCGATTCGACAACGACAGGCGATGCACAACAGACCACGACGGCAGGTGAACGACTGCGAGGGAACCATCGCCCAGCGCCACCCACAGGTGCTCACCAATCGCCAACATATCAAAAATTGCCGCATCGGTCAGACGCAGCGAGCGGATCTCCACCTTTCGCTGCCAGTCAACTTCGTGCAGTCCTTCGAAATTTTGACCGATGAGTAACTGGTGCGACTGGGGTTCGTACGCCATGGCATACACGGATCGGGGTAGTTGTGCCACCAAATAACCCTTATCTGGCTCCCCGAGGCGCCAACGCACCACACTACCGTTGCCATCGGCAGAAAAGACATCTTCACCACCCGGTGAACCCAGCAGCGCATATACACAGTTGCGGTGCCCGGTAAGGGTATGTTGCCTCTGCACACCAATGGAACGACTATCCATGTTTTTTATCATCCGATTAATTCACAAAATTGGGGCAATAACAGCAGGATACCAATGCCCATAATCAATATTTACGAGCAGGAAAACGGAGCATGGGCGGTATGGAAAATCACCGAGTCAGAGGTAACACTGACACTGCTCTCCTCTGAACACTGCCCCGCCAACATCACCCACCCCACCAAGCGCGCTGAATTCCTCGCTGCCCGTATTTTGCTACGTGAAATCTGCACCCGAATGGCAATTCCCTTTCGGGGATTGCACAAAGACCGCCACGGAAAACCATTTTTAACGGATGCCGACTGGCAGATATCACTGACGCATTCGTATCCCTACGTGGCCGTGCAAGTGCAACGCCATGATCCTGTGGGTATTGATCTCGAGCAGCCCAAACCGAAGCTGTATCGCATTGCCTCCCGGTTCCTGTCGGCAGCCGAATTGGCTGATGCCGGCACTGATTTGATCAAACTCTGTATATACTGGTCTGCAAAAGAAGCCCTTTTCAAAATCGCGGGCACACCGGGGGTCATTTTTTCGAAAGACCTGTTTATTGAACCGTTCAGCTGCAACTCGGCAGGAATTTTGAGTAGTTACATCCAGACTGCACCTGCCCGCAGCGTACGACTCCAATACCGAAACGAACCCGATTACGTGTTAGTCACTACCCAATCCGTAACCACTGTATGAAACTCCTGACCTTCCTTTGCGCCTTCCTGCTCTGCGGACACCTGCGCGCCCAAAAAAACGTGTCCGACTTCCAATTACAAGATGTCGTGAGTGGACAGCCCTTTTCGCTGACAAGCCTGATAGCCCGTAAAGGCGTTGTCCTTGTGTTTACGGGCAACGAGTGTCCCTTCGACAGTTACTACCGCGAGCGCCTGCGCTCGCTTATTCAGCAATATGAAAAAACAATCGCTTTCGTATTCATCAATTCATACGGGGAACCAACCGAAAGTGCGGAGGCCATGAAAACCGAATTTGCCACCTGGCAACTGCCCGCACCCTATCTGGCCGACAAAGACCAAAAGGTACTTTCGATTTTCGAAGTAAGAAAAAGCCCCGAAGTTGTCGTTCTGAAACCCGGCTCGGGAATGTTCACTTCCATGTACCAGGGTGCCATTGACGACAGCCCGCAGGCAGCCGAATCGGTGGAGGTTTCATACCTGTCTGATGCACTCGAAGCGCTGCTCACTGGTGGCACTCCGCCCACCGGAGCACGCGCGGTGGGCTGTACAATCCGGAGAAAGTGACGCACGCCCCCGTGCTGGCCGGATTGAACTGCCCGAGAAAATTTTAGTCTGGCAGGTTAGACGCCCAGATCGCCTCCGTCACTGATTCGGACGAGGAGGCTTTTTACTTCTTCAGCCTTGGCATGCTCACCGATTTTCTCAAAAGACATGACCAGGTTGCGCAGCATTCTGCGGATGATGTCTACATTCGCACAGGGCTCAAAAAACGACGGTTGTGGCACCAGATGTATTTCGTGGATATAGTTTTCGATATCCTGCTTTGAAAAAATCAGCCCCCGGTTAAACACGTTGATGTAAAAGGTTTGTTGCTCGGTTTTGTATGTGAGAATAAACAGATTGGGCAGATTCACTCCAAACACGGGCATCTTCAGCTTCTGTGCCACAAGTAAATAAATAACACACAGTGTAATGGGGTTTCCCCGTCTTGATTCCAACACTACATTGATCATGGAGTTACCCGGAGAATGAAAGTTTTTCGTGTTGGCCCCGAACTTGAGTTTATTGAACAAAATACTGTTGAGTAACTTGATCTGATCGAAAGGGTAAAGGTCAGGCCGATATTCCAGCCAGGCCTCGTAGTAGATCTGTTCGAGTGCTTGTTTGAGTTTTTGTAACTCCAGGTCGGGATACTGATACGAGGCAACGATCCACATGCCGGTCAGTAAATCTTGCTCTTTGCTTTGGTACCAACGCTGCAGGCGGTCGTGCAGGTGATCATATTGCAGCGAGTGAATAAGTGTTTCAATTCGGGATTGCAGGGTCGGGTCCAGGGTGGACTCCCACTGCCGCTCAAGAAACGGTATGATGGAAGCCCCCAGCGAGAGGATTCGCTCCTCCACGTGGGCCACCACCTGCTGGTCTTCGTCGTCCAGTAAGGAAACCAGCGCCCTCCATTCCTTTTCCCTGACTTCTTCCTCCATGGCGTCAGGTTTGAATCACGCCAACATTGAACTGTCCGACAGGGGCGTGGTTGGCCGCAGCAATGCCGGCGGAGATCCAGGCCCGGGTGTCGAGCGGATCAATAACGGCATCCACCCAAAGGCGTGCTGCCGCATAATATGGACTTAGCTGGTCATTATAGCGATCCGTAATGTCACGTAACAACTGGTCTTCATCCTCCTTGGAAAGTGTCTTTCCCTGACTCTTTAATGCCGCAACTTTGATTTGCAATAATGTCTTGGCAGCGGATGCACCGCTCATCACGGCTATCTGAGCCGTTGGCCACGCCGCGATCAGGCGCGGGTCGTAGGCTTTACCACACATGGCATAGTTGCCTGCGCCGTAGCTATTGCCCACGATAATCGTGAGCTTCGGCACGGTGGAGTTGGCCATGGCATTAACCATTTTCGCGCCATCTTTTATGATGCCGCCATGCTCTGCTTTGCTTCCCACCATGAAACCGCTCACATCCTGTAAGAAAATCAATGGAATTCGGCGCTGATTACAATTCATGATAAAGCGGGCGGCTTTATCGGCAGAGTCGGAATAGATCACTCCACCCATTTGCATTTCGCCTTTTTTTGTTTTCACTACTTTACGCTGATTGGCAACCAGTCCAACGGCCCACCCGTCAATGCGGGCATACCCGCATACGAGCGTTTTGCCGTACAGCGGTTTATATTCATCCACCTCCGAATGATCGACCAGGCGCCGGATGATTTCGTGCATGTCGTACGGTTTACTGCGGTCAGCGGGAAAGAGACCATAAATTTCTCCTTCCTTTTCTGCCGGAGGACGAACGGGGGCGCGGTCAAATCCAGCCTTTGCCACAGCTCCCATTTTTCCGAAAATACTGCGGATGTAGTCGAGGCAGGCCTGATCGTTGGGAAACTTGTTGTCGGTTACTCCTGAAATTTCGCAGTGCGTGGCAGCTCCCCCGAGGGTTTCCTGATCAACTTCCTCACCTACGGCGGCTTTCACCAGATAGGGCCCGGCCAGAAAAATTGAACCGGTCTTGTCAACGATCATAGCTTCGTCACTCATAATCGGCAGATAGGCGCCGCCAGCCACACAACTGCCCATGATGGCCGCAATCTGCACGATTCCCATGGCCGACATTCTGGCATTGTTCCGGAATTGCCGACCGAAGTGTTCTTTATCCGGAAAGATCTCATCCTGCATGGGCAGAAAAACACCGGCACTATCCACCAGATACACAATGGGCAAGCGGTTTTCCATGGCAATCTCCTGCGCACGGAGGTTCTTTTTGGCGGTGATGGGAAACCACGCCCCGGCTTTCACCGTCGCATCGTTGGCTACCACCACACACTGGCGACCCTGAATCGTCCCGATGCCGGCTATGACGCCTCCGGAGGGGCACCCCCCGACATCGGCATACATGCCTTCGCCGGCGAATAACCCCACTTCGATAAAGGATGTCTGCGGATCGAGCAGATAGGCTATACGTTCACGAGCGGTGAGCTTCCCTTTCGCGTGCTGCTCCTCTGCTTTTTTCTCTCCGCCTCCGAGCGCTACCCGTTTCGCTTTGCTCCTGAGCTGAAAACAAAGTTGTTTCAGGTGATCTTCATTACGGCTGAATTCCAAATCCATAGCTATTTGGACTCAGGGTGATTTTTTTCGAGCTTCTTCTTTCCTGCGGTCGCGCTCGATACGCTTTTTGCTTTTTCCCAAAGGAGCCATAAAGTGCTTGGGATTGTTATTGAAATGAAGAGCGAGGCTGTCGAGATGTACCAACAGGCGGTTGAGATTGTTGTAAAGTGAATCATCCGAAAGCAACTTACTGGCCGTATTGTCACCCTTACTAAGTTGCCGGAGGGTTTTGTTTAATTCATCAACCGTTTGCTGGGTTTTAAGAATCGTTTTATTGAGTTGAATGGCTTTAAGCGAATCTGAGATAACTTTCAGATTACTGAGCGTCGGTTGTAAGGCATTCAGCGTCGTATTCAGGTTGCCAGCCACACCTTTCATAGTAGCCGAAACCTCATCCATTTTTGATGTGGCGGTGGCAAGCGATGTATTGAGCAAGTCGGGCGTAGTTTGAAATTTTTTGATAATGAGGCCGAGCTGCGCGGATTCTTTGGCCAGAATATCAAGCACGATATTGAACTTGCGAAGGGTAGTCTGAATGTTGTTGGCCACGGGAGTCGCGGTTTCCTCGAGCACATCAAAGGTGCCTTTGGCCGTTTTGGCTAAGATGGTGTCTTTCGGGTTCAGGGGGCGCGTAACCGTTCCGATCGTCAGAAGGATGGACTTGCTACCGAGGAAGTCGCTGTTCAGCGTGGCGGTAGTGGAATCGCCGAGGATGATGTCCGAGTCGATATCAAGTTCTACCAGCACTTTGTTCTGCTTGTGCTGCATGATGCTGATTTTACTTACCCGACCAACGGCAAAACCGTTCACCAGCACGGGGTTCGATGCTGCCAGTTGGTCTACGTTATCGTAAACCGCATAATACTTGGTGGTGCCGGTAAAAAAGTCGATGCCTTTCAAAAAATTAAATCCGAAATAGAGGAGCACGATAGAAACCGCAACAAAAACCCCAACCTTCAACTCTTTATTTTTCACGTGCGTCAGTTAATCGATTCCATTTGTACTTTATAATCCCGAAATGCCCGAAATATTCCAGAGGCAATCAAATCCTGCCCCTGCTCGGAAAGCAGAAACTCTTCCTCTTTCGAATTCGATAAAAACCCGGTTTCAATGAGTACGCTGGGCATGGCAGTACTCCAGAGCACCCAAAACGGACCTTGCTTCACTCCGCGGCTGTTACGACCCACTCTGTTTTTGAATTGGTTTTCAATCTTATCGGCAAAGCTAAGGCTGTTTTCGAGAAAAGCATTTTGGCTGAGCGAAAAGAGGATATACGATTCAGGACTATTCGGATCAAATCCCTCATAGCGCTCTTTGTAATTTTCATCCAGCAGCATGACGGCATTCTCGCGTTTCGCTACGTCAAAGTTCTTTCCTTCTTTGGTTAAGCCCATGACATAGGTCTCGGTGCCGAATATCTGGGCATTCGCGTTGGCGTTGGCATGAATACAGATGAACAGGTCAGCTTTGTTCTGATTGGCAATTCGCGGGCGTTCGTCTATCTCCAGATACCGATCGGTTTTCCGGGTATAGATCACCTTAACGTCCGGTAGGTTCTTTTCGATGTAAGCACCCAGTTTCAGGGAAATCTTAAGGGCAATATCTTTCTCCCTGGATCGCTTGCCCATTGTACCAGGATCTTTTCCGCCATGCCCGGCATCAATAACAACGGTATCGAGGGTGAGCCGGACATTCCGGTTTGACGCGGAAAAAAGTAGCAAGGTTATTGCTATCATTCCGATGCTAAAGCGAATATTCTTTGGCACGTTATCCAGGGCTATGTGTTTTGCAATAACTTTACGCAAAGTTGGGATTTTTTCACTAAATGCTAAACCGCTCATAATCAGTCGTAAAGGCGTGTACCGAGTTGTCTTTTTTTTCGTATTTGCGGGGTTTTGCGGATTAACAGCAGATGCTCAGGTGGAAAAACCAGTTCGCAGTCCACGCGGTGATGTAAACCGGTCGGAGGCCTTGCAGCCACGCACACTGCCCGCCCCGGATACTGCACGGACGTCAAGCGCAGACTCCCTCCAGCAAGCCAAAAATGATTCGATCCGTCAGAAAAATAAAGGTGACATCGAAACCACCATCACCTATTCAGCCCGCGACTCGATTAACTCCAGTTTGGATCAAAAAGTGGTCAGGCTATACGGCGATGCGAACGTAAAGTATGGCCTTATCGAACTGCAGGCCGAAGAGATTATTATTGATTACAACACTTCAAACATTACCGCCAATGGCCGCCTTGATTCCGCCGGGCGAAGGATCGGTTTTCCTATCTTTAAAAACGGGAATGAGAAGTATGAAACCAAAGATATGGTTTACAATTTCAAGAACCGAAAGGCACGCATTTCGGAAGTGGTGACCCAGCAGGGTGACGGTTTTTTACACGGAGATGCCGTATACAAAAACGAAAAGAATGAACTGTACGCCTTCACAAACGCCTACACCACATGTAATCTGGCCCACCCCCATTTCCGGATTATCTCCCGCAGATCAAAAGCCATCCCTGGCGATAAAATTGTCTCCGGGCCATTCTACATGGAGTTCAATGATGTGCCCACACCGCTCGGGTTTGCCTTTGGTATATTTCCATCACCGAAAAAAAGTGCCTCTGGTGTTATTGTGCCCAGCTACGGCGAAGAGCGCCTGCGCGGTTTTTTCCTGCGAAACGGCGGTTATTTTTTTGACATCAATGACTACATTAAGGTGAGCGTTACCGGTGATCTGTATTCGCGCGGCTCCAGTGCATTGAACCTCAACTCCACCTACAAAAAGCGCTATGCCTACAATGGCACGTTCTCTTTTGGCTACACGAATAACAACCTGAGTGATAAGATTGAGAATACTGACAAACTCCGTGACTTCAGGTTAACGTGGAGCCATAGCCCGCAATCGCGGGGCACCGGGCGGTTCTCAGCATCGGTTAACGCCGCTACAGCGAGTTTCAACCAAAATAATTTTCTGGGTGTGAACACCAACCCCGGTGCGCCGCGGTTGGATCAGGTCACCCGCCGGATGGCCTCGAATGTGTCGTATTCGAAAACGTTCACCAATGTTCCCGTGAGTCTGGGGGCGAATTTGCGCATCAACCAGGACTTGCGTACCCGGCAAGTAGATGTGCCTTTTCCTGACCTGAACGTGAACCTGAACAACATCTATCCATTCAAAGGATCCGGAAGCGACTTGCTGCAAAACATTGCCTTCCGGATCACCGCTACGGCCACGAATCAGATCACCAATAATCTCGGCCGGATCATCCGCACAAAAGAAGGAAATATTGTTGACCGCGATAGTATTGCCCCGTTTAATCTTGAGAATCTGCCTGCTTTTTTCCGCAATGCCAAACAAGGCGCACGGTTCAACATTCCACTGGCCACCTCATTTCGCATACTGAAACACCTGCAGGTCAGCCCGTCTTTGAATTATGACGAAACCTGGTACCTGAATAAATTGGTGTGGGGTGTGGATTCCTCGGGTACGCGGGCGATCGCCATCGACACCGTTCGCGGATTTAACCGCATCGCAAATTACAGCGGAGGCGTCAGTGTTACCACACGGATTTTTGGGATGATTGTGTCGCGTAATCCAAAGGCACGCATCAAAGCCATCCGGCATGTGGTCAATCCCACCCTGTCGTGGAACTATCAACCTGATTTTACGCTGGATAGGTATGGCTATTACCAACGGGTGACCCTCGAAAACGGACGTGAAGAGTTAAAGTCTGTGCATGAGGGATTTGCCTATGGTTCATCGCGTAGCGGCATCAGTAACTCGGTGGGGTTTGGCATCAACAACAACCTGGAGATGAAAGTGATGGGCAAAAAAGATACCGTTGCCCGCAAGATCTCGCTGCTGAATACGCTTAGTCTCTCGAGCAGTTACAATCTGGCGGCAGACTCATTTAAGCTGGCCCCCTTCGCGCTCGCGGCAAACACCAACATCCTGAACGACAAAATAAATCTCAACCTGAGTGCCGTCATTGATCCGTACCAATACGTTCTGAGTATTCCCTTCACCGAAACGAACGTTGTACAACGCCGGATTGACCGCTATGCCTGGAAGGATGGATTTTCGCTAGGCCAGATCACCAATGCCAATTTTGCGTTTAGCACCAACCTAAACCCGAAAGGGCGTGAGAGCGACAACACTACACGCGAAAAAATCGCCAAATCTAACCTACGCGACTCGGATAAAAACTTTCTGCTGCGGAATGCCGATGCGTATGTCGATTTTGACGTGCCCTGGAATCTGCGGATCAACTTCAACTTGGATTATTCCCGGGTGGGGTACCAACAGGCGCGTGTAACGCAAACAATACGGTTTAGCGGAGATGTGTCACTAACCGAAAAATGGAAAGTTGTATTCAATTCGGGGTATGACTTTGAAACCAGTCAGTTCACCATCACCACGCTGGGAATAAACCGCGACCTCCACTGCTGGCAGGTGTCGGTCAATTGGACTCCCTTCGGCCGCTTTACCAGCTACAACTTCAGCATCGGCATCAAATCCGGCATGTTGCGGGATCTGAAACTCGACCGTACCCGTAACTTCCTCGACACGCTTTAGCCTATTGCAACCAGGCTTCTATTTCCACTAACGTGGGATTTTGCACGGCCTCCAGTTTCAACTTCTTGCGCATGCCAGGGATATCGTTGAACAACTTGGTGGCTTTTATCTGGCGCAACTGGGTAACGGTATGGATACCCAGTTTGTGTAAAATCGGCAAAAGCTCCGGGCGCACGCCTGCGGCTGCGAAGTCAGCTTCTGTACTGTTTTCCTCTTTTTTCTCAGGCTTCATCTGTGGAAAAAAGATCACATCCTGTATGGAAGGGGAATTCGTCATCACCATTGAAAGGCGATCGATGCCTATCCCTAAGCCGGCCGTCGGGGGCATGCCGAACTCCAAAGCACGCAGGAAATCTTCATCCAGCGTCATGGCCTCCTCATCGCCCCGCTTGCCAAGTTCCAGTTGTTCTTCAAACCGCCTGCGCTGGTCGATGGGATCGTTTAATTCTGAAAAGGAGTTGCAAATTTCCTTGCGGTTGCAGATCGCTTCAAATCGTTCTACCAGGCCCGGTACGGAGCGGTGTTTTTTTGCCAGGGGTGACATTTCCACCGGATAGTCCAGAATAAAGGTGGGTTGCACCAGATGGGGCTCGCACTTTTCACCAAAAATCTGATCGATTAATTTGCCTTTGCCCATCGTAGCGTCAACCGGTACCTGCAACGTCCGACAGGTAGCGCGCAGCGCTGCCTCATCCATTTCCGAAATGTTGATACCGGTAAAATGTTCGATGGCCTGGTACATCGTAAAGCGCTTCCACGGCCGCTTGAAATCGATCACCTGATCGCCCACCTGTACCTGTGTGGTGCCGTGCAGGTCGAGTGCCGCCTGCTCGATCATTTCTTCCACGAGATCCATCATCCAGTAATAGTCTTTGTACGCCACATACAACTCTACCTGCGTGAACTCGGGATTGTGAAAGCGCGACATTCCTTCATTACGAAAGTCCTTCGAGAACTCATACACCCCATGAAAGCCCCCCACAATGAGGCGTTTCAGGTACAACTCATTGGCGATTCGCAGATAGAGCGTCATGTCCAGGGTGTTGTGGTGCGTTTTGAACGGCTTCGCTGCTGCTCCCCCATACAAAGGTTGAAGAACGGGCGTTTCTACTTCGAGGTACCCTTTTTGATTCAGGTACTGCCGCATGGAGTTTACCAGGCGGGTGCGCTTAACAAACGCATCGCGCACGTGGGGGTTGACAACCAGATCCACATACCGCATCCGGTACCGCTGCTCCGGGTCGGTAAAAGCATCGTGAAGCGTGACGTGACCCGCTTCATCTTTGGTCTCCTTCACCACGGGCAGCGGCCGTAGCGCTTTGCTCAGCAATTTGAAACCCGTGCAGTGAATGGTGGTCTCTCCGGTTTGCGTTGAAAAAACAAATCCCTGCACACCGATGATATCGCCTATATCCAACAGTTTTTTAAAAACGATGTTGTACAGCGTTTTGTCCTCACCCGGACAAAGATCATCTCTGCGAAAGTAAACCTGAATGCGGCCAGACTCATCCTGCACCTCAGCAAAGGATGCGTTACCCATAATCCGGCGGGTCATGATCCGCCCGGCCAGCGCTATATTTTTAAATTCGTTCTGGTGCGGGAAGAGCGCGTGAATATCACGTGCCAGCACGTTAGTCTCGAAGCTTTCGGCCGGGTAGGGTTCGATTCCCAGCTTGTTCAACTCTTCCAGGCTTTGACGGCGTACAAGTTCCTGCTCACTCAACGACATGTTCAATCGGTTTTCGCGCAAAAGTAATGGATTAAATGCGAATGCCGCGGGATCGACCGGAGCGAAGCGCTACCCTTTTCGCCGGCGCAGCTCTTTGCGGATGAGCGTTAATTCACGGCTGCTTTGCCCTTCCACGGAGGTGTTCTCTTTTGCCCGGCGGATCAGATAGGGCATTACGGAATCCACGGGGCCGTACGGCACATACTTGGCCACGTTAAACCCCGCTTTGGCCAGATTGAAGGAAATATTATCACTCATACCCAACAACTGGGCATACCACACGCGCTTATCGGAGGGCTTCATCCCATGTTTCGCCATCAACACGGTGAGGAACTGGTTGGAATACTCATTATGCGATCCGCACATAACAGTGATCCGCTGCTTGTTGTCGATGCAGAATGCCAGGCCTTTGTTGAAACAATCGTCCGTGGCCTCCTTGTTGGGATGGATCGGGCTCGGATACCCTCTTGCTACTGCACGTTCGCGTTCTTTTTCCATATAGGCTCCCCGCACCATTTTAACGCCGTAGAAGTAATTGTCCATCGCGGCATGGTGAAAATCTTCGCGCAACCTGGTAAGCGCATCAGTCCGGTACATCTGAATGGTGGTGAAGATGAGGGCCCGATCATGATTATATTTTTTCATCATCCGACGCACCATTCCGTCAATAGGATCCTGCAGCCACGTTTCTTCCGCATCAATCAGCAGTGGTACCTGATACGCATGGGCCTGCGCACAAATGCGGTCAACCCGTGCCTGCACACGCTGCCATGCTTCATTTTCGGCCGAGGTAAGTTCAACCTTCGCTTGGATTTTCGTCAGCAACTCGGCGCTGGCGATACCAGTCGTTTTAAACACGCAGAAAGGAACAGACCTGTTTTTTCGTGCCTCCTCAAACGTATGGAGAATTTCCTCTGTAGTAGCATCAAAACCGTCTTCTGTATGCGCTCCCTCCACCGAGTAGTCCAGAATTGTACCCACCCGAAATCGGCTCAGAATGTCAATTGTTTTTTCACTTTCCTCAACAGTTTCGCCGCCACAGAAATGCTGAAAAACGGTATTTCGAATCAACCCCTTTACCGGCAGGCCCCAGTCAAGTGCCATTTTGGCAAGGGAAGTACTAAAACGCGAAACAGTGGGGTGATTGACAACAGTAAAAATGAAATTCGCTTTGCGTAGCTCCCAGTTCGTTTTGTAGGAGAATGCTACCGCGGTATCATCGAAGCGGACGGGGGACGGTTCGGACATCATGCAGGTAAAAACACCGACAAATATAGATTGGTTTAAAACTGCGGGCCAAGCCCATTACTCCCGGAAAATAGCTTATTTTGGACTTCCAACATGACTGCGCCTGTCCCGTTTTCCTTTGGCTATGATCCCACCGCACTGATAAGTGGTTTTTTTGCTACCCATTCGCATTCCCAGGTGGTGGTACTGGTGGATGAAAACACCCATCGCCTCTGTTACCCGTTGATAGAAAGCGTACTTCCGCCGCACCGGAGCTGCATTTTGCCGGCTGGTGAGCAACATAAAACCCTCGCCACCTGCGAGACCGTTTGGAGCTTTTTCACCGAAGCAGAACTTGACCGACACGGGTTGGTGATAGTGGTGGGCGGAGGGGTACTGGGTGACCTCGTTGGTTTCTGTGCCGCCACGTTCAAACGCGGCGTTGATTTCCTGCTTATTCCGACCACACTTCTGGCTCAGGTCGATGCCAGCGTGGGCGGCAAACTGGGCATTGACTTCTACCACCTGAAAAATCACATTGGTGTTTTTCGGGAACCGGTGACCACGTTGATCAGCACTGCTTTCTTAGCCACACTCCCCGAGCGAGAACTGCGATCCGGCTTTGCCGAGGTGATCAAGCATGGACTTATTGCTGATCGCGCGTTGTGGGATCAGTTGGTGCGCCAACCTCATTGGCAAGCCAGCGACTGGTCAAAGGTGGTGGCGGCCTCAGTCGATATTAAATACCGTGTCGTTCAATTGGATCCTACCGAAAAGGGGCCGCGTAAAACACTCAACTTTGGCCACACCGTTGGACATGCGATTGAGTCTGCCGCTCTTGCCGAGGGCTTATCGATTTTTCACGGCGAGGCCATTGCGGTGGGGATGGTGTGCGAAGCCTTTTTGAGTAGCCGGAAAGGCCTCCTGCCGGTGCCTCAATGCGAGGCCATCACCCATTACCTTCGATCAGTTTTTGGCACGGTTGCCTTGCCCAACGGAAGCCGGGTGCAGGATTTACTGTTGCAAGACAAAAAGAATAAAGGAAAAAGAATCCTCGCCGCGCTGCTCCGGCAAATCGGGCAGGCGGTGTGGGATGTGGAAATTACTGCGGCAGACGTGTCCGAGTCACTCGATTACTATCAACAAACTCACACGTAATGAGCTTCGGACCCATCGTTTTCGGGGGCCTCTTTTTTACCAAAGGAATTTCGGAGCGTCTTAGCTCCTTTGCCAATCAGTTCCTTTGTCTTTTTTTTCCGATCGCCCGTAAGCAACCAGGCTGCGAGGAGGGCACCACCGGCGATGCCCAGGCCCCATACGATCTTCTTTGTTGTACTCATACCGCTGAAGGGTGAATGCTTTTTTCTTTGCAGTAAATTTCTGAAATTATCAATAATATTCTAACCCCACGTAACCCTTTTGTTTGGTGAACATGGTCTCTATCCTACGCAATCCCAGAGTGGCTGGTAACGTCGCCATGCTGCCCGCTTCCAAGAGCATCAGCAACCGGGCATTGATTTTACAAGCCCTGGGCGGAGGTGAACTTTTCAATTTATCGGCCGCACGGGATACCCGGCTGATGAATTGAAAAGTTCACCTCCGCCCAGGGCTTGTAAAATCAATGC
>VYLK01000307.1_pt1 | contig 19518 bp, 16 predicted proteins | sample 5114321 | NCBI WGS metagenome assembly VYLK01 (sample SAMN12291792, study PRJNA351875) | freshwater metagenome | isolation source: freshwater lake | place: USA: Michigan, MSU2 Lake | collected 2011-08-16
GCGCCGCCCCGGCTGGTGCCGCGGCCAGGCGCCGCAACGCAGCTCGGGCGGCCACGGCGTTGCGGCCGCGCGGGTAACGTTGCAGGTAGGCCTCGTAGTGTTCACGCGTGGCGCGGGCCTGCACCTCGCGCCAGGTGTAGGCCTCGGGGTCGGCGGTGCCGGGCGGCACGGCGCCCAGCACCGAGCCGGCCGGCTCGGGCGTGGACAGCGGGGCTGCCGGCGTTGCCACGGAGGTTGCGGCGGCCGCAGCCGGCGTTGCCGTCAGCCCCGCGAGCTTGATGCGGGCCGCGGCGGCGAACAGGCCCTTGGGGTACTCGTTCAGGTAGGCCTGGTAGGCCGCGGCCGTGCCGATGGACTCGGCGGCGCGCCAGGCGGCCTCGTCGGGCGCGGTAGGCGCAGGCCCTGGCGCGGGGGCGGCCTGCATCGGGGCGGGCGCTGCTGGGGAGTTGATGAAATAGAAGTCGCCGGTCAGGCTGCCCTCCATCCACGGCTCTTGTTTGCCCTTGGTGACCTCGCGCACGCGGATGGTCACGCGCTTCAGGCTGGTTTCGATGGGCACGCCTTGCTCGTCGATCTGCTTGAGCAGCGCTTCGGTGTAGGTGCCGTGCCGGCCGCCGCCGTCTTCGGCGACGCTGCCTGGGCGCGTGGCGTAGTGGATCAGCGTGCCGCTGGGCGCCTGCACACGCGCCAGCCCCTGGGCCTGGCTGCGGAAGTTGCGCGCAAAGGGGTTGTTGCGGCATGCGTCGAGCAGCACCAGGTTCACGGCCGCCTTGCTGTCTTCCATGGTGTTGAGCACCGACGACAGGCTCAGCGCCTGGTAGGGCACGTCTTCTTCGCTGGCGAGGTCGGCGTCCACCGTGGGCAGGTAGTTCTCGCCGCGCACCTGCAGGCCGTGGCCGGCGTAGAAGAAGAGGGCCACGCTGCCCGGGCGGATGGCGTTGCGAAACTCCCGCAGCGCCGCGCCCACCTGGCGCACCTGCAGGTTCTCGAAGTAGACGACCACGAAGCCCATGCGCTGCAGCTTGTCGCGCATGGCGCGCGCGTCGTTCACAGGGTTGCGCAGCGGCGAGGTCTTGTAGCTGGCGTTGCCGACGATCAGCGCCACGCGGTGCTCGTTGCCCGCCGCTTGGGCATGCGCCGCCAGCGGCAGCACGAGGCACAGGGCCCACAGCAGGGCGGCGCGTACCAGGGCGTGAAGATGGCGGAAGGGCAGCATCTGGGGGCGGTGATCTGGGGGCGGTGTCTTGCGGGACGCGGTGCGCCAGATTGTCTCGCGTTGCACGGGTGCGCGCCCTCCTCTGCCGGAGCGGCCCTGGCGGGTGGTGGCGCCTCGCCTAACATCCGCGCTCCCATGAACGAGCCCCTGCCGAACCCCGCGCCGCTGCCCGATCTGAGCGGCCACACGCCCATGATGCAGCAGTACCTGCGCATCAAGGCCGACTTCCCCGACACGCTCGTTTTCTACCGGATGGGCGATTTCTACGAGCTCTTCTGGGACGACGCGCGCCGCGCCAACCGCCTGCTCGACATCACGCTCACCCAGCGCGGCCAGAGCAACGGCGAGCCGGTGGTGATGGCCGGCGTGCCGGTGCACAGTGTCGAGGGCTACCTGGCGCGCCTGATCAAGCTCGGCGAGGCCGTGGCGGTGGCCGAGCAGGTGGGCGATGTGGCCACCGCCAAGGGCCCCGTCGAACGCAAGGTGGTGCGCGTGGTCACGCCCGGCACCGTCACCGACACCGAGCTGATGGCCGAGCGTGCCGACACGCTGCTGCTGGCCGTGCACCAGCACCGCAACACCTGGGGCCTGGCCTGGCTGGGCCTGGCCAGCGGCCAGCTCGGCCTGACGCAGTGCCACGAGCGTGAACTGCCCGGATGGCTGGCCCGCCTGGCGCCGGCCGAGCTGCTGCACGACGGCAGCGGCAGCGCCGACAGCCTGCCGCCGCACCGCGCTGCGCGCACCGCGCGCCCGGCCTGGCAGTTCGACAGCGCCTTGGGCGAGCGCAAGCTGCTGGCGCAGCTGCGCGTGGCCAGCCTGCAGGGCCACAACGCGCAAGACCTGCCCGTGGCCCACGCCGCCGCGGCCGCGCTGCTGAGCTACGCCGAGCACACGCAAGGCCAAGCACTGGCGCATGTGCGCACACTGCACGTGGAACGCAGCGGCGACCTGCTCGACCTGCCCCCCGCCACCCACCGCAACCTGGAACTGGTGCAGACCCTGCGCGGCGACAGCGGCGACGGCGCCCCCACGCTGCTGGGCCTGCTGGACAGCTGCCGCACCGGCATGGGCAGCCGCCGCCTGCGCCATTGGCTCACGCACCCGCAGCGCGACCGCGGCGCGGCCACGCAGCGGCACGACGCCATCGCCGTGCTGCTGGCACAAGGCTTCGAGCCGCTGCGCGAGGTGCTGCGCGGCTTGAGCGACGTGGAGCGCATCGCCTCGCGCGTGGCGCTGCGCCAGGTGCGCCCGCGTGAGCTGTCCGGCCTGCGCCTGACCCTGGCCGCCCTGCCCGCGCTGCGCCAGATGTCGCCGCGCGGCAGCCGGCTGCTGGATCAACTGCACGACGCACTCGTGCCCGACGAAGCCCTGCCCGAGGTGCTGAGCGCCATCGCCGAAGAGCCGGCGGTGCTGCTGCGCGATGGCGGCGTCATCGCCAGCGGCGTGGACGCCGAGCTCGACGAACTGCGCGCCATCAGCCAGAACTGCGACGCCTTCCTGCTCGACCTGGAAGCGCGGGAACGTGCGCGCACCGCCATCCCCAACCTGCGCGTGCAGTTCAACAAGGTGCATGGCTTCTACATCGAGGTGACGGGCTCGCACCTCGAGAAGGTGCCGCTCGATTACCAGCGCCGGCAGACGCTGAAAAACGCCGAGCGCTACATCACGCCCGAGCTCAAGGCCTTCGAAGACAAGGCGCTCAGCGCGCAAGAGCGGGCGCTGGCGCGCGAGAAATGGCTCTACGAGCAGGTGCTGGATGCGCTGCAGGCCCACCTGGGCCCGCTGCAGGCGCTGGCCCACGCGCTGGCCAGCCTGGACGCGCTGGCTGCGCTGGCCGAACGCGCGGCCACGCTGAACTGGTGCCGGCCCGAGTTCGTGCCCTACCCCTGCATCGAGATCGAAGCCGGCCGCCACCCGGTGGTGGAAGCGCGGCTGGCCGAAACGGGGGGCGGCCCTTTCATCGCCAACCACTGCCGCATGGACGCCAAGACCAAGCTGCTCGTCATCACCGGCCCCAACATGGGCGGCAAAAGCACCTTCATGCGCCAGGTGGCGCTGACGGTGCTGCTGGCGGCCATCGGCAGCCACGTGCCGGCCACCGCCTGCCGGCTGGGGCCCATCGATGCCATCCACACGCGCATCGGCGCGGCCGACGATCTGGCCAACGCGCAGTCAACCTTCATGGTGGAGATGACCGAGGCCGCGGCCATCCTCAACGCCGCCACCGAGCACAGCCTGGTGCTGATGGACGAGATCGGCCGCGGCACCAGCACCTTCGACGGCCTGGCCCTGGCCGGCGCCATCGCCACGCAGCTGCACGAACGCAACAGGAGCTTCACGCTGTTCGCCACGCACTACTTCGAGCTCACGGCGCTGCCGGCACGGCACGAGCGGGCCGTCAACCTGCACGTGGGCGCGGTGGAAAGCGGCAGCGACATCGTCTTCCTGCACCAGATCGAGCCCGGCCCGGCCAGCCGCAGCTACGGCGTGCAGGTGGCGCGCCTGGCCGGCATGCCCGCGGCCGTGGTGCGCCAGGCACGCAACGCGCTGGAAGCGCTGGAAGCCCAGGCCCAGCAAGGCCAGGCGCAGGTGGACCTCTTTGCGCCACCGCCCGCGGCCGCCGTGCCCGAACCCAGCGCCGCCGAGCGCGCCTTGAGTGCGCTCGACCCTGATAGCCTCACGCCCCGCGAAGCGCTGCAAGCGCTGTACCGCCTGAAGCAGCTGCAAGACGGCAGCCCCCCCGAAAGCACACCATGACCTACTGCGTCGGCATCCGGCTCAACGCCGGCCTTGTTTTCCTCTCCGACAGCCGCACCAACGCCGGCCTGGACGCGATCAGCACCTTCCGCAAGATGATGATCTACGAGCAGCCGGGCGAGCGCTTCATGGTCATGCTCAGCGCCGGCAACCTCAGCATCAGCCAGAGCGTGCGCGAGGTGCTGCAGGTGGAGAAGCTCGACAACGGCACCGAAGAAGGCCTGACCATCTGGAACGCCACCAGCATGTTCGACGCCACGCGCGTGCTCGGCGCGGCCGTGCGGCGTGTGTACGAACAAGACGGCGCGGCGCTGAAGAATGCCGGCGTCGATTTCAACGCCAGCATGATCTTCGGCGGCCAGATCAAGGGCGAGGCGATGCGCCTCTTCCTCGTCTACAGCGCCGGCAACTTCATCGAGGCCACGCGCGAGACCTGCTTCTTCCAGGTGGGTGAAAGCAAGTACGGCAAGCCCATCCTCGACCGCGTGCTCACGCCCGCCACGGCGCTGGACGAAGCCGCCAAGTGCGCCCTCGTCAGCATGGACAGCACCCTGAAGAGCAACCTCAGCGTGGGCCTGCCGCTGGACCTGCTGGTCTACCGCGAAGGCAGCTTCAAGAGCGACGAGATCGCCTGCCTGGACGAGCACAACCCGTACTTCAAGATGATCCACAGCACCTGGGGCCAGCGCCTGCGCGAGGTGTTCGAGAGCATCGACGACCCGCGCTGGGACGGCGGCGACGCTGCACACCCGCTGATGGTCAAGAGCGCGCGCTACGAGCCCATGCGCAAGATCACCAAGCCGAGCGAACGCATCGTCTGAGCCTCACGGCGGCGCCAGCCCGCTGCCAGCTACAGCGGCCACACCGGCAGGCCCCGCTGGGCCTGCACGAAGGTGGCCAGGGTCAGGCCGCCTCCCAGCACCGCGATGCCTGCCGTCAGCACCGCAGCGCGGCGCGGGGCCAGTTGCAGGAAGAACCAGGCCCACAGCGGCAGGGCCTGCATGGCGTGCAGCGCGAAGAAGTGCGCCACGCGCAGGTCGCCGTGCGTGCGCGACCAGCCCAGCTGCGGCAGATCGCCCGGTGCAGGCCCGCCGCCCACGAAGCTGCTGCCCCCGGCGCTGATGGCCGCCCCCGTGAACAGGCCCAGCAAGCCGCTCATCAACAGGCCGCCCGCGATGGCCCGGCGCATCAGCGGTGACAGGCCCGTGGCCCCGCCTTCAGCGGCAGCCCGCCAGACCCGCCAGCCCAGCACGGCGGCGGCCGTCGTCAGCACCACCGCGCCCACGCCCATCAGCGCATAGGCCAGGCCGGCCGCCAGGCTGGTCTCGTTGAAGTGCGAGGCCTGGCCCATCGCCGCACGCAGCGAGATGTAGGCCACCTCGAACACCGCCGCCAGCACCGGGCCGAAGATCACGTAGCGCCCCGCCCGGCTCTGCCGGAAGTTCGGCCCGGCCAGCGGAAAACACAGCGCCAGCGTGAGAAGGAAGACGAAGAGCGAGAGCTGGAACTTCATCGGCTTGACCCACACGCCCACGCCGGCCAGCGTGCGCGCATCGAGCGCATGCGCCAGCGCCGTGGGCAGCAGCAGCAGGCCCATCAGCAGGCCGCAGGCCGCCAAGGTGGGCTCGGGCGCGCGCAGCCAGGGCGGCAGGCGCTGCCAGGCGGGCGCCTGCAGCGCACGCCGGGCCAGGCGCTGCAACTGGAAGAGCAACCAGCCCGCCGGGCCGAAAAGAAAACACAGCACCAAGGCCGGCAGCACCGCCAGGTGGCGGTGGCCCTCTTCCCGCGCCACGCGGGCGATGTGGCGGCCGATCAGCAGGTCGAAAGCCAGGTAGTGCAGCCAGCCGGCCAGCAGCAGGCGGTCGTCGGCAAAGAGGCGGCGCACCTCGGCCAGCGAGCCGAAGCCGCCACCCCCGGCCAGCGCGCTGGCCCAGCCGCCAGCCACCAGCGCGATGTAGGCCAGGGCCAGCAGCCCCGGCACCAGCGCGCCCGTGGCCCAGGCGGTGGCGCGCGCCCGCGGCAGCAGCCACAGCAGCAGCCAGCCCACCAAGGCCGCGCCGCTGCCCAAGGAAAAAAGCGTCTCCACCATGGCCCTGCACCCCCTGTGCCGGCACGCCACGCGGCCGACGCCCTGAAGTGTCGCGCAGGTGCTGCGCCGGTCAGGCCCGCGCGGGCACACTCCGGGGCGCCGTCTTCCTGCCTCCTGCATGCCTCTGCCCGCCATCGTCTTCAGCCATGCCAACGGTTTCCCGGCTGGCACCTACCGCCAGCTCTTCGACACCTGGCGCGCCGCCGGCCACCGCGTGCTGGCCATCGAGCGTTACGGCCACGACAGCGCCTACCCCGTCACCAGCAACTGGCCGCACCTGCGTGACCAGCTCGTGCACTTCATCCAGCGCGAGGCCGGCGGCCAACCCGTGCACCTGGTGGGCCACTCGCTGGGCGGCTTTCTCAGCCTGATGGTGGCCAGCCGCCAGCCCGCGCTGGTGCGCAGCCTGGTGATGCTGGACAGCCCCGTCATCACAGGCTGGCGCGCGCACAGCCTGCAGATGGTGAAGGCCCTGCGCCTGGTGCAGCGCGCCGGGCCGGGGCGCATCAGCCAGCGCCGCCGCTGGCAGTGGCCCAGCGCCGAGGCCGCGCACGCGCACTTCGCGGCCAAGCACAACTTCGCGCGCTGGGCGCCCGAGGTGCTGGCCGACTACATCCGCGCCGGCACCGAGCCCGACGAAGAAGCGCGCCAAGACCCCGCCACGCCCGAAGCGGTGCGCCTGGCCTTCCGCCGCGAGGTGGAGACCAAGATCTACAACACCCTGCCGCACCACCTGGGCCGGCTGCTGCGCCGCCGCCCGGTGCGCTGCCCGGCCGGTTTCGTGGCCGGCATGCAGTCGGTGGAAGTGCGGCAGGTGGGTCTGGCCGCGACGCGCGCGCTGGTGGGCGAACGGTTCGAGTGGGTGGAAGGCAGCCACCTCTTCCCGATGGAGAAACCGGCCGAGACGGCCGCTGCGGTGCTGCGGCTGCTGGGCCCGGTCTGAGGCAGCGGGCCGGCCCGGCAAGCGTGCAGTTCATCGGGACCGGCGTGCGGCCTGTCGCAAGGGGCTCGCCCCTTCATGGGCGCGCAGCGCATGCTTCGGCGTACTCCACCCCACGCCCCAGCGGCCAGCCTGCCATGCCCACCCGCCACCTCGCACGCACCCCGCTGTTCACTGCCACCGGCCTGCTCGCCGCGCTGCTGCTGTGCACGCCACCGACCCACGCGCAGACCGGCGGCAAGCCCGCCAGCGCGGCCGAAGAGGGCTTCTCGGCCGGCGTCTCGGTCAAGCCCGGTACCACCTTCGAGAAACTGGGCCTGCCCGGCTACCCCGGCGCCACGCCCTACGCCGATCCGGGTGAAGACAGCCAGAAGACAGGCGCCAGCATCGGCGTGAACTTCGGCTTCTTCGGCGTGCAGGTGAACACGATGAAGCTGCGCAGCAGCGACAGCGTGGACAGCGTGGCCGCCTGGTACCGTGATCAACTGGCCCGCCTGGGGCCGGTGCTGGACTGCAGCGCCAACGGCCCGGCCGACGCGCCACCGCTGGCCGACAGACAAGCCGACAAGCAGGTGCTGCGCTGCGGCAGCGACCGCGCCAAGCCCGGTGTTGCGCTCTTCAAGATGGGCCAGCGCCAGCAGCAGCGCATCGTGGCCATCGAAAACCTGCCCAGTGGCGGCACGAAACTCACGCTGGTGCGTGTGGACACGCGCGGCGTCGATTGAACGACAGGCGATTCAGTTCTCGAAACGCCCCAGCCGCACCGCCGTGACACCGGCCTTGAGGTTGCGCGCCCCGGGCATCACCAGCACGCAATCGTCGTAGGGCGTTTGCCAGACGTGTTCGCCGTCCTGCGCGATGGGCGTGCCCGCTTTCGGTATGACCGACAGACCTTCCGTCGGCACCAGGAAGCGGAAGGCCGGGCTGCGCACCACCACCGGTTCCGTCACGCGCACCAGGTGCTGCACAGCCTGGGGCTGCACGCGGGTGTGCGCCTGCACCCAGGCGGGCTCGGCCGCGCCGGTGAGGCCGAGAAAACGCACCAGGGTGTCGATGGCCACATCGGCCGCCGCACGTTCCCAGTGCTGGCCGCACTCGATCAGCAGCGCCTTCTTGGGGCTGGCCGGGTCGCCGAAGCCGCCGCGGTCGATCAGGCGCAGGCCGGCGGGGTGGCCGGTGTCGATGAGCAGATCGCCCGGCACGCCCAGCTCGCGCGCGTAGGCCGCGTTCTTGTCGACGCGGCCGCACACCATCAGCGGGCGGCAGGGCTCGCCCATGCTGTGGATGTCGAGCAGCAGTTCGGCTTCGTCCACGTAGGGCCGCAGCAGGCGCGCGCGGCGCAGTTCCACGGTGTCGCGCGGGCCGTTCAGCTCGGCGTCGTCCCAGACGCGGTTGTAGTCTTCATCGACACAGCGCGAGGGGTAGGGGTTGGCGGGGTCGAAGCGTGCGTAGGCCTCCACGTTCGCGAAGGCCAGGGTCAGCGTGCCGGCGGCCGGGCGCCAGCCCTGGGCCACCTGCTGCAGCAGCCAGTTCAGCGCGATGGCACCGCAGATCTCGTTGCCGTGGGTCAGCGCCTGCACCATCACCTTCGGGCCGGGCCGCCCGCCCTGCAGCACGTGCACGTAGGGCACGGGCGTGTTGCCTTCGCGCCAGCGGCTGATGTCGGGGGCTTGCAGTTCGACGGGGGGCACGGGGTCGGTCATGGGAGTGTTCGGGTTCAGGCGTGGAAGGCGGTGTGCAAGGCATCCAGCAACTGCATCAGCTGCGCCTGCAGGGGGGCGAAGTTGGCGCTCTTGAGCAGCGTCTTCTCGTCCATGTACAGGCGCTTGTTGATCTCCAGCTGCAGGCAGTGGCGGCCGCGCGCGGGGTCGGCGAAGGCGCGCACGAGTTCCACGCCCTTGAAGGGGTCGTTGACCTTCACGCTGTAGCCGAAACCCTGCATCACCTCGCGCACCAGCGCCGTGAAATCGGGGTGGCAGGTGCTGCCATCGCGATCGCCCAGCACGATGTCGGCGCGCGGCACACCGGCGCCTTCCTGGGCACTGGCGCCACCCACGTCGTTCATCGAATGGCAGTTGATGTGGTGCACCACGCCGAAGCGCGCGTGGGCCTCGTCCATCAGCGCGCGCAGCGTGGCGTGGTAGGGCTGGTGGTAGAGCGTGATGCGGTGCTGCACCGCGGCCACCGGCAGCGGTGCAGCGTAGAGGGGGCGGCCGTCGTCCAGCGTGCGCCAGACCAGGGCCTTGCCGATGGCGGCCTTGCCGCTGGCCACCACCTCGCCAGGCCAGGGCTCGGCGAGCACGGCCGGGTCGTGGTCGGCGGCGTGGCGGTTGGGGTCGAGGTAGGTGCGCGGGAACATCGCCGCCAGCAGCGGCACGCCGCGCCCGGCGGCAGGGCGGTAGAGCTCGTCGATGTAGCAGTCTTCGCCGTCGCGCAATGCGGCCTCGGACAGCACGGCGCCGAAGTCGGGCGGCATGCGGAAGCCGGAGTGCGGCGAATCCAGCACCACAGGCCGCAAGGGCACGCCAGGCGGCGGCCGGTGCACGACCAGCACGTCCTCGGCAGCGGGAATCGGGGGGGGCGACCAGCTCATCCGGCGAGTATCTCTCGGGGATGATGCCGGGGTGGGCGTGGCAGGTTCCTTGCTACAACCTGCGGGTGCGCCCCCACCCCCTCAACGCCATGACAGACAACGAACTGCGCCGCTGGATCGAAGAGGTCCGGCGCGGTGCCCTGCCCCGCCGCGCCTTCTTGGAGCGCCTGGCCGCCCTGGGCCTGGGCGCGCCGGTGGCTGGCTCGCTGCTGCTGGCCGCTGGCGTGGCGCAGGGCCAGCCCGCACCGGCCGGCGGCGCCTACAAGCCCACCAAGCCCGGCGGTGGCGGGCTGCTGCGCCTGCTGTGGTGGCAGGGCCCCACCATCCTGAACCCGCACTTCGCCACCGGCCAGAAAGACATCGACGGCAGCCGCCTCTTCTACGAGCCCCTGGCCGATTGGGACAACGAGGGCCGGCTCATCCCGCAGTTGGCGGCCGAGATCCCCAGCCTGGCCAACGGCAGCGTGGCGCGCGACGGCAAGAGCGTGGTCTGGAAACTCAAGAAGGGTGTGCAGTGGCACGACGGCCAGCCCTTCACCGCCGATGACGTGGTCTTCACCTGGCAGTACGCCAGCAACCCCGCCACGGCTGCCACCAGCGTCGCCTACTACCTCGACCGCACGGTCGAGAAGCTCGACAGCCACACCGTGCGCGTCGTCTTCAAGCAGCCCACGCCCTTCTGGGCCTACACCTTCGTGGGTGCGGGCGGCGAGATCCTGCCGCGGCACATCTTCGGGCCCTACGCGGGCGCGAAATCGCGTGAGGCGCCGGCCAACCTGGCGCCGGTGGGCACTGGCCCGTACAAGTTCGTGGCCTTCAAGCCGGGCGATCTGGTGCAGGGCGCGCTGAACCCGAACTACCACCACCCCGCCCGCCCGCACTTCGACCGCGTGGAGATGAAGGGCGGCGGCGATGCCGTGAGCGCCGCACGCGCGGTGCTGCAGACGGGCGAGTACGACTTCGCGTGGAACATCCAGGTCGAAGACGAGCTGATCAAGCGCATGGAAGCGGGTGGCAAGGGCAAGGCCGACTTCGTGCCCGGCGGCGCCGACCTCGAATTCATCACCTTCAACCACGCCGACCCGAACCGCGAGGTCGACGGCGAGCGCAGCAGCCTGAAGGCCCCGCACCCGCTGCTGAGCGACCCCGCCGTGCGCCAGGCCATCAGCCTGCTGGTCGACAAGGCCTCGATCGAGAAGTTCATCTACGGCCGCGCCGGCGTGGCCACGGCCAACTACGTCGACAACCCGCCGGCCTACCGCAGCCCGAACACGAAGTGGGAGTTCAACCCCGAGAAGGCGGCAGCCGTGCTGGAAGCGGCCGGCTGGAAGAAGGGCAAGGGCGGCCTGCGCGAGAAGAACGGCCGGCCGCTGAAGCTGCTGTTCCAGACCAGCACCAACGCGCTGCGCCAGAAAACGCAGGCGCTGGTGAAGCAGGCGGCGCAGAAGGCGGGCGTGGAGATCGAGATCAAGGCGATTGCCGGCTCGGTGTTCTTCAGCACCGATGTCGGCAACCCCGACACCTACGGCAAGTTCCACGCCGACCTGCAGATGTACACCGGCAGCGGCGCCATCGACCCGGCGCGTGTGATGCTGCGCTTTGTGTCCTGGGAGGCGGCGCAGAAGGCCAACAAGTGGTCGGGCATCAACCTCTCGCGCCACGTGAATCCGGCCTACGACCGCCTCTACCGCGAGGCCGAGCGCGAGCTCGACCCCGTCAAGCGCGCCGCGCTCTTCATCCGCATGAACGACCTGCTGGTGCAGACGCACGTCCTCATCCCCGTGATCCAGCGCCGCAGCGTGGCGGCCGTTTCGAACAAGTTGGTGGCCCCGGTCTCCGCATGGGTCGGGGACATGGGCTTTCTCAGAAATTGGTACAGAACCTGAGCACTGCAATGCAAGACACCGAACTCCGCTCCCTCATCGAAGCCGTGCGCGAAGGCGCACTCCCGCGCCGTGCTTTCGTGCAGCGCCTGGCCGCAGCCGGCCTGGCCGCGCCCCTGGCCGGCATGCTGCTGATGCACGCCGGCGTGGCGCAGGCGCAGACGGCGAACCCGCCCTACAAACCTACCAAACGCGGCGGCGGCGGCGCGCTGAAGACGCTGTCGTGGCAAGGCGCCACGCTGCTGCAGCCCCACTTCGCCAGCGGCACCAAAGACCAGGAAGCCAGCCGCATCTTCTACGAGCCCCTGGCCAGCTGGGACCGCGACGCGAACCTCGTGCCCGTGCTGGCAGCCGAGCTGCCCACGCGCGAGAACGGCGGGCTCAGCGCCGACGGCCGCAGCGTGATCTGGAAGCTCAAGAAGAACGTGCAGTGGCACGACGGCAAACCTTTCACCGCCGACGACTGCGTCTTCACCTGGGAGTACGCCCGCGACCCGGCCACCGCCGCCGTCACGCAAGGCATTTACAAGGACGTGACGGTCACCAAGGTCGACAGCCACACCATCCGCGTCACCTTCCCGAAACCCACGCCCTTCTGGGCCACGGCCTTCTGCGCCACCGAGGGCATGGTGCTGCCCAAACATCACTTCGCGGCCTTTTCGGGCGCGAAGTCGCGCGAGGCGCCGGCCAACCTGGCCCCCGTCGGCACCGGCCCTTACGTCTTCGTCGAGTTCAAGCCCGGCGACATCGTGCGCGGCAGGCTCAACCCGAACTACCACATGCCCAACCGGCCCTACTTCGACACCATCGAGGTGAAAGGCGGCGGCGATGCCCCCAGCGCGGCCCGCGCCGTGCTGCAGACCGGCGAGTACGACTTCGCCTGGAACCTGCTGGTGGAAGACGAGATCCTCAAGCGCATGGAAGCCGGCGGCAAGGGCCAGGCCATCTTCCTGCCCAGCGGCGACGTCGAGTTCGTGCAGCTCAACCCCACCGACCCCAACACCGAGGTCGATGGTGAGCGCAGCAGCCTGAAGACGCAGCACTACGCTTTTGCTGACCGCGCCGTGCGCGAGGCCATGGCGCTGCTGTGCGACCGCAAGTCCATCCAAGACTTCATCTACGGCCGCGGCGGTGCGGCCACGGCCAACTTCCTGAACAACCCGGCGCGTTTCCGCAGCCCCAACAACAAGGTCGAGTTCAACATCGACAAGGCCAACCAGCTGCTCGACGCGGCAGGCTGGAAACGCGGCCGTGGCGGCGTGCGCGAAAAGAACGGCAAGCCACTGCGCCTGCTGTTCCAGACCAGCACCAACGCCACGCGGCAGAAGGCCCAGGCCATCATCAAGCAGGCCTGTGGCAAGGCCGGCGTCGAGCTCGAGCTGAAGTCCATCTCGGGCAGCGTGTTCTTCAGCAGCGATGTCGGCAACCCCGACACCTACGGCAAGTTCTACGCCGACATGCAGATGTACACGACGACGATGAACCAGCCCGACCCCGAGCGCCTGATGGACCAGTACCTCAGCCGCGAGGTCAGCAACAAGGCCAACAAGTGGCAGGGCCGGAACATCACGCGCTACCGCAACCCCGAGTACGACAGCACCTACGCGCAGGCCGAGCAGGAGCTCGACCCCGTCAAGCGCGCCGCGCTGTTCATCAAGCTCAACGACCTGCCGGTGCAGGACTTCGCCATCATCCCGCTGTCCAGCCGCACGCGCGTGCGCGGCGTGGGCGCGAAGATGGTCGTGACGCTGACGGGCTGGGACCTCGATTTCTCGGGCCTGCCGCACTGGTACCGCGAGGCCTGAAGCCGATGCACCCGCAAGACACCGCGGTCGGCCCCGCCGACGAAGCCACCCTGCGCGCCTGGCTGGCCCAGGTGCAAAGCGGCCAGCTGCCGCGCCGCGCCTTCGTGCAACGCGTGGCGGGTTTCGGCATCGCCGCGCCACTCGCCGGGCTGATGCTGTTGGACGCCGGCGTGGCCCAGGCCCAGCCTGCCGACAGCTTCAAGCCCACCCAGCGCGGCGGCGGCGGCCTGCTGCGCCTGCTGGAATGGCAAGGCCCCACGCTGCTGAACCCGCACTTCGCCACTGGCCTGAAAGACAACACCGGCGCGCGCATCTTCTACGAGCCGCTGGCCGAGTTCGACGCCGACGGCAACCTCAGCCCGGTGCTCGCGGCCGAGGTGCCCAGCCGCGCCAACGGCGGCCTGGCGGCCGACGGCAAGAGCGTGGTGTGGAAGCTGAAGAAAGGCGTGCAGTGGCACGACGGCCAGCCCTTCACCGCCGACGACGTGGTCTTCAACTGGCAGTACGCCACCGACACCGCCACCGCGGCCGTGACAGCCGGCAACTACGAAGGCCTGAAGATCGAGAAGATCGACACGCACACCGTGCGCGTGGTCTTCGAGAAGCCGCGGCCCTTCTGGCCCGGGCAGTACGCCGGCGTCTTCCTCATCCCGCGCCACCTGTTTGCGCCTTACCTCGGCAACAAGTCGCGCGAGGCGCCGAACAACAACCGCCCGGTGGGCACGGGGCCCTACACCTTCGTCGAGTTCCGCCCGGCCGACCTGCTGCGCGCGGCGCTCAACAAGAACTACCACCTGCCCAACCGGCCTTACTTCGACAACGTGGAGCTGAAAGCCGGTGGTGACGCCACCAGCGCCGCACGCGCCGTGCTGCAAACGGGCGACTACGACTACGCCGGCAGCCTGAGCCTGCCCGAAGACGTGCTGGAGAAGCTGGAAGCCGCGGGCAAGGGCCGCGTGCAGTTGCTCAGCGGCAGCTCGACACAAGCGATCTACCTGAACTTCACCGACCCGGCGCAGACGGTGGACGGCGAGCGCGCCCACGCCAAGACCCGCCACCCGATCTTCAGCGACGCCGCAGTGCGCCAGGCCATCGGCCATCTGGTCGACCGCGCTGGCGTGCAGCGTTTCATCTACGGCCGCCAGGCGCAGGCCACCTCGAACTTCATCAACAACCCGGCGGTCTACCGCAGCCCGCTGCCGGCGCCCGAGTTCAACATCGAGAAGGCCAAGGCGCTGCTGGAGGCCGCCGGCTGGAAGCCCGGGTCCGACGGCGTGCGCGCCAAGGGCGGGCGCAAGCTCAGCCTGCTCTTCCAGGGCGCGGTCGGCGCGCCCAGCCAGAGCATGCAGGCCGTGGTGAAGCAGGCCGCCGGCAAGGCCGGCATCCAGCTGGAACTGAAGGCCGTTCCCAGCAGCGTGTTCTTCTCGTCGGACACCGGCAACCCCGACACCTACGGCAAGTTCTACGCCGACATGCAGACCTACAACTGGACGGTGAACAACCCCGACCCCGAGAACCTGATGCAGTGTTTCGTGAGCTGGGAAGTGGCCAGCCAGGCCAACAAGTGGCTGGGCCAGAACATGGTGCGCTGGCAGAACGCCGAGTACGACACGCTCTACCGCACGGCGCAAAGTGAACTCGACCCCGTCAAGCGCGCGGCGCTCTTCATCCGCATGAACGACCTGGTGGTGAAGGACGGCTACGTCATCCCCATCCTGGCGCGCAACTCCATGCGTGCGATGGCCAGGAAGCTGGTGGCGCCGCTTTCGCCCTGGCGCAACGACATGGCCTCGCTGGCCTTCTGGCACAAGGCAGGCTGAATGGGACCCTACCTCCTCCGCCGCATCCTCATCGCCATCCCCAGCCTGCTGGGCATCAGCGCCGTGCTCTTCACGGTGCTGGCCCTGGCACCGGGCGACCCCTTCGAGGAACTGGCCACCAACCCCAACGTGCCGGCCGAAGTGAAGCAGATGCTGCGCGCCAAGTTCGGCCTGGACGACCCCGTCTGGCAGCGCTACTTCCGCTGGCTGGCGGCCATGCTGCAGGGCGACTGGGGCTACAGCTTCATCAGCCGCGTCGACGTGGACCAGCTCATCCTGCAGCGCGTGCCGGTCACGCTGGCCGTCATCGGCGCCTCGCAGGTGCTGGCGCTGCTGATCGCGCTGCCCATCGGCATCATCTCGGCCGTCAAGCCCTACTCGTGGTTCGACCGCATCTTCAGCACGCTGGCCTTCGTGGGCTTCTCGCTGCCCACCTTCTTCAGCGGCATCCTGCTGATCCTGCTGTTCAGCATCACGCTGGACTGGCTGCCCTTCGTGTACCGCGCCGACATCGACGCCACGGGCTGGGAGTGGTGGTGGCTGCACATCCAGCAATCCATCATGCCGGTGATGGTGCTGGGGCTCTTTCAGGCCGCGAGCTGGATGCGTTATGTGCGCAGCGCCGTGCTGGACGTGATCAAGCTCGACTTCGTCACCACCGCCCGCAGCAAGGGCCTGAAGGAACGCGTGGTGGTGATGCGCCACGTGGTGCGCAACGCGCTCATCCCGGTGGTGACGCTGGTGGCGCTGCAGATGCCGGCGGTCTTCGGCGGTGCCATCGTCACCGAGCAGATCTTCCGCATCCCCGGCATCGGCAGCCTGCTCATCGACGCCATCCTGCGCAACGACACGCCGGTGATCATGGCCGTGACCTTCGTGTTCAGCTGCCTCGTGATCCTCTTCAACCTGATCGCAGACCTGCTCTATGGCTGGCTCGACCCCAGAATTTCTTTCCGTTAAGGCGCCCATGAGCAAGACCGTGAGCACCTCCCCCTGGGCCGAAGCCTGGCGCCGCTTCAGGCGCCACAAGATGGCCGTGTTCAGCCTCGGCCTGCTGAGCACCCTCGTGCTGCTGGTCCTGTTCGGCCCGCTGTTCTGGACGGTGGCCATCGACGAGATCGACTTCAGCGCCCGCCTGGCCACGCCCAGCCTCGCCCACCCCATGGGCACCGACGATCTCGGGCAAGACCTCTTCGCGCGCCTGCTCTACGGCGGCCGCATCAGCCTGGCCGTGGGCCTGGCGGCGATGCTGATGGCCATCTTCGTGGGCGTGCTCATTGGCGCCATCGCCGGCATGTCGCGCGGCTGGGTCGACACCGCGCTGATGTGGCTGACCGACCTCTTCCTGAGCCTGCCGCAGCTGCCGCTGCTGCTGCTGGTGATCTACCTCTTCCGCGACAGCCTGAAGGAGAGCTTCGGCCCCGAGGGCGGCGTCTTCATCCTCATCGTGCTGGTGATCGGCGGCTTCCGCTGGATGCCGGTCGCGCGGCTGGTGCGCGCGCAGTTCTTCAGCCTGCGCGAGAAAGAGTTCGTCGAAGCCGCGCGCGCCCTGGGCGCCAGCACGCCGCGGCAGGTGACGCGCCACATCCTGCCCAACAGCCTGGGGCCGGTGATCGTGGCCGGCACCATCGACGTGGCCGCGGCCATCATCGCTGAGAGCACGCTGAGCTTCCTGGGCCTGGGCTTCCCGCCCGACATCCCCACCTGGGGCCGCATCCTCTTCGACAGCAAGGACTATCTCGACATCGCGCCGCACTGGGCCCTGTTCCCAGGCCTGGCGATCTTCCTGACGGTGCTGACGATCAACTTCATCGGCGACGGTCTGCGTGACGCGCTCGATCCGCGCAAGGTGATGTGATGGCGCTGCTGGAGATCCAGGGTCTCAAGACCCATTTCAAGACCGACGACGGCTGGCTGCATGCGGTGGACGGCGTCGACATGAAGCTCGACGCCGGCGAGACCCTCTGCGTGGTCGGCGAAAGCGGCTGCGGCAAGAGCGTGACGGCCAAGACGGTGATGAAGCTCATCGACATGCCGCCGGGCAAGATCGTCGCCGGCCGCGTGATGTGGCAGGGCCGCGACCTCGTGCCGCTGCCCGCGGCCGAGATGGAGGCCATCCGCGCGAAGGAGATCGCCATCGTCTTCCAGGAGCCGATGACGAGCCTGAACCCGGTGTACACCGTGGGCCAGCAGATCGCCGAGAGCGTGCGGCTGCACGAAGGCCTGAGCAAGGCCGATGCACGCGACCGCGCCGTGGCCATGATGCGGCGTGTGCGCATCCCCACGCCCGAGCGGCGTGTCGACGACTACCCGCACCAGTTCAGCGGCGGCATGCGCCAGCGCGTGATGATCGCCATGGCCCTGGCCTGCAACCCCAAGCTGCTGATCGCCGACGAGCCCACCACGGCGCTGGACGTCACCATCCAGGCGCAGATCCTCGACCTGCTGGCCGAGCTGAAGGCCGAAAGCGGCCTGGCGGTGATGCTCATCACCCACGCCATGGGCGTGGTGGCCGAGGTGGCGCAGCGCGTGGTGGTGATGTATGCCGGGCGCGTGGTGGAAGAAGCGCCGGTGGCCGAGCTGTTTGCGCGGCCGCGCCACCCCTACACGCAGGGGCTGATCCGCAGCATCCCGCGCATCGACACCGCCGCCACGCACAAGACGCGGCTGGAGGCGATCGCCGGCACCGTGCCCAAGCTCGTGGCGCCGGTGAGTGGCGGCCTGCCCGAAGGCTGCCGCTTCGCGCCGCGCTGCCCGCACGCCAGCGCGGCCTGCACGGCGAGCACGCCGCCGCTCAGAGACATCGGCCATGGCCACAAGGTGGCCTGCATCCTGGAAAGCGTGCCCGCATGAACGCGCCCCTGCTCAAGGTCGAAGGCCTGGTCAAGCACTTCCCCATCACCGGCGGTCTCTTCGGCCGTGTCGTCGACAAGGTGCATGCCGTCGATGGCGTGAGTTTCGAGATCGGCCAAGGCGAGACGCTCGGCGTGGTCGGCGAAAGCGGCTGCGGCAAGAGCACCACGGGCCGCTGCATCCTGCGCTTGATCGAGCCCACCGCGGGCGAAGTGACGTTCGCTGGGAAAAGCGTCACCGCCGCAAGCAAGCGCGAGCTGCGCGCGCTGGCGCGCGACATGCAGATCATCTTTCAAGACCCGTATGCCAGCCTGAACCCGCGCATGACGGTGGCCGCCATCGTCGGCGAGGCGCTCACCATCCACAAGCTCACGAAAACGGCGCGCGAGCAGGAAGACCGCACCGTGCAGCTGCTGGAGACCGTGGGCCTGAGCGCCGACCACCTGCGGCGCTTCCCGCACGAGTTTTCAGGCGGCCAGCGCCAGCGCATCGGCATTGCGCGCGCCCTGGCCGTGAGCCCGAAACTCATCGTCTGCGACGAGGCGGTGAGCGCGCTCGATGTCTCCATCCAGGCCCAGGTGATCAACCTGCTGGAAGACCTGCGCGAGCAGTTCGGCCTGAGCTACATGTTCATCGCCCACGACCTGAGCGTGGTGGAGCACATCAGCCACCGCGTGGCGGTGATGTACCTCGGGCGCATCGTCGAGATCGCGCCGGCCCAGGCGCTGTACACGAACCCGCAGCACCCCTACACCGAGGCGCTGCTCTCGGCGGTGCCCATTCCCGACCCTGCCGTGAAGCGCCGGCGCATCCCGCTGCTGGGCGACGTGCCCAGCCCCATCAAGCCGCCGCCGGGCTGCCACTTCCACACGCGCTGCCCCATCGCGAAGAAGGGGCTGTGCGATGTCGAGAAGCCGGTGCTGAAGGCTGTGGGCAGCGACAGCGCGCACCAGGTGGCCTGCCATCTTCGGGGCTGAAGGCGGGGCTGAAGCCGGCGCGCTGCTTCAGGGCCGGTGGCCGAGCAGCCGCGCCGGCAGCAGCACGATCGCGCGGACCAGGGCGAACAGCCCTTCGAAGGCGATGCCGATCAGCCGCAGCGGCAGCGTGACCAGCCAGATCAGCGGCGCGAGCACCAGCGCCAGCAGCGCCACCGGCCAGCTCAGCACGAACAGCGCGCACCAGACGAAGAAGACGAGCAGTGTCTTCATGGCGGCGGTGTTCAGGCGCGGTGGGCCGGGGCCTGCTCGGCGAAGTGCGCGGTGCTGCTGTCGGGCTGGGCGAGTTGGTCGACCACGCCGAAGAGGCCGAAGGTCAGCACGGCGGCGAAGAAGACGCTGAAGAGGCGGTGGGCGGGGCGGGTGTTCATGGCGGGCTCCAGAAGGGGTATTGGGCTGCGATGGCTGCATCTTCGGCAGCCCGGCGCCGCGGCACCACGGCCTTGCGATGAAGCGACACCCGGGGCTGATGGACCGCCGGCAGCGGGCCCTGGTTGGCAAGCCGCGCCTGGCCGACAGCCCGCAGGCCTCAGCCTGGCGGCCAGCGCAGCAGCGCGCCGTGCCGCG
>VYLK01000308.1_pt1 | contig 19514 bp, 18 predicted proteins | sample 5114321 | NCBI WGS metagenome assembly VYLK01 (sample SAMN12291792, study PRJNA351875) | freshwater metagenome | isolation source: freshwater lake | place: USA: Michigan, MSU2 Lake | collected 2011-08-16
GCGGCCGGGGGGTTGCAGGCCGGGCGCGGCGGCCAGTGGCACCGGGCCGCGGGCGGCGATCAGGCGCGCCACCAGGGCGCCGGACAAGGCGTGGGTCAGGGTATCCATGGGCTGCGAGCATGCCGCAGGCAGGCCGGCCTTTGCTGGCGCGGGCCCTGCCGCGCAGCGCGAGGGCGGGCCGATAACCCTGCGCGCGCCAGCGTCTTTGCCTGCCCGTGATGGCGCGCCGGTGCCGGCTGAACATCATCCGCGCCTCTTCCACCCACCGCCGCAGGCAACCCACCATGTTCAATCGCCGAGACTTCCTCAGCGCCGGCCTCGCCGCGCCCCTGGCCTACGCCGCCGGCTCTTTCGTGCCCGCCTGGGCGCAGAGCGCGCCGAACCTGGGCACGCCCACGCTGCCCAGCCCGGGCTTCCGCCGCATGAAGCTGGGGGAGATGGAGGTCGTCTCCCTGATCGACGGCATCGCGCGCCGCCCGCTGGGTGAAGAGTTCGTGAAGAACGCGCCGCTGGCCGAGGTGAAGGCGCTGCTGGCCTCCCAGGGCCTGCCCACCGACCACATCGACATCCCCTTCACGCCCTTCCTGGTGGTGGGCGGCGGCCGCCGCGTGCTGATGGACACCGGCCTGGGCGAGTTCGGCGGCCCCACCACGGGCAAGCTGCTGGAGAACCTGCGCGCCGCGGGCGTGCAGCCGGCCGACATCGACACCGTGCTCATCACGCACTTCCACGGCGACCACATCAACGGCCTGCGCACCCGTGCTGGCGAGCTGGTGTTCCCGAACGCCAAGGTGATGGTGCCGGCCGCCGAGTACAACTTCTGGATGGACGACGCCAAGATGGCCGCCGCGCCGGAAGGCATGAAGGGCGCCTTCAACAACGTGCGCCGCGTCTTCGCCACCATGCCGGCCAGCACGCTGCAGCGTTTCGAGGCCGGCACCGAGCTGGCGCCGGGCATCCGCTCGGTGGCCGCCTACGGCCACACGCCGGGCCACACGCTCTTCGAGGTGAAGTCGGCCGGCCAGACCTTCATGTTCATCGGCGACCTCACCAACGTGCCGGCGCTGTTCGCGCGCAACCCCGACTGGGCTGTGACCTTCGACATGGACGCCGAGGCCGCGCGCAAGGTGCGCCGCGAGGTGTTTGCGCGCATCGTCAGCAGCAATGCGATGGTGGGCGGCTTCCACTTCCCCTTCCCGGCTTTCGGCCGCATGGCCGCGGCCGGCCAGGGCTACGCCTTCCAGCCCATGGCGTGATCTGACGGCACTGCGGCCGCGGCCCCACCTGTCGGGGGAGGGGGCCGCACCCCCGCCCGGGGCCCCGGGCCGGGGGCCCACGCCGCGCCGACCTGTGGGCGATGGCCGGTGGCGGCCCGGCTGGCGAGCATGGCGCACCGCCCTGAAACAGCGCTGCAGACCGGCAGTGCCCACGCAGCGGCGGCGCGAAAGGCCCGCTGCCATGACCCCGACACCTCTCCCCTGCTCGCTTGCCGAACGCCTGCTCGGCAACGCGCTCCAGCGCTTGCCCGCCCCCCTGTTGGCGCACCGCTGGATGCGCCGGCTGCTGGAAGCGCTGCCCTTGCATGCGCCCGCACCCGCTGCTGGCACATCCGAAGCACCTCCGGCCGAACCTGCCGCAGACGACGACCGCCCGCGCGGCTGCGGCTGGTTCGATTCCAGCCTCGATCTGCAGCAAGGCTTGCGCGTGCAAGAGCACACCGGCCTGCCCGGCAGCGAGCCGGGCCTGGCCGACCTGCCGCTGGGCGCCTGGCTGGAGCTGCAATTGCACGGGTGGCGGCCCGAGGCGCCGCAGGCGCTGGACACCGGATTCACACCCGCGACATGAGCGCCGCCGCTGGCGCAGGCATCATGCGGCCCCGGCAGCGCAGCCCTTCAGGCGCCGCCGACACCCTTGAAGCCAGCGCCCGCCGCACCGCCGCCGGGCGCGTGAGGACCCTGACATGAGCCTGTTCCGATCGACTGCAGCCCTGGCCCTGGCCGCCGCCGCCCTGCTGGCCGCCTGCGGTGGCGGCGCTGACCGAACCAAGGCGCAAGTGCGCCTGGTCAACGCCAGTAGCGGCTACGCGCAGCTCGACCTGCGCGTGGACAACGAAGTGCGCCAGGCCGCCGTGAGCTACGGCAACTCGGCCAGCTATGTCGAAGCCGACCCCGGCAAGGCCTTCACGCTGCACAGCGCGGGCAACAGCACCTCGCTGCTGAGCTTCACGCCCAGCGTTTCGGCGCGCAAGCACTACACAGTGCTGGCGTATGGTGCGTCGGGCGCCGCGAAGCAGGTGCTGCTGGACGACAACGCCGGCGCGCCCGAGACCAACCGCGCGCTGCTGCGCGTGGTGAACGCCGCGCCCGATGCCGGCGCGCTGGACGTCTACCTCACCGGCACCGACGACACCCTGGCCGCCAGCGTGCCGCAGCAAGCCGCCGCGGCGGTGGATAGCGTGGGCGCTTGGCTCACCGTCAACAGCGGCGGCTACCGCCTGCGCGTGACGGCCGCCGGCAGCAAGACCGACCTGCGCCTGGACGTGGCCGCGCTCACGCTCAGCAGCCGCCAGGTGGCAACGCTGGTGCTCACGCCCACCACGGGCGGGGTGCTGGTGCAGGCGCTGCTGCTCACGCAGCAGGGCGAGATCACGACGCTGGCGCCCACGCAGGCCCGCGTGCGCCTGGCCTCGGGCCTGAGCAGCGCCGGCATTGCCGGGCTGCGTGTGGGCGGTACGGCGCTCTTCGCCAACGTCACCGCGCCGGCGGTCACGAACTACACGCTGGTGAGCGCCGGCGCGCGCGAGACCATCGTCACGGTCAACGGCACGGTGGTCTCCACCACCACGCAGACGCTGGCGGTGGGCAGCGACTACACCGTGCTCGTCTACGGCAGCCCCAGCGGCACACCCGCCGTGGCGCTGCTGCCCGACAACAACACCCTGCCCACCGACCGCACGCGCGCCAAGCTGCGGCTGGTCAACGGCGTGCAGGGCTTGACCGGCACGCTGTCGATGAGCGCCGACTTCTCGCCCGTGGCCGATGGCGTGGATGCGGGCAAGGCCTCGGTCTACGAACTGGTGGACGCCACCACCACCGGCCGCCTCTCGGTGGTGGCCGCGGGCACGGTGCAGCCGCTCTTCGAGACCACCGAGCAGACCTTCGTGGCCGCTTCGAACTACACCGTCTTCCTGGTGGGCAGCCCGACGGCGGCGGTAGGCATCGTGCGCAAGGACCGCTGAGGCGCGCGGCGCTGCCTCAGGCCAGGCGGCCGGCGCGGAAATCGTTCACCGCGTCGAAGATTTCCTGCTGCGTGTTCATCACGAAGGGCCCGTACTGCGCGATGGGCTCTTTCAGCGGCTGGCCCGCCACCAGGATGGCGCGTGCGCCGGCCTCGCTGGCGCGCAGCAGCACGCCGTCGCTGCCCGGCGTGTTGGCCAGCACGGCCATGCGGCGCGTGCGCACCAGCGTTTCGGCCACGTTCAGCTCGCCGCGGTAGACCACCACGAAAGCGTTGTGGTGGGCCAGCAGCGGCTGCGTGAACACGGCGCCGGGCGCGAGGTGCAGATCCAGGTACAGCGGCTCGGTCGCCTCACGCTGCACCGCGCCCTCCACGCCGTGGGTGGCCCCGGCGATCACGCGCGCCGTCACGCCATCGCCCTGCCACTCGGGAATCTCGGTGGTGGCGATGTCGCGGTACCAGGGCTCGCGCATCTTGTCGCGGCCGGGCAGGTTCAGCCAGAGCTGGAAACCTTCCATCGCGCCCTCTTGCTGCTCGGGCATCTCGCTGTGGATGACGCCGCGGCCGGCCGTCATCCATTGCACGCTGCCGGGCACGAGCAGGCCCTCGTTGCCGGCGCTGTCGCGGTGGCGCATGCGGCCTTGCAGCATGTAGGTGATGGTTTCGAAGCCGCGGTGCGGGTGGTCGGGGAAGCCGCCGATGTAGTCGCCCGGGTTCTCGGTGCCGAAGAGGTCGAGCATCAGGAAGGGGTCCAGGCGCCGCTGCAGGTCTTGCGTGAGCAGGCGCGTCAGGCGCACGCCGGCGCCGTCGCTGGTGGCCTGGCCCTGGATCAGGCGCTCGACGAGGCGCGGGGCGGTCAAGGTGGCCGGGCCGGAAGGGGTGGTGGTGCTGTCCATGCAGGCACTGTAGCCAGCCGCGCGCGGCCCCGGGTTGCACGGGCTTGCATGCAGCGTTCAGCGGCGGGCCGGTGGTAATCTGCCCGGCACCCCCAACGCAGACGAACGAGCAGGAGCCCGCGCGATGAAGGCCATCTGGAGAGGCACCGTGGTTGCCGAGAGCGACGACACCGTGGTGGTGGAAGGCAACCACTACTTCCCGGCTGCGGCCGTGAAGGCCGAGTACCTGCTGCCCAGCAACACCAAGACCATGTGCAGCTGGAAGGGCCAGGCGAGTTACCACACGCTCTTCGTCGACGGCGACGCCAACCCCGACGCCGTGTGGTTCTACCCCGACCCGAAGGACGCTGCCGCCGAGATCAAGGGCCGTTTGGCCTTCTGGAAGGGCGTGCAAGTCGTCGAGTGAAGGCCGCGTGGCGCTGACCGCCACCCACCGCCGCCGCCTGCGCGAGATGTGGCGCTCGGCCGGCTGGCCCTGCCACGACGCCATCGAGCTCGACCTGCTCACCGCCGGCCTGCTGCAGCGCCGCTGGGACGCCGAAGGCCGCGAGACCTTGCGCGTCACCGACGCCGGCCTGCAGGGGCTGGCTGAGGCGCGCCAGCGCCACCAGGCGGCCTACACCGAGCACGAGGCGCTGGTCGCCCGCGTGGCGCGCGAGATGCAGCGCGCCGGGCGCATCGCTTGGCGGGGCCTGAGCCTGCGGGCGCCCTTGAGCGCGTTGCCGGCCGAAACGCCGTCCGCAGTTGGCGTCGAGGCCGGCATCGAGACGGCCACTGCCGCCGCGCCAGCCCGGTCTCCCACGGTCTGGGCCATGGCCATGCCCGATGTCTATTCGATCCGCCACACCACGGTGGAAGACTACGTCGAGCCCATCGCGCACGAGATCAAGGTGCGCCGGGCCGACTTGCTGAGCGACCTGCGCCGGCCCGACAAGGCGGCAGCCTACCTGGCGGTTTCCAGCCAGTGTTGGTACGTACTTCGCGAGGGCATCGCCCAGGCTGACGAGGTGCCGCCGGCCTATGGCGTGATGTTCGCCAGCGCCGGCGGCCTGGCGGTGGCGCGTGCCGCGCCCCGCCGCGCGCTGCGTTTGCCACTGGCGGTGTGGATGGCGCTGGCCAAGGCCCACCCCGAGCCGCACGACGAGGCCGAAGGCACGGCCTGGCTGGGCGACGCCGCTACACCTGGCGCCTGAACGGCCGATAGCCAGGGTGGATGCGCCGCGCATCCCGTCGGCCCGCGCGCTGCGTGCCTAGCCACCGAGGTTGAAACCGATGTTGTCCTGGTTGAAGCTGGGGCGCGCTGCCGCGCCTGTGAGCAAGCCGCCGCCGCCCGCGGCTGCGCCCGTGCGTGCTGCTCCTGCTGCGGTGGCCGCACCCGTTGTCGCGCGGGTGGCGTCGCCGCCGGAGCCTGCCGCGGCAAAGGTTGTTGTGTCGCCCGAGGGCAGCGCCCGTCTGGACGACGTGGCCCTGGAGGGCCTGGGGGTGCGCCGGCCCTTGGTGGGCCGCAAAGGCGAGGTGGCGGGTTTCGAGCTCTTGCTGGCGCCGGCGGTGGAGCGTCGCCTCGCCGGGCGTGCCGACACCCCTTCGGCCCGGCTCTACCACCAGGTGTTGCTGACCACTGCCGCCAGTGTGACCGCGGGGGGACGTGCGGCCTTGGTGCGCCTGCCGGCGGCAGCCCTGCAGCAGGCCACGCTGGCTGAGGCGGTGCCATCGGGCGGCTGGTTGGCGGTAGAGGGGCTGGCTTCTTTGCCGACGGAGACCCGCGAAGCCTTGCGCGCCCGGGGCGCCTTGCTGGGCATGCCCGACGGCCCGCCACAGGCCGAGCTGGCGCCCGATTTCGTCTTGCTGCAGGGGGGCGCTGCCGGCATCGACAGCCTGCTGCTGTCAGCCCAGCGCTGGCGCGAGGTGCTGCCGCGTGTGCGGCTGGTGTGCACGGGCCTGCAGCACCTGGAGGATGTGGAGCAGCTGCTGCAGGCCGGCATCGACCTGGCCAGCGGGGAGCTGGGCCGCAGCCGCAGCGCACCGCCGCCAAGGCCGCTAGGAGCCGCGGCGCAACGCATCGTCGGCCTGCTGAACGACCTGGCCCAGGACCGCGACACCTCGGTCATCGCCGATGCCGTGCGCAGCGATGCGACGCTGACCTACCGCCTGCTGCGCTATGCCAACAGCCCGGCCATCGGGATGAATCGGGCGGTGGAGGCGGTGGATGATGCGGTGCAGCTGCTGGGACGGGGGGAGTTGCGGCGGTGGTTGTCGGTGCAGCTCGTTTCCGGGGCCCAGAGCCGGCCGGCTGCGCGGGCGCTTGAAGAAGGTGCGCTGGTGCGTGGCAGGTTGCTGGAAGCCATCGCCCGACGGCGGCAGGAGATGAACCCGGGCGCGCACTTCACTTTGGGCGTGCTGTCGCTGATCGAGCCGCTACTGCAGGTGCGCTTGGCCGATGCCGTGGGCCCGTTGCGCCTGGGCGAAGACGTCACCGCAGCGCTGCTGCGGCGTGAAGGGCCGCTGGCGCCACGGCTGGCCTTGCTGGACGCGCTGGACGCACATGGCAGCGACCATGTCGATGACATGGCAGCGAGCCTGGGCTTGCCTTCAGGCGCCTTGGCGTTGATGGTTTACGACGCCTGGGAGTGGTCGGACCTGCTCAGGAGCGATGCGTCAGCGCCGTGACCCGCCGGTGCCCGCTGCGCGCAGCCACCAGGGGCGGTGCTTGCCACCCCTCAGGGCCGAGGCCCGAAGAAACAAAAAGCCCGTCGAAGTGACGGGCTCTTTTGTTGGATGCGGGCTTCGCTCAGGCGCGGCGACGGCGGCGGGCCACGGTGGCGCCCACGGCAGCCAGCAGCACCATGGCCATGGTGGACGGCTCTGGCATGCGATTGGTCGTCGGGGCACAGCCACCGGTCGACGTCTGCGTTGTTTGGCAAACTTGCGTAACAGTGATGGTGCCGAGCTTGAAGCCATCGTTGTTGCCGCTGCCGCCCATCGACGTGGATATCAGCCAATGGCTGGAATAGTACGCCGTGTCGAGGATGGTCTGGCTGGTGTTCGCTTTGAAGTCACCAGTATGAACCAGCGACCACCCGTTCGTGGCTGTGCCGGTCGTCGGCATCATGTCGGGCCTGAAGTTCGTGATGGTCGGATCGGACGGCGAGGTGCTGTAGTTCCACCGAAAGACTTGGAAGTCGCCGTCAGTCCAGGTCCAGTTCGCGACCAGCGTACCCAGATCAACCGCCTTCGAGAACTGCAGGTGCACGAGCTCGACACCGCTGCCGTATGCGGTGAGGTTGTCAATGGCATGGTGGGGCTCAGCCGTCGACGCCGACGTACCGTTATTCTCGCTGCCGCTCCAGACGCCGAGGTAACTCCCCCCGTTGTTGATGCTGGTGCTGGCAGTCGTGAAGTTGCTCGTCGAGCCGCTGGACGAGTAGGCCTTGATGTTCAGCGTACCAAACGTATTGTTGCTGTCGGTGGTCTTGCAGCCTGTGTAGCCCGAACCCGCCTTGGTACCACCGGTGCAGGCGTCCATGTCCCAGGTCTGTGCGTGGCCCACGCCGGCGGTGACAAAACCAACCGCGGCCAGGGCCAGCGTGCGGTGGATGCGTTGGAATGCAGTCATTGGAGTTCCTCGGTCAAATCTCTCTGAGTCTGGTTATGCACGGTGCGGGCCAGAATCGAAAATCCCTTGTCTGTCAGACAGTTAGATCAATGTTTGAGTTCAGCGCGGAAACAACTGTAAGCTTTGCCGACGCCTCCGCGCCCCCTCAATTCAGGGCGTTCAGCATCGCCTGCGCGTCTTTCTGGGCGCCGAAGGGGCGCGCAGACTTGACCGCGGCGCTCAGCTCGGTCTTCGCCTCGCCGGCGCGGCCCATCGCGAGCAGCGTTGCGCCCAGGTAGTAGCGTGTCTGGCCGCTTTCGGGGTCGCGCAAGCGCGCATCGCGCAGATGCTGCAGCGCTCGCTCGTTCTGTCCGGCCTTGTGTGCCGCCCAGCCGAGGGTGCCGATGATGTGTGCCGCCGTCGGCCTGAGGGCCAGGGCCCGTTCGGCGGCTTTGAGCGCGCCAGGGGGGTCTTTCTGGGCCAGCAGCACGTGGCTGAGGTTGTTCAAGGCCTCTGCATCGTCAGGCCGGGCCTTCAGCACGGCCTCGTAAGAACGGCGGGCAGCATTCCAATCGGCGGCCCGGGCCTGGGCATCGGCCAGGACTCGCCAGACGACAGCGTCTGCCGGGCGCTGCTTGACCCACTGTTCCGCGAGCCGGATCGCTTCCGCCGGCTGGCTGCGCGTGAGCAGACCGAAGACCTGGAGCAGGGTCGCCTGGCTGTTGTCCAGCTCGTGCGCACGCCGGAAGGCCGCCAGCGCAACGGCGTCTTGCTTGCGAGCGAGCGCGATCTCACCCAGCAGCGAGTGACCGATGCCGCTCCTGGGCAACTTGGTGGTCAGTTCGCGTGCCCGCTGCTCGGCTGCCGCCAACTCGCCTTGCGCAAGCTCGGCCCGCGCCGTCACGATCTGGGCGCCGGTGTACTGCGGCTGCTCCTTCAAGGCCTTGCCGGCACTGTGCGCGGCGCCTGGCGCGTCTTGTGCGGCCAGCTGCAGCTCGGCGATGGCCACCAGCAGCCCCGCGTCGGAAGAGGCGCTCGTCGACGCCCGCGCGAGGGTCGACTTGGCGGCGCGCATGTCGTTGGACGCAAGCTCGATGCGGCCTTGTTGCATCAGCACCCTGGGGGCATCGGGCAGCTTGGCCGTGACGCGCTTGAAGGCTTCGCGGGCGCGATCGACTTGCCCATAGGCCAGGTGGAACTCGACCAGGCGCATGCCATGGTCGGTATTGCTGGGGGCGCTGTTGTCGTCGGCCTTTTCGAACCAGCGCTGGGCTTCATCCAGGCGCCCTTCGCCCACCATCATTTGGCCCACCAGCGACAGCAGCTCGGGATGTTTGGGTGACCGTTCTAGCGCCGCGTTCAGCCGGCTCTTGGCCGCCGCCGCGGCGCCGGTGCGCAGCTCAAGCCTAGCCAGCTCGACGACGGGGTCGACGAAGCGCGGGTCGGCCTTGATGGCTGCTTCCAACGCTGTGCGCGCACCTTTCGTGTCACCGGCTTCAGCGCGCGCCTTGCCCAGCAGGAAGAGCAGGCCGGGCTGGTCCTTTTGCGCCGCATTGACCTGCTCGGCCACCTTCGCGGCCTTGGCCGCTTGCCCCAATTGCAGGTACAGCGCTGCCAGGGACGAGCCGATGGCGATGGACTTGGGGTTGGCCTTGTAGGCTGCCTCAAGCTCGGTCTGCGCAGCGGCGAATTGGCCGGACCGTAGCAACGCCATGCCGAGCGCGTGCTGGAGTTCCGGGCGTGCGCGCTGCTGCATCGCGGCGCGCAGGATGACGACGGCCCGGGTGTGCCGGCCCTGCGCCGAGTGCGCCGAGGCAAGCAGCAACGTGGCCTGCGAATCGAGCGGCTGCTGCCGCAGGTAGGCGTCCAGCGCCTCGATCGCCCGGTCGAAGTTGCCCTCCTTGACGTGTATCTGTGCGATCAGCTTGGCGGCAGGGCTGCTGGGCTGGTCGCGAAGCACGCCTTCGAGGTAGGGCTTGGCTTTCTCGGTCTCGTCAAGCCCGTAGTGCGCCAGGCCGCCCAGCATCAGCAGCTGGGGTCGATACCGCAAAGCCTCCACCGGGATCGGGCCCAGCAGCGCCGTCACCTTGGAAAGCTCGGCCTTGGCCTCGGCCGTGCGGCCTTCCCTTTCGGCCAGCAGCGAAGACAGGTAGGCGCCTCTTGGATCTTTGGGGTCGACCTTGCGCAGCGTGTCGAGGTCCTTGCGGACGTCGACCGGCCGGTTCAGATCGAGCAGCAGACCGGCGCGGGAGACCAGCGCTTCTACATACTCGGGGTCGTCTTGCAAAGCCCTCTCGTAAAAGGAAAGCGCTGCCTTCAGGTCGCCCTGCGTGTGTGCAAGCGTCCCTCGGACATAGAGAGGCTGCGCTTTCCCCGGCGCCAGTTCAAGCGCCCTGTTCACGGCCGTCAGCGCTTCCTGGGGCTGCCGGGTGCGGATGCGAACCTTGGCCTCGGCGACCCATGTCTGCATCGATGTCGCGTCGAGTGCCCGGGCCTTTTCCAGCAGTTGCATGGCCATGCGGCCGTCGCCCATGTCGTCGGAGGCGCCGGCCTTGAGCATGAGCAGTTCGAAACGGGTCGACGCGCTCAGGTCCTTCTCGGCGAAGCGCTCGTCGTCGACCAGCGGGCGCAACTTGCCAGAGTCCAGAAAGGCGCGCGCCAGCGGCAAGACCACTTCCTCGCGGCTTGCACCGAGCCTCAGCGCCTCCACCAGCGCCGCTTCCGCTGCGCTGGGTTGGTTCTGCTCCAGCAAGGCCTTGCCCAGCAGAAGATGCACGGGCATGGCGTTCTTGTCAGCCCGCAAGGCGTTCTTCAGCTGGATGGTGGCTCCCGCGTAGTCCTTCTTCTCGAACCGCTGCAGGGCGTCTTCGTAGTACCTCGAGGCTGCGGGGTTGGTGGTGGCGAAAGCCGAAAGCACGGCGAAGGAGGCACACAACGCGGTGGCCCGGGCAAAGAAGCGGCGACTCATAGGGCTGGCTGGTGGACGTGCGTACAAACCGAGAATGCTAGGGGACACTAGGCTTCCATGGCCCTGTGGAACATCGCCTCGTCCTCGATTTCGCGTTCGCACTCCACGGCAGCGGCCAGATTGACCGGCCCGCACGCCGGCTGCTGTCGCGGTCAGGCTGGCGCGCACCCTGCGGCTTGGACGCGGTCTGCGGCCTTCCTGCGATGAACCTCGCGAATCGGGGGCGTCTCGAAAGCTCGTGCGGAAAGCGCTTCAGCTAGGTCGGCATTCAAGTCTTAGCCAAGGACGGACAATGTACCCATGCCAGCGGACCTGCACCTGCAAGAGCCGGTTCTTCTGTTCCCGTCCGCGGCCGCCTACTGGAGCTCTGACCATGAAGCCCTTGATCCTCGCCGCATGCCTGTCGGCCGCGCTGCAGCTCTCAACCCCCACCCACGCCGCCCCCAGCCTCCCCAGCACCAACGTCGCCTGGCAGGCCGCCGCCGCCGATGCCGACATCGAGCGCGCCTTCGCCCAGGCCCGCGCCGCCAAGAAGCCGGTGCTGCTGTACTGGGGCGCCACCTGGTGCCCGCCCTGCAACCAGCTCAAGGCCACGCTGTTCAACCGCGCCGAGTTCGCGGCGCTGTCGAAGAACTTCATCGCCGTGCATGTGGATGGCGACCGCCCCGGCGCGCAGAAGCTCAGCCGCCGCTTCAAGGTCAGCGGCTACCCGACCACCGTGCTGTTCACGCCCGAAGGCCAGGAAATCACCCGCCTGCCCGGTGAGGTGGACGCCGCGCAGATGCTGCAGGTGCTGCAGCTGGGCCTGAACGGCGGCCGCCCCGTTAAGGCCGTGCTGGCCGACGCGCTGGCCGCCAAGCCGCTGACCGCTGGCGACTGGAAGCTGCTTGCCTACTACTCGTGGGAAACCGACGAGGCCCAGGTCGTGCCCAAGGCCGAGCTGCCGGCGCTGCTCACGCGGCTGGCCGTGGCCAGCCCCGCCGCCGGTGCCGGCACCGAAAGCGAGATCACCACACGCTTGTGGCTGAAGGCGCTGGCCGCCAGTGACGACGGTCAGGGCGTCAAGCCCGATGCCAGCCTGCGTGAACGCGTGCGCCGTGTGCTGGCCGACCCGGTGCAATCGCGCGAGCATATTGATGCCATCGCCGGCGGCGCCACCGACATCGTGCGCACGCTTGAAGCCGAAGGCAGCGCGGGCCGCGCGCCCCTGGTGGCCGCTTTCGACGCTGCGCTGCAGCGCCTGCAGGCCGATGGCACGCTGTCGCGCAGCAACCGGCTCGACGCGCTCTACGCCCGCATCCAGCTGGCGCGCATCGACATGCCCAAAGACACCGTGCAGCCCAAGCTGCCCGAGCCGCTGCTGAAGGACGTGCGCGAGTTCGTCGCTCGTGCCGACCGCGAGATCACCGACGGTTACGAGCGCCAGGCCGTCATCACCTACGCCGGCAGCGCCCTGGGCCTGGCCGGGCTGTGGGCCGAGAGCGAAACCCTGCTCAAGGCCAACCTGGCCAAGAGCCACTCGCCCTACTACCTGATGAGCCAGCTGGGCAGCAACGCGCGCAAGCAGGGCAGGAACGACGAGGCGCTGAACTGGTATGCGCAGGCCTTCGACAAGAGCGAAGGCCCGGCCACGCGCTTGCAGTGGGGCGCCACCTACCTGATGGCGTTGGTGGATCTGGCGCCGCAGGACGCGGCCCGCATCGAGAAGACCACCGCGCAGCTGTTGGCCGAGGCGGGCAAGGACAGCGGCGCCTTCGAAGGCCGCAGCGCGCGTTCGCTGCAGCGCATCAGTGCCAAGCTGGTGGCCTGGAACGGTGAAGGCAAGCAGGCGGCGATCATGAAGCGCCTGCAAGGGCAGCTGAACGGCGTGTGCGCGAAGGTGGACACCGCTGAGGGCCAGCGCGCCACCTGCCAGGCCTTGTTGAAGCCGGCGGCGAAAAAGGCCTGACCGGAGCGCGCCCCGCCTTACTACTTGAGTAGGCCCTCGGCCTTCAGCGCCTCTTGCACCGCCGGGCGTGCGGCCACTCGGCCCATGTAGGCGCTCAGGTGGGCCAGCGGGGCGATGTCCACGCCCACATACTTGCCCCAGCCGGCCACGGTGAAGAGGTAGGCGTCGGCGGCGGTGAAGCTGTCGCCCATCAGCCAGGTCTTGCCGGCGAGCTGGCTGTCCACCCACGTGAGCTTCTCGGTGAGCTTGGCGCGCGAGGCGGTCTTGGTGTCTTCGTGGGTGCCGGGCGTGAACAGCGGCGTGAAGCCCTTGTGCAGCTCGGTGCTGATGTAGTTCAGCCACTCCAGCACGCGGTAGCGCGCCATCGTGCCGACCGCCGGCACCAGGCCGCTGGCCGGGGCCTGGTCGGCGATGTACTGCACGATGACCGGGCCTTCGCTCAGGCGCTGGCCGTCGTCCAGCTCCAGCAGCGGCACCTGGCCCTTGGGGTTGATGGTGTAGAAGTCCGTGCCGTCGGCCAGCTTCTTGGTCTTGGTGCTGGCCATCACCAGCTGGAAGGGCAGGCCGGTCTCGCGCAGCACGATGTGGGGGCTGAGCGAACAGGCGCCGGGGCTGTAGTACAGCTTGGTCATGGGGTGTCTCCGCTTCGGGTGGTGTAACGCGCTTGAGCATAGCCATGCCCGCCCGGGCCAGCATTGCACGGCGCTGAAGCCAGCGTTCGATGCAAAGCCATACTGAGGGCTGCCGCTGCCCCCACGGAAAGAACGACCATGCCCCGCGCCACCCTCGAAGAAGCCCGCCTGCACCCCGCCATCCGTGAGGCCGTGGCGCGCCAACACGCCGACACCGTGCAGCAGGTGCAGGACGCCACCGCTCGCCACGCCGTGGTGGTGGTGGGCATGGCGCTGAACCCCTTCGTGCGCCAGGCGCGCAAGGCCCTCGACGCCGCCGGCGTGGCCCACCACGACATCGACATCGGCGGCTACACCAGCCAGTGGCGCCGCCGCAATGCGCTGAAGATGTGGACGGGCTGGCCCACCTTTCCGATGGTCTTCGTGAAGGGCGTGCTGGTGGGCGGCGCGCAGGACCTGCAGGTCTTGATCAGCAGTGGCGAGCTGAAGCGCCTGCTCGGCTGAGCGGGCCGGCACCGGCGGGCCCGCAGCCGCCACCCGCGCGGGCTTTGGGGGCGTTCGTCGCGGCTATCCGCCACTCGCCGCGCGGTGGCTGGGGTGGGTGAGAGGGCACCGCAGAATGGGCGCCATGAACATCCCCCCCACCTTCCAAAGCCACCGCCCGCGCGGTTGGGGCTGCGCCCTGCAGGTCGTGGCCGCCGCCGCCGGCCTGGCCGCACTGGCTGCCGCAACAGCCCCGCAGGCCGTGGCCGCCGAGGCCCGCCCCGGGCTGAAGCCCTGCCGCGTGCAGGGCGTCGTGCACGACGCGCAGTGCGGCGTGCTGCGCCGCCCGCTCGACCCCGCGCAGCCGCAGGGCGTGCAGATCGACGTGCATTACGCCGTGCTGCCGGCGCTGGCGCGCAACCGCCAGAGCGACCCGGTGTTCTTCTTCGCCGGCGGCCCAGGCCAGAGCGCCGTCGCCCTGGGCGGGCAGATCAGCCGTTTGCTGGCGCGCCTGGGCAACCGGCGCGATGTGGTGCTGGTCGACCAGCGGGGCACCGGCCAGACGGCGCCCTTGTACTGCGAGGAAGGCTCGCCCTTCGCGCCCCTGAGCGAAGGCCTGGACAACGAGCGCCAGGCCGCGCGCCTGCAGGCCTGCGCGACGCAGCTGCAGAAGCTGCCGCACGGCAAGCTGCGCCACTACACCACCACCGTGGCCATGCAGGACGTGGACGCCGTGCGCCAGGCCCTGGGCGCGCCGCAGATCAACCTGGTGGGCGGCTCCTACGGCACGCGTGCGGTGCTGGAGTACATGCGCCAGTTCCCGAAGGCCGTGCGGCGCGCCGTCATCGACGGCGTGGCGCCGCCGGACATGGTGCTGCCCGTGGCCTTCAGCACCGACAACCAGGCCGCGCTGACGCAGGTGTTCAAGAGCTGCGAGGCCGACGCCGCCTGCCGCGCGCGCTACCCCCAGCTGCGTGAAGACTGGCAGAAGTTGCTGGCGGCCATGCCGCGCGAGATGAGCGTGGCCAACCCGCTCACCGGGCGCACCGAGAAGGCCACGCTCACGCGCGACGGCCTGTTGAACCTGGTGCGCGCGCCGATGTACGTGCCGGTGCTGGCTTCGGCGCTGCCCATGGCCATCGGCGAAGGCGCGGCCGGCCGGATGGAGCCGCTGGTGGGCCTGGCCATCGCCTTCGCGGGCGGCGGCGGGCGTGCCATGCGCATGTCCGAAGGCATGCACTTCTCGGTGGTGTGCGCCGAAGACTACCCGCGCCTGGCGCAGGCCACCGATGCGCCTGGCACCGATTTCGGCAGCACCTTCGCGCAGCAGTACCAGCGCATCTGCAGCAGCTGGCCGCGCGGCGAGGTGCCGGCGGCCTTCTACACGGTGCCGCCTGCGCCGGCGGCCACGCTGGTGCTTTCAGGCGGGGCCGACCCCGTAACGCCGCCGCGCCACGGCGAGCGCGTGACGAAGCTGCTGGGCGCCCAGGCGCGCCACGTGGTGGTGAAGGAAGCCGGCCACGGCGTGATGGGCCTGGGCTGCATGCGTGACGTGCTCTTCCGCTTCATCAACGCCGAAACCGACGCTGAAGCGCTGAAGGTCGACGCCAGCTGCGCCGAGAGCATCCCCCGCCCGCCCGTTCACCTGCCGCCGCTGGCGGAGGCCGCGAAATGATCCAGATCGAACAACTGCGCAAGAGTTTCACCCAAGGCAGCGGGCGCAAGAAGCGCACCGTGCAGGCGGTGGATGGCGTGAACTTCACCGCGCCCAACGGCCGCATCACCGGGCTGCTGGGCCCCAACGGCGCGGGCAAGACGACCACGCTGCGCATCGCTGCGGCGCTGATCGAGCCCGACAGCGGCACGGTGCGCGTGGACGGCATCGACGTGGCGCAGCAGCCCGCCGCGGCGCTGGCGCGCATGGGCGTGCTCAGCGATGCGCGGGGCCTGTACCCGCGGCTGACAGCGCGCGAGAACATCCTCTACTACGGCCGCCTGCACGGCATGACGGCTGCTGCCGCTGCCGCACGCGTGGCGGTGCTCGCCAAGACGCTGGACATGGCGCCGCTGCTCGACCGCCGCACCGAAGGCTTCAGCCAGGGCGAACGCATGAAGACGGCGCTGGCCCGCGCGCTGATCCACGACCCGCCCAACATCGTGCTCGACGAGCCCACCAACGGCCTGGACGTGCTGGCCACGCGCGCGCTGCGCGAGGCGCTGCGCCGCTTGCGCGACGACGAGGGCAAGTGCATCGTGTTTTCCACGCACATCATGCAAGAGGTGGAGCGCCTGTGTGACCACGTCGTCGTGGTGGCCCACGGCCGCACCGTGGCCGCCGGCACCGTGGCCGAACTCTCGGCCGCGGCCGGGCAGACCGATTTCGAGGAGACCTTCGTGAAGCTCGCCTTCGGTGCCGAAGGCGCCGCTTCAGCTTTCGGTGCCGAAGGCGCCACCACCTCCCAACACGCCGGGAGCGCCGCATGATCGCCGCCGCCTGGGTCGTCTTCCTCAAGGAATTGCGCGATGCGCTGCGCGACCGGCGCACGCTCACCATGGTGCTGCTCAGCTCGGTGGCCATCGGCCCGCTGGTGCTGGTGGCCATCTCGCAGCTGGTGGCCGGCATCGAGAAGCGCGCCGAGGCGCGCGAGGTTTACGCGGTGGGCATCGAGCACGCGCCCGGTCTGCAAAACTACCTGGAGCGCCAGACCTTCGTGCTGAAGAAAGCGCCGGCCGACTGGGAGCAGCGTTTGCGCGACAGCAAGCTCGGCCACCCGGTGCTGGTGGTGCCGGCCGACTACGCGGCCACCGTGGCGCGCCTGGAGGCGCCGGTGTTGGAGATCGTCAGCAGCGCCACCGACCAGCGCGCACAAGGCGGCACGGGTGCGCTGCAGCGCCTGCTGCGCGCCTACAACCAGGAGCAGGCCACGCTGCGCCTGGCGCTGCGCGGCGTGGCGCCCGCGGCGCTGGAGACGGTGCGCGTGGAAGAGCGTGATCTCGCCGACCCCGCCGCGCGCGCCGCGCAGCTGAGCTTCATGGTGCCGGTGTTCGTGCTGATGGCGGTGCTGTACGGCGCGCTGAACGCCGCGCTGGACACCACGGCCGGCGAGCGCGAGCGCGGGTCTCTGGAGCCCTTGCTGATGAACCCTGCCTCGCGCCTGGCGCTGGTGCTGGGCAAATGGGGCGCGGTGGCCACGGTGGGCATCATGATCGCGGTGCTCTCGTGCCTGAGCTTCCTGCCGGCGCAGCTGATGCTGCGCAGCGAGGCGCTGTCGGCCATGTTCCGCTTCGGCCCTTTGGAAGCAGCCTGGTTCATCGGCCTGCTGCTGCCGCTGGCTGGGGCACTGTCGGCGCTGCTGATGGCGATTGCCATCCGCTGCAAGACCTTCAAGGAAGCGCAGGCCAACGCCACCATCCTGGTGCTGGCCATCTCGATGTTGCCGCTGGTGCTGGTGATGAACCAGGAAGGCACGGCGCCCTGGCACCTGTGGATGCCGGCCCTGGCGCAGACCACGCTGATGGGCCGTGTGCTCAAGGGCGAGGCGCTGCCGATGGTGGACCTGATGCCCTCGCTGCTGGTGTGCGGCGTGCTCACGGCGCTGGCCGTGGCTTACGTGGCCCGCGTGCTGCGCAGCGCGGCCCTGAAGTGAAGGAGCGCGCGCGCGGGCTCAGTTGAGCTGCAGCCGCAGCGCGCGGGCCACCTCGCGCTGCCACGGCAGCTGGTGCACCAGCCCGTTGAGGTAGGGCGCGGCCTGCAGTGCGGTGAGCACTTCGCCTTCGTCGCCGATGAAGCGCACGTTGCTCACCACCGTCAGCGGGTCTGCCATGGCCACCACGCCGTGCGCGATCTCGATCCAGTCCCAGGCCATGCCGGCCTCGCCTTCGGCGCCGTGCGCCATCCACAGCGTTTGGCCCGAGAAGCAGCCGGACAGGCTGGCCGTCAGGGTGATGTGTGTCCCAAGGTGGTGAAACCGCACAGGTTTGGGCTCGGCGGCCTGCCACAATAACGGGGGCCATGTGCGTAAAGCCCACGCCGTGGCCAAGGGGTGGACGGGTGACGAATTTGTGTGTGCGGTGGGTTGCATGCACACATTCTTCGTTAGCGTCCTGGCGGCGAACAGCTGTAAACCCTGTCAGGGCGGCGTCGCTGACGCCTTTGGGCCGGATGTTTCGGCGGGCAAGGAGAGCAATGCTCCCGGGTGGTTACTCAGCGGTGCTGCAGGCCCGCAACCGTGACGAGTTTCGCGATGAAGTGGTGCGCTTCACGCGGCAGCTCGGCTTCGAGACCGTCTCGGCGGTCACGGTGCTTGACCGTGGCCTGGGCAAGTATGAGTTGATTGCGGTGGACAACACCCCCACCAGCTACGTCCAGACCTATGGCGATGCCGACAGTGGCAAACGAGATCCGGTGCTGCGTCACTGCCACCGCCAGACCGTGCCCATCATCTGGAACCAGGACACCTATGTCGCCCAGGGCGTGGGCGACCTGTGGGAGCAGCAGGCGCAGTTTGGTTACCGCACCGGCATCGCCATGGCGATGCATCTGCCCGAGGGCAAGCACTTCCTGATGGGGGTCGACCGCGACCAGCCGCTGCCTGCCGACCCGCGCGAGCTGCAGCGCGTGGTGGCCGACCTGCAACTCTTCGCCGTGCATGCGCAAGAGGCGGCCATGCGCCTGCTGTTGCCAGTGGCCCTGCAGCCCGAGAGGCCGGCTCTCACGCCGCGCGAGTTGGAGGCGTTGCGCTGGACCATGGAAGGCAAGACCGCCTGGGAAGTGGGCGCGGTGCTGGGCATCAGCGAGCGCACGGCGGTGCTGCACATCAACAACGCCATGCACAAGCTGCAGTGCGTGAACAAGCACCAGGCGGTGCTCAAGGCCTTGCGGCTGGGCCTGATCGATTGAGCCCGGGCCTGCGGCCTGGCGGTGTGGCTGTCTTGTCCAGAGCTCCCATGAACTTGGGCTTGCGACCTGTAAGACCTGACAGTAGCCCGCGCGAAAGCTGGCTGCTCCAATGCTGCCAAGCGTGCGATTTCGCACGAGTCATCAGCCGGAGCCCACGCCATGCAAGCCCTCAAGAACCTGTTCATCCGCACCCAAGTTCAAGCCGCTGCCGCCGCTTCGGGCGCTGCGCAAACCACCCCTTCGCAGCCGACCGAGCTGACGCCCGAAGCGCTGGCCCTGGTGGGCGGTGGTCTTCCGCGTATCGGCGGCTACGGCAGCTCGTCGGTGGCCCTGCCGCCGGCGGAGAACGCCGCCACCACGCTGCCCAGCGCCAGCTGAACGGCAAGCCAGATCTCTTTGGTCCCATCTCAAAGCCCATCCCTCGGGGATTGAGGTGTTCGTGGGTCGGCGCTGCCGACCCCTTTTTTCATGGCTGACCCGCGCCCCCTGTTCAGGCCTGAAGCGGTGGAAGCCCAGCGCCTGCAATGGCTGGGCGGGGTGCAGCTCGTTCGCCCGCCTTCGCTGGCTTGGCTGACGGCGGGTGTCGTGGTCGTGGCGCTGGCGGTCGGAGCCTTTCTGTCCCTGGCGCAGTACACGCGCAAGGCCACGAGCCCAGGGGTGGTGGTGCCCGATCTCGGGCTCATCCGTCTCGTGCCTGCGGCCGCGGGCTCGGTGCTCGAGCGGCGGGTGAGCGAAGGGCAGGCGGTGCGCGCTGGCGACGTGCTGTTCGTGCTGGCGCTGGAACGCCCGCTGTTGTCGGCCGATGCGCAGGCCGCGGTGCGCCGCAGCCTCGACGAGCGCCGGCGCAGCCTGGCCGAG
>VYLK01000310.1_pt1 | contig 19471 bp, 19 predicted proteins | sample 5114321 | NCBI WGS metagenome assembly VYLK01 (sample SAMN12291792, study PRJNA351875) | freshwater metagenome | isolation source: freshwater lake | place: USA: Michigan, MSU2 Lake | collected 2011-08-16
GCCGCCGCCGCGCTGGCCCACGGCCTGCTGCCGCTGCACCGCCCCACCTGGCTGCTGCCGCAGCCGCAGCCCCTGCGTGAACGCGACGCCGTGCCCTGGCTGCAAGGCCAGCCGCTGCAGTTGCTCAGCGGCCCCGAGCGCATCGAAACCGGCTGGTGGGACGGCGAGCCCGCCACGCGCGATTACTACATCGCCCAGACGCGCGAAGGCGCGCTGCTGTGGCTGTGGCACACGCGCCTGCCCAGCGCCGACGAAGCGGCGCCGCGCTGGTTCCTGCAGGGGCGTTTCGGGTGAGGCGCGCCGCAGCGCTCGAAGGCGGGCCTGGAGCCCGGCCTGGCGTCCAGCCTAGAGCCGGATGACGAAACGCAGCCCCGGCCCACCGCCGAAAGCCTCGGGCTTGGTGAAGCGCTCCAGCAGTTCACCGCCATTGGCGGTGATGACACGCTGCGAAGGCGCGTTGTCGACATCGGTGGTGAGCTCCACCTCGCGCAGCCCGAAGCCGCGCGCCAGCGGCAGCAGTTGTGCCAGCGCCCGCGTGGCATGGCCGCGGCGCTGCTGCCAGGGCACCACCGCGTAGCCGATGTGGCCCAGCACGTGTGGTGGCATCGGCCCCAGGTCGCGCGGCCAGCGCAGGTTGATGCTGCCGCAGAAGCCCTCGTCGCTCCACATCCAGCGCACGATGCCGGGCAGGCGCTGCACCTGGCTGCCGTCGGGCAGCTTCACCGGTGGGCCCAGGGCTTCAGGGTCGTGCGTGATGGTGAGAAAGGCCGCGGCATTGGCCGCGATGTCGGCCAACTGCTCTTGCGCCGCCTCGGGCCGCGTGGTGTTCGGCGACCAGCCGCGAGACAAGGCCGCGCAATAGCCGGCCAGGTGCTCGGGGGCGGGGCGGACGAGCTGCATGGCGGCCCTCGGTGAAGCCTCAGGCCGGCTGCAGCACCTGCAGCAGCCAGCGCTGCAGGTCGCGCACTTCTTCGATGCACACCGAGTGCTGCATCGGGTACTCGTGCCAGTCCAGCGGCTGGCCCAGGGCCTGCAGCTGGTCGCGCGCGGCGGCACCCCGGGCCAGCGGCACCACGGGGTCGCTGCGGCCGTGCGCCAGGAACAGCGGTGTCAGCGCATTGGCGTCGTGGCGCTCGGCTTCCAGCGTGGCGGCCAGCGGCATGTAGCCCGACATGCCCACCAAGCCCGCCAGCCGCTGGCCGTAACGCAGCCCGGCGCCCAGCGTGATGGCGCAGCCCTGCGAAAAACCACCCAGCACGATGCGGTTCGCAGGCACGCCGCGCGCCACTTCGCGGTCGATCAGCGCGTGCACCTGCGCAAAGCTCTCGCGCAGGCCGCCTTCGTCCTCGCGCCGCACGAGTTCGGTGCCGAGGATGTCGTACCAGGCGCGCATGCGGTGGCCGCCGTTGATCGTCACCGCACGCTCGGGCGCACGCGGGAAGACCCAGCGCACCGGGCCCACGGGCCCCAGCTTCAGCTCGTCGGCGAAGGACAGGAAATCGGTGCCGTCGGCGCCCAGGCCGTGCAGCACGATGATGGTGGCCCGCGGCTCGGCGCCGGGGTGCACTTCGAAGGTCTGCAGCGCGTCCATCAGTAGTTCAAGCCCATCGCGGTGCGCACGTCCTTCATGGTCTGGCGCGCCACGGTGCGCGCGCGCTCGGTGCCCATCTCCACGATCCAGTGCACCTGCTTGGGGTTGGCCAGGTACTGCTCGGCGCGTTCGCGCCACGGGGCCTGCTCCTTGACGATGGCGTCGATCACCGGCTGCTTGCACTCCAGGCAGCCGATGCCGGCGCTCTTGCAACCTTGCTGCACCCATTCGTGCGTGGGCGCGTCGGTGTAGACCTTGTGCAGCTGCCACACCGGGCAGCGCGCCGGGTCACCGGGGTCGGTGCGGCGGGCGCGGGCGGGGTCGGTGGCCATGCCGCGCACCTTGCGCGTCACCTCGGCCGGCTCTTCGCGCATCAGGATGGCGTTGCCGTAGCTCTTGCTCATCTTCGCGCCGTCCAGGCCGGGCAGCTTGCTGGTTTCGGTCAGCAGCGCCTGCGGCTCGGTCAGCACGCTCTTGCCGCTGCCCTTGAGGTGGCCGAGCAGCAGTTCGCTGTCGTCGGCCGTCCAGCCTTCGACCTGGGCCGCGGCCTTGGCCACCATGCCTTCGCCCTTGGCTTGGGCTTCGGCACTGCCGGTTTCGCCGAAGGCCTTGCGTTGCTTCTCGAAGTAGCGGGCGTCGTCCTTGGGCAGCTTGGCCAGCGCGGCGGCCACCTGGGCCTCGAACTGGCTGCTGCGGCCGTAGAGGTTGTTGAAGCGGCGCGCCACCTCGCGCGTGAGCTCGACGTGGCTGCTCTGGTCTTCACCCACGGGCACGTGGTTGGCCTTGTAGATCAGGATGTCGGCGGCCTGCAGCAGCGGGTAGCCGAGGAAGCCGTAGGTCGCGAGGTCGCGGTCCTTCAGCTTTTCCATCTGGTCCTTGTAGGTGGGCACGCGTTCCAGCCAGCCCAGCGGCGTGCCCATGGCCAGCAGCGTGAAGAGCTCGGCATGCTCGGGCAGGCGGCTCTGGATGAAAAGCGTGCACTTGTCGGGGTCCAGGCCGGCGGCGATCCAGTCGATCACCATCTCGTAGACGAACTTCTCCATGACCTCGCGCTCTTCGTAGTGCGTGGTCAGGGCGTGCCAGTCGGCCACGAAGAAGAAGCACTCGTGCTCGTGCTGCAGGCGCACCCAGTTCTTCAGGGCGCCGTGGTAGTGGCCGAGGTGCATGGCGCCGGTGGGGCGCATGCCGGAGAGAACGCGTGATCGCATGGTGGGCTGCCGGGCTAGCGGGCAAAAGAGGCTTGCGGGGAAGGCCGCGATTGTCTCAGCAAGCCACGGCGCGGCGCAGGCGCCCGCCTACACTCCCGGCCGCTGCCAGCCCACCACCGCCATGAAACGCATCGTCATCCTCATCTCGGGCCGCGGCTCGAACATGGAAGCCCTCCACCAGCGCTGTGCCGAGCAGGGCTGGCCGGCGCAGGTGGTGGCCGTCATCGCCAACCGCCCGCAGGCCGGCGGCCTGGCCTGGGCGGCCGAGCGCGGCATCGCCGCGCAGTGCGTGGACCACAAGGCCTACCCCGAGCGCGAGGCCTTCGACGCCGCCCTGGCCGCCGCCATCGACGCGCACGCGCCCGACCTCGTGGTGCTGGCCGGCTTCATGCGTGTGCTGGGCGCTGATTTCGTGCGCCGCTACGAAGGCCGGCTGCTGAACATCCACCCCTCGCTGCTGCCGGCCTTCCCGGGGCTGCACACGCACCGGCGGGCGCTGGAAGCCGGCTGCAAGGCCGTGGGTGCCACCGTGCATTTCGTGACGCCCGAACTCGACCACGGCCCCATCGTGATGCAGAGCGTGGTGCCGGTGCTGCCCGGCGACGACGAGCACCGGCTGGCCGCACGCGTGCTGGCCACCGAGCACGTGATCTACCCGCTGGCGGTGCGCTGGTTCGTGGAAGGCAAGCTGCGCGTGGAGAACGGCCTCGTGATCCAGACCGACGGCGCTTCGCAGGTGCTGATGTAGCGCTGGGCGTTCAGTCGCCGATGCGCGTGAAGCGCGGCATCACGCGGCCGTTGATCGTCACCGTCTCGAAGAACATCGCATAAGGCCGCACCCAATCGCCGCTCTGGTTGTAGAGCGGGCGGTAGAGCACCAGCGGCTCCAGCGTCTCGCTGTGGCGCACCACGCCCAGCAGTTGGTACTCGCCGCCCTTGTAGTGGCGGTAGCGGCCGGGCGGGGCGGGGGGCAGGGGCGGCAGGTCGTCTTCGGGCACGTGGGCGGGCTGGTTCATGACGGGCAGGATAATCCGGCGATGCATCCGAAAGCCCTTGTCGACCTGAGCACCGAGCTGCTGCGCGCCGTGCTCAAGCTCGACCAACCCGCCGATGGCGTGGTTTCTGCCTTTTTCCGCCAGCACCGCGCCCTGGGCTCGCGCGAGCGCCACGCGCTGGCCGAAACCGCCTACACCGTGCTGCGCCAGCGCCTGCTGTTCCAGAACCTGGCGCAAAGCGGCACCGGCCCGCTGGAGCGCCGCCTGGTGCTGCTGGCCTGGCAGGGCACGCCCAACTACCTGCTGGCCGCCACCGAGGCGCATGAACAAGCCTGGCTGGAAAAGATCCGCCAGATCGACCCCACCACCCTGCCCGAGAAGCAGCGCCACAACCTGCCCGACTGGCTGGCCGCGCCGCTGAAGGACACGCTGGGCGACGATTTCTGGCCCCTGGTGCAGGCGCTGAACGAGGCCGCGCCGCTGGACCTGCGCGTCAACGCGCTCAAGGCCAAGCGCGACGAGGTGCGCCAGGCCCTGGCCGATGCGGGCCTGGCCGCCGAGCCCACGCCGCACTCGCCCTGGGGCCTGCGCCTGCAGGGCAAGCCCGCGCTGCACAAGCTGGACGTCTTCACCCAGGGCCTGGTGGAAGTGCAGGATGAAGGCAGCCAGCTGCTGGCGCTGATCACCGATGCCAAACGCGGCGAGATGGTGGTCGACTTCTGCGCTGGCGCCGGCGGCAAGACGCTGGCGCTCGGCGCTTCCATGCGCAACACGGGGCGGCTGTATGCCTTCGATGTGTCGGGCCACCGGCTGGATGCGCTGAAGCCGCGCCTGGCGCGCAGCGGCCTCTCCAACGTGCATCCGGCGCAGATCGCGCACGAGCGCGACGACCGCATCAAGCGCCTGGCCGGCAAGATCGACCGCGTGCTGGTGGACGCGCCGTGCTCCGGCCTGGGCACCCTGCGCCGCAATCCCGACCTGAAATGGCGCCAGAGCCCGAAGGCGGTGGAAGAACTGCAGGCCAAGCAGACCGCCATCCTGGCCAGCGCTGCCCGCCTGCTCAAGCCGGGCGGCCGGCTCGTCTACGCCACCTGCAGCCTGCTGGCGGCCGAGAACGAGGCCGTGGCCGAGGCCTTCACGGCCGCCAATGCCACCCAGTTCGAGGTGCTGCCCGCCTTGCAGGCCCTGGAAGCCGCGCGCGTCGAAGCGCCGGCCCCGCTCGTGGCCGGCCCCTACCTGCGTTTGTGGCCGCACCAGCACCAGACCGACGGCTTCTTTGCTGCGGTTTGGCAAAAGCGTTGAAATCCGGCGCTTCTGTCGCCATCTGATTTGATCTGGCGCAGAGTTCTTGCGCTTCTGAAGGCTTGCACGGACAAGGTCTACGCAGAAACCGCAGCACGGCGGGCGTGGTCCCCCTACAATCAAGCGGCAACTTTTTGAGCAGTCCCGAGGAAACGCTGATGGATCAACTGTGGCAGGTGCACGACGCGGTCGTCCAAATGCTTTCGCACGGCCTGCTCGAAGCGAGCTGGTGGCAAGTGCTGCTGTACACGCTGGTGACGACGCACCTCACCATCTGCGGCGTGACGATCTTCCTGCACCGCGCGCAGGCGCACCGGGCGCTGGAACTGCACGCGATCCCCTCGCACTTCTTCCGCTTCTGGCTGTGGATCGGCACCGGCATGGTCACGAAGGAATTCGTGGCGGTGCACCGCAAGCACCACGCCAAGTGCGAGACCGAAGAAGACCCGCACAGCCCGCAGGTCAAGGGCCTGAAGGCGCTGCTGCTGACCGGCGTGGAGCTCTACCGCGTCGAAGCCAAGAACAAGGAAACCGTGGCCAAGTACGGCCACAACACGCCTGACGACTGGATCGAGCGCAACCTCTACACCCGCTATTCCTGGCAGGGCGTGGGCCTGATGCTGATCCTGAACCTCACGCTGTTCGGCGCCATCGGCGCGGCGGTGTGGGCGGTGCAGATGGCCTGGATCCCGGTGATGGCCACCGGCATCATCAACGGCATCGGTCACTACTGGGGCTACCGCAACTTCGAGGCGCCCGACGCCTCCACCAACGTCTCGCCCTGGGGCGTGCTGATCGGTGGTGAAGAGCTGCACAACAACCACCACACCTACCCGACCTCGGCCAAGTTCTCGGTCAAGCCTTATGAATTCGACGTGGGCTGGATGTACATCCGTGCCATGGAGAAGGTGGGCCTGGCGCGCGTGAAGAAGGTGCCGCCCAAGCTGGAACTGGGCACCGCCCGCCCGGTGGCCGATGGCAAGACGCTGGAAGCCGTGATCGCCAACCGCTACGAAGTGATGGCCCGTTACGCGCACGAGCTGAAGGCGGCCGTGGGCAGCGAACTGGCGCGTTTGCAGGCCCAGGGCGCTCAGAACAGCGCGCGCTTCCGCAACCTGCGCGTGGCCAAGACCTGGCTGCACCGCGACGACGACAAGATCCCCCAAGGCGTGAAGCCCACGCTGCAGGAAGCCCTGGGCGAAAGCCCGCAGCTGGCCAAGCTGGTGGCCATGCGCGAAGAGCTGCGTGCGCTGTGGACGCGCACCGGCGTCAGCGCCGAGCAACTCGTGGCAGATCTGCAGGCCTGGTGCCGCAAGGCCGAAGAAAGCGGCATTGCCGCGCTGCAGGAGTTCTCGATGAAGCTGCGCGCTGCGCACGCCTGAGTCGTCTCCCGCCCCAAGAAGAAGCCCGCGTCCTGCGGGCTTTTTTCATGGGGCCGGCGGGCGCTTCAGACCTGCGCGATGCCGGCGTACTCGGCCTGGCGCTGCAGGTCGGCGCTGGAGTCGCTGTAGGCGATGGCGACGGCCTGGAAGTTGTCCTGCACCGCCAGGAAGGCGTCGACCACGTCGGGGTCGAAGTGCCGGCCTCGGGTCTGCTGGATGATGTGTGCGGCCTGCTCGTGGCTCATCGCCTCCTTGTGCAGGCGGCGGCTGATGAGTGCGTCGTACACATCGGCCAGGGCCATCAACCGGCCCGACAGCGGGATGGCGCTGCCGGCCAGGCCTTCAGGGTAGCCGCTGCCGTCCCACTTCTCGTGGTGCGAGTAGGCGATTTCCTTGGCCACGTTGAGGTAGTCGACGTCCACGCCGAGCTTGCGCTTGGCGTTGGCGATGGCGTCGCGGCCCAGCGTGGTGTGGGTCTTCATGATCTCGAACTCTTCCGGGCTGAGCCGGCCGGGCTTGAGCAGGATGCGGTCGGGGATACCGGCCTTGCCGATGTCGTGCAGCGCCGCGGCGCGGAACATCAGGTCGATGTGGGTGGAGGTGAGTGAGGCTGCCAGGTGCGGCAGCGTCGACAGCCGCCAGCCCAGGGCCTTGACGTAGTACTGCGTGCGGCGGATGTGGTTCGAGCTCTCGGTGCCGCGCGTCTCTGCCAGCGTGGCCATCACCAGCGTGGTGACGTCCTGGATGGCCTGCAGCTGGGCCGTGCGCAGCGCCAGTTCGTCCTGCAGGCCCTGCAGGCCCGCGCGCGCCGCAGCGGCTGCGCGCAGGGCCTGCGTGCGAGCCTGAAGCCGTGCGGCCAGCAGTGCCTCGCCTTGCGGCAGGCCGATGCAGTCGGCCGCCCCTCGTTGCAGCCAATGGGCGGCGCTGGCTTCGTCAGCGGCTTCGAGCAGCACCACCACGGGGCCGGCCGCCGCGTCGGCCTGCTGCGCCTGGCACAGCGCTTCAAGCTCCAGGCCCGGCAGCGCCGCATCGGCCACCACCAGCGCGGGCTCCAGCCCGGCCATGGCCCGCGCGCGCTGGGCGGCTTGCACGTCGGGCAGCGCGGCAGCGCCTTCGCGCTGCCACTGCACTGCAGCCCAGCCCCGCAGCGCCGCCTGTGCCTGGCTGCAAGCCGGGCCGGGCGCGGCCAGCAGCAGCACGGCCGGCAGGTCTTCAGACGGGGCAGAGGCGGCAGAGGAGGTCAGGGCCATGCCGGAATGGGGATGCAGGTGGTTCAGGCGATGTCGCCGGCATGCACACCGAAGTGGCCCTGGCGGCGGTCTTCGAAGAAGCGCTCCAGCGTCAGGCGCACGGTGCGGAAGGCGAGTTCGTCCCAGGGCACTTCGTCTTCGCGGAAGAGCCGGGCCTCGATGGTTTCGGGGCCGGGCGCGAGCGTGGTGTCGAGCATGCGGGCGCGGTAGAACAGGTGCAGCTGGCCGGCGCGCACCACGTTCAGCACCGTGAAGAGCGGCTCCAGCTCCACGCGGGCTCCGGCTTCTTCCACGGTCTCGCGCAGTGCGCCTTCGGCGGTGCTTTCGCCCAGTTCCAGAAAGCCGGCCGGCAGCGTCCAGAAACCGAAACGGGGCTCGATGTTGCGACGGCACAGCAGCACCTGCTCGCCCCACACCGGCACGGTGCCGACGACGTTGATCGGGTTCTCGTAGTGGATCTCGCCGCAGGCGGTGCAGACGGCGCGTTCGCGGTTGTCGTCAGCGGGCACGCGGTAGCTGACCTCGGCGCCGCAGGCGCGGCAATGCTTGATTCGGCGGGGCTGCAGCATGCGCTTCAGTGTACCGGGGCCCCCCGTGGTCCACGGCCCCTGAGGGGAACCCGTGCCGAGCCACTGTGCACTGCGTGGCATCATCGTTCGCCTCCCTCCACGCCCGCTGCGCCGCCCTGCGCCCCAACGCCATGAGCCACGTCTTCCCACCCCCCGCCCCCGTTGTCGTGCCCGTGCTGGGCGGTGGCAGCCTGCCAGTGCACCGCATCTATTGCGTCGGCCGCAACTACGCCGATCACGCGGTGGAGATGGGCTTCACTGGCCGCGAGCCGCCCTTCTTCTTCATGAAGCCGGCCGATGCCATCGTGGCGGTGCCGGCCGGCGAAACCGGCCGCATCGACTACCCGTCGCTCACCGCCAACCTGCACCACGAGATCGAGCTCGTGGTGGCCATCGGCATCGGCGGCCGGAACATCGCCGCGGCAGACGCGCCCCAGCACATCTGGGGCTATGCCGTGGGCCTGGACATGACCCGCCGCGACCTGCAAAACGAGATGAAGAAGCAAGGCCGGCCCTGGTGCATCGGCAAGGCCTTCGAGCAGAGCGCGCCCATCGGGCCCATCGTGCCCATCGCGCAGACCGGCGAGCTGCTGGCCGGCGCCATCACCTTGTCCGTCAATGGCACGGTGAAGCAGCAGGGCGATTTGAAAGACCTGATCTGGAGCGTGAACGAAACCATCGAGCAGCTCAGCGCCGCCTGGACGCTGCAGCCCGGCGACCTCATCTTCACCGGCACGCCCGCGGGCGTGGGCGCCGTGGTGCGCGGCGACGTGATGGAAGGGGCCGTCGCCGGCCTCGGCACGCTCAAGATCTCGGTGCAGTAGGCGCCGCCTGCTGCAGAAAGCGCCCACGTCATGGAGCTTTACAACTACTTCCGGTCGTCGGCCTCGTACCGCGTGCGCATTGCGCTGGCGCTCAAGGGCCTGGACTACGCCTACCTGCCGGTGCACCTGGCCAAGAGCGAGCAGCTCGGCGAAAGCTACGCCCAGGTCTCGGCCAGCCGCCTGGTGCCGCTGCTGCGCGAGGGCGAGCACAGCCTCACGCAGTCGCTGGCCATCATCGAGTACCTCGACGAGACCCACCCGCAGCCCCCTTTGCTGCCCGGCACGCCGGCCGACCGTGCACGCGTGCGCGCGCTGGCGCTGGACATCGCCTGCGAGATCCACCCGCTGAACAACCTGCGCGTGCTGCGCTACCTGGTGCGCGATCTGAAGCTCAGCGAAGACGACAAGAACCGCTGGTACCGCCACTGGGTGGAAACCGGCCTGGAGGCGGTGGAGCGCCAACTGGCCGCCGCGCCTGCCTGCTACTGCCATGGCGATGCGCCCACGCTGGCCGACTGCTGCCTCGTGCCGCAGATCTTCAACGCGCAGCGTTTCAACTGTCGGCTCGACCACGTGCCCCAGGTGATGCGCGTGTTCGAAGCCTGCATGGCCTTGCCGGCCTTCGAGCAGACCCGGCCTGAAAACTGCCCGGATGCCGAGTGAGGCTGCGCTGAACGCGTCCCTGGCGGCACCGCTGCTGCGGCCGGGTTGGGCCATGCCCCCCGGCGTGCAGGCCGGCATGAGCACCCGCGAAGGCGGCGTGAGCGGCGGCCTTTATGCCACGCTGAACCTGGGTGTGGCCGTTGGCGATGCGCCGGCCGCGGTGGCCGGGAACCGCGCGCGCTTCGAAGCCGCACTGGGCGCGCGCCCGGTGTGGCTGCGCCAGGTGCATGGCAGCACCGTGCTGCACCTGCAGGCCGGCAGCAGCAGCCACCCCGAGGCCCCGGCCGATGCCGCGTGGACGCGCGAGTGCGGCATCGCCTGCACCGTGCAGGTGGCCGATTGCCTGCCGGTGTTGTTTGCCTTGCGCGATGGCTCGGCCGTGGCCGCCGCGCATGCGGGTTGGCGCGGCCTGGCCGGCGGCGTGCTGGAAGCCACGGTGCAGGCGCTGTGCGAAGGCGCGGGCGCGGCGCCCGCCGAGGTGCAAGCCTGGCTGGGCCCGTGCATCGGCCCGCGCAAGTTCGAGGTGGGTGCCGAGGTGCTGCAGGCCTTCGGCGACGACCCGGCGCAACCCGACCCTGGGCGCTTCGTCTACCGCGCGCGGCCCGATGGCGCAGCGCGGTGGCTGGCCAACCTGCCCGCGCTGGCCGCCGCGCGGCTGCAGGCGCTGGGCGTCGGCGCGGTCACGGCCGAGGGTGCTTGCACCGTGGAAGACGCGTCACGCTTCTTTTCTTTCCGCCGCGACGGTGTCACCGGCCGCATGGCCGCCGCGATCTGGCGTGTCTGAATTCGCTGCAGCGGCGGCCAGTGCCGCCTCTTCAGCGGCCTCGGCCGCACGGCGCGCACGGCGCCGTGCCGGCGTGCCGAAGATGTAGAGGAAGATGGACAGCGGCAGCATGCCGTACAGCAGGAAGGTGAAGAACGCACCGAGCACCGAGCCCTGCGTCGACAGCGCCTCGGCCACGGCCATCATCAGCACGACATAGATCCAGGCGATGGCAATCAAGTACATGTGGGAACCCGCAAGGTGCCGCGCCCGGTGGCGGCTAAAGTGCACACACCGTCATGGCGCCGTCAGCGCCTCGGCGTAGAACGTGAAGTCGTGCCGCACCGGCGTGGCACCCGCATGACCAGGAGCGCCCTCCGAGCGCCCCGGCAAGAACCAGGAGACACGACGATGAAACCCAAGCCTAGCGCAGCTTTCCAACCCGCCGCAGCGCCCGTGCAGGCATTCGGGGCTGCCTTCGGGGACATCTTCAAGTCCCTGGCAGGTTTGAACCTGCCGGTGCAGCAGCTCGCCGAGATCCAGGCCAACTACCTGAAGAGCGCGGCCGAGGTCTGGAACCAGTCGCTGCACACCTTGCAAGGCGAGGCGGCCACGCCGCCCAAGGCCCTGGGCGACCGCCGCTTCGGCAGCGAATGGCTGGGCAACCCGGCCTCGGCCTTCACGGCGCAGATGTACCTGCTGAACGCGCGCACGCTGACGCAGATGGCCGAAAGCGTGGAGGCCGACGCCAAGACGCAGGCGCGCATCCGCTTTGCCGTGCAGCAGTGGGTGGACATGGCCAGCCCCAGCAACTTCCTGGCGCTGAACCCCGATGCGCTGAAGAAGGCCATCGACACCCAGGGCGAGAGCCTCAGCACCGGCATGCACCACCTGCTGCAAGACCTGCAGAAAGGCCACGTCTCGCAAACCGACGAGAGCGTGTTCGAGGTGGGCCGCAACGTGGCCACCACGGCCGGGCAGGTGGTGTACGAGAACGCGCTGTTCCAGCTGATCGAGTACAAGCCGCTGACGGCCAAGGTGCACGAGCGGCCCATGCTCTTCGTGCCGCCCTGCATCAACAAGTACTACATCCTCGATCTGCAGCCCGACAACAGCGTCATCCGCTACACCGTCGAGCAGGGCCACCGCACCTTCGTGGTGAGCTGGCGCAACCCCGACGAGAGCCTGGCCGCCACGACCTGGGACGACTACATCGAAGACGGCGCCATCGCCGCCATCCGCACGGTGCAGGCCATCAGCGGGCAGGAGCGCATCAACACCCTGGGCTTTTGCGTGGGCGGCACCATCCTGTCCACCGCGCTGGCGGTGCTGGCCGCGCGCGGCGAGCAGCCCGCGCAGAGCGTGACACTGCTGACCACGCTGCTCGACTTCGAGAACACCGGCATCCTCGACATCTTCATCGACGAGGCCTCGGTGAAGCTGCGCGAGATGACGCTCGGCCCCGAGGCGCCCGGCGGCCCCGGCCTGCTGAAAGGCCAGGAGCTGGCCACCACCTTCAGCTTCCTGCGGCCCAACGACCTGGTGTGGAACTACGTCGTCGCCAACTACCTGAAGGGCGAGGCGCCACCGCCTTTCGACCTGCTCTACTGGAACGGCGATAGCACCAACCTGCCCGGGCCCATGTATTGCTGGTACCTGCGCCACATGTACTTGCAGAACGAACTGAAGCAGCCCGGTGCACTGACCGTGTGCGGCAAAGCGGTGGATCTGGGCGCGATCGACGCCCCGGTGTTCATCTATGGTTCACGCGAAGACCACATCGTGCCCTGGCCAGCGGCCTACGCCTCGGTGGCGCTCTTCAGCGGCGAGCGCCAGTTCGTGCTGGGCGCCAGTGGCCACATCGCCGGCGTCATCAACCCGCCGGCCAAGGGCAAGCGCAGCCACTGGACGAACAGCGCCCCCAAGGGCAAGCACCCGGCCACGGCCGAGGCCTGGTTCGCCGGCGCCACCGAGCACCCAGGCAGCTGGTGGCCGGTGTGGAGCGACTGGCTCAAGCCGCAGGCCGGCAAGCTGGTGAATGCGCCCAAGACGGCCGGCAGCGCGAAGTTCAAACCCATCGAACCGGCCCCGGGGCGCTACGTGCGCGCGAAGGCCTGACCCCGCATATCCCAGGAGACCCCCATGGCCCAACAAGACATCGTCATCGTCGCCGCCGCCCGCACCGCGGTCGGCAAGTTCGGCGGCACGCTCGCCAAGACCCCGGCGCCCGAACTCGGCGCCACGGTGCTGAAGGCGCTGCTGGCGCGCAGCGGCTTGAGCAGCGAGCAGATCGGTGAGGTGATCCTCGGCCAGGTGCTCACCGCCGGCAGCGGCCAGAACGCCGCGCGGCAGGCCGTCATCAAGGCCGGCTTCAACACCGGCGTGCCGGCCATGACCATCAACAAGGTCTGCGGCAGCGGCCTGAAGGCGGTGATGCTGGCGGCGCAGGCCATCCGTGACGGCGACAGCGAGATCGTCATCGCCGGCGGGCAAGAGAACATGAGCGCCGCCCCGCACGTGCTGCTGGGCAGCCGCGACGGCCAGCGCATGGGCGACTGGAAGATGGTCGATTCGATGATCACCGACGGCCTGTGGGACGTCTACAACCAGTACCACATGGGCATCACGGCCGAGAACGTGGCCAAGAAGTACGGCATCACGCGCGAGGCGCAGGACGCGCTGGCGCTGGCCAGCCAGCAGAAGGCCGCCGCGGCGCAGGAAGCCGGGCGCTTCGTCGATGAGATCGTGCCGGTGAGCATCGCGCAGAAGAAGGGCGACCCCATCGTCTTCGCGGCCGACGAGTTCATCAACAAGAAGACCAGCGCCGAGGCCCTGGCCGGCCTGCGCCCCGCCTTCGACAAGGCCGGCAGCGTGACGGCCGGCAACGCCAGCGGCCTGAACGACGGCGCCGCCGGCGTGCTGGTGATGACGGCCGCCAAGGCCGCCGCCTTGGGCCTGAAGCCGCTGGCGCGCATTGCCAGCTATGCCAGCGCCGGCCTGGACCCCGCCCTCATGGGCATGGGCCCGGTGCCCGCCGCGAAGAAGGCGCTGGAGCGCGCCGGCTGGAAGCCGCAAGACCTGGACCTGCTGGAGATCAACGAAGCCTTCGCCGCCCAGGCCTGCGCCGTGCACCAGGAGATGGGCTGGGATACAGCCAAGGTCAACGTCAACGGCGGCGCCATCGCCATCGGCCACCCCATTGGCGCCAGCGGTTGCCGCATCCTGGTGACGCTGCTGCACGAGATGATCAAGCGCGATGCGAAAAAGGGCATCGCCTCGCTGTGCATCGGCGGCGGCATGGGCGTGGCCCTGACCGTCGAACGCTGAGCCCCGCATCCATCCCCAGAACAACACCGGGCGAACCCGCTTGACCGCAACAGGGCGGCCAGCGAACCTCAGCCCATCCAGCACCTAGGAGAGAGTTATGTCGAAGAAAGTGGCTTACGTGACCGGCGGCATGGGCGGCATCGGTACCGCCATCTGCCAGCGCCTGGCCAAGGAAGGCTTCACCGTCATCGCCGGCTGCGGCCCGAGCCGCGACCACGTGAAGTGGCTGGCCGAGCAGAAGGACCTGGGCTACGAGTTTTTTGCCTCGGTGGGCAACGTGGCCGATTGGCAGAGCACGGTAGATGCGTTCACCAAGGCCCGCGAAGAGCACGGCCCCATCGACGTGCTGGTGAACAACGCCGGCATCACGCGTGACCGCATGTTCCTGAAGATGTCGCCGGAAGACTGGCACGCCGTCATCGACACCAACCTCAACAGCATGTTCAACGTCACCAAGCAGGTGGTGCCGGGCATGGTGGAAAAGGGCTGGGGCCGCATCATCCAGATCAGCAGCGTGAACGGCGAGAAGGGCCAGGCCGGCCAGACCAACTACTCGGCCGCCAAGGCCGGCATGCACGGCTTCACGATGGCGCTGGCGCAAGAGCTGGCCGCCAAGGGCGTGACGGTGAACACCGTGAGCCCGGGCTACATCGGCACCGACATGGTCCGCGCCATCAAGCCCGAGGTGCTGGAGAAAATCGTCGCCACCATCCCCGTCAAGCGCCTGGGCACGCCGGAAGAAATCGGCTCGGTGGTGGCCTGGCTGGCCGGCCCCGATTCGGGCTTCACCACCGGCGCCGACTTCAGCTGCAACGGCGGCTTGCACATGGGTTGAGCGGCTGCGCCGCTCAACCCTGCGGGTGTACGTTCTGCTCCCCCCAGCCCCCTCCGCGAGGGGGCTCCAGTCAGGATGACGAAGACGCCGGCACTTGCCGGCGTTTTTGCTTCCGGTGCGATCAGCTGCCCTGGATGAAAAACTTGATGACGCTCTTGGCTGCGAAGCCCACGAGTCCGAAACCCAAAGCGAGGAACAGCACGAAGGTGCCGAAGCGGCCGGCCTTCGATTCGCGCGCCAGCTGCCAGATGATGAAGGCCATGTAAAGCATGAACGCGCCCACCCCGAAGGTGAGCCCGAACTGCGCGATCTGCTCTTCGGTGTAGCCGAACATCAGGCCTGTGCCCTGGCGGCTTCGTCGGGCGGCACCAGGTCGCGGTAGGCGTGCCAGCTGGCGTGCGCGAGCCAGGGCACCACCACCACCAGGCCCACCATGAAGGTGGCCATGCCGACGAGCGTGAGCACGAGGATAAGCGTGGCCCACAGCGCCATCGCCGGCGGGCTGGCCAGGGCCGCGCTGGCGCTCGTTGTCACCGCCTGCAGCACGCTGTGCGGGCGGTCCAGCAGCAGGGGCAGCGCCACCACGCTGCTGATGAACATGGGCGCGGCCAGCGCGCTGCCCAGCATCAGCCAGCCCTCGAACAGCAGGCTGTGTTCGCTGAGCACCACCACCCGCAGGAAGTCGGCCGGGCTGTCGACGGGGGCCGGCGCGAAGCGGGTGATGAGCGATGCCGAGGTCAGCACCCAGCCCGTGCCGGCCAAGGCCAGCAGCAGGCCGAAGACGACGAGGCGGTGGTCCTGGGGGCGCCAGGCGGCCAGCGCGGTGCGCAACGTGGGCCGCTGGCCCTGTTCCAGCGCACGGCTCACGGCATAGAGGCCCGTGGCCAGCACCGGCGCCACGAGCAGGAAGCCGCTGAAACTGCCCGCCAGGGCCCAGAAACGGTCGTGCGCGAGGGCCAGCAGCAGTGCGCCAAAGGCCGCCGCCAGCAGGCCGTGCAGCAGGCCGGGCAGCGGGCAGCGCCACAGATCGGCCCAGCCCAGGGCCAGCCAACGCAACGGCCGGGTGGCCGGCACCGGGCGCACGCGCAAGGCAGCAGCGCGGGGCTCAGGCTTCGGCATGGTGAGCTTCCGGGGACGCGGGCAGGGGCGCAGCCGCCCAGTGCGCCGCAGCGGCCTGCAGCGCGGGCAGATCGCCGCTCGCCAGGGCCACCACCTCGGCCTGTGCGTAGTGCCGGAAGTTGCGCGCCATCGATTTTTCGTAGACCGGGTCGTAGTGCAGCGTGAGCAGCTCTTCCACCACGCCAGCGTGGGCCCCGGCACGGGCGCGCTGCTGCCAGTCTTCCACCACCGCGGCGCCGCGCAGCTCGCGCAGCGCGGCCAGGCGCTGGCAGAAGCTTTCGGTGTCTTGAACGAAGTGCGCGTAGTCCTGCAGCAGGAACTGCACGCGCGCGGCCAGCGGCATCTGCACCTGCAGGCAGCGCGCGGCGCGCACGGCCTCGATCAGCGCCTCGGGCAGGCGCAGGCGGCCGATGGTGCGGCTCTCGCCCTCGACGAACACCGGGCGCGCCGGGTCGAGCACGCGCAGGGCCTGCCAGATCCGGGTTTCAAAGGCCTTCTGCGAGGGTTGCGGGCGCCCCGGCTCGGGGCCCAGCACGCTGCCGCGGTGGCACGCGATGCCTTCCAGATCGAGCACCTGCGCGCCTTCGGCGGCCAGCGCCTGCAGCAGTCGGCTCTTGGCACTGCCGGTGCGGCCGCACAGCACCACGAAGTGCAGCCGCGCCGGCAGCGCGTCCAGTTCGGCCAGCACGGCACGGCGGAATTCGCGGTAGCCGCCTTCCAGCACCTGCACCTGGAAACCGATCTCGCCCAGCACCAGGCTCAGCGAGCCCGAGCGCTGGCCGCCGCGCCAGCAATACACCAGCGGCCGCCAGCCGCGCGGCAGCCCGGCGGCGTGGGTCTCGACGTGCTGCGCGATGTTGCGCGCCGCCATCACGGCACCGCGCTTGCGCGCATCGAAGGGCGAGACCTGCTTGTACTGCGTGCCGATGTCGGCGCGCTGGGCGTCGTTCAGCACCGGCCAGTTCACGGCCCCCGGCAGGCAGTCTTCGGCGTGTTCGCTTTCGCTGCGCGCATCGATCACGGCATCGAACTGGCCGAGCTGCGCGATGGCGTCGGCGGCGGTGATGCGGCGCAGGCTCATGGTGGAGGGATGGCGGGCACAGCTTCAGCTGCCCGAAGCCGCCACGGCGTCGAGCAACTCGCTCTCGATGCGCAGCTGCGCCTTGCTCTTCTGCAGCTCGGGGCCGTCGACGAGGAAGGTGTCTTCCACGCGTTCACCCAGCGTGGTGATCTTGGCCAGCTGCAGGTTGATGTGGTTGCGGCCCAGCACACGCGCGATGGCGTAGAGCAGGCCCGAGCGGTCGCTGGCCGAGACCGTGAGCAGCCAGCGCTGCGCGCGTTCGTCAGGCGCGAGAGAGACGCGCGGCGTCACGGGGAAGCTGCGTACGCGGCGCGAGACGCGGCCGCTGCGCGGCTCGGGCAGCGGGCCATCGCTGGCCAGCGCCAGGCCGAGCTGCGTTTCCACCAGCGAGACCAGGTCGCGGTACTTGAGTTCGTGGTCGCTGCCGGCGTCGCTCCAGGCTTGCGTGGCCACCACCTGGAAGGTGTCGAGTGCGTAGCCGGCCTTGGTGGTGTGCACCTTGGCATCCAGGATGCTGAAGCCGGCGTTGTCGAAGTAACCGCAGATGCGCGCGAAGAGGTCGGGCCGGTCGGGCGAGTACACCAGCACCTGCAGGCCGTCGCCCACCGAACTGGGCCGGGCGTTGACGATGGGCTGCGTGCTCTTGACGTGGCGCCACAGGCTGCGGGCGTGCCAGGCGATGTCGGCCGCGTCGTGGCGCGCGAAGTAGCTCACCTCCAGCGTCTGCCACAGCGGCTCTTCGGTGCCGGGCAGCGCGCTGTGCAGGGCCAGGTTCTGCCGCGCCTCTTGCTTGCGCGCCTCGATCTCGGCGTCGAGGTTGGGCTGCGCGCCGCCCAGGGCGCGCAGCGTGTAGCGGTACAGGTCTTCGAGCAGCTTGCCCTTCCAGGCGTTCCACACCTTGGGGCTGGTGCCGCGGATGTCGGCCACCGTCAGCAGGTACAGCGCGGTCAGCCGGCGCGGCGTGCCCACCAGCTTGGCGAAGCCGGCGATGACGTCCGCGTCCGACAGGTCTTCCTTCTGCGCGATGCGGCTCATCGTGAGGTGGTGCTGTACCAGGAACTCGATGAGCTGGCCGTCCTCGCGCGCCACACCGTGGGCCCGGCAGAAGCGGCGTGCCTCGACGCCGCCGAGATCGGAGTGGTCGCCGCCGCGGCCCTTGGCGATGTCGTGGAAGAGCGCGGCCACGTACAGCAGCCAGGGCTTGTCCCACTGCGCCGCCAGCTGGCTGCAGAAGGGGTACTCGTGCGCGTGCTCGGGGATGAAGAAGCGGCGCGCGTTGCGCACCACCATCAGGATGTGCTGGTCCACCGTGTAGACGTGGAACAGGTCGTGCTGCATGCGCCCGACGATGCGCCGGAAGGCCCACAGGTAGCGGCCCAGCACGCTGGTCTGGTTCATCAGCCGCATGGCGTGGGTGATGCCGCGCGGCTGGCGAAGGATGTCGAGGAAGAGCTCGCGGTTGATGGGGTCGCGGCGGAACTTCGCGTCCATCACGTTGCGCGCGTTGTACAGGGCGCGCAGCGTGCGCGCGCTCAGACCCTGCAGGCCGGGCGTCTGCGCGAAGACCAGAAAGGTCTCCAGGATGGCGTGCGGGTTCTCGGTGTAGAGCTCGTCGTGCGCCACTTCCAGCATGCCGGCGCGGTCGAAGAAGCGCGCGGTGATCGGGCGCATCGGTGCGTCGGCCGAGCCGTTGATGCGCTCTTCGATGTTGAGCATCAGGATCTGGTTCAGCTGCGTCACCGCCTTGGCTGCCCAGTAGTAGTGGCGCATCAGCACTTCGGAGCTGCGCTGCTCTTTCGTGGCCTTGTAGCCGAAGCTCTCAGCCGTGGCCGTCTGCAGGTCGAAGACCAGGCGGTCTTCGCGCCGCCGCGCCACCGTGTGCAGGCGCGCGCGGATGAGCTTGAGCGTGCCCTCGTGCTTCATCAGTTGCGAGGCCTCGAAGGGTGTGATCAGCCCTTTGGCTGCCAGCTCGGCCCAGGTGCGCCCCAGGCCGGCGGCGCGGGCCACCCACACCACCACCTGCAGGTCGCGCAGGCCGCCGGGGCTTTCCTTGCAGTTGGGCTCCAGCGAGTAGGGCGTGCCTTCGTACTTGACGTGGCGCTGCTGCATTTCCAGCGTCTTGGCGCGCAGGAAGGCCTTGGGGTCGATGGCGGCCAGGTGCGCCTTCGTGAAGCGCGTGAACAGCCGCCGCGCGCCCGCGACAAGGCGCGATTCGAGCAGCGCGGTCTGCACCGTCACGTCACGCGCGGCCTCGGCCACGCACTCGTCAACGGTGCGCACCGAAGAGCCGATCTCCAGGCCGATGTCCCAGCAGGCGGTGACGAAGGCGCTCACCGCCGCGGCGGTGGCGTCATCCGGCGGCGAGGCGCTGTCGGGCAGCAGCAGCAGCACGTCGATGTCGGAATGCGGGAACAGTTCACCGCGCCCATACCCACCCACGGCCACCAGCGCGGCACCCGCCGGCAGCCCGGCGCTGCGCCACAGCTCGGCCAGCGTGCCATCGACATGCCTGGCCAGTGCGCGCACCAGGCGGCCAGCGGCCGGTGCGGTGGCGCGGGCGGC
>VYLK01000311.1_pt1 | contig 19460 bp, 16 predicted proteins | sample 5114321 | NCBI WGS metagenome assembly VYLK01 (sample SAMN12291792, study PRJNA351875) | freshwater metagenome | isolation source: freshwater lake | place: USA: Michigan, MSU2 Lake | collected 2011-08-16
TCGAGGTGTCGAGACCACCAGAATAAGCGAGAACGACTTTGTTGACTTTGCGTTGGGTGGTCATAGGGCTTGGGTTCCAAGGCTGAAGAGCATGGGTGTCGTGCTAGGCAATCCCCGTCGTGAGATCAAGCGGCCAAAGCAACATCTGATCCGCTACCTCTGTGTCATAGGCGCTCTAGGATCAGCGTCGCTTGTCTTTGTTGAGCCATTTAAGGGCAAAAGCCAGATGCACCATATGCGCCAATACAAAGGTGAAAGCCATAAACACCCGAGACGTTCCCAATGAAACAGCCTCTTTGGTCAATTGCTCGTTTGGCAGACGATGGGCAAGGAACGTTAGGAGTAACCCGAACCCAGCGGCAAGTGCGGGGGCGAACAACAGCGCGAGTCGTCGTGGTGCGGACCAAGTGGGCTTTCCGTTCAGCCCAAATTGCATTGGGACCTGCGCCCCGGGATCAATTTTTGCCGCAGCGGTCGCCGAAATCAGCGTCATCAGGACGAGACCGGCGACAAAGCACAAATCCCCGGTCCACAGCAGAAAGTGAGAAAAATCGAGCGGGTTCACCCGACCGACTAGAGCACCATATCGTCCACTTGGATAGGGGTTCTGAGCGCGATTTGATCCACCTGGGATCAAAGTTGCGCGCCCAGTTTAGATATAAGCGCGATTTGATCCACTTGGGATCAAAGTTGCGCGTCAAGTTTAGATATGAGCGCGATTTGATCCACCTGGGATCAAAGTTGCGCGTCAAGTTTAGATATGAGCGCGATTTGATCCACCTGGGATCAAAGTTGCGCGTCCAGTCTAGATTGAAGCAACAGGCGTTGCTTTAGACCACAACTTGTGTGCCCAGTTCCACCACACGCCCAGAGGGAATGTGGAAGAAGTCCGTCGCATTGGTCGCGTTCTTGGACAGGAAAATATACAAATGATCCTGCCACAAAGGCATGCCCGACGTGCTGGACGCTACAATCGTACGATGGCCCAAAAAGAAGCTCGTCGACATGATGTCAAACTTCAGCCCCTGCTTCCGGCACATGGTCAGCGCTTTAGGAATATTGGGGCTTTCCATGAAGCCGTAATTGACGATGACCACGCGGACGTCGGGGATAATCTCTTCAATTTCGATCCGGTCAGCATCGGCCACGCGCGGCGTTTCAGCCGTACGAACGCTTAGGATCGCAATCTTCTCATGCAGAACCTTATTGTGCTTGAGGTTATGCATCAGCGCAACAGGGGCGAGATCGGGGTCGCTCGTCAAGAAAATGGCGGTCCCGGCGACGCGATGTGGTGGGTGGGCCATAAGGGTCTTTAGAAGGTCGCGCAGCGGGATTGAATCTCGCCTCGTCTTTTCAGACAAAATTTGACTGCCTTCTTGCCAACTCCACATGATCACCACAATGGCTGCCCCCAACACCAGCGGGAACCAAGCACCATGGGGGATTTTGAGGACTTGCGAGCCCAAAAACACGATGTCCAAAGCTGCAATGGGAACCAACAATAGGGCGGCTTGGAACCCATTCCACTTCCACAAACGCGTAACCACGGGCACCGCCAGCAGTGTGTCCATGAACATCGCCCCGGTAATTGCGATGCCATAAGCGGACGTCAAATTGCCGGAGGACTTAAACGAGAACAACAGCACCAAGACACCAATCAGCAAAAAGGTATTGACTTGGGGCACATAGATTTGCCCGGCTTGGGTCTCGCTAGTGCGGCGGATTTGCATCCGCGGCAGCAGGCCAAGCTGGACTGCCTGTTGCGTCATTGAGAAGGCCCCGGTGATCACGGCTTGGCTGGCGATCACTGCAGCCATTGTTGCCAAAATCATCACAGGCCAGAAGGCAAATTCCGGCACCATCATCCAGAACGGGTCCGCTTTCGCCGCTGGATTGGCCAGCACAAATGCGCCTTGACCGAGGTAGTTCAACGCCAAGGATGGGAAGACAAGGACGAACCAAGCCGCCCGGATCGGGTTTTTCCCAAAGTGACCCATGTCAGCATAAAGTGCTTCAGCGCCTGTTACAGCGAGGAAGATTGAGCCAAGAATGACCAAAGCCACAAAGCCATTTTCCATTAAGAAGCGGACGGCATATATTGGGTTGAAGGCAAGCCAAACACGTGGATCATCGGCGATATGGTAGATACCTAGACCAGCTAGCGTTAGGAACCACAAAGCCGTAATTGGGCCAAACAAAGCAGCAATTTTATGGGTGCCTTTGGATTGCACCAGAAAAAGGCCAATCAGAATGGCTGCTGAAATCGGCAGAATATAAGGTGTAAACAGATTGCCGACACCCGGCGCGATTTTTAGGCCTTCAATCGCACCCAGAACGGAAATGGCGGGCGTGATGATGCCATCGCCATAGAAGAAGGCCGCGCCCATCACGCCGCAGAAGAACACCCAAGGTGACTTTTTGCCCATCGCGCGTTGGGCTAGCGCCATCAGGGCCAAGGTGCCGCCTTCGCCCTTGTTGTCGGCCCGCATGAGGAACACAACATATTTCAAGGTCACAATCAGGAATAGAGCCCAGAGCACGAGGGATACCACCCCCAGAACAGCTACTTCCAGATTGCCGGAGCCCTTTGCGTGGGCCAGCGCTTCGCGCATCGCATAAAACGGACTAGTCCCGATGTCGCCAAACACGACACCGACCGAACCCAAGGCGAGCATGAAAAATCCACTGGCTGATTGGCTGCCATGACCATGGCCGCCACCTTGGGCGCCGCTAGCTGGATCACTAAAGCCCTTAGAAGCTTCTTGGTCCGCTGACATATTTGAAGGCGATGCCATTTTGGCTCCCCGAACACAGTGAATCGGACACCCGACCCACTGCTTGTGCGCGATTGTAGGCGGCGCCAATACGCCTTTTGTCGGGTGGCTTCAATGCTCAAGCACAATAGATAGAGGCGATTGTTGGATTTCGCCTGTTACTGCGCGTTTCTCGCTGACTTTGCTTTAAGCCTTGCCCAAGCTGTTGCGAGTTCTGCGCTAGACGGGCTGGCACGGGCCGTCTATCCACCCCAGACACAAGCTAATCCGTTTTGGCGGCAGGAGAGCAAATCATGGCACGACGACTTTGTTTGGTAACCGGTGCTTCGGCAGGGATTGGTCAAGCAATTGCCCGCGTCTTCGCAGAGCGCGGCTATGATTTGGCGCTGACCGCTCGCCGCTCTGATCGATTGGAGACTTTCGCTGCCGAGTTGAAGCAGACTTGGGGCGCGGAAAGCATTACGATTGCGGCAGATTTGGCAGACCGGGCGGCACCCGAGCAGATTGTGTCGACTTTGGAGGCTGCCGGCCGACCGGTAGATGCCTTGGTCAATAATGCGGGCTATGGCCTTCAAGGCAATTATCTTGCCTCCAGTTGGGAAGATCACGCGGCCTTCATGCAAGTGCTGGTCGAGGCTCCGCTCGAACTCGCCTATCGGGTGCTGCCCGGCATGCAGGCTCGCCGCTTCGGACGTATCATGAATGTCGCCTCCCTCGCCGGACACTTGCCAGCGGCGGCAGGTGCCACGCTCTATGGCGCTTCGAAGGCTTTCCTGATCAAGTTTAGCCAAGCTATGAATCTGGAAAACGCTGACAATGGCGTGCACGTCAGCGCGCTTTGCCCTGGCTTCACCTATTCGGAGTTCCACGACGTGAACGGCATGCGCGAGCAAGTCTCCACGATGCCGAAATGGCTCTGGCAGGATGCAAAGAGCGTTGCCCAGATTGGCTATGACGCGCTGGAGGCCAATCAGCCAGTGGTGGTCACGGGGACCACCAACAAGACTATTGCCGCGATCGGCAAGCTTTTGCCCGACGGTCTCGCTTTGCGCTTGATGAAATCACAAGTTCAAAAGTTTCGCCGCGCGGACTAAAGATTCGCCTTTAGTGGCAGCCGCAAGGCTTGTGTGGTGGTGTGCGGGGCTTGCGAGGCGGCGGGTCCAGGCGGACGCGCTCGCGCACGCCTGAAAAGCGCGTGCCGCCACCAACAATGGCATAGCCGCCGCCGCCATAACTATAGCTGGTTTCCGTTGGGAAGCCGACGCCATAACTCATGCCGCCCATAAAAAAGCTTGCGGGGATCAACGTCACTTCCTGCTGCTGGCAGCAAGGTACTGGTGGCATCATGGGTGGTGTCACGAATGTTTGGGTAACAGGTGGCGGCACCATGATGGGTGATTGCGCGACCGGTGGCTGCAAAATCACCACTTGCACAGGTTGTGTTTGAGGTTGTGGTTGGACCGTTGGTATTTGCTGTGCAGGGACCCAATGGCCACGGCAGGTCACATTCGCACCTGTCTGAGGGGAGACGCAATTCATGGACACCGTCTGACTTGTCCGCGCGCCCGTTGTGGTCAATGCGCTTTGATTGCTGGTCCCGGCTTGCGAACTGCTGTTGTGATAGCTGGTGGTCACGGTCATCGTCTGCTGCTGCGGTGCGCTGGAGGCCATGGCTTGGGTCTGGACTGGTTGAACCTTGGAAGCCGCAGCGTGGTTATAGCCACGATTTGGATCGAACAGGACGGTCGGGCCCGAGCTTTGGCTGCTGGAGCTTTGGCTAGACGAGGTGCCGTAGGTTTGGCTTTGCACAGTCATGCTAGGGGCAACGCGGATCATGCCTGCACAAGCGGCTTGGTCAGCGGCAGTGCCAATCAGGCAAGGATCATTTGTCGCTAAATTCTGTGGACTTGAAGCGGGCACACTACCTGCGGAAGCCTGTCCAGCGGCGGCAAGTGCCATTAGCGAGACGATGAAAGCAGTTTTGGTCATTCTGACCCCCTATAATGGCAAGCCACGTCCTGTGGCCTGGCTCAGATTTGCGTCGTAACCGTCTAAAGGGCTGATAAAGCTGTAAAGTTCAAGGCTGTGCCCGCGTGCGGGGAATTTGGGCGTCCCGGGCCGCCTTACAAAACCCTAAGAGGCGACTTCGTGTCTTGATCTGAGACAGCAAGAGGCAATCAGAAGTCGTAGGCAATGCCTTTGCGTTCCCAATCGCCGAAGCGGGTCGGCTCTGCCCCTTTTGGGCCATTGATTTCACGGGCCAAAGCCAGCTCGGCTTCGGTCTGCGCTCGACGCGCGGCTGCTTCGGCTAAGGCGCGGCCAGCGGGAGTGTCCAAGTCATAGGATTGGCCTTCACGCACAGGTGAAGGAGAAGAGACAGGATCGGCGCTTTCTTCAGACATCATAGCCCCTACATATAGGTCCAGCTTAATTGGAGTCGAGCTTTCCATGAACACCGCAAAGACTTTTATGCTACTGGCAGCTATGACCGCTATCTTTATGGGCGTGGGCTATCTGATTGGTGGCGCAGGTGGCATGGCCATAGCTTTTGTGGTCGCCGCTGGCATGAATGTGTTCTCCTATTGGAACTCCGACAAAATGATCTTGCGTGCCTATCGGGCCGTCGAAGTTGGACCAGATCACCGTGACCCCTTAATTGCAACCTATGCGCAAGATGTTCTAACGATGGCGCACAAGGCCCAAATGCCGCGACCCCGAATTTACGTGATCGAGAACCCTCAACCCAACGCGTTTGCCACCGGTCGTAATCCGGAAAATGCGGCCGTTGCAGCTACCACGGGTCTTCTGTCCATATTGAGCCGGCAAGAAATTGCTGGCGTGATGGCACACGAGCTTGCGCATGTGAAAAGCCACGACACCTTGACGATGACAGTTGCCGCGACGCTGGCAGGGGCAATCGGTATGTTGGCAAACTTCGCAATGTTTTTTGGCGGTGACCGTGAACGGCCCAACCCGATAGCGATGATCGCGATGATGATTTTTGCACCCATGGCGGCGGCTGTGGTGCAAATGGCGATAAGTCGCTCACGCGAATATGAAGCTGACCGTCTAGGGGCTGAAATTGCCGGCGATCCGCAATGGTTGGCTTCAGCCCTCCAGAAAATTCAGCATGCTGCCCGCCAGGTTCACAATGAAGATGCAGAACGACAACCCGCAACAGCACATATGTTTATTATCAATCCGCTGGCTGGTGGTCTGCGCGACAATTTGTTCTCCACCCACCCAGCTACCGAGAACCGCGTGGCTCAATTACAAGCCCTAAAAGGCAAGGACTTGCCCGGCAATGCGCTTGGATTGGATGAACCTGCAGGCCGGCGTGCCGGACCTTGGGGGGCAAAAAAAGGTCCGTGGGGATAATCAATATGGGTGTGCTTGCGTGCGGCTCTATCTGTCTTGGCACTTGACCCCAAGCTATTGGACGCGCAGGAGCCTGCGCCATGCCGTCTGATCCACCTCATTCTGAACGTTCGCGTCCCCGCAAGTCCCACTCTGGTTCATCTCGCCGCGATTCCGGCCAAGGAGGAACAGGTGACCGTCGCCCGCCTCGCCCGCTTGTCAATCCCGACCCTGCGCGCTTCGCCGCTGTCTGCCTTGTCTCCCATGTCGTAGATCAGCGTTGGACCTTGGAAGAGGCGATGCGGAAAGAGCAGGCTTTCGTTCACCTCGATGGGCGGGACCGGGGCTTTGCTGCCCATTTGACCTTGGCGACTTTGCGCGCGCTTGGCCTCGTCGACGCGGTCTTGGCGACAAAATTAGCTAAGCCTCTGCCTGATAGTGCCCATTTTGCGAAGGCTCTTTTACGCGTTGGTGCTGCACAGCTGATTGAAGGCTTGGCCCCACCCCATGCCGCAGTCGGCCGGTCCGTTGATTTGGCCAAGTTTGAGGCCACAGGACGCGGCTTTGCTGGGCTGATTAATGCCGTGTTGCGCAGAATTGCCACAGAGCCCTTGGTGCGACCTCATGACCGGGAGCGGGTGCCTGCCCTATGGTGGAACCGCTGGCGCACTGCTTATGGTAGCGAGGCCGCCGATGCGATTGCTGAAAGCCTTTCGCGCCAGCCCGCTCTCGATCTGACTACAAAAGGCGACGGCGCAGCTATCGCTGAAGCCGTTGACGGCACAGTTCTGCCCACTGGCAGCATCCGTCTTAAGGAAACTCCAAGTGATGTGACCACGTTGCCGTTATGGGGTGAAGGCAATTATTGGGTGCAAGATGCGGCCGCTGCCCTTCCTGCACGCCTTTTGGCAACCAAGCCTGGTGAAAAAGTGCTGGACATGTGCGCCGCGCCGGGGGGCAAAACCATGCAATTGGCCGCGACCGGGGCCGATGTTACAGCTCTTGACCTTGATGCAGGGCGGATCAATCGGGTAGCGGAAAACTTGGCACGAACGAGCCTCACAGCCCGTCTCCAAGTCGCTGATGCGCGCACGGTTGACGCAGAGCCTTATTTTGACGCTATTCTGTTGGACGCCCCGTGCAGTGCAACTGGTACATTGCGCCGCAATCCTGAAGCGCTTTGGATCAAGACTCCTAGCGATGTAGCGCGTTTTGCCGCGGTGCAGATCGAACTGGTGAAAGCAGCGGCTGGTGCCTTAAAGCCCGGTGGGCGTCTGGTCTATGCCGTGTGTTCATTAGAGCCGGAGGAAGCCGATCCTGCTGTGGCCGCAGCCCTTGAGGCAGGGCTGAAGCTTGCGCCAATTCTGCCCGAAGAGGTCCCCGATTTGGGCCTTGCGGTGACGGAGCAAGGTTTCCTGCGAATTCTACCTTACTATTGGGCTGATCGTGGGGGCATGGATGGCTTTTTCATCGCTCGATTTGTGAAGCCTCTATAGGCTTTCGGTTGAAGAGCCACATTGTCATCTTGCAGTAACCCCCCGAAGCAGAGCATGAATGGATCATGTCAAAGCTTCTAATCAGCCCCTCCATTTTGTCTGCGGACTTTGCCAAGTTAGGCGAAGAGGTCGCGGCTATCACAGCAGCGGGTGCTGACTTAATTCATATCGATGTGATGGACGGCCATTTTGTTCCCAACATCACAATTGGCCCGCAAGTTGTGCAGGCGCTGCGACCGCATTCCGATAAGCCATTTGACGTGCATCTAATGATCGCTCCTGCCGATCCTTACTTGCAGGCCTTTGCCGAAGCAGGGGCGGACATCATCTCGATTCATCCCGAAGCCGGGCCTCATTTACATCGTAGCCTACAAACCATCCGGAATTTGGGTAAGAAGGCGGGCGTCGTGTTGAACCCGTCGACCCATGAATCTGTGTTGGACCATGTGATGGATATGGTTGACCTAATTTTGGTGATGAGCATCAATCCGGGCTTTGGTGGTCAGACGTTCTTGCCTAGTCAATTGGGTAAGATCGAAGCATTGCGTAAAATGATCGATCAGACTGGGCGCGAAATCCTGCTGGAGGTTGATGGTGGGGTCAATCCACAAACGGCCCGCGATTGTTTCAATGCTGGGGCCAATACATTGGTGGCAGGGACAGCAGTGTTTAAGGGTGGCCCCGATCACTATCAGGCCAATATCTCTGCCCTCAAAGCGGCAGCAGGCTAGGGGCCCTAGATGCCAATCCAAGCCAAGCATCAATCAGGGGCGGGCAGTCAAGTGCGCCTCAGCCACGAGTTGCGCGGTCTATTTGAAGCAGGCGTGTTTGATGACGACGGATCATTGGTTCGAAGGCAATGGCATCCATTGCCGGATTTCCGACCATCTGTGCAGGAAGAGGGTTTGGATCTTCTTCAAGGACGAACTCCAGCTACGACGGGCTTGGGCAATTTTGACCCATTTCTAGGTCCGTTTTCACTCCCATCCGCGTTAAGCCATCGCTGGACCGCATCCTTCGAGTTTCTGCGCGATTTGTCCCCCGCCTATGGCGATCTTGCTCCGATCCTTGAACTCTGGCTTGATCAATGGTTCATCCGCCAAACTCAAGAGCCACAATCGGGCTTGGCAAAGTGGAAGGCCGCGTCCATTGGGCCGAGCCGAAGTGACTTACAGATCTGGCGCGGTCGACGCATTATCAATTGGTTGGCGCATCTCTTGCCGATGATGCAGGATTTCTCACTTAGGCTGCAGACGAAAATCTGGTATCAACTCTTGACCGATATAGCCCGCTTGATTGAGCCAGATCGCGGCTTTCTGGCTGGTCTTGCAAGGGGATGGGAGCCTGAAAGTCGTCGCGCCGTCTGGACAAGAGCGTCGGCCATATTGAGCGTCAGCGGCAGTGCCCCTGGCCTGTTGCGCCAAGCTACTTTTGAAGAGGCTTTGGACCGTGTGGAGGAACTAATTGCCCCGGATGGCATGTTCGCTGACGGCTCGCCCTTGGGTACCCTATCAGCAGCAGCTGACCTCGCTATGTTGACCCGAGTGGTGGAAGTCGAGTCGATCAATCAACGCGTTCGCCAAGCTTTAGTTACTTTACAGCGTGCCAATGGATCGCTTGTGACTTTCAACACGCAACGTGGCTATGGCGGCTTAGTTGAGTCGGTTTTGGGACCTGGCAGTTGGCGGCGATCTTCGATCCTCAAGACCGGGCATATCGGCCTGATCGAAGCTGGCTCAACGAGACTTTGGTTGCGGACACCCCAAGGGTTATCAGACACTGGGCCGATCTGCGAAATAGAGGCTCAGGGCGCTGAGCTTGTTTCCTGCAACCCATTAGGCCTATCAGCCATGATTCTTGAGCGATCTGTTACCATGTCTGACGCACAAATTCGGCGTCGGGATGAGGACGGAAAAGCCCTTCTCGAAGGCAAAGCTACATTTGAAGTGGATGGTCAGCGACATAGCTGCATCCGTACCGTGACGATCCGCCAAGATGGTAGGCATATGCATGGTGAGGACGCTTTGTTTTCAGGAGCCAGTGGCGCACGTGTTCAGGTGGTCGGACTACAGTTCGATTTGGGCGAAGGTTGTAGTCCTGTACCCAGTCGCGATGGTGAGAGCATTTTGATCCGTACACCAGCACGACAGGCGTGGCGGTTCCGATGTCCGGGCTTTGATACCCAGATAAATCAGTCTAATGTAGACCTATTGTCAGGAATGTCACAAAATCGCCGCCATCAGTTGGTTTGTAAGCGTCGAGCCAACGACAACAGCACGGATATAATTATGCGCTGGGACCTTCAGCTTGAGGATTTGATTTGACCAGTCATAAGTTAAAAATCTTTTCAACGGGCTATCTGATTGACATCGTATTGGCGGTGTTGAGTTTTTGGTTGGCGCTATATTTGGCCTATGGGATCGGATTGAAGCCGGCAACTAGTGAAGGCACAATCGTCGCATTGGCTTGTTATGGAATTTCGATTGCGATCGCTTTGGTTGCGTTTCGTCTCAACCAATTAGTTTGGCGTTGGACCTCGGCCGATGACTTAGTTCGTTTGTCGCAAGCCATTGCCGCTGCTGGCATTGGAACAGTCGCGGTCTTGTTCTTCATTGACCCTGCAGTGACAGTGCCGCGTATTTCGCCCGCCGTAGCCGCTGTGGTCTCCCTTGTTCTGATGGCCGCAGCACGGGGTTTTGCCCGCGTGCTTTCCGGGGGAGGCTTGCGCGCCTTGTTCCGTACCATAGCACCAAATGCCCCGGCGACGATCCTTGTTGGACCAACCGATGCCATCACTCAGGCAATCCATGCGGCACGTCTCTTGGGACCGTTACCAATCCGACCGATTGCAATTGTTTCCACGATGGGGACTCAAGTTGGTAAGATTTTTGCCGGCGCGCGCGTGTTTGGCGGCCTTGACGCGCTGGAGCCTTTGGTTACAGACGCCCTTTCACGCAATTCCGAAGTCCGCATTGCCTTAATCGGCCGCGATCCTGCTCGGCGTGCTGCCCAAGTGGCGCTACAAGTTGCCGCGCGCAAAGGCGTAGCGCTCATGCGAATTCCTGAAGGCGCTGGGGCTACCTTGGGGGCGGTGCACCCGGCTGATGTTTTGGGTCGCACACGCCGTGAGCTCGATTTACGCGGGCCACGTGGACTTGTGCGATTCAAGCAAATCTTGGTGACCGGTGCCGGTGGCACCATTGGTAGTGAAATCGTCAAGCAAATTGCTGAGCTCTCACCCAGTCGGATTGTTTTGGTGGATTCTTCTGAGAACAATCTTTTCCAAATTTCATCAGAGATCCGCGCAACCCATCCGAGTATCGATATTGTGGCCCGCCTATGCGACATCCGCGACGCGCAACGCATCAATGCCATTTTTGAGAAATATCGTCCACATGTCGTCGTTCACGCGGCCGCAAACAAACACGTGCCTATGATGGAGGGCCATTTTTGTGAGGCGCTTGAAGTCAATCTGGGCGGTACCTGTGTGGTGGCTGATGCTGCGATTGCGGTAGATGTTGAATCCTTTGTCTTCATTTCGACGGATAAGGCCGTAAATCCTGTCAATGTCATGGGGGCAGCTAAACGTGTTGCCGAGCTTTACGTGCGCGACTGTTCCCGCCGCGCGAAAGGGGCATTCCACTCGGTCCGCTTCGGCAATGTTCTTGGATCTAGCGGTTCGGTTATGCCCGTTTTTGAACGTCAAATCGCACGTGGTGGACCGGTTACCATCACGCATTCGGAAATGACGCGCTGGTTTATGACCGTGGAGGAAGCTAGCTCTCTGGTCCTACAAGCAGCGGCGATTGGTTCCGAGAAGGGCAGTTCAATATCTGGTGGTCAATTTGTGCTGGATATGGGCGAACCGGTGCGGATTATGGAGTTGGCAGAGGCCATGATCCGTATGAAAGGCAAGGAGCCTTGGCGCGATATCGCCATCGTTGAAACAGGCCTGCGAGATGGTGAGCGCTTGCACGAAGAATTATTCCATACGTTTGAGCGGGTTGAGAACACACCTGTAGAAGGCGTTTTGGTCGCAAGCGATCCTATGGAGCCGCCCGAGAATCTGCGCACCCTAATTAATCATGTGCTGGATGCGGCCCGCAAAGACAAAGAAACCGCAGCATTGATGTGGTTGCAGCGAATCCTGCCGGACTTTAGGCGGCGCGGTGATATTGCGATGGTAAAAAGCGTCGACCTGCGGAGCGTAGATTAGCGCGGAAGAAGTTGATCTAGCGAGCTGCCGGCTTGCTAGGTGCCTTGTTGCAAGGTTTGAACCGCATTCCCGCTCAATTCCGTCATTGCCTTTGCTTTTGCAGCTTGCGCTAACTCGTTACGTTGTTCCGGGTTCTCTGCTAATGTCCTTAGCCAGCGGACGGCTTCATCCGTCCGTGGTTCTGCCCATCGGGCCGACTTTTGGGTGTAGACTTTATCGGGATCGTCGAGCGGAACCAAGTCGGCATTGATCAGAGCCACGCATTTGGCATCCATGAAGTCGAGATTTCCGGACCATTTGGTCGCGATTAGGGGACGTCCCGCCATCATGACTTCGGCTAAGTTTAAGCCAAATCCTTCTGTTCGGTGCAGCGAAATATAGACATCGCACGCGGCATAAAGATCGTGTAGGTCCTCAAGCCCTTCGCCTGCAGGCCGTAAAATAATTTGTGGGCCAGCTACTTGTGCCGCTTCGCGCAACCTTTGAAGGGAATCCGGGAACCGGTCGCCAGACAGGTGGCGGAGGATTAGCCGAGCGTCCGGCCGATCGTAGAACGCTGCAACAAAAGCAGAAATGGCTCCAATTGCATTCTTTCGCGTCAGACTTGATGCAAGCGAAAAACTTTGGATGGCAACGAAAGCTGATTTGGAAACTCCGAGGGCTTCGCGGCCCTTGGCACGACGTTCCACCGTCATTGCGGGCGGCGGCAAAAGTGCGACGGGATGAGGCACCACATGCACAGGCACATCAAATAGCTTCTTCAGCGCTTGGGCGGAGAAATTGCTGGGGGTCCAAATCTCGTGCGCAAATCGCCCCGCGAGCTTCCAGAACTTAGGAACGACTTCCAGTTCCCAGACCCAATAGCCAATAATCTTACGGTTGCGCAGTTTTTCTTTGCCCAGTTTTGCCAAGGCGTGAATGGCGACATCGGGGTTCAGGGCGACGATTAATACATCATCGGGGGCGGGTTCCTCCGAACGTATGGCAAGCTGAGGGTCAATCGGGGCACCAATCCATTCGGACGCATCAATCCGGCGTACGATGATCCCACGGGATCGCAATTCATAGTCGAGCAGTTTTGCAGCAACCCCATGACCGATGGGGGAGGAGAATGAGCCCAAGATCGTGACCGACTGAAACGCCGTTTGCGGATATAATCCAGCTACCGGAATACTGGCAGCCAACATTGGCTCCGTCAGAAAGCGAATCCGCTTTCCAATTATCAGGCGCGTCGGAAGCGGCAGTTTACGCCATAACCGCCGACACTCTTCAATGATCCCCATCTCGATCTCCGTAGTCCGCCCTGTTTACTATTATCCTTGGTTGTAACGAGACGGTACCACCCATGTAAAGCACAATCTAAATGCTCTATTTGCGACCAATACTAACATAGGTGAATCCATCTTGGCGTAGGTCCGCTGGATTATAGATATTGCGAAGGTCTACCATGACTGGCTTTCTCATCTGCGTTGCAATCCGTTCAAAGTCTAGGGCACGGAATTGATCCCATTCGGTTAGAATGACGATCGCATCTGCATTGTCCGCCACCTCATAAGGACCGCCCATCATCTCGATGCCTGCCAGCTCCTTTTTGGCCTCTTCCATGCCTTCTGGGTCGTAAGCTCTGATCTTGGCACCGGCGGCTAGCAAGGCTGGTATGATATCTAAGCTTGGTGAGTCGCGCATGTCATCCGTATTTGGCTTGAACGTCAGGCCCAAAATCCCAATGGTCTTGCCCTGCACGTCCCCGCCACAAGCTTTAATTATCTTTCCGGCCATACGCTTCTTGCGGTTTGTGTTAGAGGCTACCGTAGCCTCGACTATGGTGACTGGCGTATTGGCTTCCTGAGCTGTGCGCATTAACGCTAAAGTGTCTTTTGGGAAGCAGGACCCGCCATAGCCCGGCCCAGCGTTCAAGAACTTCTTTCCAATCCGATTATCCAAGCCGATACCGCGGGCCACTTCTTGGACATTGGCACCTACTTGCTCACACAAATCTGCCATTTCATTTATAAAGGCAATCTTGACGGCCAAGAAGGCGTTCGCCGCATATTTGATAAGTTCACTTGTGGGGCGGTCCGTAAACAAGATCGGCGTCTCGTTCAGAAACAACGGTCGATAAAGTTCGCGCATAACTTGCCGGGCGCGTTCATCCTCGGTGCCCACCACAATCCGGTCTGGATGCTTGAAATCGCTGATTGCAGCCCCTTCGCGCAGGAATTCGGGGTTGGAAACCACAGAAAAATCGCCTTTGGGGTTCACTTCAGCCATGATCGACTGGACTAAATCACCTGTACCAACAGGGACAGTCGATTTATTGACGACTACCGTATAGCCTTGCATGTGCAATGCAATTTCGCGGGCAGCTTGTTCGACATAGGATAAGTCAGCGTGGCCATCGCCACGTCGGGAAGGTGTGCCAACCGCAATAAACACGGTGTCGGCATCTTTTACAGCTTCACTTAGGTCGGTGCTGAAGGATAGGCGGCCTGCCTTAACGTTCGAAGCTACCAGATCCTCAAGGCCAGGTTCAAAGATTGGCATGATTCCTTGAAGCAGACGGTCGATCTTGCCGACATCTTTATCCACACAAATGACCTGATGGCCAAAATCTGCAAAGCAAGCACCTGAGACCAATCCAACATAGCCGGTGCCGACCATCGTGACGCGCATGATTGAAGCCCTATTCTATAACAATAGCATTCGGTCCTGAGCCGACCGCAGAGCGGAAATGATTCCGCTCCACCCCTAATACTTTAGGCGATGGGCTTACAGAAAATAAGCCTTCTACTGCTATTGCGGCAGGCCAACAGAATGCGCTGACAACTCAATCACGCTCTAGCAGCTTCTTAATCATGGCGCGGACGTCAGACCCTAGTTCCGGATCCTTCAACGCATAGCCAACAAAGGCCTCAGCATAGCCTAAGCGCGAACCACAGTCGAAGTCCCGACCGGCAAATTCGACAGCATGAAAGGCTTGAACCTCCATCAGGCGCAGCATGGCGTCAGTCAATTGGATTTCCCCACCGGCGCCACGCTCCTGCGTTTCAAGGTAATGAAAGATTTCCGGCTGAAGAATATAGCGCCCAGTTATGCGCAAATTGGACGGTGCAACTTCCTTGGCTGGCTTCTCTACCATCCCAGTCACAGGCATGGACTTGCCTGCTTTGGGTCCGTGCGCGATGACGCCATAACTGGAAACTTGATCCATTGGCACCGGGTCAACGGCAATCACATTACCGCCCACTTCCTCATAACCAGCTATCATCTGCGTCAAGCAGGAAGGGCTTGCCTGCACCAAAACGTCTGGCAACAATACAGCAAATGGCTCATCCCCAATGATGTCGCGGGCGCACCAAACTGCGTGACCCAAGCCCAAAGGTGATTGCTGGCGCACAAAGCTTTTTGAGCCAGCTTCAGGCAACATGTCCTCAAGCATTTTCAATTGAACAGTTTTGCCAGCACGCCGCAGCGAGTCTTCAAGCTCGTAAGCGCGATCAAAATAGTCTTCGATCGCATTCTTGTTGCGGCCGGTCACAAAAACAAAATGCTCGATCCCAGCTTCCAAGGCTTCCTCAACAACCCAATGTACGGCAGGACGATCAAAAACGGGCAACATTTCTTTTGGTAAAGATTTGGTCGCTGGCAGCACTCGCGTTCCAAATCCTGCCACTGGCAAAACGGCCTTACGAATTTTCTTCATAACTAACTTCCCCGAGCCGGTACATATGATAGCGTTCTATAGTCCCTCCGGTCGTCGGTGCCCACCCGCTGTTACAGGTAACAGGGAAGCCATCGTGACCAGAGTTTGCCGAGGATCAGCAGGAATCATGCCATAGATGTTTAAATATCCTGACTTTTGCAGCTGATACACCAACATGGCAATTTCAAACTGGCCCCTAGCCTTGAGGGAGTGTCCTCTGTGCTTTAAGGGGCTACCGGTCACGTTCGCCTGCCCCACCAATTGACTGGATAGCTTTATGAAGATTTTCATTGATACCGCTGAAATTGCTGATCTGAGAGTTCTGGCTGCAACAGGGCTCGTTGATGGCGTGACCACTAATCCGTCCCTTATCGCAAAGTCTGGGCGCCAAATTACCGAGGCAATTGAAGAAATTTGCGCGCTGATTCCAGGACCCATAAGTGCTGAGGCAGTGGCAAGCGACTACGATACCTTGTTGGCAGAAGGCCGCTTTCTGGCAAAGATAGCACCCAATGTTGTCGTAAAATTGCCATTGACGCCTGTTGGCTTGCGCGTTTGCAAGACGCTGAGCGAGGAAGGGACGCCTGTAAACGTCACCTTGTGTTTCTCAGCCGTCCAAGCCCTCTTGGCCGCGAAGGCGGGCGCAACTTTTATCTCTCCCTTCATCGGACGGCTTGACGACAATGGTCAGGACGGTATGGAACTGATCCGCGATATTCGCGTTATTTATGATAATTATGGCTATGAAACTCAAATTCTTGCTGCATCCGCAAGAACAGCACTGCATGTCCGCGACGCTGCTCTGGCAGGCGCTGATTGCGCTACGCTGCCACCCGCGGTTTTCAACGCGCTCTATAAGCACGTTTTAACAGATCTTGGGTTAGAAGCCTTTATGAAGGATTGGGCTAAGACGGGCCAGTCGATTCTCTAGGTAAGCTGCAGGTGAATCAGGCCAGAATAGGACTGCCATCATCTGATGGGGGGTCAGCGAGCAGGGGCAAATTTTTGGCGACACAAATGCAATCCTCATTAATCACACCTGTTATACTGTCAGGTGGCGCGGGCTCGCGTCTCTGGCCCTTGTCGACACCGACCAAACCCAAGCAATTTCACGCCTTAGCTGGTGCTGTCACAATGTTTGGGCAAACGCTGCAGCGGGTGTCGGCCGATCAAGTTGTCCAATTTGGTGCGCCGTTGGTGATCTGTGGCCTTAGCCATCTTGCCCCAGTCTGTGAAGAATTGGTGCGAGAGCAAGTGGCTGAAGCTACAATCGTCCTTGAACCAAAACCACGTAATACAGCACCCGCTTTGGCCGTTGCGGCGCTTATTCAAGCAGAGCGCGATCCCGAAGCGCTAATGCTGGTACTGCCCGCCGATCATGTGATTGCGCGTCCAGAAAACTTACACAAAGCTTGCTTCGATGCCTGCGACGCCGCACTTGACGGTCGAATTGTCACCTTTGCAGTCACCCCAACCGCGCCCGAAACGGGTTATGGTTATATTAAGAGGGGCGAAGCCTTGGGTGAAGGTGTTTTTGCGGTAGAAGCCTTCCGTGAAAAGCCAGATCTAGCAACCGCCGAAGCTTATTTGGCCGATGGTCATTATGCTTGGAATGCAGGCATCTTCTTCTTTAAAGCAAGCGCGTTCCTAGCTGAACTGAACACCCATGCTCCAGCGGTTTTGCACGCCGCGCGTGAAGCCTTGGCTCATAGTCGCAGAGATGAAGGCCGCATCCATCTTGACGAAGCTTCTTTTATCCAAGCGCCATCAATCTCGGTGGATTATGCGGTGATGGAGCCAACTGACCGTGCGGCTGTGGTACCTGTCGACATGGGCTGGAACGACGTTGGCTCATTCTTGACGCTCTGGGACTTGGCTGAAAAAGACGCCGAGGCCAATGTTGCCCAAGGACCTACTGCCTTGTTTGACACGCATGGCTGCCTCGTACGTTCAGAAAATGTCCCTGTCGCGTTGATCGGTGTAGAAGATCTTGTCGTGATTGCTACCGCTCAAGGCATTTTGGTCATGCATAAGAATCGTGCGCAGGATGTTCGTCTTGCGGCAGATGCCTTCAAGACGAAGAATTAGCATGCCGCTAGATTTGAATTATATTCTGACGGTCAGATGTCCGGACCAGATAGGGATTGTCGCTGCCGTCTCGCGCTTTCTTGCTGACCGAGGACTAACGATTGAAGAGACAGATCATTTCCATGATCAGCTTGAAGGCCATTTCTTTATGCGGACGGCTTTTAAGTCGAGCTCAGAGTCCGCGCCTTTGCCATTGATGGAGTTGAAGGCCGGTTTTGCGCCCATTGCTCGACGCTACACGATGGATTGGGCTTTTCATCCGACCGGCGAGAAACCACGCATCATTCTCGCGGTTTCAAAGTCTGGTCATTGTTTGAATGATCTTCTGCATCGCTGGCGATCGGGCTGGTTGCGAGCTGATATTGTTGGTGTTGTCTCTAATCATGGGGAGTTGCGCGAAGAGGTTCAATGGCATGGTTTGCCTTATCTCTATAGGCCTGTAAGAGCAGAGACCAAGGCCCAAGCGGAGGCTGATTTTCTGGCGTTCATGCATGAGCATCAAGCGAATCTTTTGGTGCTTGCCCGCTATATGCAGGTTCTGACACCAGAGACAGTCGCAGAATTGCGTGGCCGTTGTATCAATATTCACCATTCCTTTCTGCCGGGCTTTAAGGGGGCAAAGCCCTATCATCAAGCCCATGCTAGAGGCGTGAAAATGATTGGCGCCAGCGCCCATTATGTGACGGCGGATTTGGATGAGGGGCCTATCATCGAACAAGGCGTAGAGCGGGTCACCCATTCTGATACTCCAGATGATTTGATTGAAATCGGTCGCGATCTTGAATGCACCGTGCTGGCTCGCGCCGTCAGGTGGCATTGCGAGCATCGCGTTTTGCTTGCGGGCCATCGCACAGTCGTTTTCCGATAAGTAAAAACTGTGAGGCTTTAAGGTCCTGCCGTTTAGAGCATTCCCTTTATTCTAACCCCATTCCGCGCTAGTGCACTGCCACTTCAATTGGAGCTTTCAAGATGACGCAAACCACCATGCCTAAACCACGCACAGACTTGGCAACAAATACTTTGGATTTTGAAATGAATCCGCTGGTTAAAGCCACAGGCTTCCGTGAGTATGATGCACGCTGGTGGTTTGGAATCCAAGGCAATGCGAAGGCACCGGAGTTGAATTTCCTCGGCGTGCAGGCACTGGGTCTGGGCCTCGGCACCTTGTTGCATGAGTATGGTGCCAGCCGCGTTGTCGTTGGTCACGACTTCCGCTTTTATTCTTTGTCGATCAAGCAAGCTTTGACCATTGGCTTGATGCAGGCTGGTTGTGAAGTCCTGGATATTGGTTTGGCTTTGTCGCCTGTGGCCTATTACGCTCAGTTCGCTTTGGACGCGCCTGCTGTCGCGATGGTCACGGCCAGTCACAATGAAAATGGCTGGACCGGGGTTAAAATGGGCGCTCAAAAGCCTTTGACTTTTGGCCCCGATGAAATGGGCAAGCTGCGCGATATCGTCTTGTCCGGTGCTTTCGTTGAACGCCCGGGCGGCAGCCTCACCCGGATCGAGGGCATGCGGGAGCGTTATATTGCGGACGCAGTTGGGGACTTTAAACTCAGCCGTCCAATCAAAGTAGTCGTCGCTTGCGGCAACGGTGCCGCTGGGGCCTATGCGCCAGATGCGCTGCGTCGCATGGGTGCTGAAGTGGTGGAGATGGACTGCGATCTCGATTGGACATTCCCAAAGTACAATCCCAATCCAGAAGATGAAGCAATGCTTCACGCTATGGCCGAAACCGTGCGTGCGACAGGTGCAGAGCTAGCCTTAGGCTTTGATGGCGATGGCGACCGTTGCGGGGTGGTCGATGATTCCGGGGAAGAGATTTT